>LNAP01000894.1_pt1 | contig 32805 bp, 32 predicted proteins | sample 602601 | NCBI WGS metagenome assembly LNAP01 (sample SAMN02440304, study PRJNA202911) | soil metagenome | biome: Subtropical and temperate rainforests or woodlands; isolation source: soil samples (1 kg each in a 20% v/v slurry with milli Q water) were... ...
CGGGACAGGCGGGCGGATCGGTTTGAAGCTCTGCACCCCCGGCGGCACGGTGGAAAATCGCGCCTTCAGCAAGCGCGACGGCGACGCCTATAAGGCTGCCAGGCGCTGCGACTGGGGCGATGTGCTTTAGGGTCTGTTGGGATTCATCGAGAGTTTATCACGGCTGCGGCGAGATGGATCATGGAAGCGAAGCTCTGATCGGTCTTGTCGGCGCGCATTGCGATACGTTTGAACTCCCTGAGCCTACGGAAGAAGTTCTCGATGAGATGCCACCATTTGTACATCTCCTCCGTAGGCAAAACTGACAGACATTCTTCACAGAGGACTAACTGATTCCAAATTTTTATATTTTGACGACATGCTCAACCCCGCCAAAAAATCAAAAAGCAAGCTTAGTTTCTGTTCCTGAAAGCAGCCTTTGTATATTTTCCTTATGTTTGAAAATAATGATAAAAGCCATTAGGCACGCGAATACGTGAAAATAAACGGTATTCCCAAAAGCAGGTATAAATGAAATAGCCACAAAAAACATTGCAGCACATATTGTGCCTAAAGAAACATAACGGGTTAAAGCTACTATCATCACAAAAGAGCCAAGGGATATAAGGGCCATAACCCAGTTCAGCATAAACATCACAGCCGCTGCTATAAGTGCTCCCTTGCCCCCTTTAAATCCAAAATATACCGGCCAGTTATGCCCTATGACCGCGCCAGTGCCTGCTGCTAAAAGACTTACGCAATCTTTAGCCTCTCCCGAATAAACATAAACGCCGAGATGCAACCCTATAAAACAGGCAAGTGTCCCTTTTAATATATCTCCCGCAAGAACAAACATCGCAGCAGATTTCCCAAGTACCCTCAGAGTATTGGTAAGCCCGGCGTTTTTGCTTCCATGGCTGCGTATGTCCTTGCCGTATATTTTCCCTACAATCACGGCTGTATTAAGGCTGCCTAAAAGGTAGCCCAAAGCTAAGGCCGCAAAAATCTTTAAAATATCAATCATCAATCTTCTCCTTTGGAGTTGCTCCAATTTTCTTTTTCTTCCCCATCAATACAAGGTTCACCTGTCGCCAAACCTGACGACTTTACCCACCGGTATATCAATGAACGACCCGCTGATTAAGAGTCGGCGCGCGCACAAGTCGCGAAAGCGTGTGAAGACACTGTTCCAGTGGCCGAACGAGGCCGGCAGATTGCCAAGACAAAGCGGCTCCATCTTCGCCCATTGGGCGTCAGTCAAAACGAATCGGTCCATCCGCAGCTTGAATCGCAACCAAGCCCGGATGAGGATCCTGAATCCCAACAGACCCTAGTGGGGCGTGTGCTCCAGGCGTCGTTATTCCGCCACGCGCAGCCGATAGGTATCGCGCCCGGCTTGCTTGGCGGCATAAAGCGCGGCATCGGCCAGTTTCAGGATCATTTCGGCCGACGGGACCGGCCGCTCGGCATAGGCGACGCCGATGCTGGCGCAGACCACGAGATCCATGCCATTGACCGGAATTGCTTCCCGCACCGCCAGGACCAGCTTATCGGCGATCGCTTCCACGTCCGACTTGCCGCGCGGCGCCACCAGCAGGATGACGAATTCGTCGCCGCCGAAGCGCGCCACGAAATCGGAATTGCGGACATTCGCCCGCAAGCGTTCGGCAACCTTCACCAGCACCGTATCGCCGGCATCGTGACCCAGGTTGTCATTGATCTGCTTGAAGCGGTCGACATCGAGATACATGACGGCGACAGGCTGGCCGTATTGCGACTGGCGGTGGATTTCGTCGCGCAGCAGGTCCAGGAAAGATCCGCGATTGAGCAGCCCCGTCAGCTTGTCGGTCGAGGCCTGTTCGATTAGCCTCAGTTCCTTCTCGCGCCGATCGGTGATGTCCCAGACGACCACATAGAAACCGTCGACCCGGCCGTCGATGCCGATCTGCGGGATATAGCGGCCTTCGACGAAACGGTTGCTGAGCCCCTTCAGCGGCCGTTCGAAAGAGGATCGCTGGCCGCGCAAAGCCAGGTCGATATGGGGCGCCATGGTGGCATATCGCTCGGCGCTGAAACCATCCTGCAAGCGGCGCCCCAGCACGTCGTCGCCGTCCCAGCCGAATGCCTCCAGATAAGCGAGATAGGCCCGGTTGCAATAGCGGTAGCGCAGGTCGGCATCGATGAAACAGATCATGACCGGCATCGCATCGGTGATCGATCGCAGCAGGTCCTGTTGCCGCTGCAACGCCTGTTCGCGCTGCTTCAGCAGGGTGATGTCGGCGCGCACGCCGACAAAGCCACCGGTCGACGTGCTGTGCTGGCTGACCAGCGCCCATCTGCCGTCGCTGAAAGCGCCTTCGCCATAATAGGCGTCCTGGCTGCGGAAACGCCCGATCCAATCCCGGACGAAGGTGTCGATCTGTTCCGGCGTGTCGAGTGCCGGATATTCGCCCCGTTCGGCGCCATAGCGCAGCACGTTCTCCATGCTGGCGCCTGGCACGATGGCCGGTGCGCTCAGCGGATACATCTCCAGGAAACGCTGGTTGAAGATGACGAAGCGCATCTCCGCGTCGAACAGGGCGAAGCCTTCCTGAATGCTTTCGATGGCATCGCGCAACCTGGCCTCGGCCGCTTTCATCGCGGTGATATCGGTCCAGACGCCGACAAAGCCGCCTTCCGCCGTGCACCGTTCCGTCACGCGCATCCAGCGCCCGTCGGTCCATTGAATTTCCAGGGGCTCTTTCGGCGGATTGCGATGCTGGGCAAGGCGGCGTTTCACCCAACCTTCGCGATCCCCCATGGCCTCGACCGCCGTCAGATGGCCCGCGGCGAAGACGCGGAAGATTTCCTCGAAGCTGCGGCCGATGGGAATGCCGAAAGCCGCGCGTGTCGCCGGATCGATGAAGCCGTCATTGCAGATGATGAGCCGGTCATCCGCATCGAACAGCGCAAAGCCGCTTTCCATTGCATCGATCGCCTCCTTCAGCCGGGTCTCGCTGCGCCGCAGATCCTCTTCGGTCTCGCGTTGCACCGTCACATCGCGAAACACCGCGACGCCGCCTTGCGGACGGCCCTCGGCATCCAGGACCGGCCGGGCATTGACCTGCAGCCGCCGCTTCCGCGCATCGAGCGGATTGCGGACGACGATTTCGACATTGTCGCTCGCGATGCCCCGCAACGCCCGCAGCAAGGGCCGCTTGTCATCGGGAAACGGCGTCTTGCCGTCTGGTTCGAAGCGCTCGAACATGCTGTTTGCGCCGGCATCGTCATTGTCATCAACCGACAAGCCGGCCAGTTCTGCCGCGATCGGATTGGCCAGAACGATCTGGCCCTGGGGTCCGGCGACGGCGATGCCGTCGCTCATGGAGTTGAACACGGCCTCGAACAAACGCGTCTGCTGCGCCAGCTTCTCCTGCAGCGCCATTCGCACATCTTCCCGTTGCAGCATGACGCCCAGAATCATCGTGCTGCACGGGACGACGAGATAAAGCGGCAGGACCAGCCTGCTGACCACCTGCTCGATCACCTCCCAGCGCAGCGCCAGGAACAGACCGAGGCCGATACTGACCACCGCGGCACCCAGGACGAAGAAGGTCAACGGACCGGCCGTCACCGATTTGCGCCGGATCAGTTGATAGCAGATCAGCCCGCTCATGCCGGTGCAAATGATGCTGAACGATGCCGGCAAGGCACCGGCGCCGCCGAGCCAGAGGCGATAGGCCAGACTCATCGCCACGGTGATGACCATCGCCGCCGGGCCGCCGAAAATGGCCGCGGTGCTGATGAGAGCGGAACGGCCGTCGATGGCGATGCCGGGTGCCAGGCTGACCGGTACACTCATGGCAAGCAGGGCACCGCCGCCGAAGACCAGGCCGATCACCGCATCGCGCAGCCGGGGCGGCAATTGCATCCTGCGCCGAATCGCTGCGTAACCCACCACCACAAGGGCAAACAGAGAAACGTTCTGAATCAGTTCAAGGATAATGCTGCCCAGCGAGTGCATCTCGTTATCCATCCATGCCGCAGGCCCGAGGCTTATCGTCCCAGATTAGATAACAAAGATTTAACCATATCTTAAAGCGACAGGAATGCAGATGCGGCGGTTCTCCCTCGTCCCCTCTGGGGAGAGGGGTCATCCGCCTCTTCGCTTAATGCTGGGCGCGGCGTGCTTTGGTCGGCAGGCCGGTCGCGACCACGGCGCCGCCGATCACCAGCAGGGCCGCGGCGAGAATGGTCCAGCTGGGGGCCGTGCGGCCGAACAGGATGAGCAATAAGGTCGAGAGCAGCGGCGCCAGATAAGAGAGCACGCCGAGCAGCGAGAGCCTGCCGTGCTTGGTGGCATAATCCCAGGCCAGGAAGGCGAAGCCGGTCGGCCCGATGCCGAGCGCCACGATCGCCGCCCATTGCATCGGCGCCGGCCGCACCGTGGTCTCGAAAGCGAGATGGCACAGCGCGCCGGCCAGCGCGACCGCGCCGCAGACGCCGATCACCATGGCGCTGGGCGCCTTGTCGAAACGGCGATTGAAGACCGAATAGCCGGACCAGACAAAGGCACAGGCAAGCGCTGCCAGATAGCCGATCAGCTCACCGCTGCCGGCACCGCCGAGGCGATTGGCCAGCAGCAGCGACGTGCCGCCCAGGCCCAGCAAGGCACCGCCGAGATGCCGCAGCCGCAAGCGCTCGCCGGGCAGCAGCGCCGCGAAGACCACGATCAGCAGCGGCCAGAGAAAGCAGATCAAACTGGCTTCGGCCGGCGGCGCCGCAGACAGCGCGAAGAAATACAGGGCATGATAGCCGAAGATGCCGGCGAAGGCCGTGAACCAGGCCGCCGGCCGCTGCACCAGTTGAGCCAATGCCCGCCGCCCCTGTGCGGCCAGCACGATAATGCCGCCGAGAAAGGCGACGCCGAAACTCAGCGCCAGCAATTCGAAAGGCGGAATCCCGTGCGTGCTGGCGGTCAGCAAAGCCAGCGCGGACCACAGCAGAATGGCGACGATGCCGGCACCCGTTGCAGCGGTCCCTGTCGCAGCGGTACTTGTCTCGCCCTCTGCCGCGATGTGGTGGCCGGCGACATGTTTTCCGCTCGCAATGTTGTTGTCTGGCATGAACCGTGTCTCCCCCAACCGGAGCGACACTGCCTCAGCACGGCGCCTTTGTCTTGTCGAAAGCTATCGAGGTTTGGGCAAATCCTGCTTAAGGCGTAAGGCTGGACCGGCGCGCGGCTCGGCGATAGGCCGCCGGCGTCACATGGCGCTGGGCCCGCATCTGGCGGGTCAGCGCGCTTTGATCGCCATGGCCAGTCCGCGCGGCGATCTCGGCGATGGAGAAGCCGGATTGGGTCAGCAGCCGGCAGGCTGCGTCGAGCCGCAATTGGGCCAGACGGGCATGCGGGCTTACACCGAACCGGACGCGGAACAAGGCATAGAGACGGCTTTCGCTGATGCCGGCGGCGCGGCCGATATCGGCCACCGAAATCCGCTGGTGCAGATGCCGCCGCATGAAACCGAGCGCCCGTGACAAAGCCGGCAGACCGGCATCTTCATCCCATTCAGTCTCTTCCCGCTGATCCGAGAAGGCGCGCAGCAGCAACGCAGCCCAGGCCTCGGAGACGGCAGGCTCCGCCGCCTGCAGATGCAGGCTTTCGGCATAATCGAGCAGATGGCAGATGGCGGGCGTCACCGCAAAGAAAGGCTGGCGCAGAAATTTTTCCGCCAGCGGATCCCAAGTCTCCGCCACGACATCCAGGACGACGAAACGATTGTCACACACCGCTTTGAACGCATGCCGTTCGCTGGCGGCGACGAAGGCACCTTGTCCCATCTGTACCGCGCCGCCGCGACCGTCGATCTCCATCTCCAGCCGGCCCCGGCGCGGCAGCACGATCTGATGATGATCATGTTCATGCAGCTCCATCTCGGCGCCATAGGTCTTCAAGGTCAGATGGGTCATCGCGCGTCTCTGAAATCGGGCGGCTGGAAAATCAGGCGACTGGGAATTCAGGCGACTGGGAAATTAGTCAGCCGGTCGTGGCCGAGTTTGCCGCAAATCCTGCGCCGGTGCAAATAGCCGCGCATGAGGGAATTCCCCAACAAGAATCTCGTCGCCGGGAGGCGGTCACGTGCCGATCGGAATGCGCTTGCTGGTGCCATGCGCATTGGGGCGCTTCGCCACCGTCACCGTCAACACACCCTTCTTGAACTCCGCCGTGATCTTGTCCGGGTCGATCTCGGCACCGAGATGCACGGCGCGCTTGAAATGGCCGTGCCAGCGTTCGCTGTAAACCGCCCCCTCACTTTCGGTTTTTTTCTCGCCCTCCAGCATCAACATATTGTCGGCCAGGGTCAGTTCGATATCGCGCTCATCCATGCCCGGCAATTCGACGATCAGCTTCACATCGGTTTCGGTTTCGCTGAGCTCGACGCGCGGCCAGCCTCCGGCCAAACCGTATCGCGACAAGCCCGGCAGATCGAAGTCTCGCATGAATTCGTCGAATGGCGGATTCATCTGATCATCCGCCATTCGGACCCTCGCCACATTGCGATATCGCAAGTCGGATATCTCGATTAGAGGGCATGAAATTGCGCATGCCTGTTCCTCACCTCCATCGGCTACCGATCCTCGTCGAACAGCAACAAGCCTGTCACCGCGCCGACGAATAACTGTCAGCGGGGCAAAAGGTGCCCTGAATAACGACAGCGTCGGAAAACTGTGGCATCGACGGCGGCACTACCATATCGGTTCGGCCAAGCGCGCTCGATGGCACATCATTGATGTGGAGTACGGCATTTCTGTGTCTGGTTCAAGACCAACTGCATTCAACTTCCGGTGTGAGAGCAATGGGTTGCACTGCACACAAACGCGCCGCCGCGAAATAAACCATGTTCAATGCGGTATTCTTCCGTGCTGCTGATGAGCGTGCTATGCTGCACAGCGATCGCCCACAGGCTTTACCGTCTGACGGACGGTTACAGCCGTGAGGGCCGGATCTGCATCCGAACAAGTCAGCACCATAGGAACATGGGCCGGATGCATGAGCGAACCGGAATATCACCGCGAAGGATCTTGAGCAAAAAATAGTCTGCTTTCCATTTCTGGCCACTTCCAGACGAATGAATTCGGCGCGTTGATGTCGCATATCGCCAGAATCGAACATCCGTGCCTGCAAGGTTAATAGGAGAAAGCTGCGATGGCTGCAAAAGACGTGAAATTTTCAACCGATGCGCGGGACAGAATGCTCCGCGGCGTCGATATCCTTGCCAATGCCGTCAAGGTGACGTTGGGTCCCAAGGGCCGCAATGTGGTGATCGAGAAATCCTTCGGTGCGCCGCGCATCACCAAAGACGGCGTCACTGTCGCGAAGGAAATGGAGCTGCACGACCGCTTCGAGAATATGGGCGCCCAGATGGTGCGCGAGGTGGCGTCACGCACCAGCGATATCGCCGGCGACGGCACCACCACCGCGACGGTGCTGGCGCAATCGATCGTCAAGGAGGGCGCTAAATTCGTGGCGGCCGGCATGAATCCGATGGATCTGAAACGCGGCGTCGATCTCGCTGTCGAGGCGGTGGTCAAGGACCTCAAGAGCCACGCGAAAAAAGTGACGTCGAATGACGAGATCGCCCAGGTCGGTACCATCTCGGCCAATGGCGATACCGAGATCGGCCGCTTCCTGGCGCGCGCCATGCAGAAGGTCGGCAATGAAGGCGTCATCACCGTCGAAGAAGCAAAATCCTTGGAGACGGAACTCGACATCGTCGAGGGCATGCAATTCGATCGCGGCTATATCTCGCCCTATTTCGTCACCAATCCGGAAAAGATGCGGGTCGAGCTCGAGGATCCCTATCTCCTCGTTTATGAGAAGAAGCTGGGCGGGTTGCAAGCCATGTTGCCGCTGCTGGAATCCGTGGTGCAGTCCGGCCGGCCGCTGCTGGTGATCGCCGAGGATGTCGAAGGCGAAGCCCTGGCGACGCTGGTGGTCAACAAGCTGCGCGGCGGCTTGAAAGTCGCCGCCGTCAAGGCACCCGGCTTCGGCGATCGGCGCAAGGCCATGCTGGAAGATATCGCCATCCTGACCGGCGCCCAGGTGATCTCCGAAGATCTCGGCATCAAGTTGGAAAACGTCACCATCGCCATGCTGGGCAGGGCCAAGAAGATCACGGTGGACAAAGAGAACACCACGATCATCAACGGCGCCGGCAAAAAGACCGAGATCGAAGGACGCTGCGCCCAGATCCGCCGGCAGGTCGAGGAGACAACCTCCGATTACGACCGTGAGAAACTGCAGGAGCGTTTGGCGAAACTGGCCGGCGGCGTGGCGGTGATCAAGGTCGGCGGCGCCACCGAGGTCGAGGTCAAGGAACGCAAGGACCGGGTCGATGATGCGCTGCATGCGACCCGCGCTGCGGTCGAGGAAGGCATCCTGCCGGGCGGCGGTGTCGCCTTGCTGCGCGCGGTCAAGGCGCTGGATGGGCTGAAGTCGGAGAACAGCGACCAGAAGGCCGGGATCGATATCGTGCGGCGCGCCCTCCAGGTGCCGGCGCGGCAGATCGCCATCAATGCCGGCGAAGACGGCTCGCTGATCGTCGGCAAGCTGCTGGAGAATTCGAAATACAACTGGGGTTTCAACGCCGCGACCGGGGTCTATCAGGACATGGTTGCCGCCGGCGTCATCGATCCCGCGAAAGTGGTGCGTCATGCCTTGCAGGACGCAGCCTCGATCGCCGGCCTGCTCATCACCACCGAGGCGATGGTGGCAGACAAGCCGAAGAGCGATTCAGGGCCGCAGATGCCGGGTGGCGGTGGCATGGGCGGTATGGGCGGCATGGGGGATATGGGCTTCTGACGGCTGCACTGCAATGCAAACTGGCGGCACCGGTTGACACCGGTGCCGCTGACGGCCGCTCTAACTGCCAGGCATTATAGCGGCATTGTAGCTAATGCGACGTCTTGTCCCAAGATTTAGGAACTCCGGTCTGGTGTCGCTGTTCAAGACATTATAGGCTTTCGGTAGCGTGCCCGACTGGTGCCCCCCTTCCGACCGTCGATGATACCGGAAGGTCGCCAGCAGGCCGCTGCCGTTCGGCTCCGCCAGGAGCCCGCCGGCAAGTTGATCCGCTGGCAAGATGATCTGCCGGACAGCGCGTTTGGCAGGTCACGCCGACATGCAAATGGTCGATGAGGATTGCCGATGCAAAAACCCCTGCAAATCAGCTTCAGAAATATGGACAGCTCGCCCCATCTCGAGGGCGTCATCCGCGAAAGAGTGTCTCGGCTGGAACGCTTCTTCCCGCGCCTGATCGGTTGCCGCGTGGTGATCGAAATGCCATCGAAATCAACCAATGCCAAATCGCCGCTGGCCATTTCCATCGAACTTGATATGCCGGGCCGTCCCACCGCCATCGTCAAGAAATCCGACGACCGTCGCGATGCCAAAGGCGACAGTCTCGCCTTCATCACCAATGCCTTCGAGATCGCCGAGCGGCAATTGGGCGACAGCTCCCAAGTGGCCTCGCGCGAGGTCAAGCAACATGAGGGCGCCGGCGAAACCGGCTGCGTCAAAGAGATCGAATTGCTGGAAGATTACGGCTTCGTCGAGATCACCGAAGGCGAGAGCCTCTATTTCACCCGCAAGGCCGTGGTGGATGGCCGCTTCGACGAGTTGAAGCCCGGCGTCATGGTCCACGTGACCCGCGCCACCACCGAGGGCCCGATGGGCCCGCAGGCAAGCTCCATCCGCCTGCAAGGCGCCGCGCAGAGCATGCCGTAACGGTCGCGTCGACGATTAGCATGACGTGACGTGTCCTCAAAGGCGTTCGTCATTGCCGGACTTGCACAACGCGTTCTTGCATTTATTCGTCATTGCCGGGCTTGACCCGGCAATCCATGGCGACAGTACACGCGGCTTCTCCCATGGCCCCCCGGATCAAGTCCGGGGGTGACGATTTTGCTGACGTTGGCGCCCGGCGCTCACTCAAAACCTGGTGACGGTGGTGTATGATGTCGGCTTTGCGCGAGCGATGGCAACCGTACGCACTCTCGCCTAATCACCGCACCGAGCCGCAGGCATGGCTGATCGCTTCGACATGGCGGTGATCCGTGCCGCAACAGCCGCCGAGGATATTGATCCAGGGCAAGCGTTGGCGCAGCGCGCCGTAATCGCGCCCCAGTTCGACCGGATCGCCGGCATCTAGATCGCTTGCCTGATCGAGTTCGGCATGGCTGCGCTTCGAGGCATTCGCCCGGATGCCGCGCAGGCGCCGCAGCCAGGGGGCATCCCCCGTCAGGGTCGAGCTGAAATGCGTGGGATGGGCACAATTGATCATGAAATAGGCGGCGGCCCCATCGGTGGCCGCATCGGTTTCCTCGACCGCCGATTGCAATGTCTGGCCCGTCGGCAGGCGGCCGTCGGTTTCCAGGGTGAATGAAATCGCCACCGGCATCTTCGCGGCCGCCGCCGCGCGGGTGATGCCGATCGCTTCGTTGACATAGGACAAGGTCATGGCCGAGGCCATATCCGCCTCGGTCTCGGCAAAGACACGCAATTGCGGCGCGTGATACGCCGCCGCTTCCTCGGCGTTCATCATGCGGCCCGGATCGTAGCCGTCGCCGCGCGGCCCCAGGCAACCGCTGACCACGACCGGCGCGCCCGTCTCCTCGCCTTCATCGCGCAAGCCGCAAAGGAGGCCGATAGCTTTCCGGTTGACGGCCGCCAGCGCCTCAGCCGAATAACCGAGCTTCGCCGCCCAGTCGGGATTGGCGCGCCAAGTGGGGCTTTCCAGGATGAAGCCGCTGCCGCCGGCGCGTGCAATCGCCATGTAGCGGCGGTAATAGTCGCGCAGCCAGTCGCTGCCCGCCTCGTCCTTCAGCAGATCGAAGATCGCGAAATAGGGCAGATCGCGGCCCTCGTGAAAGATGTAGGTCGTCTCCGCACCGCCATCGGTGAGGAACATGCCGCCCGCCAGTTGCGGCAAAGCCTGTCGATACGTGCTCGTCATGTGTCCAATTCCTGCGCTAAGTCCTTGTCCCCGTGCGGGGCAGCATGTCGGTATCGCCCCCGATGCACTAGCCGACCCGTGGTCCGGTTCCGTTTTTCGAAAAATCGGCCGTAAAATCCGTCCCTTAGGAAGCGACCTTAAAACCCTGCGGAAGGACCGCCGCTGCAGGCGGGAAATGAACTGTACTTGTGGTATACTATTGTATGCAAGAGATGACCCCGAGCAGACGCGGCAGCGCTCGCGAACGCATCCTGGCTCATGCCGAAACGGCGGTGCTGGCCAAGGGTTTCGCCGGCACGTCGATCGATGAACTGATCGCGGCGGCCGGCATCACCAAAAGCGGCTTCTTCTATCATTTCCGGGATAAGAACGATCTCGCCAAGGCATTGCTGCTGCGCTACATCCAGCACGACAAGGATATCCTGGACGAGTTGTTCCGGCGTGCCGCCGATCTCAATGACGATCCGCTGCACGGCTTCCTGGTCGGGCTGAAGCTCTTCGCCGAAATGATGGCGAGCCTGCCAGAGGCCCATCCCGGCTGTCTCGCCGCCTCCTTCTGCTATCAGGACCAGCTCTTCAGCCGCGAGATCCGCGACCTCAATGCCGTCGGCCTGCTGGCCTGGCGTACCCGCTTCCGCGCGCATCTGGAACTGATCGCGGCGCGCTATCCGCCGCAGCAGGAAGTCGATCTCGATGCCCTGGCCGATATGGTGACGACCTTGGTGGAAGGCGGGCTCATTCTCGGCCGCGCCCTGCAGGATGTCGCGATCCTGCCGAAGCAGATCCTGCTCTATCGCGATTTCGTCAGGTCGCTCTTCGCCCCGAAACCCGCTGCCGGCTGCTAGGCAGCCAGGCGCAGCAGATCGGCCGCCTTTTCGGCGATGGCGATCACCGGCGCGTTGGTGTTGCCCCGCACGATGCTCGGCATGACCGAGGCATCCACCACGCGCAATCCGTCGAGGCCGAAAACTCGCAGCGCGGGATCCACCACGCGGCCGATCCCGCAGGTGCAAGCCGGGTGATAGAACAATTGGACGTGCCGCTGGATGAAGGCCCAGATATCGGCCTCGCGATCGCTCGCGGGCACCAGATAGGGCGCGCGGCAGACGGCGGTCAGTTGCGGTTGTGCCGCGATCTCCAGCAATGCCCGAAGGCCGGCGATCAGGCTGTTCCGATCCTCTGTCGTGGTCAGCAGATTATTCACGATGCGCGGCTTGGCATCGGGGCGGGCGCTGCGCAGGCTCACTTTTCCGCGGCTGGTCGGCTTGAGAAGAACGGGGCCGAAGCCATAGGCATGGTCGGTGACAGGCGCCAGCCCCTCATCATAGAACATGACGGGACCGCTCATCAGTTGCACATCCGGCGCCGCGAGGTTGGGATCGGTCCGGTAGAAGCCGCCGCCCTCGCAGATATTGGAGCTGAGCGGCCCCCGTCCCTCGTTCCGGAAGAGCGCGATATCGGCCTCGGAGCCGGCGCTGAAGAGCGTCGGCTGGTCGGTCAGATAGCAGAGCGGCACGCCGGGATGGTCCTGCAGCTCTTCCCCGACGGGCAGCTCATGCCAGACCGGAATGCCGAAAGCCTTGAGATCGGCCGCGATGCCGATGCCGGAAAGCATCAGGATCTGCGGCGAGTTATAAGCACCCGCCGCGAGGATCACCTCGCGCTCCGCCCGCAATATCTCGGTCTGGCCGTTGCGGCGGATTTCGACACCGACGGCGCGCCGTCCCTCGAACACGACCCGGTTGGTGAGCGCCAGGGTGAAGATATGCAAATTGGGACGGTCGGAAGCCGGATGCAGATAGGCCGCGGCGGCGCTGCAGCGCCGGCCGTTGCGCTGCGTCACCTGATAGCGCCCGACGCCATCCTGCTTGACGCCGTTGAAATCCTCATTCCACGGATGGCCGGCTTGCAGGGCGGCTTCGAGGAAGCGGTCGATCAGCGGATGGTTGGATCTGCCATCCTGCACGGAAAGCGGGCCGAGCGAGCCATGATAGGGACTGGCCCCCCGCCCGTTGCATTCGGCCTTGATGAAATAAGGCAGCATCGCATCATACGACCAGCCGGTGGCGCCACCCATGGCCCAGTCATCGTAATCGAGGTGGTTCCCCCGCAGATACATCATGGCATTCATCGACGAACTGCCGCCCAGCACCCTGCCGCGCGGCAGGTAAATTCGCCTGCCATGCAGCGCCGGCTCCGGGTCGCCGGCATAGTCCCAGTCATCTGAGGTTTTGAAAAGCTGGGCGAAGGCGACGGGCGTGTGAATTTCGGCCGCCATGTCCTTGTCGCCGGCTTCGATCACCGCCACGGTCACCGCCGGATCCTCCGTCAGGCGCGCGGCGAGGACGCAGCCCGCCGAACCGGCGCCGACCACGATATAGTCATATGCGGTTGTCAGCGGAGGTCTCCTGTCTGCGGGGAATGGCCTTTGACTGGCACCACCCGAGCGTAAGGAGGGCGTATTACGGCGCTGTGTCCGGGCGGGAAAAAAGCGTTACAGGAGTAATGCCTCGCTCAGGCCCGATGCCGCGATGATCACCGCACCAGATGCGGCCACAGACCGACGAGACCGACCACGATCAAATAGAGGGCAACGATGATGTTGAGCAGCCGTGGCATGACGAGAATGAGGATGCCGGCGATCAGGGCGATCAGCGGCTGCAGCAACACGAAACTGATGGTCATAACAGGAATTCCCCCTTGGTGTTGTGGTCTCGGAGATGTGGTATCCGAAGATGGCAGGCGCCTGAAAAAAGCGCCGTACTCTAGCGACCGGATTCCGTCCCGTCACGGCCCTTTCCACCGCCCCTGTGCGGTGCAACACGGGGCCAAATGAGGTGCTCATTTTTGGCGCGGCAGCGATCCGGGCTGTCGTGCCGCGATCTGTTTTACTAGGACAGACGTCTCATGTATCCTGGGGAACGGCGACAACAATCGCCGTGGGGGAAGAATGCAACACGGTCAGAGGCGCCTGCATGACACGCTGGCTTGAGGTCGAGTGCGTCAGCTTTCGGCGCGTCATTGAACTGCATGACTATTGGCAAGCGAAACGGGCCGGCCGGCAGATGCCCGACCGCGCCGACATGGATCCCAACGAGCTGAAACCGCTGCTGCCGAATATCCTGATCGCGGAGCCGAGTTTCGATCCCTTCCGCATCCGCTACCGCCTGGTCGGCACGCGGATCGCCCGCGTTTCGACCCTGGATTTCACTGGCCGCTATCTCGACGATTTCCTGAAGCCGGAATTCGTCGGTCAGTGGTACAGCGATTATCGTGCCTGCTACGATCTGCGGGCGCCGGTCTTCGGGTCATCCGCCACGCCCACACGGGATGGTGGCATCTTTACCTATGAATTCGGCCTGTTCCCCCTCACCAATGGCGGCAATCACGTTGCCCAGTTCATTGCCATCGAGGATTTCGGCGAGTCCGAGCCTATTTCCGGCCGGATTCTCGACACCGTGAAATACTTCGACCCGTGAACTACGTCGACGCGTGAAATACTTCGACGACGGCCAGGGCCGCGCTGGCTGATCAGCGCGACCGCATGTTAGGTTGAGGTCGTCTGCCCAGGCGCACGGGCCACGGATGCATGGCCAAAAGGCGCGGTTTACCCGGGAGTGTATGTATGCTGGAGAATCTGACACCTGCGGCTACCGCGATCTGCGATGGCCTGGGTTTCTGGCTGGTGAAGACGGTGGCCGAACAGCGCACGCTGGAGGCGCTGTTCCCGGCTTTCTGCGAAGAATTGTGCCGCCGCGGCCTGCCGATCTGGCGCGGCCAGCTCGGCCTGGAAGTGCTGCATCCCGAGCAGGTCGGCTGGATGATGATCTGGAAGGACGAAAACCTGACCATCCGCGACGCACAGCGCGCCGGGGTGATGAATTCGACCGATTACCTCACCAGCCCGACCCGCATCGTCGACGAAACCGAGCAGCCGTTCCGCCGCCGCCTGGATGAGCCGAGCCCCGACATGCCGTTGCTGGAGGATCTCCGCAACCAGGGCGCCCAGGACTACCTCATGATCCCCCTGCCCTTTCTGGACAAGCAGCGCCGCAGCGCCGTGGTCTCTTTCGCCACCATGCAGGCGGACGGTTTCACCGAGGACCAGATCGCCGCGCTGGAACTGGCGGCGGATCTCTTCAGTCCCTATGCCGAGCGCCATGTGCTCCGCCGCATCACCATCGATCTGCTGAACACCTATGTCGGCCCGCGCAGCGGCCGGCGCATCACCGACGGGCAGATCGAGCTTGGCCAGTTGGAGCAGATCGAGGCCGCCATCTGGCTGGCCGATCTGCGCGGCTTCACCAGTTTCTCCGAAAAGGCGCCGATCGCCGATGTCATCGCCGCCTTGAACTTCTGGCTGAAGCCGATGGTGGCGAAGATCGAGGAACATGGCGGCGAGGTGCTGAAATTCATCGGCGATGCCGTGCTGGCGATTTTTCCCGCCAGCGCCGAGGACGGTGCGCGAGCGGCCTGCCTGCAGGCCCTGGGTGCCGCGAAGGATTTCTGCCAGGTAATGGATGTATTGAATACCGAGCGCCGGGCCGAAGGCCTGCAAGTGCTGGAATTCGGCCTGACATTGCATATCGGCGAGGTCGCCTATGGTAATATCGGCTCGCCGACCCGGCTGGATTTCACCGTCATCGGCCCCGCCGTCAACCGCGCCGCCCGCATGCAGGAACTGACCAAGCATCTGGGCCGGCGCCTGCTGATCTCGGAAGACTTCGCCGACGCGGCCGATTGCGAATTGCAGGATGTCGGCAGCCACAATCTGCGCGATATCGAAGGCGTGCAGCGGGTCTTCGTGCTGATGGACGATGAAGCCCTCAACCGTTGACAGCCCGCCATGGAGGTATGGACATGCAGCCAAAACAGCGTCGGCATCAGGAGACGGCAAAGCGCGCGGAACCGCAAGATGACGTCGCGACCGCGTCGATGGACTCGTTTCCCGCCAGCGATCCGCCGGGCTGGATCGACACCGAAGCCCATCCGGTACCGGCCGAAGATGCCGCTTCCCCCAAATCGCCGGATAAGCATGGCAAGAAGAAGGCTACGGGGAAGCCGCACAAAAAATGATACCGCCGGCGCTCACCTGTCATGACCCCACCCGTCATGGCAGGGCACATCCTATTGCATCTAACGCAATAGTGACCGGAATCTGTCCACTTTCTGACCTGAAAAAATAAAACCTGTCTGCTAGACAGGTCGTCGCCAGTCAGTTCAGCCAAAATAGCTTTGCAACACCGCCGGTCCGGCACATGGCCGGCCTGGCATGGCTGCCAGGGAAGTTGCTTGATCATGTGGGGACGATCGGTCGTTAGATGCTGTTCAATTCAGTTCAATTCATTTTCCTCTTCCTGCCGCTGACATTGATTCTGTTTTTCACCGTCGCGCGCTACAGTCACCGGGCGGCAGCCGGCCTGTTGACGCTTGCTTCGCTGATTTTCTATGCGACCTGGCGGATCGAGTTCCTGCCATTGCTGCTGGCCTCGATTCTCGGCAATTTCCTGATCGGCCAGCGCATCCTTGCCGCCAGATTGCCGAAACCCGGTATCGCGCAAGGCTGGCTGGTTCTCGGCATCGTGGCCAATCTGCTGCTGCTCGGCTGGTACAAATATGCCGGCTTCTTCACCGCCAACCTGCAGACGCTGACCGGCTGGCCGCACGAGGCCCTGTCGATCATGCTGCCGCTCGGTATTTCCTTTTTCACCTTCACCCAGATCGCTTATCTGGTCGATGCGCGCCGGGGATTCGTCGATGAGAGCGTCGCGACAGGCAGCCGCCTCACGCATTACGCGCTGTTCGTGTCGTATTTCCCCCATCTGATCGCCGGCCCCATCCTGCATCACCGCGAGATGATGCCGCAATTCGCCCAGCCCCGCACCTATCGCTGCAGTTGGGAAAACCTCGCCGTCGGCCTGACCATCTTCGCCATCGGCCTGTTCAAGAAGGCAGTCATCGCCGATGCCCTGGCGCCCTATGTCAATGCCGGCTTCGATCAGGCCGCGCAGGGGCACGCCCAAGGCCTTGCTGCCGCCTGGCTCAGCGTCATCGCCTACAGCCTGCAGATCTATTTCGATTTCTCCGGCTATAGCGACATGGCGATCGGTGCCTCGCGGCTGTTCGGTATCCATCTGCCGCTCAATTTCAACTCGCCCTATCGCGCCGCCAGCATCATCGATTTCTGGAAGCGCTGGCACATGACCCTGTCGCGATTCCTGCGCGACTATCTCTACATCCCGCTGGGCGGCAACCGCCATGGTGCCGCGCGGCGCTATGTCAATCTCATGGTCGTCATGCTGCTGGGCGGCCTCTGGCACGGTGCCGGCTGGACCTATGTGATCTGGGGCGGCCTGCACGGCCTCTATCTGGTGGTCAATCATCTCTGGCGGCAGGGACGCGGCGCGCCGGCCGCGACCACCGGTCTCGGCCGCTTCGGCGCCCAGCTCCTCACCTATCTGGCAGTGGTGGTCGCCTGGACCTTCTTCCGCGCCGACGATGTCGCCACCGCCGGTCATCTGCTCGCCGGCATGACCGGACAATATGGTCTTGGCCTGGTGGATGAGTCGACGCTGCATCTCGTGGCGCTCTGCCTGCCGCTGTTGCTGATCGCCTGGTTCGCCCCCAACAGCCAGCAGATCATGGCGCAATATCATGTCGCGCCGTATGAAAAAGCGGCCGGCCCCGCAAGCCCGGCATCGGGTCTGACATCAAGCCCCACATCAACCCCCGCATCAACCCCCGCGCCAATCGCCGCCCCCTGGTGGCAATGGCGGCCGGACTGGCGGCATGGCCTGGTCTTCAGCGCCGGTTTCGCCGTGGCGCTCTATCTGATCATCTTCACCCATCGCATCAGCGATTTCCTCTATTTCCAGTTCTAGGGACGACCCGCTGCGATGCCCCTGCAAGCTTCTCCCCCGCAAGCCCCTCATATGCGTGCCTATCTGGTGTTATCCGCCGGTATCCTGCTGCTGCTGCTGTTTATCGCCCTGCCGATCTCTTATGCCGGTATCGGCCAATGCGTCTCGCGCGACGCCAATAGCTGCGGCCTGTTCCGCTTTCAGCAGCGCAAGATCGAGGCGGCGGCAACGCCCGTCAATACGGTCTTCTTCGGCGACAGCTCGCTCGGCAATGCGATCGACAACCGTCTCTTCAGCAGCATGCTGGGCAAGCCGACGCTCAACCTCGCCCTCAACGGCTCGATGGGCCTGCCCGTCATCTATCTGCAGATGAAGGCGGCGTTCGAGCAGCGGCCGATCCGCAATGCCGTCATCATGCTGTCGCCCGAAGGCTATCGCCACCATTTCGAGAAGGGTGCCGATCCTTTCGTGGAGGCCGGCAAGTCGGAACCGGAAATGTTCTTCGGCATCTCGCCCCGCGTGGCGCTGGGCTCGACCATTTCGCTCGTCAACATGCTGTTCGACAGCGCCATTCTGCATGCCGGTTTCGATAAAGTGGTCTATGGCGAAAAGGTCGAGGGCCAATGCCGCGGCTGCGACAGCCTGGATTATGTCCAGCAGACCAACAAGCATGTGCAACGCGGCGTCGGCGACATGTCCACCTGGAACGGCCCCTATGGCGATTACGATCCGTTCCTGCGACGCATGGCTTCGCTCTGCCGGCGCAATCATGTCAACTGCGTCTATATGCACGGCCCGCTGATGCAGGATGTGATGGATCTCAATCCCGGCTATGTCACGAAGGTCGATGCCAAATTGGCCAAAGCCGGCCTGCCCCTCGTCGATCCGCAACCGATTCCGATCCCGACCGACGAGGTCGGCAATGCGGTCAATCACGTGCGCCCGGAATTGCGGCCGGCTTACACCCAGCGCATCTATGCCGCGCTGCAGCCCCATCTGCAGGACTAAAGCGCGGCGGCAACCGGATGCGGCACGGCGACACCGAGACGCCGGGCCACACGGCGGGCGGTCAGCTCCCGCATATCCGTGATTGCCTTGGCGGATTTCCGCGCGTTTTCCAGCACGCTGGCCGGCGCCGTTTCGGGCATGCCGCTGTCGAAGGGCGGCTCGGGCGCGTAAACCATGTGCTGTGGCGCTTCGGTATAGACGGCATCGGGCGTCAGGCGCAGGCCGCGCATGTCCCGCACCGGCTCGGCGGTCCGGCCGAAGAGGTGATAGGTCGAGTTCGGCATGCGCGACAGGATCTCGAAGGGGCCCGTCAAATCGATCTGGTCCAGTCCCTCGAACAGTAATGAACCGATCTGGAGATGGGTATCCGAAGGGATCATGGCTGAAAATCCTTCCTTTGGGCGGCCTTGGTCCTTGGACGGTCAGGCGGCAGCGACGTGTCCATGCCACAAAGAGCGGCGGCGGCGGTCATGTCAGCAATGACATCATTCCCACCATTTCTGCCATTCCCTGCCGCGCCGCGAGATAACGACGCAGCAGCCGACTTCATATTTTCATCAACCTCCCCTATATAGGAATTCAGAACACTGCCGCCGGATTCGGGAAAATCGTGAGACAAAGTTGATGCCTGCCGCCATCCATCTGATTCGCCACGGACAATCCACCTTCAACGCGCATTACGAAGCCACCGGCAAGGACCCGCTGCATTTCGACGCCCGGCTTACGGAGACGGGGCATCGTCAGGTGGCGGCGGCGCGCGAGGCTCTGGCCGACCGTCACTACGACCTGGTGATCGCGTCGCCCCTCACCCGCGCCATCCAGACGGCGCAAGGCATCTTCGGTACGCGCGCGCCGATCATCGTCGACGCCGTGCACCGCGAATGGTTGAACAGCAGCTGCGATATCGGCCGCAGCATCGCCGATCTCGGCCGCGAATTCCCCATGCTGGATTTCGCCCATCTCAGCGATCCCTGGTGGCATGTCGAGGGACCGAAGGGCGAGCTCGGCTTTGCGCGGGAGCCGGAACACGCCTTGCTCGACCGCGTCGCCGCCTTCAAGGAAATGATCGCCGCCCGCACCGAAGCCCGCATCGCCGTCATCGGCCATGGCGACTTCTTCCATCGCCTGGTCGGCCGCCAGTTGATGAACTGCGAACTGGCGGAATGGAACGTCTGAAGGTGCAGGCTGCGTTTGCGGCCGGGATGGGGCTTGGTCGTGCCGGACGAAAATCAAGGCATGACCGCCGCGCCATGCTAGGATCGGCGACATGAACGCAGCCACCCTGGACGACGATCCCTATAAAACCCTCGGCGTCGAGCGGAACGCGACGACCGAGGAAATTCGCGCCGCCTATCGCAAACTGGCGAAGCAGTTCCATCCCGACCTCAATCCCGGCAAGCTGGAGGCCGAGGCGCGGTTCAAAACCATCAGCGCCGCTCATGCCCTCCTGTCCGATCCGACCCAGCGCCAGCGCTTCGACCGGGGCGAGATCGATGCCAGCGGGGCGGAACGCGCGGCGCCCGGATTCAACAGCCGGGGCTTCGACGGCGCAGCATCAGGCGGTCGCCGCTATTACCGCGATTTCGGCGACCAGGCTGCGCGCAGCAAATACCGCCATGACGCGGCCTTCGACCTCGACGACGACTTCCTGCACGACCTGTTCGGCGATACGGTCGGCGAGCGGTCCGGCGCCGGCTATACCGCGCGCGAGTTCCACATGCCGGGGCCGGATATCCGATATAAGCTGACGGTCGATTTCCTCACCGCCGCGAATGGCGCCACCCGCCGCCTGACCCTGCCGGATGGCCGCGTTCTCGACGTGACGATCCCGCCCGGCATCACCAGCGGCCAGATCCTGCGCCTGAAGGGCCAGGGCATGGCGGGAATCGGTGACGGCCCGCCCGGCGATGCGCTGATCGAGATCGAGGTGACGCCGCATGCGCAGTTTCGCCGCGACGGCAACGATGTGATCGTCGAGCTGCCGGTGACGCTGAAAGAAGCGGTGCTGGGCGGCAAGGTCGAGGTGCCGACCATCAAGGGTCCCGTCAGCCTCACCATTCCACCGCATTCCAGCAGCGGCACGCGGCTGCGGTTGAAAGGTCGCGGCATCGGCGGCGGCCATCAGTATGTGGTGTTGAAGGTCGTGCTGCCCTCGGGATCGGAGCCTGAATTGGAAGACTTCCTGAAGACCTGGACGCCGCGCGAGACGGTCGATCCGCGCCGTGATCCGGGCGACACATGATGCGGCAGGCGGGAAGCGACAGATGATGCGACTGGATGCCGTGGTGGCCCTGTTCACCGATCTCGAGGCAGCGGAACTGCATAGCTGGATCGAGCAGCGCTGGGTGCAGCCGGAACCGGAGGCCGCCGAAACGGAAACGGTGACCTGGATTTTCCACGAGATCGATGTCGCCCGGGTGCGGCTGATCTATGATCTGCGCCGCGATCTCGGCACGCCGGAAGAGATGATGCCGCTGGTCCTGTCGCTGCTGGACCAGGTCTACGAACTGCGATCGGTGCTGAAATCGATCCAGCAGGCATTGCGCGACCAGCCGCCGGAGGTCCAATCCGCCGTCCTCGCCGCCTTGCGTCCCGCCGGACAGACAAAGCCGGACGAGATTTAGACCGCGAGGATTGCGGCGCCTCATCTATCCGCGCCGAGAATGGCAAGTTCATCCTGACCATCGGCCATGCTCTGAAGGCATTTGGCCGTTATGTCATTTGGACAGCGCGATAGATCAATGACGATCTATTGCCCATCGGAAGTTGGTCTTCACGTGATCGGGACGGTTGTGCCGTCGGCCGGCACCCCTCACCCCGACCCTCTCCCCAGAGGGGAGAGGGAGAAGTGGGCGTGATGCCGAATGACTCCCTCGCCCTGCTTGCGGGGAGAGGGTCGGGGTGAGGGGCCGGGCTGGATCAGCGTGAGTCTGCAACCGGCCGGAATCGTTCACCCTTGCCGAGCAGCACGCCGTTCTGGCCGGCGATGCCGAGTTCCAGGCTTTCGGCGATGCGATGAGCGCGGTCGATGAAATGGGCGGCGGCGGCCGGTGGGCAGAGGCGCGCCGCCGTCGCCTCGAACAGCGACAGCCAGCGATCGAAGTGATCGGCATGAATGGGCAGCGGCAAGTGCTTCCGCATCGGCTGGCCGTGATAGCGGCCGCTCATCAGGGCCACCGAGGACCAGAATTCGCACATGCGGGCAAGATGCGCCTGCCAGTCCGTGATGCGCGCGGCAAAGACCGGACCGATCAGCGAATCTTCCCGCACCGCCTCATAGAAGCGATGGATCAGGTTTTCGATCATCGCCTCGTCGATGCCGGTCCGCTCCATGATGCTGCGCGTGATGTCGTCGCGCCGGGACAGGTCGGGAAGAATCTGCAGACTCATGCTGGCCTCGCCATGAAGGTGTCACGGTTACTTATTTAAAGGCTTAAATAGGTATTTACAATACCCTTTTAAGTCTTGCGACACTCTGCCCCGCCAATCTCACCCGCGCTGCAACCCTGGATCCTCGCCGACGAATGTCGGCCTGCGCCGACGGGATCAAGCCCGAGGACGACAAGCGAGTTTGAGGTTAGCGCTGTGCGCCGACCCCAAACAAAATCGTCATTGCCGGGCTTGACCCGGCAATCCAAGCCAACAACACGCACGGCCTTGCCCGTCACCCGATCCGATCAACCGGCGAGCAGCACACGCATGCGGCGCATGGAGCCGGGATTGGCCACCAGATCGGCCAGCGAGTATTTGTCCAGGGTGCGAAGGAAGGCCAGCACGGCCTCCTCCAGCGGTCCACGCAGGCCGCAGACCGGCGCCACCACGCAGGTATTGGTCTTGCGGTCGAAACATTCGACCAGGTTGAAACCATCCTCCGTCGCCCGCACCACATCGCCCAGAATGATCTTTGCCGCCGGCTTGCCCAGGCGCAAGCCGCCGCCGCGACCGCGCAGGCTGTTGACGAAGCCGGCCTGGGCCAAGGTCTGCGTCACCTTCATCAGATGGTTGCGCGAAATGCCGTAACGCGCCGCGACCTCTTCGATCGTGTGCAGCTCGTCCGGCTCCAGTGCCAGCAGCATCAACAGGCGCAGCGAATAATCGGTATGCAGGGTCAGGCGCAAGACGGCACTCCGGTGCTTCGCTCAGGTTAAACAAGTACGGAATATACTTTTTTATATCTAAAAAGCAACGCTTTGCGCCGTTATGCTCAACCCCATGCTATTTCAGACTGTATTTGAAATCATATTCCGAGCCCTTGGCATCGCGCGCATGCAGGGCCATCTCGCCGCGGGCGCCGGCATAGGTGCCGGTACCGCCGGTAATCGCAAGAACGGAATCGCCGCTATCCAGGAACGGTCCCTCCACTGTGATCTGGCCCTCTTCCAGCGTCAGTGTCCAGAAGCATTCCCAGGCCTTGCCGGGCACGGTGCGGATGCACCAGCCGTTATCGGTGCCGAGCTTCGTCTTGTTGGCGGCGTCGTAGATGTCATTGGCGAAGGTGAGGATATCGCCGGCCGTGTCGCCCTTCTTGCCGGTATCGGTCACCGTGTCGGTGGTTGCATGCTCGACCAGCTGGATGACCACATCGGCGGAGGCCGCTTGCGGGCAGAGGATGCCGACACCCAAGAGCAGCGCAAGGCCACCTGCCAGAATCATGAATGTGCCACGCATGAGTCCGTTCCACATGGTTGTTCTCCATTGCCGGCCGGTCCGCCTCCCGGTCTCGCTTGAGACCGAGTTGGAACGCGACGGTTGCAGAAATGACCACAGATTATCCTAATACAGGAAGCTGACTGCGGCGAATCACGATGCCGGTTACCTCAAGCTTTCCTTGCCGCAACTCGAAGAATTGCTCGCTTTACCCTAGAGCCCGAGTAGAGATTACTGAAGCGGTCCCGCAGCCGCTGTGGCGCCGGACAAGTGTCCCAGTCCATTCGTCACAGTCCATTAGTCCATTGGTGCTGCAGGAGCCGCCATGCCGATACCGACCCATCGCCAGATGAAGCTGGGTGCTTTCATGTATCCGGCCGGCCATCATGTCGCCGCTTGGCGCCATCCCGATGTGCTGGCGACGGCGACCACCGATTTTGCCCAGCGCGTCGCCTTCGCCCAGGCCGCCGAACGCGCGAAATTCGATCTGATCTTTCTGGCCGACGGCGCCGGCATCGGCGAAAGCCGGCTGGATGCGCTGAGCCGCGTCGATGAATGGTCGAACGGCTTCGAGCCGCTGACCTTGCTCTCCGCTTTGTCGACGGTGACCGAGTGGATCGGCCTGGTGGCTACCGCCTCCACCACCTTCAACCCGCCCTTCAATCTCGCGCGTTTCTTCGCCTCGCTGGATCAGCTGAGCCAGGGCCGCGCCGGCTGGAACCTCGTCACTTCGTCCAACGGGTTGGAAGCGCAGAATTTCGGCGATGCGCCGGTGCCCCATGCCGACCGCTATGACCGCGCCGAGGAATTCGCCGATGTGGTGCTCGGCCTGTGGAACAGCTGGCAGGACGATGCCTTCCTCCGCGACAAGGAGAGCGGCCTCTTTTTCCTGCCCGAACGCCTGCATGTACTCAATCACAAGGGCAGGCATTTCTCCGTGCGCGGGCCGCTCAATGTGGCGCGTTCGCCCCAGGGCCATCCGGTGGTGGTGCAGGCCGGCTCTTCCGAGGCCGGCAAGGAATTGGCGGCCCGCACGGCGGAAGTCGTCTTCACCGCGCAGCGCCGGCTGGAAGACGCGCAGACATTCTATGCCGATCTCAAGGGCCGTCTCGGAAAATACGGCCGCGCGCCCGATGATGTGAAGATCATGCCCGGCGTCTTCCCGGTGGTCGGACGCAGCACGGCCGAGGCGCAGGACAAATTCGAGCAGTTGCAGGATCTCATCCATCCCGAGGTCGGGCTTGCTTTGCTCTCGACCTATATCGGCAATGTGGATCTCTCCGGCTATCCGGTGGACGGGCCGCTGCCCGATCTGCCGGAAACCAATGCCAGCAAGAGCCGCCAGCAATTGCTGGTCGATCTGGCGCGGCGCGAGAATCTCAGCATCCGCCAGCTTTATCTGCGCGTCGCCGGGGCGCGCGGCCATTGGCAGTTGGTCGGTACGGCGGAAGAGATCGCCGACGAATTGGAAGAACGCTTCGTCAAATTCGGCGCTGACGGTTTCAACATCATGCCGCCGACGGTGCCCGGCGGGCTCGATGATTTCATCACCTTGGTGATTCCCGAACTCCGGCGCCGCGGGCTGTTCCGTACCGAGTATGAAGGCCGCACCTTGCGGGAGAATCTCGGCCTGAAATTTCCTACCCATCGCCAGGCGGTACGCGACCAGCAGATCGCCGCCGCCGAATAGCCGATCAACTCAGCAGCTTCAGGAGACCGACCATGACAGCCTTGCGCAAAGACCTATCGCCCGCCATCGAGCTTGATGTCCGCCGCATTGCCGGCCGGATCGGCGCGGAAATCGCCGGCATCTACTTGGGTGGCGATCTGACGCCGGACACCGTCCTCGCCATCCGCCAGGCCCTGCTGCAGCATCGCGTCATCTTCTTCCGCGGCCAGGATCATTTGAGCGATGCCGAGCAGGAGCGTTTCGCCAAACTGTTCGGCGAGCTGGTGGCGCATCCGACCGAGAAAGTACGCGATGGTTCGGCAGCGATTCTCGAACTCGATACCGACCGCGGCAACGGTAAGGCGGATCAGTGGCATACCGACGTCACCTTCGTCGATGCCTATCCGCAGATCTCGATCCTGCGCGCGGTGAAGGTGCCGGATCATGGCGGCGATACCGTCTGGGCCAATACCGTCGCCGCCTATGAAAGCCTGAGCCCCGAATTGAAGGAACTGGCGCAGCGCCTTTGGGCCGTGCACAGCAACAAATACGATTACGCCGCGCAGCGCCCCCATGCCACGGCCGAAGAGCGCAAGCATTACGAAGACACCTTCGCCTCGACCGTCTATGAGACCGAGCATCCGGTGGTGCGGATTCATCCCGAGACCGGCGAGCCCTCGCTGATCCTCGGCTATTTCATTCAGCGTTTCGTCGGCCATTCGAATGTCGATTCAGCGCGCCTGTTCGATCTGCTGCAAGGCCATGTGACGCGGCTGGAGAATACCGTGCGCTGGCGCTGGCAGGCCGGCGATGTCGCCATCTGGGACAACCGCGCCACGCAGCATTACGCCATCAACGATTACGGCGACCAGCGCCGGATCATGCGCCGCTCCACCATCGCCGGCGACGTGCCCCTCAGCACCGACGGCCGCAAGAGCGTCACCCGCGAGAAGGTGACGCCGCTGCGGGCGGCGTATCTGTAAGCGGGTTGGTGCGATGACGCTATCTTCAGTCGCTCCCCCTCACCCCAACCCTCTCCCGCGAGGGGAGAGGGAGTCAGTGGGCGAAGAGAATTTGATGGCTGGTTACCACAGCGTTCCCTCCCCCCTCGCGGGGGAGGGACAGGGTGAGGGGGAAAGCCGCCGCCGATGTAGGCCCGCGCTCATCTGAGCGCGACTGAACACCATCGACTGCCATTTTTCATCGGCCAGCGCGCTGACGCCTGGCCGCAACGGAAGGATTTACCCTGATGAAACGCACATTCCTCGCCGCCTTGCTGGGCGGCCTATTGATCAGCGGATCGGCATTGGCCGATCAGACGATCATCCGCGTCGGCTATCCCGGCGTCGGTGTCGATAACCGGCCTTATGGCTATGGCGATTCCGTCTCCATCGCCCGGGTCGGCAATTATCTGGAAGACGAGTTCAAGAACGATCCGAATATCAAGATCCAGTGGACCTATTTCCGCGGCGCCGGTCCGGAGCTGAACGAGGCCCTGGCGGCGAAGCAGCTCGATATCGCCGCCGGTCTCGGTGATCTGCCCTCGATCGTCGGGCGGTCGCGCGGGCTGAAGACCCGCTTCCTGCTGCCGACCCAGGAACACGGCTCGCTCTATCTCGCGGTGGCGCCGAATTCGGATATCAAGAGCATCGCCGATCTCAAGGGCAAGAAGGTGGCGCAGTTCCGCGGCACCAACCTGCAGATCGCCACCGATACCGTTCTGGAAGCCCATAAGCTGACCGAGAAGGATATCAAATTCGTCAGCCTGACCACGGCCGATAGTCTTGCCGCCCTCACCTCCGGCAATGTCGACGCGTCCTTCGGCGGCGAGGAATATCTCGACCTGCAGAAGCGCGGCATCGTCAAGATCGTCTATGCCAGCAAGAATGACGCGCCGATCTTCGGCACCAATTCCGCCATCTTCGCCACCGAGGATTTCGAACAGGCCCATCCCGACCTGACCGCCCGCATCGTCAAGGCCTTCGTGAAGGCCGCGGCCTGGGGCTCGAACGAGAACAACCGCGACCAGGTCTTCGAAGCCTGGGCCAAATCCGGCGTGCCGGCGGCCAGCTTCAGGCAAGATTTCGAGGGTCGCACCCTTGCTTCCCGCAACACGGCGGTGATCGATGACTACATCATCGCCCGCTACAAGGACAAGGCGCTGCGCGCCAAGGCCTATGGGCTGATCAAGAAGGATGTCGATATCGATAGCTGGCTCGAGCCGAAATATCTCGATACGGCGCTGAAGGAGCTCCAGCTTGAAAACTACTGGTCGCGTTTCGATGCCGACGGCAAGAAGGTCACCACCGGCACCGTCGAGCAGCAGAAACAGGCTGCGGCGCAGTAAGAGCAGAAGCAGACAGGAGCGACGGCAGGAAATGAGCATCGCAGAACGGATTCCGGCTTTCGCCGGTTCAGCAAGGCTGCAATCCGCGACGCAGCTTAAGGGGCCAGCCGCCGCTCCTCGCCCCGCCACAGGCAAACACGCCCTTGGCCAGCGCGCCCTCCCGCGCCGGAAGTGGCGGGGCGAGCCTGCCTTCGTCAACCCGACGCTCCGCAATATCGCCCTCGGCCTTGCGGTCCCGCTGAGCCTGCTGCTGGCCTGGCAGCTCGGCACGCAATATGGCTGGGTGCCGGAACAGATCCTGCCGGCGCCCGCCGTGGTCTGGGACACGATCCTCGCCGGCCTGCAGGATGGCAGCCTGCTCAGCGATACCTCGATCAGCCTTGCCCGTGTCGCACGCGGTTTCGCACTGGGCGGCGCGGTGGGCCTTTTGCTCGGCGCCGGCCTCGCCCTCTCCTCGCGTCTGCGCGGCTATGTCGATCCGCTGTTCCTGGCGGTCAGCCAGGTGCCGCTGATCGGCTGGATCCCGCTGCTGATCATGCTGGTCGGCATCGACGAGGCATTGAAGACCATCATCATCGCCCTCGCCACCTTCATCCCGGTGACCTTCGGCACCTATCAGGGCATCCGCGACGTGCCGGCCGCTTATCGCGAGATCGGCCAGGTCTTCACCTTCGACCGCCGCGACACCTTCCGCCTCGTCATCCTGCCCGCCGCCCTGCCGGCGATCTTCACCGGTTTGCGCGAGGGTCTCTCCAATGGCTGGCAGACCTTGGTCGCCGTCGAACTCCTCGCCTCGACCGAGGGGCTCGGCTATCAGATGGCCTATGGGCGCCAGCTCTTCCAGCTGGAACTGGTGATCACCGCCATGGTCGTCATCGGCCTGATCGGTTTCGCCTTCGACTGGGTGCTCGGCCGCATCGCGCAGCATCTGCAACGCTGGCAGGTGCCGGCATGAGCGTCCGTTCCGTCAATGCCTGGCGCGCCGCCGCGATCCCCGCCGGCCTGCTGCTGCTGTGGTCGGCGGCCAGCCATCTCGGCTGGGTCGATGCGAATTTCCTGCCGGCGCCGGAACTGGTGGTGGAGCGCGCCTGGACGCAAAGCCGCCATGGCACGCTGGCCCTCGATCTCGGCGCCAGCCTGCTGCGCGATCTCTCCGGCTTTGCGATCGGCAGTCTGGCCGGTATCGCCACCGGCTTGCTGCTCGGCTTCTCGGAAACCGCGCGGCGGCTGTTCGGCCCGCTGCTGCGCGTGCACCGGCAGATCGCGCTCTTCGCCTGGGTGCCGCTGATCTCTGTCTGGATGGGATCGGGCGAGGCCGGCAAGATCACCTTCATCGCGCTCGCCGCCTTTCAGCCCAATGTCACGAATAGCTGGCAGGCCTTGCGCGAGTTGCCGCAGCGATACCGCGAACTGGCCGCCGTGCTCACCCTGAGCCGGCTGGATTTCGTCCGCTTCATCGCCTTGCCCGCCACCTTGCCGGCGATCTTCACCGGCTTGCATGCCGGGCTGATCTATGCCTGGCAGGCCACCATCGCGGCAGAGCTTTTCATGACCATCGCGCCGGGTCTCGGCGGCCAGATGATGGAAGGGCGCCAGCTTTTCCAGATGGATCTGGTGCTGGTCTGCATCCTGCTGCTCGGCCTGATCGGCATCCTTTTCAACAAGAGCGCCGGTTTCCTGGAAACCACGTTGCTGCGACGGAGAACGACATGACGGATCACCATCGATCCCCCCATCTGCATCTCGGCACCGGCGAAGATGCGTCTCATTACACCGCGCCCGAACCGGCCTTGGAGCTGATCGGCGTCGGCAAGACCTTTCGCGTCGCCGGCAAGCCGGTCGAGGCGCTGACGGATATCAACCTGAAAATCCAGCCCGGCGAGTTCCTCAGCATCGTCGGCAGCTCCGGCTGCGGTAAATCCACCTTGCTGCGCCTCATCCTCGGCCTCGAAACCGATTACGTGGGCGAGATACGCCTGGACGGCAAGCGCATCACCCAGCCGGGCCTCGATCGCGGCATCATCTTTCAGGAACACCGCCTGCTGCCCTGGCTGACCGTGGAACGCAATGTCGCCATCGCCTTGCGCAAGAGCAAGCTCAGCGCGGCGGAAAAGCGCGAGACCGTGCGTGCCCATCTGGCGCTGGTGGGGCTGACGGATTTCACCGCCGCCTATCCGGGACAGCTTTCCGGCGGCATGCAGCAGCGCGTCGCCATCGCCCGCGCGCTCGTCAACCGGCCGCGTTTCCTGCTGCTCGACGAGCCGCTGGGTGCGCTCGATGCCCTGACGCGGCTGCGGCTGCAGGACGAGATCAAGCGCATCGTGCAATATGAAGGCATCACGGCCATCCTGGTCACGCATGATGTCGACGAGGCCGTCTATCTCGGCAACCACATCGTCGTCATGCAGCCCCATCCCGGCCGCATCGCCGAGATCCTGCCGGTGGTCCTGCCCGAACGCCGCCACCGCTCCGACCCCGCCTTCCTGCGCCTGCGCGACCGCGTCCTCGCTTTGCTCGGCGTGACACCGCAAGCGGCACCGGCGGAGACGCCAAGACCATTGCCGATCGAGTATGCCGATGAATGGGCGGAGATCGTCGCCGCCGGCGGGTGATGTTGCCCGTGATTCAGGCAGATCGCACCACGTCAATGCCTCACTCTTCCGTCACCCCCGGACTTGATCCGGGGGTCCATGGTAACGGCCGCGTTTGCCGTTGAGATGGATTGCCGGGTCAAGCCCGGCAATGACGAGTGAGTGAGCGCTGAGGGTGTGCGACGCCCAATGACGCATCGAGCATCGAGCGTGCAGGCCCCTCACCTTTCCCGCTTGTAATCATAAGCGACGCGGCCATAGGGCAGGGTGAGATCGGCGATGAAGTGATGGGCGCCGATCATGCGGCGGACCGGCAGGTCGGCCATCGGCGCGTTGACATGCGGCACGAGATGCAGCCGCGCCGGGCCCATCCAGGAGCCCTTCACCGAGATCTCGGTCAGGTTATAGGCGACGAGTTGGCAGATCTCCGGCTCGCCATCGACGCCGGGAATCAGCTTCAGATTGACCTGGGTCTTGGAGAGCGTCGCCAGCGTGCGCTCGCCATTGCCGGCCATGCGCTCATGCTTGTAGCCCATCGTCCCCATGGCGACCTGCTGGCCGGCATATTCCAGCGTGCCGGTCAGCGTGTCCTTGACGATCTCCAGTTTCGGATGCGCGTATTTCTTCGGGAAGCCCCAGATCTCGCGGCCGGCGACGATCGGCGGATCGTCATCGAGATACATCTGCGCGACGAAATTGACATCCTCCCCGCCCAGCCGGCAGGGAATGACGAGGCCGCATTCGGTATAGCTGCCGAAGCCCGTGCTGTCCGGCATGGCGATCCATTCGCAATGTACCAGCGGCTGCGACAGCGGCTCCAAAGGTTCGGGCAATTGCTCGGCGATCAGCGCCGCATCGGTTTCATAGGTGATGACCATGTATTCGCGGTCAATGAAACGATAGGGGCCTGCCGGATAACTGGGGCCGGCGGCCGGCATCGAGGTCAGAGCGAGTACGTCTTGCCTGCGCATGGATGATCCCCCTTCCGAAACGGTCTGCACCTCTCTTCATTAGCGGCAGGACGGCGATGGATTTGTGACGCCTTGCCGACAGGCAGGTGACGCCGGAGGAAAGATCATCAAATGATCGTACGACCGGGCGATGTCGCCGGGCTGTCGCACAACCGACATGAATACGTAAGATCGCCGGCCATATCCTCTCCGCCCAGCCCGCATTCAGGAGGATCGAGCAGCATGGATGCCAAGACACCGGAACTCGACCACACCCAGCATCATGCACAACCCCGCACCGAACATACCGTCGTGCAAGGCTGGCGCCCGGATCGCTGCGATCGCGTCGCGCTGGTGCTGCAGGGCGGCGGTGCTTTGGGTGCCTATCAGGCCGGCGTCTATCAGGCGCTGCATGAAGGCGGCATCGAGCCCGATTGGGTTTCCGGCGTTTCCATCGGCGCCATCAATTCCGCCATCATCGCCGGCAATCCGCGGCATAAGCGGCTGGAACAATTGCGCGGCTTCTGGGAGCGCATCACCGACCGGCGCGTCTGGCTCTATACGCCCGACGGCGATTTCTTCCGCATGGCGCGCAACGCCACCAGCGCCTGGATGACGATGACCCAGGGCCAGCCCGGCTTCTTCGAGCCCCGCCATCCCGGCCCCTGGCTCTCCATGACGGGTGCCAAGGACGCCACCAGCTATTACGACAGCGCGCCGTTGCGCAAGACCTTGCTCGATTTCGTCGATTTCGACCTGCTGAATACCGGCGCGGTGCGCTTCTCGGTAGGTACGGTCAATGTGCTCTCCGGCAACTTCCTCTATTTCGACAATGCCAATGACGAGATCGAGCCGGAGCATATCATGGCCAGCGGTGCCCTGCCGCCGGCCTTGCCCATGGTGAAGATCGGCACGGATTATTTCTGGGATGGCGGCATCGTCTCCAACACGCCGCTGCAATATCTGCTGGACCTCGACGAGCGGCTGAACACGCTGGTTTTCCAGGTCGATCTCTTCAGCACGCGGGGCGCCCTGCCGCGCGACATCCATGACGTGATGGGCCGGCAGAAGGACATCATGTATTCCTCGCGCACCCGTTACAACACCGATGTCTATCGCCGCGTGCGCGATTGGAAGACCCGCACCTATAATGCCTTGGCGAAAGTGCCGGACGAGCTGCTGAATGACGATGAACGAAAGCTGCGCGACGAATTGGCCGATATGCCGGAAATCACCATCCTGCATCTCATCTATCAGCAGAAATCCTATGAGGGCCATGCCAAGGATTACGAATTCTCCGGCACCTCGATGCGCGAGCATTGGCAAAGCGGCTATGAAGACACCAAGCGCACCTTGAAACACAAGCACTGGCTGGAAATGCCGCCGCAGGGCGTCGGTTGCGTCATTCACGACGTGCATCGGCAGGAGGATTGAAGGGGGCTCGATGGCAACGGGTGGATTGGACGTTGCGCCGTCCGCCAATCACAAACAAAAGTTGTCACCCCCGGACTTGATCCACCGCTGTCCGGTTTAAGTCTTAGAGGATTGGCGCGAGGCGTTGGTTTGCCTCGCTCTTTATGCTCGGGCAGCTGCCTGGACTTGCTCTGCGGCTGGGCCGCGATGTCGAGCGAGTGGATCTTTAGCGCTGTGCGCCAATAACGAAAAGACTGTCACCCCCGGACTTGATCCGGGGGTCCATGGTTGAAGCAGCGCGTCGTCTCTACCATGGATTGCCGGGTCAAGCCCGGCAATGACGAGGG
>LNAP01000895.1_pt1 | contig 32794 bp, 27 predicted proteins | sample 602601 | NCBI WGS metagenome assembly LNAP01 (sample SAMN02440304, study PRJNA202911) | soil metagenome | biome: Subtropical and temperate rainforests or woodlands; isolation source: soil samples (1 kg each in a 20% v/v slurry with milli Q water) were... ...
GGTCAGTGCACGCCAGGCCGGCAGCGCTTTGTCAGCAGCTTCGATCGCACGGCGGGTTTCGGCAGCGCCCATTTTCGGCACGGTGCCCAGAATTTCGCCTGTTGCCGGGTTGTTGACCTTGATCGTCTGACCATTGTCCGCATCAACCCACGCACCATCGATGAAGGCTTGCTGGCGGAACAACTGGGTGTGTTTGAGTTGCATGATGAACTCCGATGTTGTGATGGAAGATGGGCGGTACTTGCTAGCAGTACCGCCTCCAGGATTCAACGTGGGTCGTTGGATCAGGCCAATGCACTTCTTCTCTTGAGTTCACTGTTGAGAATGAAATCATTCTCCGAATAGTCCACCTGGCAATCGATCACATGCACGCCCGGTTCGCTGATGCACCGTTCCAGCAGCGGCAGAAAGCCTTCGGCGCTTTCCACCCGATGTCCGATGGCGCCATAGCTCTGCGCGTATATGACGAAGTCTGGATTACCGTAGTCCAGTCCGAAATCGGTGAAGCCCATGTTCGACTGCTTCCAGCGGATCATCCCGTAGCCGTCGTCACGCAGGATGATGACGGTCAGGTTCATCTTCAAACGTACGGCAGTTTCCAGTTCCTGGCTGTTCATCATGAAACCACCATCGCCGCATACAGCAACTACTGGACGATTCGGGTAGACCAAATGCGCAGCCATGGCCGACGGCAAGCCTGCACCCATGGTCGCCAGGGCGTTGTCCAGCAACACAGTATTGGGCTTGTGCGCCTTGTAATTACGCGCGAACCAGATCTTGTAGATGCCGTTGTCAAGCGCGACGATGCCTTCGGACGGCAAGGCGCGACGCACATCAGCAACAAAACGTTGCGGATAGATCGGGAAGCGGTTGTCATCCGCGCCTTCGATGATCTGGGCCTCGTTGGCTTCGCGGATCGCAAGTAGGCGGGTGAAGTCCCAATGCGGCTGCGGCCGCAGCGCCTCACCGATCTGCCAGACGGCGTTGGCAATGTCGCCCACCACTTCGATTTGCGGGAAATACACAGGATCGACTTCGGCAGAACGGAAGTTGATGTGGATCACTTCGGTACCGCCACTGACCATGAAGAACGGCGGCTTTTCAATGACATCGTGGCCGATGTTGACGATCAAGTCGGCAGCCTCGACGGCGCGGTGTACAAAGTCACCGGCGGATAGGGCAGCGTTGCCGAGGAAGCGCGGATGACGCTCGTCCACCACACCTTTGCCCATTTGCGTGGTGACAAACGGGATGCCGGTGTTGTCGATCAAACGCTTGAGCACCTTGGCGGTCATCTTGCGGTTGGCCCCCGCGCCGATGACCAGTATCGGATTACGTGCGGCCTGCAGTTTATCTACTGCGGCGTTGATCGCTTTGTGCTCAGCCACTGGGCGACGATGCAGGCTCGGCGTGATCGGCAGGCTGTCGGTCTGTTCGGCAGCGATGTCTTCCGGCAGTTCCAGGTGCACAGCGCCGGGTTTTTCTTCCTCGGCCAACCGGAAGGCTTCACGCACACGAGAGGGGATGTTGTCTGCAGAAGCGAGCTGGTGGGTGTACTTAGTCAGCGGTTGCATCATGCCAACGACGTCGAGGATCTGGAAGCGGCCCTGCTTTGATTTCTTGATCGGCTTCTGGCCGGTGATCATTAGCATTGGCATGCCACCCAGGTAGGCGTAAGCGCCGGCCGTCACCAGGTTGGTAGCACCTGGACCGAGAGTTGACAGGCTGACACCGGTCTTGCCGGTCAGACGACCGTAAGTGGCTGCCATAAAACCCGCGGATTGTTCGTGGCGAGTCAACACCAGTTTGATATTGGACCGGCGCAGAGACTCCAGAAGATCCAAGTTCTCTTCTCCGGGAATTCCAAAGACAAATTCGACTCCTTCATTTTCCAGGCATTGCACGACGACATCTGCGGCCTTGGCCATTTCTCTACCTCAACATCTGTGGGCGCTCACGCGCGTTTTGCAACTTTTTACGAAGGGGCAATCCCCTGGTTCACGCTGACGGCGCTACAGTAACGTCGGCCTCCAGATGCCCCCTATCAAAGACGAAGGGGGCTGATGCTGGTAATGGGTGCACGCAAAGACTTAGAGCCCCAGTTCGTGGCGCGGCCGGGTCAGTGTGTCGATCAGGGCGTACATGATTTTTTTCGCGCAAGGGATCAAGTCTGGAATGTAGGTCGCCCCCATGCCGCCCAAGCCTTCGGCTACTGGCAGCGGTGCGCCCTGCGCCGGCCAAGGCCAGCCAATCCGTGCGGTGGGGATGCCGAATCGGCGCAGTGCAGCGCCATCGGTCTGCCCACCCAGCAACTCGGCCTCACCGTGTGGGCGCTGCTCGATATGCTCCCAGCCTCGCCGACATGACTGAACAACCCAGTTCTGCGGGTCGGTGGTGCCGCCAGGTACCGAGCCATACATTTCCCAATCCAGCTCCAGCTCAGGGCGCTGAATCTGTAGCTCGCGTACGAAGGCAGCGAACTGTGCCTTGACCTCACCAGGGCTGGTGCGTGGGTTGATCCGTACGTCGAAGAAGATCTCGGTGAGCGCCGCCGGAAAAGACGGACGCTCGGGATTTCCGCCACGCACCCCAGCAATCCAGCCGTGCGGCTTGATCTGCCCGGAGGTATTGCGCTCAGCGTAGTCGATGATCCATTTTTCCAGCTCCTGGATCACTGTCGCTGCCGGTATCACAGAGCTGCGGAAACCCGGCGTGCCACGCGGCACGCCAGCGTAGCCGAGGGTGCCGTACACGCGCAGCTTGAACCATCCCATACCGGGTTCTTCATGATAAACCCAGTTCCATGGTTTCATCACGATGGCGAAATCGGGCGCTGCGCCGCGACTCAGCATATGCACTACACCGTTGGACATCCCGGCGTGCTGGCGGGCCGAGACGTCCACTGGCATGCCGCCGTCGGCCATCCCCAACATCAGGTCGCCCAGGAGTGGAACTTCGGCCTCGATCAACGCCGTAGCAACCTCGGTCAGAGTCGCCACCATGCCTTTCGGATTGGAGGCTCCCAGACCGAATACCCAGTCATCAACCACCTGCGCTGTAGTCTGCATATCCGCCTCGTGCGCCTCGCCGGTGAGCATCTTCTCTGCTTCGTCGCGTTCCAGGTGGGTATCGATGGGGGCATAAAGCAGCACGCTGGCGCCGCCACCGCTGCCTCGCATCTCAGCCAGGACATTGCCACTGGTGAAGCTCATCGGCTGGTAGCGGGCCTGCATGCCGAGGGCCGACAGATGCTTGGACATGTGCTCACTAGCCGCACGCGCCATGCCGGTAGGGCTATGGATATTGGTGATGTCGTATAGCAGCGCCTGCAGCCGCTTAGGGTCGATCTTGGCGCAGGCCAGTTCGTACCATTTCATCTGTTCGGCGGAAAAGGCGATCGGCGTAGTCGGTTGCATGAGGGGCTCCTGAGGGGACATCATTAATTACTCGCCACAAACTGTTCGGCAAAGATGTTGGCCGGGTCTACACCCAGCTCGATCAGACGGTTCGTCGCGGCGTTGATCATCGGCTGCGGCCCGCACAGGTAGGCGACGGTATCGGGGCTGGTCACGTCCTCGGCCCGCAGGCTGCTGACCGGGCTACCGTGATGCATCCCGACTGCTGGCTCGCGGTCCACGCAAATACGTGCCTCCAGCGTCGGCAGCCATTGCTGGCGCAGCTCGATATCGTCGAGGGAGAACAGCGCATCCGGGGTCGCACAACCAAAGCTCAGCAACATCTGCGGCTTGCGTCCACCGCCGTGGCGCAGGGCGTCGATCATCGACAGAATCGGTGCCAAGCCGGTGCCGCCGGCGACGAAGATGTGCGGTGCGCGCTTTTTCTCCTCGCGCAGGAAGAACGAGCCATAAGGGCCGCTGAACGTCAGCACGTCCTCGGTGGCAGTCTTCTCCTCCAAGTAGCTGGACATCGCGCCCCCCGGCAGCAGGCGGATCAGAAATACCAACTTGGGCAAATCGGCTACCGTGCTGGCCGGTGAATAACTACGCAGCACCCCGAAGCCGGGCACCTGAATTTGCATGAACTGACCGGGGCGAAACTCCAGCCAGTCGCCTTCGGCCAGTTCCAGTGTCAGACGTACCACGTTGCTGGCGATCCGCTCGACCGAGTCAACGAAGGCATGTACTTCACGCGCCACACTGGAGCCGACCTCGCTACTGTAGTCCAAGTCGAAGGAGCAGTCCGACTGCGCCTGGCACAGGCATAGCAGACGCTGGCCGGATGCGTATTCGCTGGCAAGCAAGGTCGAACTGGCGCCCGGACGCGTGTGCGCTTGGCCCCCGGCGAGCTGAGCGATGCAGCTGGAACAGCTACCAGAGCGGCATTGATAGAGTAACGGCACCTGCGCCTCGAGGGCGGCATCGAGAATACTGGCACCGCCGGCGACGCTGATGCTGCGGCTGACGCCATCGGCGAAGTTCAGAGTGACTTGGTGCATCGCGTCTTTCATAGCGTGAGGGCTCCGTAACGGCTAATCGTTTCCAGCGGCAATACCGCTGCATGGGCCCAATCTTAAGAATCTGCTTGGACAGCGGCGCTCCCTTGAGTTACGGCGTTATCCTGAGAGCGCAATAAATTACGGTGCCTGAAGAAAGTCGCGCCGTCTGTGCTTGCGCGCACTCGCAGGCACAGCGGCAATAGTGCCACCCAGCGCAATCAATTCCTCCAGCGACGCCCCTCCCAGAAAGCAGTCAACGTAGGGCAGTGCCGCCTTCATACCCGCAGTCACCGGTTCAAAACCCTCGCTCGACTTATGCGGGTTCACCCAGATAATCCAGTGAGCGAGCCTGCGCAGCCTGGACATCTGCCCGGCCAACAGCTCAGCCCCACCACCCTCCCAACCATCCGAGGCAATCACCACGATGGCGCCTCGTGCCATCCCCCGTTGCCCCCAGGTATCCAGGAAAGACTGCAGCCCGGCCCCCAACCGAGTACCGCCCCCCCAGTCGGGCATAATTTTGCTAACAGCAGCCATGGCCACCTGGGGGCACACACCGCTGAGCGCAGGTGTGAGCCTGGCAAGTCGCGAGCTAAGGGAAAACACCTCGGTGGAGCGCGGCATGGAATGAGCCATTGCATAGCCGAAGCGCAGCAAGGGGTCTGCATAAGACCTCATCGAACCGCTGACGTCGAACAGCAACACACAGCGTCGGGCTCGCACATCCGGTCGAGCCAGGATCAAGCGGGTAATTTCAGCGTGATTCTCGATCGCTGCCCGTACAGTCCGGCGAGCATGCACGGCGCCCAAATGGCTAGCTATCTTTTGCCGATAGCGCTTGATCGGGCGTTTGAATCGCAGCGCCTCGACCAGGCGAAGCATTTCATCAAGTTCAACCGGACTGAGTCCGGCAAAGTCGCGCTGGCGCAGAATGTCTATTTCATTTGCGCTCAGTGCTAAGGCCTCTGGAGTCTGCTGCTGATCTGCTACAGCATCCTCCCCCCTGGAAGCGAGCACACCGATCACATGCTCTGTCGAGCGCTGTTCCTGAGTGACGGATAGATCCGCGTCATGTTCAAAGAAGGCCTTCCAGCACTCCTCGTAAAGAGCAAGGTCCTCCGGGCTGGCGCACAGGGTAAGGCGACCGGCCCAGTAAACAGATGACAGTCGTTCTGGTTCCGGCATGACGTACACCGCCGCAAAAAAACTCTGTATATGGGCAATGCTCACCCGTGCCAGCTTGACCCGTACACTGAGCGCAAATGAATGAAGCCGCGAGGCAAAACCCGATGCGCAGGCAGTCTTATCGATCACAATCTGTCGTCCGAAGCCTGCAGCAGCGCCAACTCACCGCGCTTCACACGCTCATGATCCTCCCGATACTTCAGGAGTGACCCAAGCGTCAGGTCGATAGTCGTTTTATCGAGGCTGGTTGCCTCCAGTGCGAGCAGTGCCGCTGCCCAGTCGATGGTTTCCGCAATACCGGGACTCTTCAAAAGACCGCCATCGCGTAAATGATGCGCAACCTTGACGATCTCCCGGCCAAAGCTTTGCGAAAGATCAGGAAAGCGTCGAAGCAAAATCGCCAGTTCCTGCTCGGGCTTAGGGTGATCCATCCAGTAATACAGGCAGCGTCTTTTCAGGGCATCGTGTACTTCTCGAGTACGGTTGGAGGTCAGAAAAACCAGCGGCGGTACCACCGGGCGAATCGTGCCGACTTCCGGCACCGAGACCGTGAAGTCGGATAACGCCTCCATCAGGAAAGCTTCGAATGCGTCATCCGCTCTATCGATTTCATCAATCAGCAGAATGCAGGGGCTGTTCTTGAATGCCTGAAGAACCGGGCGTTCGAGCATGAACCTGCGGTCATAGAGATCTACCTCCAAACTCGCTGAGTCAGCACCCGAGAGTTCCGCCTGCTTGAGATACAGCAACTGTTTGCGAAAATCCCAGTCATAGAGTGCCTGGGAAATATCCACGCCCTCGTAGCATTGCAACCTGAACACTTGCAGGTCGAACGCCTTACCGAGGGCATAGGCCAGAGAGGTCTTGCCAACCCCCGGTTCACCTTCGAGATAGAGGGGGTTATGCATTTTTGCTGCCAGGAAACAAGCCGTCGCCAACGCTTCGTCCGCAATATAGTCAACCGCATCCAGGGCTTGAATAATTGCACTCGGGGATTGAGAAAGCTGACGATAGTATTCCATGGTGCTGCACTGCCCCCTCGCCTTAAACGAAAACCTGGTAGAGGCCGTAACCAACCACCGCGAGAATCGAGAGGCTGATCACTGCGCGAAGAGCCACAGGCTTCCAGGCAACGCTCAAAAGGTCCAGTGCTTCCTCCTCCTGGACAATTACCCTTGGTTGCTCCTGTCCTGTGCGCGGTTGAGAGGCCGAGACAGCAGCATCGCCTGATACTTCATCGCTCTGGCTCGCCTCAATCTTTGCCGCTAGGCGAGTCGCAAACTGATCGATCAGCTTTTTACCCACAGAATCGATCACGCCGCCACCGAATTGTGCCGCCTTGCCGCTGACCGTAAAATCGCTCTCAACCGAGATTTTTGATCCGCTGTCAGCGGGCTCGACGTAATACACAACCGTGGCCTTTGTTGAACCACCGCCTTTCATTTCATTGGCAGCCGCTTCAAGCACCGCGCGACGCTGCTGATCATCACGCTCTTTGAACTTGATGTTTCCACGGAAGGTCATGTCGATAGGCCCGAGCTTCACTTTAATCCGGCCGGTGTGTTCGTCGCCCTCGCTCGACTCCAGCGTGGCGCCCGGCATACAGGGCGCCACGGATGGAATATCCATCAGCACAGCCCAAGCTTTTTCGGGGGTGACCGGTAGAACGAACTGATATTTTATGTTCATCGCTGAAACCTATCTGTAGAAGGGGTCGTCGGCGGAGCGCTGACCCAACTGGTAAAAAATTGAATTCGAATGGCGCATCAAGGTGTCGGTGGTTACTGCATTGAACGGAAGAGCCTTTCCGGCGTTATCGGTATCGTCTCAATCACTACGTTCAGGTGAGCCAAGGCATCATTGACCGCCGCCACCACTGCCGCAGGCGCGGCAATCATGGCGGACTCCCCCATTCCCTTGATGCCCCCCGGGACCAGTGGCGAGGGTGTTTCAAGGTGACGAATCTTGATATCAGGCACATCGAGCGTCGTAGGAGTGAGGTAGTCCATGAACGTCGTGGTGACGAGCTGGCCGTTCTCGTCATAGATTATTTCTTCGAGCAATGTCTGGCCGATGGCCTGGGCTATACCACCGCGAATCTGGCCCTCGACCACCATCGGGTTGATCATCGTTCCGCAGTCTTCGACAGCGAAGAAATCCGTAACCCGTACGGCATAGGTGCTCGCATCAATCTCGACAATCGCGGCATGGCCGCCGTTTGCCAGGATCAGGTCCGATGGATCATAGGTCGCCGTCGCCTCCATCGTCGCGTCGAAGCCCGGTGGATGAGTCGCGTCTGCAAAGTAGGCCGCACCCACGACCTCGGAAAACGCCATGCCCTTGGCCGGTACGCCGGCTACGTGAACACGACCGCCCTCGATGACAATCTCATCTGCCGATGCTTCCAGCAGATGCCCGGCAAGCTGCTTGATACGTTCCCTGACGATCGACGCGGCACGCCCAATGGAACCTGCGCCAATCACCGCACCGCGGCTGGCGTAGGAGCCAAAGCCATACGTGTTCTTTGTTGATCCGGACTGGATCACCACATCACTGAACGCAACGCCCAAGGCATCCGCTGCAATCTGCCCCAAGGTGGTCTCATGTCCCTGACCAGATGAAGCCAGCGAGGTAGTCACCGTGACTTTTCCCGTCGGGTCTATTCGAACAGTCGCAGAGTCGTGAGTCGTGGTCGGTGTGTGAAGGAAAGAAAGAGTCCTCGTTCCTGTACCTGTGATTTCGTTAAACACACTGACACCCAAGCCGAGGTACTTTCCCCGAGAACGGGCTTCAGCCTGGCGTCGACGAAAGTCTTCATAACCGACCATCTCTTCAAGCAGGTTAATGGTCTGCAGATAGCTGCCTTCCCGATGCGTCTGCCCCAGACGGTTAGTAAAAGGGAACTCTTCTGACTTGACGACGTTCCGGCGACGGATTTCGAATGGCGAAATGTCCAACTGCCGCGCGGCTCGCTCGATCAAGGTTTCACGCGCGATCTGACCCGCCGTAAATCCAACCCCCCGATAGGCGCCAATGGGACACTTGTTGGTCGCAACGGCAATGCTCTCCACTCTGGCGGCAGGTATCTTGTACACCCCTAGAATCACGGCATTACCGACATGCGACTCCACCAACTGGGTCCACGGCAAGTTGTTATAAGCACCGCCATCGGTGATTGAGCGGTTCGCCAACGCAAGGAAGTGGCCGTCTTTGTCGTAGGCGAGCGCCATCTGATTGCGCTGCTGCTTGGCATGCGTCGCCGCCAGGAAATTCTCCTGACGATCTTCAATCCAGCGGACCGGACGCCCCAATGCCCGGGACAACAGACAGAGCGTCAACTCTTCCGGATGCAAATGGGCTTTTTGGCCAAACCCGCCTCCGACATCTGGCGTTCTGACCTCGATCAGTTGCTCCGGCATGCCGCAAAACATCGACACCATGGTTCTGACGAAACTTGGCATCTGTGTTGCAGTCCACAAGGTCAGTTGCTGCGTAGTCCACTCGTATTGAGCCACCGCGCCCCGGGTTTCCATTGGGCAGGCACTGACGCGGGCACAAGAGAAATCCCCCCGCACCACCCCTGTACTCGTTTCGAAAATAGCGTCGGTGTCATCCCAGGCACGCGCATGGCGCGAAACGACGTTACTGGCGAGGGTGTCGTTGGCTTTTTCAGGTGAATCGATGGCGGCTTCAGCATCAAAAACGCCTGGAAGCTCCTGGTACTCGACCTGAATAAGTTGCAGTGCGTCTTCTGCAATAGCGCGGCTGGAAGCTACAACGACGGCAACCATTTCACCAACATAGCGGGTAATACCGTTGGCAATGATGGGCTGCACGGTCGCTTGAAACCCTTCGATCTGCATTTGCGAGACGATGCCCGGACACAAATCCGCCACATCGCTCCCGCACCAGACGAGCTCGACGCCTGGTAGGGCCAGGGCCTCAGTCAAATCGACCGACAGAATTCTGGCATGGGGGTATGGGCTGCGCAGCGGAACAGCATGCAGCATTCCCGGCAAAGACAGATCAGCGATGTACTCACCGCGTCCCGTCAGGAACCGGGTGTCTTCCTTTCTCGGTACTGAAGTGCCGATAGAGTTCTTTTTGAGCGTGACCACCTCATGCTTCATCATGACAGTGCTCCTTGCCGTGCAGCTTCGGCGACGGCTGGATCGGTGATCGCATCAATGATGGTTTCGTAGCCCGTGCAGCGGCACAGATTGCCCGACAAAACCTCCCGAACCTCTTCGCGGGAAGGCGAGGAATTTTCTGCCAGGATGCTGCGCGCGGTTGCCAGTATGCCGGCCGTGCAGAAGCCACACTGCAATGCGTGATGGCGACGAAAAGACTCCTGCAACACGGTCAGCTTTTCACCTTGCGCCAGGCCCTCTACCGTTTCTATGGAGCAACCTTCGGCTTGCACGGCAAGCGTCAGGCAAGAACGCATGGGCGCACCATCAATCAAGATCGTGCAGCTACCGCAAACACCCTGCTCGCAGCCAAGCTTGGTACCGGTCAATCCCAGCACTTCGCGCAATGCATCTGCCAGATGCATTCGCGGCTCGACATGAAATACCCGGGGTTTACCGTTGACCGTGGCAGACACGCGCATCCACTGGCTTTGCTCATGCACCTGCATACATAGCTCCTTTCGCCGCGCTCAAAATCACGCGTTTGGTAATCGCTTTAGCCAGGCTCAAACGCAGCTCGCGACTGCCGTGAATATCACTTCTAGGTTCAAGGCCAGCCGTGGCCAGCTCTGCTGCCGCAGCCGCCGTGTCTTCATCGATCACCTTACCGAGCAGAAACTCATTGGCCGCGCTGGCCAGATGAGCACGCTCCTCTACTGCGCCCAGGGCAATCCGCGCCTCAACACAGCGCCCCTCACTCATGGAAAGCCCGGCCGCAACCATGACCAACGCATAATCACCTTTGCGACGTGCGAACTCGTCAAACTCCCAGTGCAACCTGGTGAACGGAATGTCGACTCGAACCAGAACTTCGCCCGGCTCCAGGTCGGTAAAGTAATGCCCCTTCATAAAGTCCACAGCATTGACTGAACGCATCCCGGCAGGACTGGCAATGTGCATCGTTGCACCCAAGGTGCTCATCAAAAACGGCATTTCAGCCCCGGCATCGGCATGCGCAAGACTTCCGCCCAAAGTCCCCCTATTGCGAACGGCCTGATGCGCAACATGAGCCAGGACTTTTGGCAAAACCGGAATGCACTTCGCTACCACAGGATCGGTCAGACTCCTAAAGTGCGTGACCATGGCACCGATACTTAACGAAGACTCTGACGGATTGATGCCGAACAACTCGCTGACATGACGCAGATCAACAAGGCGACTCGGATAAACCAGCCGAAAAGCCAGTAGCGGTAACAAACTTTGACCGCCCGCAATAAGTCGAGCATCTGGATCATCTGCCAGCACTTGGATGACTTCTTGCAAAGAGGCCGGAGCACAATATGAAAACGAAGGAAACTTCATGCCTTCACCTACTCAGGTATATCCGCAGCAGCGGCCTTGGAGCCCGGAAAAGAACTCACCGGGACGCGCTCGATATTAGTCAGCACCCCAGGAGCAAGCACTCCCATGAGCGCCAGGGTTATCCCGGCAGCGCACAGATTCCTGGCGCAAACGGGCAGGCAGCGAGGAAACACAACAGCAGAAGCGAGCCTGACTCACAGAGGCAGTTCCCCAGCCCTGGCCAATGCCTGAAAAGGTAAAAGCACGCATTTCCTGCGGGCGCGATGAGCAACCAACGGCGAAAACATTTCCAGCTCAGGCCAAGGAGTATTTGCACTTGCCAGCCCCCCTTCAAGAAAAGCCGATACATCCGCCAGTAACCGGTTTGCAGTATCTGAAGTCAGGCCCGCCCCTTTTTCTACCACTAACGCCATTGCCGCTCGACACAGCAGGCAACCATCGACACTGGCGCGTATCTCTCGATACAGGCCGCCTTGAAGCTGTATCTGGAGGGTAACCTGATCCCCGCAAAAAGGATTATCCAGACTCACCTCTACAGCTACTTCAAGGAGAGCGGGAAGCGGTTTTTCTGCAAACTCATGAATACGGCGACTATAAAGTTCGTTCAGCATGCTACTTACCTGCTGTAACGCGCAGTGCCAACGCCTGATCAAGGCCATTTAATAAAGCATTGATATCCTCCAGCGTGTTATGGGGAGCAAAGCTCGCCCGCACTACCGATCCAAGCCCGAGCGCCCTCATCAACGGCTGTGCACACATCTGTCCGGCCCTGACCCAAACGTCATACGCGTCCAATACCTGAGCCACATCATGAGCATGAACGCCTTCGACAGTAAAAGAGACAATCCCCAGTCTTGGCTCATCAGGAGGGCCGACCACCTTGACCTCGGGAATCGTCAGGAGCGCTTCAAGCGCAGTACGGGTCAAGCGCTTGACCTTCTCATGCCCGCCGCGCTCATTTTCTTCACCCAGCCAATCGATCGCCGCCGCCAGGCCTATCGCCTGAGTAAAAGGGGGCGTTCCCGCTTCCTGACACCAGGGCAACTGCGCCCAGGTACTGCTCTGAATATCGACACGGGCAACCATGCCACCGCCGAATGATGTGGGCTGAAGCTTTTCCAGACCACCACCACGAGAAGCGAGCACGCCGATACCCGTTGGACCAAATGCCTTGTGGCCAGAAAAAACCAGAAAGTCCGCCTGCTCGGCCATTAGATTGTGCGGCACGGCCTGCGCCGCATCGACGACCAGTTTCGCCCCTACAGCTCGTGTCGCCTTCGCAATGGGCGCCAGATCAGTGGCCAGCCCTGTGACATTCGATACCTGAGTGATCGCGACAACTCGGGTCTTTGAGGTAATCATGAGATCAAGGGCTGACATATCTAGTACGCCTTCGGCGGTCACGGGCCAACACTTCAGCAATGCCCCCGATCGACGCGCCGCTTGCTGCCAAGGGACGAAATTGCTGTGATGTTCCAGTTCGCTGACGACGATCTCATCCCCCAGGCCGAGCTGCCCGCAGAGCGAATAGGCCAGCATATTCAGAGCGCCAGTTGCTCCAGCCGTAAACACCACTTGCTCAGCCGAGGTCCCCAGAAACCGAGCCACGGTGAGTCGCGCCCGTTCATACAGCTCATCCGAACGGTCAACCAGCCGGTTACTACCGCGCCTGACGTTGGCCCGCATACCCAGCTCCAACTGAGTCATAGCATCGTGAGAGGCACAGAGCATCTGCCCCGTGGCGGCACTGTCGAGGTAATGGCCGGATAATCGGCCCGGCTCTTTATTACGCTCGAACATCCAGGTCGCATCGGTCATACAAGCGCCCCCTTCAATCGAGAGTAATCGGAGGATGTTGTGTCACCCGCATTAGGTTGACTCGAAAATGAGGTTAACAATCCACCGACCCCCATCATTGCAATATCACGGCTACTGACCGGCAAAGCGGCAGACAGACGTTGAAGCACCCAATCGAAGCCGTTGGTCTTGGGTGACCTGGCGCACCCTGGCATTCCGATAATGGGCACTCCGGCACTATCCCCCAGGACGAGCAGGTTGCCTGGGTCGACCGGCATTCCGACCCGCTCCACGGTTGCGCCTGCCAGTCGAATGGCCGTGGGCAACACATCGTCTTTATCCAAGGTTGCAGAAGCGCTGCTGATCACAAGCAGTTCGCAACCCACACGCGAGCGCATATAGGTGATTGCCAGTGCAAGCTCATCAATCTTGTGAGCACACCGCAACTCCCGGGCCAAAGCCATGCTCCCGCCCATTCGCTCCAGGCGGGTAGTGAGCGTGGCGGTGGTCTTGTCTAAAATTTTCTGCGGCGTGTCAGGCAAGTATGTTTGAATCAACGCCACGTTCGTCAATGCAAATGGCCGAACCTTAATTATTGTGTTTTGCTTGGCAGTGAGCTCAGCAATCATTTGTTCGACGAGCGTGTTTTTGACACTGAAGGGGATAATTTTCAGCGTCGCTATAACCTGCCCGGCACGAACAGGCGCTAGAGGAAGTAAGGTAGCCAGAGCGATCGCTTGGTCCACTTCATTGAAGCGATGAATAGCTGGTGTATCAATCTCCAGCAACCCATCGCACATAGCATACAAATAAACCCGACCGGTGCCTGCCTCTCCAACCAGTACATGCTCGCCAGCGATTCCTTTGGACAGAGAATGAGCGGCGACATCTTCCTGCATATCCCCCTCTTCAAGCCTCGCGGCATAAATCCGGGAGTACCCGGCATTTCTCAGCGCCAACACATCGTCAGCCGAGAGTTCCTGGCCCTTACTGATCTTGCCCTTAGCGGTTCTCAACGAATGAGCGAGCAATGCTCCCTGCGCCTCCTCAACGACCATTTCAGAGAACAGCATATTCAACTCCTAGCATTTCCCACGCAGCCGGGCAATGATTTGGGCCAATATCGAAACGGCAATTTCAGCCGGTGTGGAAGCACCGATACTCAAGCCGATTGGTGCATGGAGGCGATCAAGGCTTTGTGCCTCGACTCCGCCTTCCAGGAATCGGGCTCGACGCTGCTCCTGGGTCCTTCGGCTGCCCAAAGCACCGACATAAAAGGCGGGCGAGGCCAAGGCAGCTATCAGGCCCGGATCATCCAGTTCGGGATTGTGGGTCAAGGCAACCACCGCTGTTCTAGCATCTGGCGCAAGCGCAGCTATGGCCTGGTCAGCCCTTTGCACCAGAATCTGCATGCCAGGAAACCGGCTGGAGGCGGCAAACGCACCTCGACGCTCCACGACTATCGGCTCAAAGCCGGCCAATTGCGCCATGGGCACCAACATCTGGGCTATATGCACCCCGCCCAGAACAATCAGGCGTGACGGTGGCTGGAACACATTGAGGAATTTTTCCTGTCCAGCAGCACCATAAACCCCAGACTGATTCATCGACATCCCCAGACCCAGAGCCTGCAAGGCCTTTGCGGCACTTTGCGCAGAATCAAACAGCTCGGCCCGACCGTTTGCCATATCCGTTATCAGGAAACAACTGCGACGTTGCTCCAGGGACTGCACAACGGACTTATAAAGATCAATCCAAAAAGAACCCGGCCCGGTGATCGGGTCGATCCTGACAGTGATTTTTCCACCACAAGCCAACCATACAGACCAGGCTGTTTCATCACTGACATCGAATACAAGGGTGCGGGGAGCGCCATCAGACATCGCCTCCAGCGCTTCCTGGATAACACTGGTCTCAACGCACCCTCCCGACACGGAACCGCAAAACGCTCCGCGATTGTTGATCGCCACAATACTGCCCACCTGACGCGGTGCGCTGCCCCATGCGCTGACCACGCTTGCCAGTGCTACCTCGTAGCCTTCGCTCACCCAGCGCAACGCCTTGGCAATCACGGCAACGGCTGAGTCTGACTCTTGCGCTACATTTTCCATGCTTGCAACCCACTGCTGGCACTAACATACGGTTCAACCACGACCGACAGAACACCCGCACCGGAAAACACAAAAGTGCCGATCAGGATCCAGCCGATGCCTGGACAATGTCATAGCGAGATCATAGGGAGACGACTTCACGACAAGCACCCCTATCAGCGCCATGACTATCCCGAAAACGCAGAAAGCTGTATTGCGTGAACGATGGATAGGCGACAGCCTGCAACACCAATAAAAAACCGTGCATGCGCGGCACGGAAAAAGGAGCCGTTAAAAACCTAAGGGATGTTGCTTGTGCCAATCGGTCACCTTCTGCAGTGCCATACCCGCCCGACAGAGAAGGCCCTCCTCGCCTTTACCGGCGATGAATTGAAAGCCGATCGGCAATCCAACCTCTGTGAAACCGCAAGGCAGGCTCATGCACGGATGCCCACTGATATTGAAGGGCGCGGTGAACTGGATCAGGTGGCCATTGGCTTGTGGGTCTTGGGCAAGATCCGCCAGTTGCTCATGGGTAGGCGCCGCGAATGGCAGGACCGGCGCGATGAGCACATCAACGCCCCTCAATACCGATTCCAGCTCACCATTGAAGCGCATCCCATCAAGCAAAATACGCTGATAATCCATACCACTCAGGGCCCTGCCACCCTCAATCAGGCGACTCAGCGCAGGACCATACTCTTGCGCTCGCTGAGGATAGGTAGCGGCGTGCGCAACCGCAGCCTGAACGCCGCAGTGCATCTCCCAATGGCAACTGACTCCACGGGTATCCGGCATCTGCACCCGACAAAGCGTCCCGCCGCCCTCGCGAATGATCGTCAATACGCGCTGCAGGGCGTGCTGGGTAACCTGATCCACTCCATCAGTGAGCCATGCTTCATCAACCCCGACACGAAGGCCGCGAAAGCTGTCTTCGATCCTGGGGATCTCAAGGCAGACACTAGGTAATGTGGTCGGATCTTTCGGATCATGGCCTGCAATAGTTGATAACAGGAACAATACATCCCGCGCGCTACGCGCCATGGGGCCGACATGATCGAGGCTTGCCGCGAGCTCGAAGCAGCCATGCCGACTGACTCGCCCCCAGGTTGGCTTCAGGCCTGTCAGTCCGTTGGACGCACAAGGGAAGCGAATTGACCCGCCCGTGTCAGTACCCAAGGCGGCGTAACACAAGCCAGCAGCCGTCGCCACGCCACTGCCACTGGACGAGGCTCCTGCCCAGTGACCCGCATTCCATGGATTGTTTGGCGCCGGCAGATCCGGGTGATGGATGGCAAAGGCACCCTCTGTCATCTGCAACTTTCCGAGTAGCACCACACCGGCTTCGCGCAGACGAGCCACTACCGTGGCGTCTTCATCCGGGATGAAGTCACGATGGATGGGCATACCCGCCGAGGCCGGAACACCTGCGGTGTAGAACAGATCCTTCAGCGCAATCGGAATGCCCTGCAGCGGGCTGCGACACTCTCCGCGCATCAGCTCCCGCTCAGCTTCGCGAGCCTGCTCCAGCGCCTGATACGCAGTGACTCGGGCATAGCTATTAAGCCCGCCATCGAACTTGTCGATCCGCGCCAGCTGCGCTTGGGTGACCTCTACTGGGGAGACCTTTCCTGAGCGTATGAGCAAGGACAGCTCATACATTTCCAGATAGTGCAGTTCGCTAGCACCTGTCATTGATAGCCGCCGAGGAACGTCAGCGCGAGTGGATTGAATTCGTCCGGACATTCACTTTGCAAGTGGTGAGCCGCGTTACCCATGACGTGCAAGCGCGCGTCGGCAAACTGGTTGAGCATCAACATTGGCACATCGATACCGCCGAACCAGTCGTGCAGCCCCCAGAGAATCAAGGTCGGCGCCTGAACCTGGGCGAAAACCGGCATCAGGTTCTCCCATTCACCGAATGCACCCGGGGTCTCCAGCAGCTCTCGATAAGCCGGGTTGCAGCTGGCCTCGTAGCGCAGGCGCACGGTAGCCTCATCCAGTTGCGTGTCGTCGTGTAATTCGTAACGACGGATAAGCGTGCCCATCTTTTCAAGGCTGGGTCCGCCGTCGGCCAAGTAGTAATCGGACATCAAACTGGCAGCGTGTTTGCTGAATAGCGGTAGCGGCTGCATGACCCCCCCCATTACCGGCTGCGAGCCGATCAGCAGCAAGCGACCCAACCGATCGGGATGATCTGCGGCGAAACGGATGGCCACGCAGCCACCGAACGACTGGTTGACCAGGTGGGCCTGCTGGATGCCCAGGGCATCCATGAAACCACGCAGTTTGTTGGCGTGCCAGCTGAACATTGGGCCTTCGACCGGCACCATTTCAGAACCGCCGAACTGCGGAAAGTCGAGGTAATAGCAACGGTATTGCTCGGCGAAAGCAGTGGCGCTGAGACGGAAGTTGCTCCAAGCGCTGCTGCCGGGTCCGCCGCCGTGGGTGAAAATCACCGGCAAGCTGCCATCTGCCCCCTCGACCATGCGGTAGTGCAAGCGAACGCCGTCAACCGTTACGAACCGGCTCTGAACTTCGAATGGATTGTCCAAAAAAATTTCCTCACTCAAGGGCATTCGGCACGCGGATGCGTGCCAAATGGGCTGCGGTCATTCTTCGATTTTTCTGGTTTTGTAGCCTGGGCGATGACCGTCGGCGGTCTGTTTGAAGATCAGGCTAGTGTCCTTTTTTGCACCCGCCACGCCACGTCCCGGTTTGGCGATGCCACGGTTCCAGCGAGATGCCAGCTTGCGCCAGGTGATCGGTGAGATATCCGTAGACACCAACTGCTCGTCTTCCCAGCCCGTACCGTCGCTGTAGAAGTTCTGCATGGCCTCACGGGCATAGACATCGCAGTCGTTGAAGCCGTGCAGGCACAACGGCTTGTATACGTGGTCGTAGCGAGACTGGTGTTTCTCACGCTCCTGGGGGGTATCACAGACACGCACAATGATTTCCCAATACTCGTGGGTGTCGTCGGTGATAGGGACATACCACTCGTACTGAGTCATATGCTCACCCGGCCAGTTCTCTACCATCAGCACGCCCGGCAGTACTACCGAAGTACGATAAGCACGGCCATTGACACCTTCCACCTTCAGGCCCAGTTCCTGGTTTTCCAGCACCGCCGCCCATTTATCGGTAAACAGCCACTGCATCATGCCCTTCGGACCGTTTTCGTCTTCGACCACTTCGATGCAATCATCACTGGTCGGCAGCAGGCCCAGCGGCAATACCCAGTCCATGGCATGAACAATGGTGTTGTCCTTGTGCACGAGGATGTGCGCATTGTCGAAACCGTTCTCGCAGGCAATCCGCCAGTCACCGAAGCCGGTACGATGCATGCCCAGTACCATCGCATTGTCATCCATCACGCTGGGCGAGCTCGGCCATAGCGGGTGCGGGAACTGTTCGCTGCGCTCGGGAAAGCGGAACGGCAGGTCGTGCTCCAATGGCGGCACGTCCTCGTTCGGAAAGTCATCCTCGCGAACGAAGACGAAAATCATGCCGTTGATTTCATGCACCGGGTAAGTGGTGATCCCGGTGGTACCAATCAGTTTGTCTTCCGGGTTGGCTACAATGGTCGCCAGCTTGCCGCTGGCCAGGTCAAAGGTGAAGCCATGGTACCAACAGGTGATCGTGCTCTTGCTAAAGCAGGTCGGCTTCTCCGAGAGGCGCACGCCACGGTGCAGGCACTGGTCCTTCAGGGCGAACACTTGACCGTTGACGCGGCGCAGGACAATCGGCACACCACAGATCTGGATGCCCTGGACCTGGTCCTCGGTCAATTCATGGCTGAACAGCGCCGGGTACCAATGATTGATAAACCCCCAGGCAGCATCCTTGTAGGGCTGGTACTGGCTCTGGGTCTTGGAGTTATTGACGCGTTCATCGCTGATGCCGGTCTTGACTACGCGACGGCGAATGATGGGCTGTTCGGACATGACTGAACTCTCACTAGGCTGGCTGGACAATAGCGCCGCGCATTGCGGCACGCTTTTGTGAGTCATCCTAGAAAGCAGCAGGCGGATTGACGCTCCCTTAGCCGAGCCCCTTATCCCATGAGCGCAGAAAATGCATGGAAGCGGACGTCCTTGTCCCCTGGATCAGCGAGCGAGGGTCTCTGATGGGCTTTCGCCGAAACGGCGCTTGTAGTCGGTAGTAAAATGGCCCATGTGGCTGAAGCCCCATTGGAAAGCTACGGAGGTCACCGTGACAGAGCCGGGACTCTGGCGCTGCAGCTCCTCATGGACGTAGCGCAGGCGCACTTCCTTCAGGTACAGCATCGGCGAGGTATTGCGAAAGCGTCGGAAACCGGTAAACAGCGAGCGACTGCTAACCCCGACGTGTTCGGCCATTTCGACAATGGAAATCGGTTCGTGGGCGTGCTCTTCGATATAGCGCTCAACACGCTTGACGAATGCCGGAGCGATAGACTCGCGCGGATCGGCGCACAGCTCCTCGCTGTAAGTGTGCGGTTGGCAGGTCAGCAACATGGTGACCAGGGTGTTCTCCATCTGAGCACTGAGCAGTGGTGACAATTCGTCATCCATCGACAGGCTGTCATAGAGCCAACCGATCATGCGCATCCAACGGCGACCCCCCGGGGTATCCAACGGCATTGCGTGTTGGAATTCGATACCTTTGCGCAAGGTACGCCCCAGGTGCTGCTGACAGTGGCGCTCAAGCAGGCTGCGGTCCACCCGTATGATCAGTTTTTCAGTGTTCTGGGTATGGTGGATAATGAACGGCAAATGGGTATTGAGTATCGATCCGAGCCGCGGCGTGGAGTGCACTCGCTCGTTGCCGTACTCGATCATTTCCTGGCCACGAATCGGCATCTGGATCAAGGCAAACGATTCGAGTACACCAGGCTCGATACTTATATCTCCGCCATAGCTCAGGCGGCCAATGCCGACACCGCCCAGACGCCGATAGTAGATACGGGCGTCGACTGGTCCTTTGCCATCGAGGTGGCGCAGACGATTCGCGCAAAAATTGCGCTCGCCCCAGAGGCGCGCTTCTTCGAGATCATTGGTGCGGCACACTTCGAAGCGCGACAACACGGACTCAGGTGGTGTTGTTCCAGAAAAAACCAGATTTTCCACTGCGCTACTCCTCTGCCATTGGCGATAAACCGGGCAGGCAGGTAACCAGGCTTACGCTTACACAGGTTGTGTCTTATTGTATAAAAACAGGCCGATCAATGGCCGCTGATGCAGGAACTGCCCAATAAAGTAACACTTCATTGGAAAGTTCAGGTTGATCACGATTAAACGCAAGAAGCATACCTTTTGCGGTGCCGCCCATCGTTCAAGAAAGGGTCCACCTATATACCTCCCTTCCCCGACCGGAGCCATTGCTGGCTCCGGTCGCACAGAATGCTTGATCGCTACAGCGGATGCTTATTTGGGTCGCTGCGCACGGTTCGCGCCGACCAACACAAACAGCAGGCGCGCCGGTTGTTTGGTGGAGTTTCGCCAGGCGTGCCGCGTTCCCGCCTGCACCACGATATCGCCCTGTCGAAGATGACTGATACGTCCCTCATCGAGTTCGAGCGTGATCTCGCCTTCGAGCACAACGCCATAATCGATGGAGTCGGTGCGATGAAAACCGGGATTGTCGGGTTCGAAGCTCTCGCCGAGGCCAGGTAGGCGCTCACAAAGCTCGCGGCCGGCGGCGACGGGGTCGAAATCATCGGCAGCGAAACTGCTGTCGGGTGGAAAGGTCACCAGCAACGCGGTGCTGCCGCCCACACCAGGGATCACCGACTGTACCGGCTGCGCCGGCTGCTCAGTAATATCCTGAGTGGGAGTGGTTTGCCAAACTACCACGGCGGAAAAACCTGGGGAGTAGGTAAATTCTTCAGCGCCGGGCAATGGACCGCTGCTGATGATGGTTGAACAGCCAGAGCTGTCGTGACCGGTGACGACGCGTTTTGTTGTCATTATCTGAACACTTCCAAAAGCTGATAAAGCCCGCACCCCGCCAGGTAACAGCGCCAGGCTGCGTCGGCGGGGTGAAGGCCTCTTTTATCAGGCGTGAACGATATGGAAATTGGTGAAGCCGTTGGCCTGCGACTGGATGTCAACCAGTGCCTCGTTGAGGTGCTCCAGCGGATAGCTCCGCTCTTCGAGCAGAGAAAGATCCACCGTTCCAGCCTCGATCATGCTGGCCATCTCATTTCCTTCCGCGGTGGTAAACCACAGCGAACCGATGTACTGCAATTGCGCACACATGAAGGGATGCGGATCGATCGGAATCGGTCCGGCCACGCCACCGATCTGGATGATCCGGCCGCCACGGGCAACCGCCTTCATGGCCTCCACCGAGAGTTCAGCCGGCGCTTTCGCGCCGAGTGTATCGAGCATCACATCAACACCACCGGCGACCTTTTCGAGGACCTGCTGATGCATACCCGCGGCTCCCAGCCGCACCGTCTCGATGCGCTCGGGTGCCAGTTGTTTGAGTTTGGCCAGAGAATCTTCGTCACGCGCAGCCACCACGATGCGGGCCGCACCGAAAGCCAGGGCCAGCAAGGTCGCACCGACGCCCAGCGTGCCGGAGGCACCGAGGATCAGGATGCTTTGGCCGGGCCGTAGCGCAGACTTCCTGATCGCCGAGTAGGCAGTGCCGAGATAACCGAGACGTGTGGCCTGCGCAAAACTCAAACGTTGTGGCAAGCGCACCAGATTGGTCACTGGCGCCGTCATGTATTGGCTGTAACCGGCATAGGGATACTTCTTGAAAATCGCCTGCGAACCAGCGCCGAAGCCGAAATAACCCAGGAAAGTAAAAGCATCGCAACGCGGCGCTTCGCCCTGCTGGCAATAGCGGCACTCACCGCAGCCGACACCGGGGTTCACATAAACGCGATCACCGGGCTTGAACGAGGTGACCGAGGCACCCACTGCGGTAACAGTGCCGGCGGTATCCAGACCGAAGATCGCTGGCAGGGTCGGAAGCGGCAGGAAGGGGTACCACTCAGGAAAATGAGTGGTGACATTTTTCAGGTTGGGAATCACCCCACTGGCCTCGACCTTGACCAGCACATCGTGCTCGCCGGGGGCAGGCAGGGGGACTTCGTCAAAGGTGAATTTGGCACCAATCTCATGCAGGCGCGCAGCTTTCATTACCGACATTTCAAGCTCCTTCGGCTCGCGATGGCCCACGCTGCGTGGACCACGAACCTTATCGTTTATGGTTGTGCTAGCGGCACGCGGCCGCGTAGTGGTCCGAGCACAAGACTAGCGACCGGCCTTCTGCAAGGCTTGCAGTGAGAAGTCGCTTGATTTGGCGTCGAAGTTGGATTTCCAAGTGGCGGTATCGATTAGCGAAACCGTTGCGTGATTGCGCTGGAAATCGATGACCGCTGCGCCCGCAGTACGGACATCACCCTCGGCCTTATTGAGATAAGAGTGAGTCTCCATGAACTTCCAGAACTCACCTTTGCGGTCATAGGCCTCGACGTAGTAGAAACGCGGATACTTGGCGTCCATATACATCACCTTCTTGCTATAAGGATGGATGGACGGGGTGGTAGCTTCGATCACGTAAACTTCGCGCGGCTCGAAACCATCATTGTTCATGTTCCAATAGGGCGGTTGATTTTCAAGAACCGGATACTTCTCTTCGAAGGTGGCGCCCTTCGGCCCCCACAACCCGGTCTTGCCATTGGCCACGGCGAGTACCCAACGCTTGCCCAGCAGCTTGTACCCCGCATACCAGCAAGGCCGCGCATTGAACATGTCCAGGTCATCCTGCAACTGATCGGAAGAACCGATAGGGTCCATCCATGCACCACCTGAGAGCCGGCGAACTCGGCGTACCGCGGGGATATAAGCCCAAACATCATTGACCTTTTCGGACTCGTACATCACCGAGTAGGTACCGACGCCCTTCATGTCCGAAGGCGATTTGAAATACAGCAGTTGACGGCCACGTTCGCTGCCGTCGCCTTCGGCCGTGGTATCACCGGTCAAGCGGCCATTCATTTTGTAGCGTGTGAACTCCCCTACCGGATCGCCATGCACACCCTTCTTGCCGTCGATCAGCAACTGGACGAACAGGGGCACCTGGGACACGTCAGCGACCAATTGACCGAGATGCCAGTTCCAGACCAGTTTTTCCGCAGCCTGCGGATCCTTCGTATCGATGTTCGGGAAGGGTTCACCGGCACCCCAGCCATCCACCTTACAAGTTTCCTTGTTGATCGAGGTCTTGCCGTCGTTGGCCTTCGAGGCCTTGATCCAGCGAGGGTCGAGTGGCAGTTCCTTGGAGTGGACCAGCGGCAGCTTCCAGCCATTGTTACGGATGCGCCATTCCATCTTCTCAGTCAATAGACTAGCGATGCTGTGTCCTTCGAAAGTGTCATTCTTGATCTGGTCAAGGTTGGCAGCGGAAACCACCGTACCGACCGGTAGTTCGGCGGCAGTGGCGAGGCACGGCAAGCTGCCGGCCACCGCGATGAAACCTACGGCCAGGTTATGGCGCAAAGCGAAACGGAATGCGGTCATGGCAAAGTCTCCGAGGAGGGGGTCAGAACAAGTAGGTCACGCTGGTGTACAGCTGATCACGGTTGTGGAAGTAGCCGAACATGGTGGTGCTGTCGCAGGCGTTCATCTTCCCGGGAGTGCACTGCGAATCGTCGCGGTGGCCGTCATCCCAGAAAGCGTCGTACTCGACCTTCCAACGCCATTTGCTGGACAGTTCGACGCTCACCGAAGGCACAGCGAAACCACCGCCGTTGCTCAGGTCGGAACCGACCACCAGCTGCGGATGGATGCGGCCATTGTCGTAACTGAGGTCGAAGATGGTGGTCGCCAGCACCGAGTGCTCCTTGACCTTGCCCCCCCAACCAACGCTGTAGAGAAGTTGGTCATCCTTGTCGAAGTTCTGCACCCATTTGTCGAAAAGTTGGACGGAGAAGAACATCGGTTTCTCGGTACCCAACCAGGTCTGGGTGGCAGCGATGTTTTTGTCCATGCGCAGCATCATCGCCACGACGTCCTTCTTGGTGTACCCATCAAAGCCTGGTGCAATGAACTGGCTGAGCAGCGTAGGGTTCGGCAGGTTGATCTGGTACGGAGCGTCCTTGATGTAGCCCACCTCCGTACTGAACACTGCGTCAGCCCAATTGGAGTAACGGCTGGCAGTGACGCCAAAGATGTTGACGATCGGGTAGATGAACTCACCGGCCACCCCGCGGGTCTGATCCGTGCCATGAGTGGTCGCACCGGACGGCACATTCGGCAGGCCGAACAGAGCAAGGTTGTTCGAGGCATTGAGGATCGGTGAGTTGTAGAACGTCCTTAGATACGACAGCGAGTAGTTAGTGTCGCCATACAGACCACTCCAGCGAACACCACCCGTGACATCACGGTAGTCGCCGTTGTCGTTCTCGAAGTTGTACGGATCGATGTTACGGAAATCGACACCGGCATAGGGCTGGCTCGACCAGCGCCCGCCGTAGACATCGATCTCAGTGCCGATGTCATCCTTTCTGTCCAGGCCCGGCCGCACGAAGGCTTCGAAGCCACCCTCCAACTCCGGCACATCGATGTTCATCTTGATGATGTTGTTGGTTTTGCGCAGTTCTTCGTTGGCAGGCTCCAGGAAACTGCGCCAGGTGTAATCGAAGCCGTGCACCAGGTCGTTGGCGGCGAAGAAGTCAGTCTCGCCCCAGGCGATCTGCTGCTTGCCGATGCGAAATGAAGTGCGCTCTCCAACCGGGAAATCGATGTACAGCTCGCGAATTGCTGCGTCGTTGTATAGGTCCATGATGTTGCCCGTGCCATCGGACGAGTGATAGTTGTTTGCCCCCATGTCCTGTAAATGGTCGAGGAAACTGGTCCTTACCTCGCGCGAAGCGCGCAACTTGGCGACCACCGACACGCTGTCGGTAGCCTTCCAATCGAGGTTGAGACGGGCGGTGCTACGCGCCATCGACAACTTGCCACGGTCGTTGTAGTCCGGCGTGTCTTCCCAGTTTTTGGCGTTCCACGACAGTTCTTCTCGCAGGTAGCCGTCGACTTTGAGGCGGTCCTCTGCAAGCAACGGCATGGCAACCGAGGCCAGGGTGATCGCCAGGGCGAGTTTATGCAGCGGGGCACGCGAGCGGGCCCACGAGATGCAATGGATATTCACAGGATTTTCTCCAGGTTGTAGGCAGCTGAAGCCATAGGGCTTTCTTGTTGTTGTTTTCTTTTGTCTCAGGCCAGCCTGTACGAGGACGGCGCAACGCCAACCGCAGGCGTTCGCCCCGGCTCACCAAAGATGAAGCGTGGACGGAACACGTAAATCAGCGATGGCATGACGAACAGTGCGGAGAACGCCGAAACGCTCAGCCAAATGGCCATCAGCAGGCCCATCTCGGCCTGGAAGCGCAGCGACGACACCCACCACAACAGGGTGCTGAGGATCAGCACGCTGGCGGTGACGATCACGCCCATGCCAGCCGAGTGCAGCGCCTGGCGGATCGCATGTTCAGGCGTACTGCCGGCGGCGATTTCTTCCTTGACCCGATCGGCAATGTAGAAGGCGTAGTCCACCCCTAGGCCGATGCCGAGCGCCGCCACCGGCACGGTATTGATATTCATGCCGATGCCCTTCCAGGTCATGAAAGCGAAGGTCAGCATGTTGGAGATAATCACTGGCACCATGAACAACATGCCGGCAACCGTGGAGCGGTAGACCAGGGTACAGAGCACGGCGAGAACTAGCAGGGCCAGTGCTATGGCTTCGATTTGACTGGACAGAATGATCTCGTTGACCGCTGCCATCACCCCGACCAGGCCACCGGCCAACTGCCAGTGCCCTTGGCTCAAAGGATGCTCGGCAATGAACTCCTTGATGCGCGCCACTGCGGTACGAATGGTCTCTCCCTGGCGGTCGCGGAACATTAGCGTCACCGAACCGTTTGCATACTGATCGTCGGCAAAACGCGAGATATCACCTGGTTCGGAGACCGAGTCGAGCATCGCCATCAGGCTGGCGTTGGTTCCCTCGCTGTCGGCCAACTCCAGGTAGCGCGGATTGCCCTCACGCAGACTGCTGTTGACCTGCGGCAGGACATCGGCGATCGAGAGTGAGCCGCCAACTTCCGGTTGCGCCTCGATGAAGCGCTGAAAACTGTTCATTGCCTGCAAGGCTTCGTTGCCCTTGATCAACCCCGGATGGTTGTCGTCACCGAGCACCACGAACATCCGGTCGACGCCCTCGAAACGAGCGTTAATTGCTGCGGAGTCGAGGTTGTACGGCGAATTTGGCCAGAGTATTGGCGAGCCCGGATTGGCATCGCCGATTTTCAGGTTCAACGAGTACAGGCCAGCCGCAGCCACCACCATCAGGCTGGCACCGAGCACCGCATAGCGTGCTCTTGAGAGGCTGATCCAGACGCTCAGATCGAGCACCTTGCGTAGTGCCGGCAGGCAGTTGATCGGGTGCGCCGTGCCATGCGGCTTGCGGATGAAGGAGAGCAGTACCGGAGTCAGGATCACTGCACTAACGGTCAACGTGCAAACCCAGACCACCGAGAGGACAGTCAGTTTTTGCAGCATCGGAATCGGACTCAGAGCAACCACCGCCATGCATGCGGCATCGGCAATCACCCCCAGCATGCCGGGGCGGAACAGATCGGCCAGCGCGACCCTGGCGGCGATCCGTGAGGTATCGCTGCCGGGCGCCAGCACTTCGAGCTCGTCATCGAAGCGGTTGACGATCTGCACCGAGTGCGACACCGCCCGTGAAGTGATCAACATGGCGACCACGATGACCAGCGGCTCGAAATGGATATTCAGCAACTGACAGATGCCCAGCGCCCAAAGCGCGCTGACCGCGCCGGCGAGTAGGGGCAGGGTCACACCGCGCCAGGTGCGCAACAGGACGAACAACATCACCAGGGTCAGCGTGAGAGCCGCCAGCACCAGTTTCAGGGTTTCCGGCAGGTAATGGCTAACCCAGCCGTAGAGGATCGGGTCGCCCACCACGCGAATTTTCACGCTGCCGTCGTCGACCTTGGCCACCTGGCCGCGGATTTGCTCGAACACCTTGGCGTAATCGACCTGCTGATCAATAAAGTCGACGGTGATCAAGGTCGCCTGTAGATCCTTAGACACATAAGGTCCATAGACCAGCGGGTTGCGCAGCACCGCCTGCTTGAGTTCAACCATCGCCTCGGCATTGCCTGGCAGGTTGGGCCACATTAACGGACGGCTTTCAATCCCCTCGGTGGAGGCGCGAACTTCCTTGAGCTTCTTGGAAGCGAGAGAAGTGATCTGGTACTGATTGACTGCAGAGACTTCTCGCAGCCCCAGGGTCACGGCGCGTACCTTTTCCAGCACGGAGGTCTGGAAAATATCGCCCTTTTCCACCTCAAACATAATGGTGACCATGTTCGAGCCGCCAAAGGTGTCCTTGAATTTTTCGTGAGTCCGCACGTAATCGTGGCGCGACGGGAGCATGTCCTCAAATACCGTGCGCACCTCAATATGGAGGGCGAACCAACCTAGGATCAGCGTCAGTGTGAGCAGCCCTCCGGCCACCCAGGCGCGCCGTCGGATGCAGAGTTCGGCGATGCGTTCGATCATATTATTGTTCTCGAATGAAATGAGCCAAGGCAGGCTTCAAGGTTTCAAAGGCAACCATTGCTGGCCGTCCCAGCGGCCGATATCGGCACCGACCAACCAGACGTTTGAACCGACAGACAGGGCGCGGGTGTGCCAGGCGAGATTGCGTTTATCCAGTATTCCGATCTTCCAGCCGGCGCTGTCGGCACCGCCGCTCACCCAGCGCCCCTGCGCACCACTGGCAAACCACTGTCCTTGCACCGGAGACCACAGCACATCGAACAGGTGGTCATTGATACCCAGCTCAACCGCCTGCCATAGCTGGCCGCCGTCGCGGGTGACAAGCAGCACGCCTTCCAGACCGACCGCAACACCGTTCAGGGCATCGCGAAACTGCACTGACATGAGCGAGCTGGACACTGGTGAGGTGATCTCTTGCCAGCTCTGCCAATGTTCGTCACCGAGCAGGATGCGGCCGAACTCACCGACCACAACCAGGCGCCCATCGTCGAGGATGGCCACATCATTCCAGGCCACGTCTTCCTCTTCGCGCAGACGCTGCCAGCTCTGCCCAAAATCGCGGCTGACCAACAGCGCCCCCATCTCACCAGCGGCGATTGCCAGGCCACCGTGGCCAATACGTACCCGGTTAAGCTTGTTGGCGATTTGCGAACGCGGCACATCAGACGCAGCACTCCAGTGTTGGCCCGCGTCCTGGCTGTAGAGGATGACCCCGTCATTGCCGACCGCCACGGCATGACTGGCGTCCCAGACGGCGATGTCCTGCAAAGTGAGTCCAGTCGGAGTGGGCAACCGCCGCATTTGGCCACCCGCGGCGATGGCGAGAATCTTGCCGTTCGAGCCGCTGGCCCAGACCTCACCCTCCGGCGCCAGGGTCAAGCCATAGAAATGGTCGCGGCGCTCGAGCAAAGGCGGAGTTACGCTGACGCCAACCGGCTGTGGCTTTATAAACAACCCGGCCCACAGCAGGCTGGCGATGATCGTCCATGGCAGCAAGGCCATCAGCAACCGCAAAACACGCTGCCCGATACCCATACGGGCCACCGGCAGCAAAGCAGAATTATCGATTTGGATGAGTTTTGACATGGTCGATTCCACACGTTTACGTCGTCTTCTGGCTGGCGACAAAGGCAACTCAACTCTACGTACGCCACCGGGATTGGACTATCCAAGTACTGCTTGGCTTGTCCCCCGGGCGCACATTCTTGATGTGCCGCGATGCACAGATCGGGTCTAGAGTTTGAAGCGGCTCACGAGTGCATTCAGACGCCCCGCCAACGACTGCAGATCATGGCTGCGCTGGTGTACCTGGCCGGCACAGTAGGAAGCGCTTTCGGCAGAGTCGGCGATTGTCACCAGGCTGCGTGAAAGCTGCTCGCTGGTCGAGGCCTGCTGCCCTGTCGCGGTGGCGATCTGCTGACTCATATCACGCACCTGCCCGATCATCCGGGTGATTCGATGCAACGCCTCACTGGCCTCTTGCGCGCTGATGACATTGGCCTGAGAAGTGAACCGGCTCCTCTCCACAACGCCCACCACAGTGCGTGTGCGCTCCTGGATCATCGAGACGCTCTTGTAGACTTCCTCAGTTGAACGGTGCGTGCGGCGCGCTAAGGCGCGCACCTCATCGGCAACCACCGCGAAACCACGCCCCTGCTCACCGGCCCTGGCCGATTCGATCGCGGCATTGAGCGCCAGCAAATTGGTCTGGTCAGCAATTTCTCGGATCACCGCCACCACTGTCCCTATTGCCTGGCTGGCATCATCCAGCTGCCCGGTCAGGTCTGACACCTGCTCGAGCATCAGTGCATCCTGAGCAATGGCGGCAGCCAGGCTGACCATGCTGGCCTTGCCCTGGGCCACGACCTGGTCGCCCTCACGGGTTGCCTCGGCGGCCAGGTCTGCATTGCCCGCCACTTCCTCGACCGTGACGACCATCTGCTGCATCGCTGTTGCCAGTTGGGCAACCTCGTCACGCTGGGCGTCCACCCCCACACCTGATGCCTGGCTTTGCTGTTGCAGTTCCTCAGAAGTGGTCTGCAACGTCTGGCTGGTACGCTTGATCTCAAGCACCAGGTCTGCCATTGAGCCAAGGAATTTATTGAACTCACTTGCCAGAGTCGCCAGCTCGTCATTGCCCCTGACCGGCAGACGCAAACAGAGGTCCGCCTCGCCTGACGCCAACTGCCGGATCGCCTGCACGACCGCATTCAATGGACGGGCCATTACCTGGCCAAGTAGAAGTATCACGCCCCCCAGGAGCACTACTGCAAGACTGCCCAGCAGCAATAGCTTGATCGCCAGCGCCTTGACACCCCCCAGCAGCGCCGCGCTGGGTAGCGCCACACCAAGCGACCATGGTGTCGCGGTATCACCGATTGCAACGGGAGTCGCGATCATGAAGATTTCCTCACCCATGGCGGGTGAGACAAACCGGATCGTCAACGGCTTGCCGCTGCGCACGGCGTCGATCATGGTCTGCAGGTACCCCCCAAGAAAGTCCGCCTCGGTCTCGGCCTCCCGACGCCCTATCCGTGTGGGGTCGGGATGAGCAACCAACGTCGTGTCCTGGGCAGTCAATGCTGCCAGGCCCACACCCAGGGGGCGTAACTGCGCCACCTGTGCCTGCAACTGGTCAGCATCCAGGCCGATTCCCAGGCTACCCACTACACGGTTATTCTGGCGCACCGGAATTACCAAAGAGATCATCGGCCTGGACGAGTCGGCACCTGGCAATGACCGAGGTGCCGAGACACTCTCGCGCTCGATCAGCGTCTTGCTGAAGGCACCCGATAACGCCTCTCGCTGCTCAGGCCTGGCTGGGTGCACACCTTGCTCTCCGCGCAACCAAAACACGGTCTGCGTACCACTGGAATCCAAGGGCGTCCACCAGGCAGCGTTTACCTGCGGACTGTCCTGCAGCAGGGACTCGAGCAGTTGATCGGCGATCCGACTGTCCGACAATTGTCCGTCGGAAAGTTCCCGGGCGAGCAGACCGGCACTGATTCGCGCGGGATACAAGACGCCGTCGAAGTACCCAGCGATTTCAGCCGCCTGCTGACGGACGATCGCCTCCAGAGCGACCCCCGCCATCTCCTCCGTCAACGCTTTGCTCGACTGGTAGACCAACAGCACGGTCACCAGGTAGATGACCAGCGTGAGGGGTAGGACGGTCAGTAACAGCTTGTTCTTCATGGACAGGTTGGCCAGCATGGGGGCTCCGGATAGAGGGTGGCTGGCCACTAACCTGCGCATCTGAATGACAGGTCTTGTCGAGGCCTGCTACGAACTCCGCTTGTTGATGCCAAGCGATTAAGTGACCGGGAGGCGCTCCCGGGGAAAAGGACAGGACACTAGGCGTTCAGTGCATCGATGAAGGTATCAATCGCCTTGTGAGCGCTGCGCTTGGACTCATCGTGATTGATATCGTTATGCGCCAGGCCCTCCAGCCTGACGTGCTCGACATCCGTAATACCCATGAAGCCCAGGACGACGTCAATGTAGGGATGCAGGTGATCCATGTGACTCCCGAAAAACTGACCACCGCTGGTGCTCAACACAATGACCGTCTTGCCACGGCACATCCCCTCGTGCTGGCCGTCAGCCACCTTGTGATAGGTCTTACCACTGCGGACCACCAGATCGATCCAGGCTTTTAACAGCGAGGAGACCGAAAAGTTGTACATCGGACTGGCCAAGCAGATGACATCCGCCTGCATAACCTCGTCGATCAGTTCATCGGACTTGCAGACGCCAGATGGGCATTCCTTGCGGGGTTCGGCCAGACCGTAAAATGCATTGATGGTGTCGTCATCAAGGTGTGGCAATTCGCTCTCGACCAGATCCCGGGTGATCACTCGCGAGCCAGGGAACGTCTGGACCCAGCGATCCTTGAAATAGCCGCTCAAAGAGCGGCTGTGCGAGCCCGTCTGGCGAGCACTTGAGTTGATCAGTAACAGAGTGGTCATGGCGTTACTCCTTGAGTGCCGGGCTACCGATGACAAGTCATGCGGCAGCCGTCCAGCGCATTACCGGCCAATGAAAGTGGCACGCGCTTTATTGTTCTAATGGGAAAAACAGGGCCGACTGACCGCTGCGTGGGCGGCCAGCCGGTGTGGTGCACGGTGTCAGCGCTTAAGCAGATCCAGCGCGACGTCGACGATCATGTCTTCCTGACCTCCGACCATCCGGCGCTTGCCCAGCTCGACGAGGATGTCGAGGGTCTTGAGGCCGTACTTCGCCGCAGCGATTTCGGCGTGGCGCAGGAAGCTCGAATAGACCCCGGCATAACCCAGGGCCAGGGTTTCGCGGTCGACCCGCACCGGCCGATCCTGCAACGGGCGCACGATGTCGTCCGCTGCATCCATCAGCGTGTACAGGTCGGTGCCGTGGTTCCAGCCCAGGCGCTCGGCGGCGGCGATGAACACTTCCAGCGGCGCATTGCCGGCACCCGCCCCCATGCCGGCAAGACTGGCGTCGATGCGGTCGCAACCTTCCTCGACGGCCGTGATCGAGTTGGCCACGCCGAGCGACAGGTTGTGGTGCGCGTGCATGCCGGTTTCGGTTTCCGGTTTGAGCACGGTTTTAAAGGCACGGAAGCGATCACGGATGTCCTGCATGTTCATCGCGCCGCCCGAGTCGGCCATGTACACGCAGGTCGCGCCGTAGCTTTCCATCAACTTCGCCTGGGCGGCGAGCTGCTCGGCCGGGATCATGTGGCTCATCATCAGGAAACCGACGGTGTCCATGCCCAGCTCGCGGGCGTATTCGATGTGCTGTTTCGACACGTCGGCTTCGGTGCAATGGGTGGCGATGCGCACCACCCGGGCGCCGGCGTTGTAGGCCGCCTTCAGGTCATGCACCGTGCCGATGCCAGGCAGCAGCAACGTCGTGATTTTCGCGTGACTGATCACATCGGCCGCCGCTTCGATCCATTCCAGATCGGTGTGCGCGGCGAAGCCATAGTTGAAGCTCGACCCTTGCAGGCCATCGCCGTGGGCGACTTCGATCGAGTCGACTTTCGCCTTGTCCAGGGCGCGCGCAATGTCCTGCACGTTTTGCAGGGAATACTGATGACGCACCGCATGGCTGCCGTCGCGCAGGGTCACGTCGGAGATGTAGATTTTCTTACCGTTCATGTCGCTCTCCTCAGGCCTGTTGCATCGACTGCGCCATGCGCTCGGC
>LNAP01003637.1_pt1 | contig 32747 bp, 19 predicted proteins | sample 602601 | NCBI WGS metagenome assembly LNAP01 (sample SAMN02440304, study PRJNA202911) | soil metagenome | biome: Subtropical and temperate rainforests or woodlands; isolation source: soil samples (1 kg each in a 20% v/v slurry with milli Q water) were... ...
CTGGCTGGCGTGGCTGCATCTTCCGGCGGTTACCTGGGGCGCGATGGTGGAGTTCATGCACCTGTATTGCCCGCTGACGCCGCTGGAAAATCACTACCGCCAAGCGGCGGGGCAGGCCGGCTATGAGGGTGGGTTTATCGAGCATTACCTGATCCCACTGATTTACCCAAGCGGCCTGACCCATGAGCTGCAACTGCTATTTGGCAGTGTGGTGATCGTGCTTAACGGCGCGGCCTATCTGTACCTGTTATGGCGCCTTATAAACCGCCGCCAAGGCCAGGCATGAGTGGGGTTTGCTTAGGTCATTCAGCAGCCTAATGGTGCGTGGGGTAGGCAAATGCCTTCGCTACACTGGCATCACTCCTCACCCATAACGACTACAGATAACAAGGCAGCCTTACTATGCAAAATCGCATGATGATCACCGGCGCAGGTTCTGGCTTGGGCCGCGAAATCGCGTTGCGTTGGGCGCGCGAAGGCTGGCAATTGGCGCTGTCCGATGTCAGCGAGCCGGGCCTGGCCGAAACGCTGAAACTGGTGCGCGAAGCCGGCGGCGACGGTTTTACCCTGCGCTGCGACGTACGCGACTACAGCCAGCTGACGGCGCTGGCTCAAGCCTGCGAAACCAAATTCGGCGGCGTCGACATTATCGTCAACAACGCTGGTGTGGCTTCCGGCGGCTTCTTTAGCGACCTGTCGCTGGAAGACTGGGATTGGCAGATTTCCATCAACCTGATGGGCGTGGTCAAAGGCTGCAAAGCCTTCCTGCCGCTGCTGGAAAAAAGCAAAGGTCGGATCATCAACATCGCCTCCATGGCCGCGCTGATGCAGGGCCCGGCGATGAGCAACTACAACGTCGCCAAGGCCGGTGTGGTAGCGCTGTCGGAAAGCCTGTTGGCCGAGCTCAAGCAGCAGGAAATCGGTGTGCATGTGGTGTGCCCATCGTTCTTCCAGACCAACCTGATGGACTCGTTCCGTGGTCCGACCCCGACCATGAAAGCGCAGGTTGGCAAGTTGCTGGAAAGCAGCCCGATCAGCGCCGCTGACATCGCCGACTACATCTACAGCTCGGTCGCTAACAACGAGTTTATGATTCTGCCGCACGAGCAAGGCCGTATGGCCTGGGCGCTGAAGCAGAAAAACCCAGAGGCGCTGTACAACGAAATGGCCGTGATGGCTGAGAAAATGCGAGCCAAAGGCCGATAACGCCTGAATGGCTAAAACTTGTCTGACTGGTCAATTAATTTGCCAGTCAGGCTTGTGAGGCACCGTCGTTGGATAGTAGGGTTACTGGCCCGGCCTGCCTGGTCGTTGCTATGTTGACTACTCCTGTGAAACCCATCTCTCGGCCCCTCTTATTTGTGGCCTTGGTGTTGGCGGCGATCAATTTGCGCCCTGGCATCACCTCTCTTGCGCCGCTGATCGAACTGATCGCCAATGAACTGTCCCTAAGCCGTGGCCTGATGGCCCTGACCACCGCCTTACCGGTGTTGTGCATGGGTTTGCTTGCCCCTGTGGCGCCACGTTTGGCCGTGCGCTTTGGTTTGGAGCGCACCATCGCCGCTTGTATGGCCTTGATCGGTAGCGCCTTGGTGCTGCGCCTGTTGGGCCATAACGCGCTGGTGCTGATCGGCAGCGCGGTGTTTGTGGGGGCTGGTATTGCTGTGGCCGGGCCGCTGTTGTCGGGCTATATCAAGCGCCATTTTGTCGGCAAGGTAGGCCGGGTGGTGGCTTGGTATTCCTTCAGCATGACTATCGGCGGCGCCGGTGGCGCGGTGCTCACCGGGCCGCTGACCTCGCTGTTCGATGAGCGCTGGCATTGGGGCTTGGCGATCTGGGCGGTGCCGGCGCTATTAGCCTTGCTGATCTGGCTGTGGGTGCCGAATAAAAAGGAAAACCCGGCAGAGGTTGGCAGTGGCGGCGGGTTGCCGTGGCGTGAACCGCGGGCGTGGGTGATCACCGGTTTCTTCGCTATTCAGGCGGGCTTGTTCTACACCTTGGCCACCTGGCTGTCGGCGCGCTATCTGGAAGTCGGCTTCTCGGCGTTGCACAGCAACGCCTTGTTCAGCTCATTCATGATGATCGGCCTGCCGAGCGCCTTTGTGCTGCCCTGGTTGGCGCAGCGCTATGACAACCGCGCGCAACTGCTGCTGGTGTGCGCCGTCACCTCCAGCATCTGCCTGGGCATGATTTCATTCCTGCCGACGTTACTGCCGCAAGTCTGGGCGTTGCTGTTGGGCTTTGCCCTAAGCGGCTCGTTTGCACTGTCGCTGGTGCTGCCGATGTATGAAGTCAACACGCCACTGGCGGTTAGCCGCTGGACCGCCATGATGCTGTGCGCCGGCTACTGCATCAGCAGCTTTACGCCGATCCTCACCGGCTTGGTACGCGATATCACCGGCAGTTACCAGGTGCCGTTTATCGTGCTTACCGGCCTTGCCAGCAGCATGATCGTGCTGGCTTTTATGCTGCGACCACGTGAAGCCAAGGACGCCAGCAGCCCTGTCGCGCAGCAGTAACAATTTGCCGCACCAGCCCGCAGCCCGCGCGGGCTGTGGGTTTATGACGGTGGCGTGACGGTATTTCTCTACTAGCATTACCGACTGGCAGTTTTGTCGATTTGCTCACGGCGGTTATCTGGCATAATCGCGCCCCCTTTCGACCTGAACAGAAAACCATCAGCGGGCTAGAGCCCTGGGTGCTCGTCAGCTTGATCCTGGCTCTGGCGTTCGTCCTGTTCTTCGAGTTCATCAACGGCTTTCATGACACCGCCAACGCGGTGGCGACGGTCATCTATACCAAGGCCATGCCGCCACACCTGGCGGTAATGCTCTCCGGCTTTTTCAACTTCCTCGGTGTGTTACTCGGCGGTGTCGGCGTGGCGTATGCCATCGTGCATTTGCTGCCGGTTGAGCTGCTGATCAACGTAAACACTGGCCACGGTCTGGCCATGGTGTTCTCGCTGCTCGCTGCTGCCATCACCTGGAACCTGGGCACCTGGTACTTCGGTATCCCGGCCTCCAGCTCGCACACCCTGATCGGCTCCATTCTTGGTGTTGGCCTGGCCAATGCGCTGATTACCGACATTCCCCTGGCTGACGGGGTGAACTGGCAGAAGGCAATCGACATCGGTATGTCGTTGATCGCCTCGCCTATCGCCGGGTTTGCCGTGGCGGCCCTGGTACTGCTCGGCCTTAAGTGGTGGCGCCCGCTGTCGAAGATGCACAAAACCCCTGAGCAGCGCCGCAAGATCGACGACAAGAAACACCCACCATTCTGGAACCGCCTGGTACTGGTGCTTTCGGCCATGGGCGTGAGCTTTGTGCATGGCTCCAACGATGGGCAGAAGGGTATTGGCCTGATCATGCTGGTGCTGATCGGCATCGTGCCGACCCAGTTCGTGCTCGACCTGAACAGCACCACCTACCAGATCGAACGCACTCGCGATGCCACCGTGCACCTGAGTCAGTTCTACGACCGCAACCGCGACAGCCTGGGCGAGTTCCTGGCGTTGGGCAAAGCCAACACCGCCGAAATGCCCGAACTGTTCCGCTGCAACCCACAACAGACCGAAGCCACCATCGCCGGCCTGTTGAACGACCTTAAAGGCGTGAGCGACTACCACAGCCTGGCACCGGATACGCGCATTCAGGTGCGTCGTTACCTCTTGTGCCTGGACGACACCGCGAAGAAGGTCGGCAAGCTCGACAGCCTGGCTTCGCGTGAAAAGTCCGACCTCGACAAGCTGCGTAAAGACCTCACCGCCACTACCGAATACTCGCCGTTCTGGGTAATTCTGGCCGTGGCGCTGGCGCTTGGTATCGGCACCATGGTCGGTTGGAAGCGCGTGGTACTGACCATCGGCGAGAAGATCGGCAAACAAGGCATGACCTACGCCCAAGGCATGTCGGCGCAAATCACCGCAGCCTGTGCCATTGGCCTGGCCAACGTGTTCAGCCTGCCGGTGTCCACCACCCACGTGTTGTCCTCCGGCGTGGCCGGCACCATGGTCGCCAACAAAAGCGGCCTGCAGGGCGGCACCGTGCGCAATATCTTGCTGGCCTGGCTGCTGACCTTGCCTATCTCCATGGGCTTGGCTGCTGGGTTGTTCTGGTTGGCTACGCGGTTTGTTGGTTGAGTAGCTAGCTGGAAAGAAAAAGCCCCGCCAAGTGCGGGGCTTTTTGTTGGGCTTCGCTTTGCCCACCGCCCGCGGACCGACCCAACCTACAGAACCGTAGGTTGGGTTGAGCCAGAGGCGAAGCCCAACGAGCTGGCACAACAACAAACGCAACCCAAGCGTGCCTGCCGCCTACAGCAAATGCTTGGAAATCAATCGGGAAATTTCCACTATCGAGGTACGCCCGGTGAACTCGAACTTCACTTTGCCCAGCGAGGAAAAATAGATCTCCAACTCCGAGTCCAAATCAAATGTGCCCGAGGTTTCCACCGAGTACGCGACGATGTTTTTGTAGGGCAGGGAGGTGAAGTCTTTTTTGCTGCCGGTCAGGCCCTGCACGTTCACCGCGATGATGCGTTTATTGGTAAACACCACGCCATCGCGCATCGACTTATACGAGTCGATCACCTGCTCGCCTTCCAGCAGTAACGAACTCACACGTTCAGCGTATTCGTCGTTTTGCTTGAGTTTGAAGAAGCCTTTGTTGTTGAAGTCGATCATGGGGAGTGTCCTTTGTAACCCGAGAAAATAGTGGTTTGGTGGGTTGGCTTTTAAACCAACCGCTTAATCTGCCGATGCCGCCACACCAGTTTGTAATACGCCACCTGCAGCACCAGCATGGTCACGTAGGCCAGCGGAAAGGCCATCCACACTCCTTGCAGACCAAAGTGCGCATCCAGCAGGTAGGCCGCTGGCGTTTGTACGCCGAGGATGCAGAAGATCGAGATGACAACTGGCATCAGCACCACACCGCTGGCGCGCATGATGCCGCCCACTGCCGCTTGGTAGCCGAAGATCAGGATGCTCCAGAGCATGATATGCAGCAGGTGTTCGGCCTGGGCGCGGGTGACGGGGTCGGTGATAAACAGGCCCAGCAGCCAGTGCGAGAGGGCGTAGCCGAGCAGCACCAGGCCACCGGTGAGAAAGGTGTTGATCAATAGGCCAGTGCGCAAGATGGCGCCGATGCGTTCCAGCTGTCCTGCGCCAATCGCTTGGGCGCCGAGGATGGAGGCGGTGATGGCAATCGACAGCGCCGGGAATTGCACGTAGTTGGCGATCTGCGTGACCGCGCCGTAGGCGGCAGTGGCCTGCGAGCCGTGTTGGTTGACCAGGGCCAGAATCACTAATTCCGATAGCGAAATCACCACCATCTGCACGCCGGTGGGCAGGCCAATGCTCAGCACTTTACCGAGGATTTCGCGGTTCAAACGTAGCGCTTTTAGCAGTTCGCGGTCAGGCGCCAGCACATGCTGTTTGCTGCGCAGGCGCACGGTGAGTAGCAGCATGGCCAGCAGGTTGCTGATCAACCCGGCAATGGCGGCGCTTTGAATACCCAGCGGCGGAAAACCCAACCAGCCTTTGATTAAAGCTGGCGTCAGCAGCAAGCCGGCAACGGTGGAAAGAATCAGCGCCAGCAGCGGCGACAGCGTATCGCTAACGCCGCGCAACAGCTGAGTGAACAAGACGAACACCAACAGCAGCGGCATGGTCAGCATCATCACCTGCATATAGGCGCTGGCATCGTCTAATACGTCGGCGGGGGTGCCCAGCGCTTGCAAGGCGGGGCGGGCGAAGAGGGTGCCAAGCGCGGCGGCCACCAGGCCAATCAGCGCGCCAAGGGTCAGGGTGGCGCCGGTGATGGCCTTAACCATATGCGGCTCACGCGCGCCCCACGCCTGACCGATCAACACCGAAGCACCGGCCCCCAAGCCGATCACCAGGGCGATAAAAAAGAACACGATGGGAAACATCCCCGACACCGCCGCCAACGCCTGGGTACCGAGCATCTGCCCGATGTAAATGCTATTAAGCGTGCCCGATAACCCCTGCAGGAAGTTGGACAGCACCATCGGCACCAGAAAGATCAGATACACCTGCCACAGCGGGCGTTGGGACGGGGCTTGCATCAAACAGGCTCGCGATTTGGCGGGTGGTCATATCAGCATGAAAGCCATGGCTTTGCACCTATCCAGCCGAATGCTTTTACCCGTAGGGTGTGCTGTGCGCACCACGGGGCCACACGCCAATCGCTTGGTGCGCGCAGCACACCCTACGGTGGGCGGGCGCTTTGGGCTTTTGATCGGTAGGGTGTGCTGTGCGCACCATGGGGCCACACGCCAATCGCTTGGTGCGCACAGCGCACCCTACGAGGCTTAGCGGTCAAATCACCCCGGAGTCATCATCGTTAATCAGCTTATGCAACCCGCCCAGGGCTTCGCGCGATTGGGTGCGGCTGAGCAGTTTGCTTTGCGCGGCAGGCGGCAGGTCGGTGATGCGCAGCACGCCCTTGTTCATCAGCACCGAGATCAAGTCGTCGATTACCCGGATCATTTCCAGGTCGCTTTGTTTGAGTTGCAGCAGGTTGCTTTCCACGCTCTGGTTGGCGTACCAGGCTTGCACGTCGTGATCGTCAGCGTGTGCTGTGCCGGTGGCGCCGTCGAACTCGGCGGCTTCTACCCGCGTTAGCTCGCCGTAACTGTTGCGCTGGATATACAGCATCAGCAAACCCTCTTGTGGTGGTTGGTGTAACGGCGCCGAGTGGCGTGCAAACGCAAACCCTGCCAGTTGTGTGTAGCGCCTGCAATGCATTGACAACGTTCTAATCAGACAAAAAAACGGCGCGAACTCCTAACTGCTGGAGACGCGCCGTTTAGTCCCGCCCTAAATTAATGGTGGTCGGTTTTCACCACTGGATCGGTACCGGCTACCAGCGACTTGATGATGTCCGCCGACGACGAGCCATAGGTGTTGAGGTCAACGCCTTGCAGGGTAATGTTGACGTTCGAGCCTTGGTCGATATGGCCGCTGGTGCTGATCTGAATGGTCGAGGTGCTGGTATCGACTTTCAGGTAGCTGAGGATATTGGCGTCGGTCACATCCGGCAGCAGGTCGTTGAGGTTGATGCGGTCACCCTCAACGGCGTTGAAGTCGGTGATGGTGGAGTTACCCACATCACCGGCCTTCCAGGCGAAGGTATCGGCGCCCGCGCCACCGGTGAGGATGTTGTTGCCGCTGCCGCCGTAGAGCAGGTCGTTACCGTCGCCGCCAATCAGGATGTCGTTGCCGGCACCGCCGTATAGCGTGTCATTGCCGGCGCCACCTTCGAGGCGGTCGTTACCGGCACCGCCATCGAGGATGTCGTCACCGCTGTTGCCACGCAGCAGGTCGGCAGCCGAGGAGCCGGTCAGGCTGTGGTTGCTGTCGGTGGTGGTGGCCAGAACCGAGGTGCCGTTGGCCAACGTCAGTGCCTGGTAGGTGGTGCTGGTGTCAACGCTGGTGCTGGTGCCGGTGCTGTCGGTAACGCTGACGTTGCTGCTATTGCTACCGGCGAAAATCAGCGTCGCCGAGCTGGTGCCGGTGTTGCTCAGGGTCAGGTTGGCCACGCTCCAATCGCTCAGGTCGATCAACGAATCCACGCCGGTTGAGGTCGCGGTGTGGCCGTTGTTGTCGCTGATGGTCATGCCCGCTTCCAAACCGCTGACTTTCAGCACGCTGGCGGTATCGGCAACGCTAAAAGCCAGGGTGTTTTGCGTGGCGGTATGGGCGTTGGCAATGGCGGTGTTTTCGTAGCCGCTTTCCACATGTTTGATGGCCGCGATCTGGTCGGCGGTCAGCACGCCGCTATAGATGCGCAGGTCGTCCAGGGCGCCTTTGAAGTAGTTGCTGTCAGCCACATCGCCATTGCCGTTGAAGGCATTGGTTGCGCCGATTTCCAGCAACTTGTTCAGGGTGCCGGTGAACGCCGGGTCGGTCGGGCTGCCAGTGGCTTCCAGCTTGCCGTCGACATACACGTTAACCAGATTGGTAGTCGCGTCGCGGCTGATGGCAATGTTGTGCCAGAGGCCATCGTTGATCGCGGTGGTGCTGTACACCCCGTTCACGTTGCCCAAGCCAAAGCCAATCGTGCCGGCAGCGGTGATCGCGCCCCACTGGATGTCATTACCGCCGCTTACCTGTTCGCTGCCGATGATGCTCGGGTTGTTCCACGAGGTGGTGTTGCCGTTGCCGGTTTGCGTGGTGTTGAGCCAGAAGGTCAGGGTGGCAGTGCCCATCAAGGCATCGGTGATCGCCGTGGAAACATCTATGTGGTCGCCGATATCGTTGCCGCTGTTGAGCTGCAGGTATTTGCCTGCGCCATCGGCGCGCGAGGCGCTGCTCAAGGTTGGGATGGCCGCGCCACCGGTGCTGTTATCGTCAGCCAGGGTGCCGGTTTCAGTGCTTTTGCTGGCGTTGGTAACGGTGCCGCCGGCAGCCGAGTCGAAGGTCCAGTAACCCTTCGGCGTCACGCTGACGGTTGGGGCTGCTGCATCGCTGACTGAGTTGATCATCAGCTTGACGCCGGCCGTTTCGGTCACGCCACCCGCCGTTACGGTGTAGGTGAAGTTTGACTGGCCGTGGTAGTTGGCAGCTGGGGTGAAGACCAATTGGCCGGCCACCAGCTTGACGCTGCCGTGGTCGACAGTTACCGAGCCATTGTTGGCGATGCTCTGGCCGTTGATGGCGGTAATGGTGCCGTTGCTGACGCCACCGGTGCTGCCGAAGTTGTCGTTGGCCAGCACGTTGAGGGTAACGGCGCTGTCTTCGTTGGTTACCCCGGTATCGGCAACGATATCGGCCACCGGCGTAACGCCGACGGTCACGGTGCTGTTTACAAACGCACCGCTTGGGTCAGCCACTTTCACCACAAAGCTATCGCTGCCGTTGTAGTTGGCAGCCGGCGTGTAGGTGTAGGCGCCTGTTGTCGCATTGAGCGTCAGGCTGCCGTGGGCTGGGCCAGTGGCAACGGTATAGGTCAACGCATCGTTGTCGACGTCAGCGCCAACGATGGTGCCTTGCAGTGCCACGTCTTCGTTGGTGGTCACGCTTTGGTTAGCGGCGGTTGGTGCGTCGTTAACCGGCGTTACGTTGAGCGTCACGGTGGCGCTGGCGGTGCCGCCTTTGCCATCGCTGATGGTGTACTGGAAGGTGGCTTCGCCGTTGTAGTTGGCATCCGGGGTAAAGGTGATCACGCCGTTCGCCAAGGCCACGGTGCCGTGGGTTGGGTTCTGCACACTGGCGATCGTGAGGGTGTCGCCGTCCACGTCGCTGTCATTGCCCAGCAGGGTGCTGGCTTTGATGGTCAGGGCGGTGTCTTCGGCGGTTACCAGCGAGCTGGTGTTGCCGCTGGCGCCAAGCACGGTGTAGGTGCTGTCGGCAGCGCCGGCTACCTTGGTTTCCACTTTCAACACGGCGTTGCCGCCTTGGTCCCAGTAGATGATTTCGATCTGGTGGGCGCCAGAGGTGGCAATCGTGTAGTTGCCGGTGGTGGCAGCTGCACTGCGGTTGCCGTCGAACTTGATCACGTCCTGGCCGTCGATGCGCAGGATAAAACCGTCGTCCGAGGTGATGCGGAACGTGTAGGTGCCGGCTGCCAGACTGACCTGCCCGCTGAGCTTGATGATCGCGTCAGTGGTGGTAACCGGGTCGGTAGACAGGCTCGCCTTGTCACTGCCCAGGAACGTTTGCAGGTTGGTGCCGGCGCCCAGGTCGCTGCTAACAGCGCTGGTGCCCGAACCGTAGTTGAGGCTGGTGGCGATAAACGTCGCGTTAGGTGTTTTGCCGGCGATCAGGCTTTCAACCTGGGAAATCGTTTCCAGGTTGGCGCCGCTGCCTTGGGCATAGCCGAAGTACTGGCCGGTGAGGCCCAGGCTGTAATGGTCGGCAACGGCCACTGGCGCGTCGTTCACGGCGGCAACGTTAAAGGTCAGGGTATTCGGGCTTGGGTCGAAGCCGTCTTTGCTGTCCTGCACCGAGAAGGTCAGGGTGGCCAAGGCGTTGCCATTGGCGTTGGCTGCCGGGGTGTAAACCAGGTTGGCAAAGTTGGCGGCGCTGACCACGGTGCCGGCGGTTACTGCCACACCGTTGAGGGTGAGGCTGCCGCTGCCAGGCAAGGTGTCGATACGCACGGCTTTGAAGCTGTCGCCGCTATCGACATCGGTGAAGCCGAAGTCGCTGGCGGTAAAGGCACGGCCGACGTCTTCGGTCATCGCGATGGTCGCGTTGGTGCCGGCAGGAGCGTCGTTGCTGCCAGTAACGTTAACGGTGATGGTTTGGGTCGCCGTCGCGCCATTGTTGTCGGTAACGGTGGCGGTAAAGGTTTCCTTGCCACTCTGCCCTTCAGCCAGCGCCTGCGTAGCGGCGGTGCTGTTGTTCAGGGTGTAGGTCCATACGCCTGCCGGGGTAATCGCCAGGGTGCCATAGGTACCGGTGGTGTTGCTTACGCTCCAGGTGGTGCTGGCGTTGTGGTCGACATCGCTGGCGGTCAGCGTGCCGGTAGCCGTTGGCGTGCCATTGGTGACCACACCGGCGTCGGTGTTGCCCGCTTCGATTACCGTGCCGGTCGCGGCTGCAGCAGTGGAGGTAACTACCGGTGCATCGTTGGTACCGGTGATGGTGATGGTGGCGGTCTGGGCAACCTTGGCGCCATTGTCATCGATCACGTTGTAGGTGACGGTGAGCACTTTGCTTTCGCCCACAGCCAGAGACTGGAAGCTGGCATCGGCCGGGTTAACGGTCAGGGTGTTGCCGGTACGGGTAACACCCGCTGGCAAGGTGCCGACGTCGGTGACGTTCAGCACCGCGCCGTGGTCGACATCGCTGGCGCCGCTCAGCAAGTTGACGTTAAAGCTGGCGCTGTCTTCGGCTGCGGTGGCAACCACTGCACCACTTACGGTCGGCGCATCGTTGGTGCCGGTAATGGTGATGGTGGCGGTCTGGGCAACCTTGGCGCCGTTGTCGTCAATCACGTTGTAGGTGATGGTCAGGACTTTGCTTTCGCCGACGTTCAGCGACTGGAAGCTGGCATCGGCCGGGTTCACGGTCAGGGTATTGCCGGTGCGGGTAACGCCAGCCGGCAAGGTGCCGACGTCGGTGACGTTCAGCACAGCGCCGTGGTCGATATCGCTGGCGCCAGCGAGCAGGTTGACGTTAAAGCTGGCGCTGTCTTCGGCCGCGGTTGCAACGATTGCACTGCTTACGGTCGGCGCATCGTTGGTGCCGGTGATGGTGACAGTTGCGGTCTGGGCGGTGCTGGCACCGAACTGATCGACCACGTTGTAGGTCACGGTGATGACTTTGCTTTCACCCACGTTCAACGACTGGAAGCTGGCATCGGCCGGATTCACGGTCAGGGTGTTGCCGCTACGGGTAACGCCGGCTGGCAGGGTGCCAACGTTGGCTACGCTGAGCACGGCGCCGCTATCGACGTCGCTGGCATTGGTCAGCAGGTTGAGGTTAAAGCTGGCGCTGTCTTCAGCCGCAGTAGCAACCACCGCACCACTTACTGTCGGCGCGTCGTTAGTACCGGTAATGGTGATGGTCGCGGTTTGCGCGACCACGGCGCCTTTGTCGTCGACCACGTTGTAGGTCACGACGATATCTTTGCTTACGCCGGCTGCCAACGATTGGAAGCTGGCGTCGGCTGGGTTCACCGTCAGAGTGCTGCCGTTGAGGGTGACCCCGGCCGGCAAGGCGCTGACGTTGGCGATGCTCAGCACTGCACCCGTGTCTACGTCGCTAGCGCCGGTGAGCAGGTTAACCACCACGTTGGCGCCATCTTCGGTGCCGCTGGCCAGCAGCGGAGCGCTGACGGTTGGTGCGTCGTTGGTGCCGGTGACGTCGATGGTGATGGTCTGAGTGACGCTGGCGCCATTGTTGTCGGTAACCGTGGCGGTAAAGGTCTCTTTGCCGGTCTGGCCCTCAGTCAGCGCCTGGGTGGCGGCTGCGCTGTTATTCAGGGTGTAGGTCCATACGCCCGCAGCAGTAAGCGCCAAGGTGCCAAACGCGCCAGTGCCGTTGGCCAGGCTCCAGGTGGTGCTGGAGCCGTTGTCAACGTCGGTGGCGGTGAGGGTGCCAGTGGCTGTCGGCTGGCCGCTGGCTACGCTGCCGTCGTCCAGGTTGCCGGCTTCGACCACGGCGCCCGTGCTGGTGCCGCTGACGGTCGGCGCATCGTTGGTGCCGATGATGGTCACGGTAGCTGTGGCGGTATCGGTACCGCCATGGCCGTCGCTGATGGTGTAGGTAAAGGTGTCGGTGGCCACTTCGCCGGCTTTCAGCGCGTCGAATTTGCCATTGGTGTTGTAGTTGAAGCTGCCATCAGCATTGGCGGTAACCAGTGCACCGCTGGCCAGGGTAACGGCGCCGTTGGTGATGGCTTGGCCGTTCACTTGGGTGACCAGTAGGGCATCGCTGTCCGCGTCGGTGTCGTTGGCGGTCAGGTCGTTGCTGCCATCGGCGATGGTCAGGGTGCCGTTTTCGCTCACGGTGTAGGCGCTGTTGGCCGAAGCCGGGCCGCTGCCGGACAGGCCAGTGAGGAAGTAGTCGGAGCCGTCACCGGTGCCGTTAACGGTATTCACCCCTTCAAAGCGGATGCTATCGAACACCAGGCTGCCGGTGTCGATAGTGAAACCGCCGGCACCGCCGCTGCTGAGTTTGAACTCGCCGCTGGCCACCACCGAGCCGTTGTACATCGCCACCCAACGCCCAACTTCGCCGCCGGCTTCGTTGGCCACCAAGTGGCTGACGTTGAATTCGGCGTGGTTGAGGTTGCCGTTAAAGCTGACCACGATGGCTTCGGACTTGCCGGTAGCCGGGTCGAATTCCAGCTGGTTGGCGACGTCGGCCGACGCGCGCGGCGTATTGGCCACGCCCAGGGTGTTGCTGTTGCCGTCGTCACTGCCGCTGTACAGCGTGCCGGCCGAACCATCGGCTTTGACCGCGCTAACGGTAATGCCCAAGCCTTTGCTGTCCAGCGCGTTCCAGTTGTTGCTGGTCAACGCTCCGGCTTTGTCGCCCAGGCTGACGGTGTAAGCGGTGCCAGCCAGGTCGTCGATGGCATCCGGATTGGTATTAACCACTTGGGCGCTGTCGCTGCCCTGCGGCGAGACGTTGCCAGCCGCATCGCTTTGCGTGGCCGTAACGCTGATGCTGGTGCCGGTAGCTGGTTTGGCTTCGGTAAAGGAAATAGTGCCGTTGCTGTAGGTGAAGCCAGTGGCTGGAGTGGTAGTGCCGGCGTTGACCAGTACGCCATTACTCAGGGCCAGGTTGGCCGAATGGGTCACGCCGCCATTGTCGATGCTGAGGCTGACGGTGCCGCCTGCCACCAGGTCGGCGTTATTTACCGCCACAGTGACCTGCACGCCATCACTGCCGACTTCGGCAGCCGTCAATTGCGCATTGTTGTTGGCGTCATCAACGATGGTGACCACTGGGGCGCTGGCCGCCGTGGTGTCGCCGACAGTGGCGCTATCGCTGCCTGGTAGCGAAGTGTTGCCTGCGGCATCGGTAATGGTTGCAGACACATTGATGCTGCCGCCATCGGCCGGACGCGGGTAAGTCAGGGTCACACCGTTGGTTAGATCGGCTGCTACCACACTGTGCGGAGTAACGCTGCCGTCCGGGTTGGTGATGTTCAACGTATCGCCAACCACGGTGCCGGTTGGCACAGTGATCTTCACGGAAACGGTGGTCGAGGCGCCCAACTCGGTGTTGCTCAGGGTGCCGTCGTTGTTAGTGTCGGTGCTGATGACAACAGTAGGCGCAGCAGTGGCGGTGGTGTCGCCAACGGTGGCGCTGTCGCTACCTGGAGCGGAGGTGTTGCCGGCTGCATCGGTAATGGTGGCCGAGACATTGATCGCGGTGCCGTCAGCCGGGCGTGGGTAAGTCAGCTCAAGGCCATTGGTGAGGTCGCCCGCCACAACGGTGTGCGTGCTGACGCTGCCATCGGGGTTGGTAATTTTCAGCGTGTCGCCAACTACGGTGCCGGTCGGTACGGTGATCTTCACCGTGACGACAGTTGTTGCGCTCAGTTCGATAGCACTCAAGGTGCCGTCGTTGTTGGCGTCGGTGCTGATAACTACGGTTGGCGCGGCAGTGGCGGTGGTGTCGCCAACGGTGGCGCTATCGCTGCCAGGAGCGGAGGTGTTGCCGGCTGCGTCGGTAATGGTGGCCGAGACATTAATAGCGGCGCCATCAGCCGGACGTGGGTAAGTCAGGGTTACGCCATCAGTCAGGTCGGCGGCGACCACGGTATGCGGGGTAACGCTGCCATCTGGGTTGGTGATGTTCAGCGTGTCGCCAATGACGGTGCCAGTCGGCACGGTGATCTTCACGGTGACAGTGGTGGACGCGCCCAACTCGGTGCTGCTCAGGGTGCCGTCGTTGTTGCTGTCGGTGCTGATTGCCACGGTCGGTGCGGCAGTCGCGGTGGTATCGCCTACGGTGGCGCTGTCACTACCGGGCTGCGATTTATTGCCAGCGGCATCGGTAATGGTGGCAGAAACGCTAAGGCCAACGCCGTCGGCAGGGCGTGGGTAGGTCAGCGCAACACCGTTGGTGAGGTCGGCCGCCACGATGGTGTGGGCGGTGACGCTGCCGTCGGGGTTGGTGATGTTCAGGGTGTCGCCAACCACGGTGCCGGTGGGCACGGTGATTTTCACGGTGACGGTGGTCGATGCACCCAGCTCGGTGTTGCTCAGCGTGCCGTCGTTGTTAGTGTCAGTACTGATGACAACAATAGGCGCAGCAGTGGCGGTGGTATCGCCAATCACGGCGTTGTCCGAGCCCGGTGCCGAAACGTTGCCGTCGGCGTCGGTAAGGGTGGCCGAAACGGTAAGCGCAGAGCCATCGGCGCCACGGTAGGTATACAAGGTCAGGCCATTGTCGATCAGCCCCTGGCTGACGGGGATGGTGCCGATCTGCGCACCGTTGACAAACAGAGTAAGGATATCGCCTGGCTTGGCGCCGGCGGGTGGCTGAATAAAGGTGCTGATGGTGTTCGTATTGCCCAGCTCAGTGTTACTGAGGATGCCGTCGTTATTGGTGTCCATAGTAATGACAACGGTCGGCGCAGCCGGCGCCGTGGTGTTGCCCACGGTGGCGCTGTCGCTGCCAGGAACGGAGGTGTTGCCTGCTGCATCGGTGACGGTGGCGGACACCGAAATGCCCACGCCATCGGCGGGGCGTGGGTAGGTCAGGGTGACGCCATCGGTCAGGTCGGCGGCTACTACGGTGTGCTGTGTCACGCTGCCGTTGGGGTTGGTGATATTCAGCGTGTCGCCAACCAGGGTGCCGGCCGGCACGGTGATTTTCACGGTGACGCTGGTCGAGGCGCCCAGCTCAACATTACTCAGAGTGCCGTCGTTGTTGGTGTCGGTGCTGATCACCACAGTCGGGGCCGCAGTGGCGGTGGTATCGCCAACGGTGGCGCTGTCGCTGCCAGGTGCGGAGGTATTGCCGGCAACGTCAGTGATAGTTGCGGAAACGCTGATCGGCTGGCCATCGGCCGGACGTGGGTAAGTCAGGGTTACGCCATCAGTCAGGTCAGCGGCGACCACGGTGTGTGGGGTCACGCTGCCGTTTGGATTAGTGATGTTCAGCGTATCGCCAACTACGGTGCCGGTTGGCACGGTGATCTTCACCGTAACGGTGGTCGAGGCACCCAGTTCGGTATTGCTCAAGGTGCCGTCATTGTTGACGTCGGTGCTGATCACCACGGTCGGTGCAGCGGTCGCAGTGGTATCGCCGATCACGGCGCTGTCACTGGCTGGTGGCGAGGTCAGGCCGTTGTTGTCGGTGACGGTCGCGGTGGCGGTAAACGTGCTGCCGTCAGCTGGCACCGGGAAGGTGGTGGTGATGACGCCGGCGTTGATGATGGCTGGGGTCAGCACAACCAATACCGGTGTGCCGGTGCTACCGGTAACGGTCACGGTGTTGCCTACGGCGGCGTCTGCTGGCAGGCCCACGGTGACGGTAAGGGTCGGCGAGCCGCCCAGCTCAACGTTGGTCACGGTGCCGTCGTTGTCGGCATCTGTGCTGATGGCCACGGTTGGGGCATCTGGCACCGCGCTGACATTGATCGTGGCGGTAGCCGGGGCCGAGCTGGCGCCACTGTTGTCGGTGGCGGTGTAGTCGAAGGTGGTGGTGCCATTCCAGTCAGCATTGGGCACGAAATACACCGGGCCACTGACTGGCACACCGACCGCAACAGGCACGGTGCCCGCAGCGTCGGCGAAGAGGGTGCCGTTGGCTGGCAGCGATTGCACGGTGTAGCTGACCACTGTGCCGTCTACGTCGCTACCGCCCAAGGTGACGGCAATGGGTGTTGCCGGGTCTTCGCTGCCATTGGCTACCACGGTGCTGCTGGCTACCGGCGCGTCGTTGCTGCCATTGATGGTCACGGTGACGGTGGTTTTGGTGCCGTCAGCGGCGAATACATCGAAGCTGTCGCTCAGGCTCTGGCCGACATTCAATTCGTTGTACGCGGAGTTAGCGGTAAAGCTCCACACCCCGGCGGCGTCGATGCTGAAGGTGCCGTAGGTGCCGGCGGTAGCTGTTTGCGGGGCGAAGGTTGCCGGGCTGTCGATGTCGCTGATGGTCAGCGTGCCGCCAGTAGTAATGGCGCTATCGGTCTCGACCACGGACTCAGTGGCGGAAGAAACCACCGCTGCATCGTTCACGCCGGTGATGGTCAGCGTCAGCACGCTATTGCTGGTCAGGCCGCCGCTGTCGGTAACGGTAAACGGCACGTCGATGGTCAGTTGCTGGCCAGCCCCCAGGCTTTGATAGGCCGCGTTGCTGGGGTCAATGGACCAGGTGCCATTGCTGTTCAAGGTGAAACCGGCAGGCGCGGTGGTGCCGGCCTGCAGGCTGAAAGTCTGGGTGTCACCGCTATCGACGTCACTGGCGGTGAGTTGGCCGCTAACGATGGCGCCGTCTTCAGTGGCGCTGCCGGTGGCTGGATCAGCAACCGGCGCATCGTTCACCGGGGTTACGCCGATATTCACAGTAAGAGAGTCGGTGCCGCCGCGGCCGTCACTAACTACCACTTGGAAGCTGTCCGGGCCGTTGTAGTCGGCAGCCGGGGTATAGGTCCACGCGCCTTGCGGGGTAAGCGTCAAGGAACCGTGGCTGACACCCGTGCCAACCAGCGAATACGTCAATGCATCGCCGTTTCCATCCACAGCGGTGAAGTTTCCGCTGTAGGAGACGTCTTCATTTGTTGTGACGTTAATTGTCGAATTTGCATTATTTCCGTCGGCTGCAGTGAACGACGGTGGCAGATTCAGGTTGTCGCCAAAGGTCTGCTCCTGCACTACGGCATCGCCGCCGGTCGGGTCAGTGAAGGTAATACCGATTTCTGGTTGGACTTCGCCAGCGGTCTCCGCCAGCAACACATAACTGTGGCTACCACCGGCTGCGCCACCGGCACCAGCGGCGCCCGGGCCGGCTGCGGTAGGGGCGAGATCCTGGGTTGGGTCGGCGCCAGCGGTGATCGCGCGTTGCACATCAAGCACTTCGGTCTGCGCCTCGGCAACGCTCTGCGTCGGGGCTGAGCTGGCAGCGTCGGCACTAGACCACTGGGTTTCACGGCCCAGGTCGAGCATGCGCCCATCGGCCAGTTCCAGGGTCACCATGCCACCGGCGCCGGTATCCAGCGTGTCACCTACATAAAGACGGTCGCCTTCGACCAATACGCGCTGCGCGCCCTCCGCGGATGTCGCGATTACTTGGCCAACAATGCTTTTAACGATGGCAACAACAGTGCTCATGTAGTGACTCTCCCTGGGTAACTTCAGGCAAACGGCAGCGCAGATAAGGTCGGTTAGGTCGTGCGGTCGGGCAGTTGGCACCTGATCAGGCAAGGATCTTGCCAGTGCTCCGGTGCCTGGAAAATGTCGTCAATAATCTAGCGGTATTTCGACGAACGGCATTCTTATGCCAAACTATTGACCAATTGGGTGACATCTAAACAATCTGTCGGGTAATGTCACTTTGCTAGTAAGGTGAATCTGATACACCGATTTGAGAAGTAGCTCTCACAAAAATTTTCTTCATAAAAACTAATTCACATCTGCCACTTTCGTGCCCGTCAAACCTGATGTCGGCGTTGTTAGTAGGTTTCAGGGGATAGCTCACCATGCGTTTCGGTCTTCTTGCGTTGTTGCCTCTTGCTGTAAGTGCCAGTTTTTCCTCTTCAGGAGGCCATGCAGCAAGCGGTCACCGAACATCCGGAGGTTCACGCGGCAGTTAACCGGCGCCTGGCCGCTGACTCTGGCCTGCGTGCTGCCCAGGGTGGCTACCTGCCACAGGTTGATGTATTGGCCGGTTATGGCCGCGAAGGCACCGACAATCCGTCCACCCGTGCCGATGGCAATAACAGCGACTGGTCAACGCGTAATCGCGGTGAGTCGACCATTCGTTTGACCCAGAACCTGTTCAACGGCTTCGCCACGTCCAGCGAAATCGGCCGCAACAAGGCCACCGTCAACTCCCGCGCCTACGCCTTGCTCAACACCTCCGAGCGCACCGCGTTGACCGTTGCCCAGGTTTATCTGGAATTGCTCACCCGTCAGGACTTGGTGCGTCTGGCCCAGGACAACCTCGACAGCCACGAACGTATCCACGATCAGATTCGCTTGCGTACCGACCGTGGCGTGGGGCGTCTGGCTGACTTGAACCAGGCTGAAGCGCGTTTGGCCCAGGCCCGTAACAACCTGATCACCGAACAGACCAACCTGGTCGATGCGCAAACCAACTTCTATAGCGCCGTTGGTGTTGACGCTGTCGATTTGCAGCGCCCGGCTACCGGCGTGCAACTGCCCGATACTCTTGCTCAGGCCCGCCAGCAACTGATCGAAAACAGCCCGGTGCTGCGCTCGGCCGAAGCCGATATCGCCGCTGCCGAGCAGCAGTACAAAGCGGCCAAGTCGACCTTCTACCCACGTTTCGATGCCGAGTTGGGCCGTTCGGCCAACAACGATATCGACGGTCAGGACGGTCACTACAACGAATGGGAAGCCATGGTGCGCATGCGCTACAACCTTTACAGCGGCGGCAGCGACAAGGCCACCCTGGAGGCGCGCTCCTACCAGGCCAACGAAGCCTTGGATATCCGCAACAACGCCCTGCGTCAGTTGAATGAAGAACTGGGCCTGGCCTGGAACGCGCTGAACAACGCCCGCACCCAGTCGCCGATTGCACAAAAATACGTGGATGAAACCACCCAAGTGCGCACCGCCTACCAGAAGCAGTTTGCCCTCGGCGAGCGCACCCTGCTGGACTTGCTCGACAGCGAAAACGAGCTGTTTAGCGCTCAGCGTCGTCTGGCTGAAATCAAGCTGGCTGAGCAGTACAGCCAGTACCGTCTGCAAGCTACCCTCGGCACCTTGCTGAAAAGCCAGGGCGTGGTTGCGCCGATGGAAACCGTGGTGCAGAACGACGTGAAGCCGCAGATTGCGTTGCCGGGTTTGAACTGAGTTACACCAACAAGGCCGGTGCGCAGCAAGGGGATTTCGTTTGCAGCCGTAGGTTGGGTTGAGCCAAAGGCGAAGCCCAACGATCCGGCCCGTTGGGCTTCCTTCGTCAACCCAACCTACGTTTCGTATGTCGCCCCCGGTATGCGCAGCACGCAATTGGAATGCCCCGTCTTTAGGGAATATTTATCCCTGCGCTTGTTCGCCCCCGCCAGCACAACAGGCTAAAGTGCGAACACACCCGCGTTACTTCGGCGCCTGCCGCCGACTCTCGCTACGGACAGCCTCAGCTCCACCCCACCATCAGTACCAAGAGTGTTTAGCGTGGAATCAGACGTCAGCCCAACCCCGCTTCATCATGATCCCCGTGCCCTGCATGACGATCCGCTGCTCGATAGCCTGCTGTCACTCTGTGCACTGCACCAGAAGCCCGTCAGCCGCGCGATGTTGACCACCGGTTTGCCCTTGCCGGCGCAACGCTTGAGCGCTGAGTTGTTGCCCCGTGCTGCGGCTCGCGCTGGTCTGCAAGGGCGGCTGCTACAACGTAAGTTGGAGCAGATTCCGGCCATGGCGCTGCCGGCCATGCTGCTGCTTAAAGGTGGGCGCAGCGCCATTTTGGTGGCCATCGACGCCACGCACGCACGCTTGTTGCTGAGCGAAAGCGACGGTGGCGAAGTGCAGGTGGCGGTGGAAAAACTGCAAGAGGATTACAGCGGCCAGGTGTTCTTCGCCCAGCCGCAACACAAGTTTGATGCCGACAACGGCTCGCTGATTCCGCGCACCTCGTCCTGGTTTCGCGACACCCTCAAACGCTCGCGTTGGCTCTACGCCGATGCCATCGCCGCCAGCCTGCTGATCAACATTATTTCCCTTGGCGCGCCGCTGTTTGTAATGAACGTGTACGACCGCGTGGTACCCAACCAGGCCGCCGCCACCTTGTGGGTGCTGGCCATTGGTATCAGCGGCGCTTACCTGTTCGACATTCTGCTAAAAAGCCTGCGCGGTCTGTGCCTGGATTTGGCCGGGAAAAAAACCGACCTGATCATTTCCGCCACGTTGTTTGAACGCATCGTCGGCATGTCGATGAAGTACCGGCCCAAACGCGTCGGCAGCTTTGCGCAGAACATCCATGAATTTCAGACCCTGCGCGACTTCCTCGCCTCGCTGACCCTCACCAGCCTGATCGACCTGCCGTTTACCTTGCTGGTGTTGCTGGTCATCGCCTTGCTCGGCGGGCACTTGGTGTGGATTCCGGTGATGGCCTTTCCGCTGGCCTTGCTGATCAGTTGGGCGCTGCAAAAACCGCTGACCGAAACCATCGAGCGCAGCATGGCCTTGGCTGCTGAGCGTCAATCCAGCTTGATTGAAACCCTCGCCGGCCTCGACGCAGTAAAGGTCAATAACGCCGAAAGCGAGCGCCAGTACCAATGGGAACAAACCATTGGCACCTTGAGCCGCCTGGAGTTAAAGGCGCGCATGCTGTCCAACCTGGCGATGAACTCGACCATGCTGATTCAGCAGCTGGCCGGGGTGATCATGATTATTTTCGGCGTGTACCAGATCATCGACGGCAACCTGAGCATGGGTGGTTTGATCGCCTGTTACATGCTCAGCGGCCGCGCGTTGGGGCCGTTGTCGCAATTGTCCGGGCTGCTTAGCCGTTACCAGCAGGCCAAGGTCACCATGGCCTCGGTGGACCAGATGATGGACCTGCCGCAAGAGCGCCAAGCCGATGACCGCCCACTGACCCGTTCGCGGGTGCAGGGTGCTATCGAATTGCGCGGGCTCAACTTTAACTACCCGCAGGCGCAAAACACGGCGCTGACCAACATGAATCTGGTGATCCGCCCTGGCGAGAAAATCGGCATCATCGGCCGCAGCGGCTCGGGTAAAAGCTCGCTGGCCAAATTGTTGGTAGGCCTGCACCAGGCTGACTCCGGCAGCTTGCTGGTGGATGGGGTGGATATGCGCCAACTGGACATCAGCGAGCTGCGCCACAACATCGGCTACGTCCCGCAAGACATTCATTTATTCAGCGGCACGCTGCGCGACAACTTGGTCAGTGGCGCCCGTTACGTCGAAGACGAGCTGGTGTTGCAGGCGGCAGAGTTGGCCGGCGTGCATGAGTTCGCCCGGCTGCACCCACAAGGTTATGAGTTGCAAGTGGGCGAGCGTGGCCATCAGCTTTCCGGTGGTCAGCGGCAGAACGTTGCCCTGGCCCGCGCATTGTTGCTGGACCCGCCGATTCTATTGCTCGATGAACCCACCAGCGGCATGGACAACACCGGCGAAGTGCACCTTAAACAGCGCTTGCAGGCGGTGATCGCCACCAAGACCGTGCTGCTGATTACTCACCGTTCTTCGATGCTCGACCTGGTTGACCGTCTGCTGATTATAGACAAGGGCCAGATCATTGCCGATGGCCCGAAAAACGCTGTTATGGAAGCTTTGAAGAGAGGGCAGATCAGTGTCGCTTAATACGCTTGCCCGGTACTTCAAAGGCCGTGATTCGCTGGATGGTCAACCGCTGCCCGAACTCAATAAAGCCCTGGTGGAAGACGCACCGCGCGTGGTGCGCCTGACCATTTGGGGCTTGATCGGCTTCTTCATATTTATGCTCGGCTGGGCGCATTTCGCCCAGATTGACGAAGTGACCCGTGGCGACGGCAAAGCCATTCCGTCGTCGAAGATTCAGAAAATCCAGAACCTGGAAGGTGGGATTGTCGCCGAGCTGTTTGTCCATGAAGGACAGATCGTCAAAGTTGGCGACCCGTTGCTGCGTCTGGATGACACGCGCTTTGTTTCCAACGTCGGTGAAACCGAAGCCGAGCGCTTGGGCTGGCAACTGCGGGTCGACCGTCTGGTGGCGGAAACTGAAGGTAAGCCGCTGGTGATCAGCGACGACATTCGCGCCAAAGTCCCCAGCCAAGCCGAAAGTGAATTGCAGCTGTACCAAAGCCGTCAGCAACAGCTCAAAGACGAAGTGGCCGGCCTGCAACAGCAACTGGTGCAAAAACAGCAAGAACTGCGCGAATTCGCCTCCAAGCAGGAGCAATACCGCAACAGCCTGACCCTGCTGCGCCAGGAGATCGCCATGTCTGAGCCGCTGGTGGCCCAGGGCGCTATTTCGCAAGTGGAAGTGCTGCGCCTGAAACGCGCCGAAGTGGAAAACCGTGGGCAGATGGACGCCACTAGTTTGGCCATCCCTCGCGCGCAATCGGCCATTACCGAAGCCGAGCGCAAGATCGACGAAACCCGTGGCAAATTCCGCAGTGATGCGCTGACGCAGTTGAACGAAGCGCGTACCGAACTGAGTAAATCGCAAGCCACCGGCAAGGCCCTGGAAGACCGGGTAAACCGCACGCTGGTCACCTCGCCGGTGCGCGGCATTGTCAAAAGCCTGCTGGTTAACACCATTGGCGGGGTGATTCAGCCGGGCAGTGATCTGGTTGAAGTAGTGCCGCTGGACGACACCCTGCTGGTGGAGGCAAAAATCCGCCCGCAAGACATCGCCTTCCTGCACCCGGGCCAGGAAGCCATCGTTAAATTCACTGCTTACGACTACACCATTTACGGCGGTTTGAAAGCCAAGCTGGAGCAGATCGGTGCCGACACCGTTACCGATGAAGACGGCAAAAACACCTACTACCTGATCAAACTGCGCACCGACAGAAGCCACCTGGGCACCGAGGAAAAACCGCTGTTGATCATTCCTGGCATGGTGGCGTCGGTGGATATCATCACCGGCAAGAAAAGCATCTTGAGCTACCTGCTCAAACCCATCTTGCGCGCCAAGGCGGAAGCGCTGCGCGAGCGCTGATAGGCGCCTGGGCGATAATTGCGTGTACGCCATGGTGCGCATAGCACACCCTACAAAAGCCTAGGCGCGGTCAGCTTCTGATCTTGTAGGGTGTGCTCCGCGCACCAAGCGATCTATGCCGTGACAGCGGGCAGCGCCAAAGCGCGTTGCCCCGATCACAAATCCTTTAACGGATGCTCCCCCTCCCAAGCCGGCGCAAAATGCGCCTCGACCACCGCCGCCGGAATGGTCGCTACATCCGGCCAATGCCAGTGCGGCGTGTTGTCTTTGTCGATCAGGCGCGCGCGTACGCCTTCGGCAAATTCCGGATGGCGGCAGCTGTTTAGGCTCATGGCGTATTCCATGCGAAACACCTCGGCTAACGACATATGCTTGCTGCGCTGTATCTGCTCCCAAACTAAATGCGCGGTCAGCGGGCAGCCGCTGGCCAACGTCTTGGCCGCCCGCGCCAGCACCGCATCGCTACTGCCTTCCCATGCCACTAAGGCCTTCCAGGCGCCAGCTACATCGGCGACATCCAGCAGATTGTCGATATGGTTGCGCCGGGGGGCTAGCTGGGCGTCGGGCAGTTGCTGATTGGCTTCATGCTCCAGCGCTTTCAGCAGGCTGTTGAGCTGGCGCGCCGGTTGTTCGTTCCAGTTCAGTTGCAGCAGGCTGTCGATCAGAGTGTCTTGTTGGTCGTCGGCCAAGAAGCGGTCGGCCCAGCCCAGCAGCAGGGCGTCGTGGGCATTTACTTGGGTGGCGGTCAAGCCAAGGAATAAGCCGAGCTTGCCGGGCAGGCGACTGAGAAACCAACTGCCGCCCACATCCGGGTACAAGCCAATATTGATCTCTGGCATGGCCAAGCGGCTGCTGGGCGTCACGATGCGAATGCTCGCGCCTTGCAACAGGCCCATACCACCGCCCAGCACATAACCGTGGGCCCAGCAGATAAAGGGTTTGGGGTAGGTGTGAATGCGGTAGTCGAGGCGGTATTCATCGCTGAAAAAGCGCCCCGCCAGCGGCGGTATTTCGCCGGGGTGTTCGCGGCAGGCTTCCACCAACTTGCGTACGTCGCCGCCGGCGCAGAAGGCTTTTTCGCCATTGCCGCGCAGCAGCACACAGGCAATGCTCGGGTCTTGCGCCCAGGCCGCCAGCTTTTCGTCCAGCGCGTTGATCATCGGCAGCGAGAGAGCGTTCAGGCTGCTGGCAGCATCCAGGGTGGCAATGCCGATGCGGGCGCCGTGCTGGCCGAGGAGTTCTTCGAAAGTGACGTTCATACACACAGACTCCTGACTACTTATTGCGCCATTGCGGCTCGCGTTTTTCCAGAAAGGCATTGACCCCTTCGCGGGTGTCGTCGGCGTCGAACAGGTCTACAAAACGTTCGCGCTCTTGCGGCAACCAAGCGTTAGGCCCGCGCTCGCGCGCACCCTGAATCAACGGCTTGATGGTGCGCACCGCCACGGGGCTTTGCCGTGCCACTTTGGCCGCCAGCAACAGGGCATGGCCACGGGCCTCGCCGCTGTCCACCACCTGCTCAACCAGGCCAATACGTAAGGCGGTGTCGGCGTCCACGCGGTCGCCGCAGAGGATCATGCGTTTGGCCCAGCCTTCACCCACCAGCCAGGCCAATGCCTGGGTGCCGCCAGCGCAGGGCAATAGGCCCACGGTCGCTTCCGGCAGGGCCATTTGCGCTTGGCGTTCAGCAATGCGGATGTCGCAGGCCAGCGCACACTCCAGGCCGCCACCCATGGCGTAACCGTTGATGGCGGCAATGGACACCCCACGGAAGTCGCGCAGCGCTTCAAACGCTTCGCCAAAGTGCCGGGCCATTTCCCGGGCGCGGCTCTTATCGCCATCGGCAAACAGATTGAGGTCGGCGCCGGCGCTGAAAAACTTGCTGCCCTGGCCGGTGATCACCAGGGCATAGATATCGTCGTCGTGGTTAAGGTGTTCGATCAGTTGTTTCAGGCCAATCAGCGACTCGCGGTCCCAGGTATTGGCCGGCGGGTGGTTGATGGTCAGCAGGGCGGTGTGGCCGTGTTTTTCTACCGTCAGCTTATGGGTCAGGTCGGCCAGTCCTGGGTGATAGGTTTCAATGGCAGTGCTCATTAACTCGTATCCCTGTCGTTAGTGGCGGCACCTGATAGTGAAGGGCAGCGGTGCACGCCGTTAGCAAATGGCACGGCTGAGTATGCAAAAAGCAGAGGCGCTTGCGTACCCCTTCGTTTTATCAGTAGGCGCTGTTTTCTGACGGGGTATTTCGCAACTAGTTGCACCGCGTTCAAGCCGCAGGCTTGCCGCCCAGCAGCTTGAACCAGAAGCTGACCTCGCTACCCAGCTCATCGCGCAACATTTGCGGCGCCATATCGTCAGCGCGGTCGGCCAGCAGGCGGCGCCACGCGGGCAATTGCACCAGGCGCTCATCGTCACTGCCTTCGCTGAGTTGTCGCGCCACTTGCACCACATCGACCAAGTCGGCGCTGCCTTCATGCTGGCGTTGCCAGGCGCTGCGGTGGCGGGCGCAGTCGACCAGCATGGCCGGCAAGCGCCAGGCGGTCAGCACAATTACCCCGACATCCGCTGACAGCTGCTCGCACAGGCTTTGCAGCTCAGGCGGCTCGCGCGGTACTTCGGGCCAGCGTTCCAGTTCGTCGAGCAGCGGCAGGCTGCCAATGTCCTGCAACAGGCCACCGAGCATGGCGTCCTCCATCGGCAGGCGCGTGAGTTGCTGGGCCAGGCTCGCACAGTAAGCACCGCAGAGCAGGGCGGCGTTCCAACGGGTGCGAAAAACCTTGATCAGCACCGGTTCATGGCTGGTGAACAAATGCTCGACGGCAAACGTCAGCACCAGGTTGTTGACCCGTTGCATGCCGATGCGTGACACCACTTCTTGCAGGTTTACGCCCTGGCGCACGTTGCGCAGCATGGGGCTGGAAGCGAACTGCAACAGGTAGGCGGCCAACGGCGGATTGCTGTGTAACAGGCGGGTGACTTGTTCTAGCGACGCGTGTTCCGAGTCCAGTAGCTTGCGCAGGCGCAACGAGGTTTCCGGCATTTGCGGAACCTTGGCGCTGCCTTTGAGAAAGTTTGAATACAACGAAAACTTCAGACCTTCGTGGCGGTTCTCCATAGGGGCTTTCTCCTGGTCTGCCTGAACTACTAGCGTAGTTAGCATTTTCGCCAGGTGACGGACCAACTGTCGTAGGGGGTGCGCGGCAATCGGGTTTGGAGCGATCGCTGGCGGCATACCTGGGAATTAAACCCGGGCGATAGTTGCCAAGCCGGTTGCCACTAATTTCTCCACCCCATCTTTAACCGCAAATACATCGGCCCGGCATACCGCCTGGCGTTGCCCGGCCTTTAGCACTTCGCTGCGGCAAATCAGCTTTTCGCCAATCGCTGGCGCCAACAGGTTGAGTTTGTATTCGCTGGTCACCACATCGCCGACCATGGAGGCCGCTGCCCAGGCGCAGCCACTGTCGACCATAAAGCCCACCACGGCGCCATGGATATAGCCATGGTGCTGGCATAGGTCGGGGCGGCTAAGCACTTGCAGGCTGACTTTGCCGGGCTCGAAGTCGAGCAGTTCGGCGCCCAACATCTGCGCAAAAGTGGAGTGTTCCAAGGCTTGTTCCAAGCGTTCGCGGCTGATGCCAGCGGCTGCGTTCATGGTGGTATTGCTCCGGGTGGGTTGCGCTGAGCATTGACCCACTTACGCTATGTCACAACGTGCATCAGAGGCCGTGATGGTGACGCATCACTTGCAGGCCATTGGCCAACCTTGACTTGCCAGGGCGCGTTCCTTAGCGTGCGCAGCAGTTTTTCAGAGTGCAGGATTGGCCATGACCGCAGACGACAAGATCAAACTCGAGGCAGGCTGGAAAGCCGCCCTGCGCGACGAGTTCGATAAGCCCTATATGAAGGCGCTGAGCGAGTTCCTGCGTGGCGAAAAGGCCGCCGGCAAAGTGATATTTCCGCCCGGCCCGATGATTTTCAACGCCCTCAACTCAACGCCGCTAGACCAGGTAAAAGTGGTGATCATCGGCCAGGACCCGTACCACGGTCCCGGCCAAGCCCATGGCTTGTGCTTCTCGGTGCAGCCTGGCGTGCCGACACCGCCGTCCTTGCAGAACATCTACAAAGAGCTCAAGCGCGACCTGAATATCGACATCGCCCCCCACGGCTGCCTGCAAAGCTGGGCCGAGCAGGGCGTGTTGCTGCTTAACACCTCGCTTACCGTGGAGCAGGCCAATGCGGGTTCCCACGCGAAAAAAGGCTGGCAGCCGTTTACCGATAAGGTCATCGAAGTGGTGAACGCCCGGCCGGGCAATTTGGTGTTCCTGCTCTGGGGCGCCCATGCGCAAAGCAAGGTGCCGTTGATCGACACCACTCGCCACTTGGTACTGAAATCGGTGCATCCGTCGCCGTTGTCGGCACACCGCGGATTTATCGGCAATGGCCATTTCAGCCGCGCCAATCAATACCTGAAAGAGCGCGGCTTACCGCCAATCGAATGGAAGCTACCGCCGCTCTGAGCGCGATTTGCTCTTTATTCGTAGGGTGTGCTGCGCGCACCAAGCGATGTTCCCGATATCGCTATGGCGCGCACAGCACACCCTACGGGCACGTTATATCCGCCAACTGTTTGCGCATCCCTTCCAGGCGTTCTTGCAGGCGTTCGCGCTGCTTGGCGTCGGCACTGGTCACCAAGTCGGCAAACAAGCCACTTAGCGCCACCTGCGCCGCGTCAAACTGCTGCTGATATTCGGGCGTCCAGTACTGCATGCGTTCTTGCAGCAAGCGCTTTATCTGCGCGGGAAATTGCTCTGCGTTGCGGTTTTTAAGGGTGGCGACAAATGCTTGCTGCCAACGCAGGTTGTTATCCAGCCAGCCCCGGTTGTAGTCGCCAAGTTGTTGCGCCCACTCCTTGATCCGCGCCTTTTGCTCAGGATGTAAACGGCCAAACCATGGTTTAAGCCGCTCTTCCATGCGTTCGGCACGTTCACTGATCTGTTCGTCCAGCGGTACGTCCAGGTAGTCCTCGCGCTGTTCTTTGTTTTGCTTGGCCAGGTTCGCTTCAAGCTCCTGCACCTGCGCTGCGCTTATGCCTTGCAACAGCTCGGTAAGGTCGGGGGTGACCTGCACCACGATGTCGTCCACCGCATGGCGAAATTCGCTGAACTGCGCTTGGAATCGCGCCGCTTCAGGGTCGGGTTGGGCAACCAGAGTGGCGCTGCGCTGCAGCCACTCGGCATAGCGCGGCAATTGGCTTTTACAGTGCCAGGCGATGTGCTGGGTGAGGCGCGGTTTCAGCCAGGCCTTTTGCTCGCCGGTCAGGCTGACGTAGTTGTCCATGGACCAAGGGATCAACAGGTCGAGGTTGCGGTAACCCAGTTCCAGGCGGCTGCAAGAGGTCAGCAGTACCAAGCCTGCGATCAGCAGCAATTTGGCCATGGGGTTCTCCGTGAGGGCAGCGGTCTAGAGGATAGACCGGGCCCTCGCGCAGAAGTGCAGACCCGTAGGTTGCGTCGGCCCGTTGGGCTTCGCCTGCGGCTCAACCCAACCTACGTCGATCCCAGCGCCTGAAGATCGGTTCGGCGAGGAACAACACCAGCAACAAGCGCAGCACCTGCATTGCGGTCACCAGCGGCACCGACAGTTGCAGGGTCTCCGCCGTCAGGCTCATCTCGGCGATGCCGCCGGGCATCATGCCCAGGGTCAGCGAGCGGATATCCAGTTGGGTCAGCCAGCCCAACCCCAACGCACAGAGCGCGGCAAAGGCAATCATCAAAGCGGTGCCCAGCAGCGTGCGGGCGAGAAAGGAGGGCGCGCGGCGAAAGAAGGCGCGGTCGAAGTGGCAACCCAGGCCGCTGCCGATCAACAACTGGCCGACCTGACTGGCGCCATGGGGCAGGCCCAGTTGCAGATCAAACATCAAGCTCGCCCCAGCGCTGACCAACAGCGGCCCAAACAACCAAGGGTTGGGTTGCTGCAAGCGTTGCCAAAGCAGCGCCAAGGCACCGCCAGCCGGCACCAGTAGCGCCAGCCATAACCAGTCGACCTGCGCCGAATGAGTGAGCAAAGGCCCATCACCAAGCAAAAACTTAAACGCGGCCGGCACACACAACACCACCGCCACTACGCGCAAGCTCTGCCCTGCGGCGACGCGGCTGCTGACCGCGCCATTGCGTAGCCCCAGGTTAACCATTTCTCCGGAACCACCGGGCATGCTGGAAAAGAACGCGGTGGCTCTATCCTCGCCGGTACGGCGCAACACCCATACGGCTATAGCGCTGGAGCCGGTGGTCACCAGCGCGCCGAACACAATCAGCCAGAAGTGCGCAGTCACTTGCTCAACAACCGCAGGGGAGAAGTGCAGGCCAATACCGATGCCAATAATCCACTGCCCGGTTTTACGCCCGCCAGGCAAGTCGCGAATGGCCCACGGCGTGGCGCAGCGAAACAGGATGACCGCCACCAAGGCGCCGATCATCCACGGCAGTGGCCAATGCGCCAGGCTGGCGAGCACGCCACCGACGGCGCCCACTAACGGCGTTGGCCACCACAAGCGCCAGCCTTCAAGCATTGGCCAGGGCCCGGCGCTGCTTGGCGCGGCGGCGCCAGATACGCACGATCGGCAGGGCCAGCATCACCACCACCAAGGCCCACACGCCCATGGTGATCGGGCTGCCCCACAAAATACCCAGCTCGCCATTGGAGATCGACAACGCCCGGCGCAGGTTTTGCTCCATCAGCCCACCGAGAATAAAACCGAGCAACAGCGGCGACAGCGGGAAGTCCAGCTTGCGCAGGATGTAGCCAAAGATGCCGATGATCACCATCAGGAACAGGTCGAAGGTGGTGGCATGCACGGCGTATACGCCGATGGAGGTGATGATGGCGATGATCGGCACCAACACCCAGTTCGGCACATTCAAGATGCGGGTGAACAGGCGGATCATCGGAATGTTAAGGATCACCAGCATGATGTTGGCGATAAACAAGGACGCAATCAGGCCCCAGACAATGTCCGGTTGCTCCTGAAACAGCATCGGCCCAGGGGTGATGTTGTACAGCGTCAGCGCGCCGATCATTACCGCCGTGGTACCTGACCCCGGCACGCCCAAGGTCAGCATCGGCACCATGGCGCCGCAAGCGGAGGCGCCAATGGCGGTTTCCGGCGCTGCTAGGCCACGCATATCGCCCTGGCCGAATTTGCCTTTGTCGCCGGCGATTTTCTTCTCAGTCATATAGGCCACGGCGCTGGCCAATGTCGCGCCGGCACCTGGCAATACGCCGAGCACAAAGCCCATCAGGCCGCAGCGCATATTCACCACAAACACCGATGCCGCTTCCTTGAAGTTAAACATCATGCGTCCAGTGGCTTGCACCGCTGCGTGGCCGTGGTGAGTTTTCTCCAGCAGCAACAGCATTTCGCTGACCGAGAACAAACCCAGCACCAACACCACAAACTGAATACCGTCGGCGACGTGGATGCTGTCGAAGGTAAAGCGGTACACACCGCTGTTGGCGTCAATGCCGATGGTCGACAGGAACAGACCCAGCAGCGCTGCGATAAAGGTCTTCATCGGCCGGTCGCCGGCCATGCCACCCAGGGCAACGATGGCAAACACCATCAGCACAAAGTATTCCGCCGGGCCAAAGGCAATCGCCCATTTCGCCAGCAAAGGCGCAAACAACACCATGCCGCAGATGGCGATAAAGGCACCGATAAACGAACTCCAGGCCGACAGCGACAAGGCCACGCCGGCCATGCCTTGGCGGGCCATCGGGTAGCCGTCGAGGGTGGTCATTACGGTGGACGCTTCGCCGGGAATATTCAGCAAAATCGAGCTGATGCGTCCGCCGTATTCGCAGCCCAAGTACACGGCGGCGAGCAGAATCAACGCCGACTCCGGCGGCAAGCCTAGGGCAAAGGCCACCGGAATAAGCAGCGCCACGCCATTGATCGGGCCCAGGCCCGGTAACAGGCCAACCACGGTGCCGATCAAGGTGCCGATCAGCGCGGTAATCAGGTTGTAAGGGGTGAGGGCAACGCCGAAGCCCTGGCCCAGATAGCCGAGTGTGTCCATGTCAAAGCTCCAGGAAGTCGAGCACGCCAAGCGGCAGGGGAACGTCGAGGGTGCGGTCGAACAAAACGTACAGGCCGATGCTGATCAGCACGGCGGCGATGGCGCTGGCTTTCCAGTTGCCGCCATACAGGCGCGCCATAAATACGCCGACCAGCGAGCTGGAAACGATAAAACCCAAGGGCTCGAACAGGGCCGCATACACCAGCAGCAAGGCGATGCAGCCACTGACTTTGCGCAAGGTGTCGCGGTCCAGAACGGGCTCGCCTTCTTTGTGCTCAATGCGTGTGGGGCGCAGGGTCAGCCACAGCAAGGCGGCGGCCATCAGGCCGAGCATCAGCAGCGGGAAAGCCCGCGGGCCAACCGGCTCGTAGGAGAAAGCGGCCTGGTAATCCCAGGCCAGGTAGGCAAAAACCAGGCATGCAACGAGCCAGCCCGCACTAAAGAGGCGTTGAAAAAGCATGGTGATCTCCTTGCCAAGGTCAGGCGCTTGGGCCTGACCTGGCATCAAGGGGAGAGAGGAAAACCCTGGGTGGCGTTACTGCGTCAGGCCGAATTCCTGGGCCATCTGCTTGTAATCGGCCACGCGCTTTTTCACGTAGGCGTCCAACTCCGGGCCGGTCATGGCGAAGGGATACAGCTCGCGCTGGTCGCGCAGTTTGGCGAAGTCTTCTGAGGCCAACAGCTGGTCAAAGCTGGCTTTCCACCAGGCGTAGTCTTCATCGCTGACCTTTGGCCCCAGGTAGAAGCCGCGCACCACCGGCCAACTGATGTCGTAGCCCTGTTCCTTGGCGGTAGGAATATCGGCCTTGTCGGCACCCGGTAGGCGCTCGTCGGAGAGCACGGCGAGGATGCGCATATTGCCGGCTTTGATGTGCGGCATGGAGTCGGAGATATCGGTACTGCCGACCTGGATATGCCCACCCATCAAAGCCGTGGCAATTTCGCCGCCGCCTTCCAAGGCCACATAACGCAGGTCGCGCGGGTTAATGCCAGCGGCTTTGGCGAGCAGGGCGGTTTGCATCCAGTCTTGGCTGCCGACAGTTCCGGAGGAGCCAATCACCACTTTGCCCGGCTCGGCCTTGAGGGCTTTCATCAGGTCATCAAGGTTTTTGTACGGTGAATCGCTGCGCACGGCGATGGCGCCATAGCTGGTGCCAATGCCGGCCAGCCAACGCACGGCGTTTTCATCAAAGCGGCCAAACTTGCCTTGCGCCAGGTTGAGCAACGAACCGCTGGACCAGGCGGTGATGGTGCCGGCATCGCCAGGGCGTTGGGCGACCACGGCGTTGTACGCCACCGCGCCAACGCCACCGGGCATATAGGTGACGCGCATCGGTTTGGTCAGCAGTTTGGAGTTCATCAGCGCGCTTTGCGCCAGCTTG
>LNAP01000898.1_pt1 | contig 32739 bp, 32 predicted proteins | sample 602601 | NCBI WGS metagenome assembly LNAP01 (sample SAMN02440304, study PRJNA202911) | soil metagenome | biome: Subtropical and temperate rainforests or woodlands; isolation source: soil samples (1 kg each in a 20% v/v slurry with milli Q water) were... ...
ACCGCCAGGTCTGGGCCGCCGAGCAATCGATCGGCATCGCCCGGCTGATCAAGAACAACCCCCGGCCGATCGATCTGGAGGCGATGACCGGCTTGATCAAGGCCGCCTATGCCGGCGACAGCAACATGCTGAACGCCGAAGCAGGAGCATAATCATGCTGGCTCATCAGATTCCGTCTGCCTCGTCTCTCGATGCGCTTCTCGCCACCGCCATACGCGGCCTCCATATCGGCGGCGCCTGGCATGCCGCCCCCGCCGATAGCACCCCCACCGATGGCACCCCCGCCGATGGTACGATGGCCGGCCGCAATATCGCCGTGGTCGATCCCGCCACCGAGCGAATCATCGGCGAGGTGCCCGATGCCACTTTGGCCGACGCGATGGCCGCGATCGATGCCGCAGCAGCAGCAGCCCCGCTCTGGCGCGCCACGCCACCGCGCCGCCGCAGCGAGATCCTGCGCCGCTGCTTCGAGCTGATGACCGAACGGGCCGAGGCTCTGGCGCAATTGATCTCTTTAGAGAACGGCAAGTCGCTGAGCGATGCCCGCGGCGAGGTCGCCTATGCCGCCGAATTCTTCCGCTGGAATGCCGAGGAAGCCGTGCGCATCCGCGGCGAACTTGGGGTTGCGCCCTCCGGCCAGAACCGCATCCTGGTCGATTATCAGCCGATCGGCATCGCCGTCCTCATCACGCCGTGGAATTTTCCAGCCGCCATGGCGACGCGCAAGATCGCGCCCGCTCTGGCCGCCGGCTGCACCTGCATCCTGAAACCGGCCAGCGAGACGCCCCTCACCGCCTATGCCTTGGCGGCCTTGTATGAAGAAGCCGGCGTGCCGCCCGGCGTCGTCAATGTGATCACCACCACCGCGCCCGGCCCGGTGGTCAAGGCGATGCTGCACGATCCGCGCGTGCGCAAGTTGTCCTTCACCGGCTCGACGCGGATCGGTCGCGAGCTGCTGGCGGTGGCGGCGGAAACGGTGCTCAGCTGTTCGATGGAACTTGGCGGCAATGCGCCTTTCATCGTCTGCGACGATGCCGATCTTCCTGCAGCACTCGACGGCGCCATGATCGCCAAGATGCGCAATGCCGGCGAAGCCTGCACCGCCGCCAACCGCTTCTATCTGCAGCGCGGCATCCACGATGCCTTCGCCGAAGGGCTGGTCAGCCGTATGGCGGCGCTCAAGGTCGGTCCCGCCGCCGCCCCCGATACCGCCTGCGGCCCGATGATCACCGCCGCCGCCGTCGCCAAGATCCACCGCCTCGTCACCGATGCCGTGGCACGCGGCGCCAAGGTACTGCTGGGCGGCCATCCGCTCGACGGCCCGGGTTATTTCTACGCCCCCACCGTGCTCGCCGATGTGCCGGCTGACGCGCTGCTGACAGGCGAGGAAATCTTCGGTCCGGTCGCTCCGTTGATTCGCTTCGACGACCTCGATAACGTGGTTGCCGAGGCCAACCGGACGGAATATGGTTTGGTCGGGTATATCTATACCGCCGATCTCAAGCGCGGTTTCCACCTTGCCGACCGTCTCGACGCTGGCATGATCGCCCTCAATCGCGGCCTGGTTTCCGATCCGGCTGCGCCCTTTGGCGGCGTGAAGCAAAGCGGGCTCGGCCGCGAAGGCGGTGCCCATGGCCTACGCGAATTCATGGAAGCGAAATATATCGCTACATCATTCTAGATTATTGCGGGGAAGCATCATCTTGACCGGGTTGGGACATTGAGCGGGGTAGCGCCTTGACCGGGACGGCATCGGATCCGTTCCGGATCAGGGATCATGTGGCCGATTTCGACGCCATCGTCGCCGCCTTTCGGCAGCGCAGCGAAATCAGCCGTGCCCGGTTGCGCTGCGAAACGAATGTCGCCTATGGCCCGACGCCCGAAGAGCGGCTGGACATTTTCTATCCGGCCGCGCTGGCCGCAACGCCCGCCCCGGTCAACATCTATATCCATTGCGGTTACTGGCGTATGTTTTCGAAGGATGATTTCTCCTTCGTCGCCGAGACCGTCACCGCCGCCGGCGGCATCGCCGTCATCCTCGATTACGCCCTGATGCCGCAGCACCGGATGGCGGTGCTGGTCGAACAGGTGCGCAAGGCCGCCGCCTGGGTGGCGCGCGAAATCGGTGCCCGCGGCGGCGATCCGCGACGCCTCTCGGTGATGGGCCATTCCGCCGGGGCGCATCTCGCCACCTGGCTGCTCGATCGCAGCAGCGGCCATACCGCCTATCATCTGCGCGCGGCCGTCTTGCTGGGCGGTCTTTACGATCTGGCGCCGCTGCAGCAATCGTTTCTGCAGCCCGAAATCCATCTCACCGATGAAGAAGTGCGCCGCTGGACGCCGCTTTCCGTCGAACAGGAAACGGCGCCGCATTACACCGTCCTGGTGGGCGAACAGGAAACGCCGCCCTTCCACCATCAGGCAACCAGTTTCCACGCCCATCTCACGGCCCATGGCTGCGCGGCGGAGCGCCATGTCATTCCCCTCGCCAATCACATGACCAGCGCCCTTGCCTTGGGCGATCCGGGCAGTATTGCTGGCCATTATTTGACTGCCGCCTTGCATGTTTGACCCCCGATTTATCGGGCGTCTGGCACCCCAATATCACTTGAGTCTCCCCGAAACCTTCCGCTAAGCTGATCATATGGATGACATAAACCTTGACCCGGCCCTCATGGGTCGCCTCGCGAAGGCCCTGGCCTTCATCTGCAGCCCGGCACATCCTTGCACGACGGCCCTTAAAATGGCCGCCGAAAGCGGTGCCGAAAGCGACATCAAGCGTGCCCGCACGTTGTTCCTGAAGCTGAAGCCGAACGAACGCCGCGCCGCCCTCGCCATGCTCGCCGATTAGTCACCGCCGTAAGCACCGAAGCTGCAAGCCCCTCACCCCGACCCTCTCCTGCGGGGGGAGAGGGAGAAGTGGCACGTTCGGCCCATACGAACCCAAACTGTGCGAACACAGCCAAACTGTGCGAACACAGATTGTGCAAACACGGCCTGCACGAATCCAAACTGGGCAAACTCCAAACTGGACAAACGGGGATACGCCGCATAATTCCCTCGCACGTCACGCCTCCCTCTCCCCTCGCGGGAGAGGGTCGGGGTGAGGGGGAATCGCGCTGACTCTCACCCTTATTCGCACGACTATTCGCTCAGCCACGCGGAAGCCCCACCCAGACACCGCGCCAAATGCGCGCAGATTACAACCGTAGCGCCTTTCCACGCATCTGAAAGAAAACCGTAGCCGCCCAACCCTACCATTCCAGGTCGGCCAATGGCGGCAAGCTGCGAAGCTGTGCCCTTGCGCCATCAGCAGGGCAACCGATGGAAAGAACGGCGGATGACAGCCATCAAAGCAACGGTGGGAATCGATCCGAAGACGGATGCCGCGACGCGCAGCCTCGACACGTTCAACATGAGTGACCCGAAATATTTCCGGGACGATACCTGGCAGCCTTATTTCGAACGGCTGCGGCGCGAGGCACCGGTGCATTTTTGCGCCGAGAGCGACTTCGGCCCCTATTGGTCGGTCACCCGCTACAAGGATATCGCCGATTGCTCCCTGCAGCACGGCGTCTTCTCCAGCGAACTGGGCGGCAGCGCAGTGATCGAGGACCAGCCGGAAAACCTGGACCACAGGAGCTTCATCCGCATGGACCCGCCGCGGCACACCGAACAGCGCAAGGTCGTGAGCCCGATGATCGCGCCGAAGACTCTCGCCAATATGGAAGGCCTGATCCGCCAGCGCACGCAGCAGGTGCTGGACGGGCTGCCGCGCAACGAAACCTTCGACTGGGTCGAGCATGTCTCGATCAACCTGACCTCGATGATGCTGGCAACCCTGTTCGATTTCCCCATCGAGGAGCGCGGCAAGCTCATCTATTGGTCGGACGCGGCGGTCTGCAATATCAAGGCGCCGGATGCCGCGGTGCGGAGCGAGGAAGAACGCCAGATCGAAATGGCGAAGATGGCGGAGCACATGTCGGCGCTCTATGAGGAAAAGCGAAAGGCGCCGCCCAGCTTCGACCTGCTCTCCATGCTGGCCCACAGCAATGCGACACGCGACCTGCCACCCCACGAATTCATGGGCAATATGGTGCTGCTGATCGTGGCCGGCAACGACACGACGCGCAATTCGATGAGCGGTGGCCTGCTGGCCCTCAACGAATTCCCCGACGAATATCGCAAGCTGATGGCCGATCCGTCGCTGGTCGACGGCGCGATCTCGGACATGATCCGTTATGTCACGCCGGTCATGCATCTGCGGCGCACGGCGAAGCAGGATACCGAACTCGCGGGCCAGCCCATTCCCGCCGGATCGAAAGTGATCCTGTGGTACATCTCCGGCAACCGCGATGAAACCGTGATCGAGCAGCCCAACCGCCTGATCGTCGACCGCAAGAAGCCGCGCCAGCATCTCTCTTTCGGCGCCGGTATCCATCGCTGCGTCGGCGACCGGCTCGCCGAATTGCAGTTGCGGATTCTCTGGGAGGAGATCCTGCGGCGTTTCCCCATGATCGAGGTGATGGGCGAACCGGTACGCGCCTATTCCAATGTCCTGCGTGGCATCCGGTGCGTATCCCGGGATAGAACGGATATTATGCCCCCACTCCTCTCCCCGCCCATCGGCGCAAGCCGACATTCGTCGGTGGTGGGGCGAGGGGGGTCATTCGGCATCGCGCTTGTCCCCTGGGGAGAGGAGCTGGCGTGAAAGGTCCCAGAAATTGCGTTTCGACGACAGATAACAGACAGTCGGTTACAGCCGTAACCGAACTCTTGCCGGTTGACGTGAAAACGTAACGTCCCGCTTCCAGGTTGGTTATAACCAGGACTGCTTGTCTTGATCGGGAGACCATGAATGACAGCCAACAGCGCCAACAGGCAGACGGACCCAGCAACGGACGCCGCAAGGCGCCCGCTCGACAGCTTCGATGTCGGCGACCCGCGGCTCTTTCAGGACGATACCTGGCAGCCTTATTTCGAGCGGCTGCGGCGCGAGGCGCCGGTGCATTTCTGCGCCGAGAGCGAATACGGTCCCTATTGGTCGATCAGCCGCTACAAGGATATCAGCGACTGCCTGGTGGATCACACGTCCTTCTCCAGTGCGCTTGGCAAGGGCATCGCCATCGAGGATCAGCCGGAAGGCTTTAATGATAGAAGCTTCATCCGGATGGATCCGCCCCGGCATACCGAGCAGCGCAAGGTCGTCAACCCGATCATCGCGCCCACCAACCTCAAGAATATGGAACCGCTGATCCGCCAGCGCACACAACAGGTGCTGGACGGGTTGCCGCGCAACGAGACCTTCGACTGGGTCCCGCATGTCTCGGTCAGCCTGACCACCATGATGCTGGCGACCCTGTTCGATTTCCCCTTCGAAGAGCGCGCCAAGCTCACCTATTGGTCGGATGTGGCGACCATCAACATCAACTCGCCGGACGCGCCCTTTCATTCGCACGAGGAACGGCACGCCGAGCTGACGAAGATGGCGGAACGCATGGCGGCGCTGTTTCAAGAGCGGCGGAACGCCGAGCCGAAATTCGACCTGCTCTCGATGCTGGCGCATAATCCCGCCACCCGCGACATGCCGCCCCATGAATTCATGGGGAACCTGGTTCTGCTGATCGTCGGCGGCAACGACACGACGCGCAATGCGATGAGCGGCGGACTGATGGCCCTCAACGAATTCCCGGACGAATACCGCAAGCTGACGGCCAATCCGGCCTTGGTGGAAACCATGGTGCCGGAAATGATCCGCTATGTGTCGCCGGTGATCCATATCCGCCGCACCACCGCGCAGGATATGGAGCTGGCCGGCCAGCGCATCCCCGCCGGCTCGAAAGTGGTGCTGTGGTACATCTCCGGCAATCGCGACGAAGAGGCGCTCGACCAGCCGAACCGGCTGATCATTGACCGCAAGAAGTCGCGCCAGCATCTGGCCTTCGGCTTCGGCATCCATCGCTGCGTCGGCGACCGGCTGGCGGAATTGCAGCTGCGCGTCCTCTGGGAAGAGGTGCTGCAGCGCTTCCCCAAGATCGAGGTGATGGGCGAACCCAAGCGCGCCTATTCGAACTTCCTCCGCGGCATCCGCTCCCTGCCGGTGCGCATTCCGGGATGACACATAACAGAGTCTTCCACGGGAGAAGGCCATGACCGGTCTCGACATGAAGGCGACGACGAGACCCAGGACAGATGCCTGGGCGCGTCCCCTGGACAGCTTCGACATGAGCGATCCTGCCTATTATCAGGACGATACCTGGTATCCCTATTTCGAGCGGCTGCGGCGCGAGGCGCCGGTGCATTTTTGCGCCGAGAGTGACTACGGCCCCTATTGGTCAATCACGCGCTACAGGGATATTGCCGATTGCCTGGTCAATCATGGCGTCTTCTCCAGCGAGATCGGCGGCAGCAACATCCAGGATCCGCTGAACGAAGACCACCGCAACCGCAGCTTCATCAACATGGATCCGCCGAATCATGCCGAGAAGCGCAGGGTCGTAAGCCCGATGAACGCGCCGAAAAATCTCGCCGAGATGGAAACCCTGATCCGCCGACGCACGCAAACCGTCCTCGATAGCCTGCCGCGCAACGAGACCTTCGACTGGGTACCGCATGTGTCGGTCAATCTGACCGGCATGATGCTGGCGACCCTGTTGGATGTCCCCGAGGAAGATCGCGCCAAGCTCACCTATTGGTCGGATGCGGCGACCTGCAATATCAGGGCCCCGGATGCCCCCGTGCGAAGCGAGGACGAACGCCATGCCGAGTTGAAGAAGATGGCGGCCTATATGTGGGCGCTCTTTGAGGAAAAGCGAAAGGCGCCGCCCAGCTTCGATCTGCTGTCCATGCTGGCCCATGGCAGCGCCACGTGCGATATGCCGCCGCACGAATTCATAGGCACGATGGTGCTGCTGATCGTGGGCGGCAACGATACGACACGCAACACGATGAGCGGCGGGTTGCTGGCGCTGAACGAATTCCCCGATGAATACCGCAAGCTGATGGCCAATCCAGCGCTGGCCGAGAGCGCAACGGTCGAGATGATCCGCTATGTCTCGCCGGCCATCCACCGGCGGCGCACCACGACGCAGGAAACGGAGGTGGCAGGCCAGGTCATTCCGGCAGGCGCCAAGGTGGTACTGTGGCAGATCTCCGGCAATCGAGACGAAACGGTGATCGACCGGCCGAACAGGCTGATCGTCGACCGCAAGAAGTCGCGCCAGCATCTTTCATTCGGCGCCGGCATCCATCGCTGCGTCGGCGACCGGCTGGCGGAATTGCAGTTGCGGATTCTGTGGGAGGAAATCCTGCAGCGTTTCCCCACGATCGAGGTGATGGGCGAGCCGCAACGCAGCTATTCCGCCACCCTGCGCGGCATCAACTCATTGCCCGTGCGCATTCCGGCGTAAGAGCCGAAGCGGCACGACCACCCCTCACCCCACCCCACCCCTCATCCCAACCCTCTCCCCAAAGGGGCGAGGGAGAAGAAAGGCGTGGCGCTAAATGACTCCCTCGCCCCGTCACCGACGAATGTCGGCCTCTGCCGACGGGCGGGGGAGAGGGTCGGGGTGAGGGGCAAACCAGACTCGGCATCAAAAATCGCGACGCCCTATGCCGGCTTGATGCCCATGCGGAAGGCGCCCCAATGGCGGCCGTGGATGAGGATCGGCGCCGAGAGGTCCTGCATCAGCACGAAATTGCCGCCGCCCATGTCGCGGCGATAGGTCTGCAGCAGGAACGGCTTGGTATTGGCCGCCACTTTCTGCACGGCGCGATCGTTGAACAGGCGCCGGTTGCGGCAATGCGCGGCATTCCACACCGGATCATTGCCGGGCTTCTGCCGGTAATCGGGATTATGCGTCGGCAGATAGCCGCCTTTCGCCCAGGCGACGCTGAAGACGATCCGCGGATGGCTCTTCTGCACGGGGTCCTGGATCGACGGCAGCAGGCGATCGGTCAGCTCGACGTAATCGGTCAGGTATTGCTGCGGAGTCGTGCCGGCGATCGGGCGATAGTTTTCATCGAAGAACTGCTCGGCGCGGATCTCGCCGCGCGCGATCGCCGCCTCGAACGTTTCGCCGATGCGGGCGGCGGTCTGGAGCACCGTGCGGATCAGCGGCGTATCCGCCGTTTCGACGCCGCTATCGGCGATGAAGCCGATCAGCGTCTCGCTCAATTGCAGCAGCCCGTCGACGCGCTGATTGGCCTGTTTCATATTCGCCGAGGACAGCTCCACGCCCTCCACCAGATGATCGAGCTCGCTCAGCACCCTGTCGCAATGGGTGAGATTGCTGCCCGCACTCTGGGCGATGGCATTGATCTGCCGGTCGACGGCGGTGAAGCCGTTCTCCACGCGGTGGATGACGTTCTGAATGCGGTCGGTGCCCTCGCCGGCCTGGCGCGCATGTGCGGTCGCGGTGCCGCTTTCGGCGATCAGGCTGTTGATCTCGCCGGAGAGATTCGTCACCGTCTGGTCGATCTGCCGCGTTGCCGTGCGGGTCTGCTCGGCCAATGTCTTGACCTCGCCGGCGACGACGCTGAAGCCGCGCCCCGCCTCGCCGGCCCGCGCCGCTTCGATGGTGGCGTTCAGCGCCAGCAGATTGGTCTGCTTGGCGATGTTCTCGATGGTGCCGGCAAAGCCCGCCACCTGATCCAGCACCGTGCGGATCGATCCCAGGCGCTGTTCGATGCGCGTCACCGCGGCCACCAGATCGCCGATACTGTGTACAGCATCGGCCACCACCGCATGGCTCTCGGCGATATCGCTGCCGGCGGCGCCGGCGGCGCGCTGCGCCGCCTGTCCGGCATCGTTGATTTCGCGATTGGCTTGCACCATCGCCTCGGCGGTCTGCTGCAGGCCCTTGAACTGATCCGCCTGTTGGGTGATGCGGCCGCTCACATCCTCCAGATTGCCGGCGATATCCGCCACCTCGACGCCCAGATTGCCGATGCGGTCGGCGATCTCGGCGACGAAATGCTCGCGCGCCGCATGGTCATCCCCCGCGGAACCGCTTGTCATAGCCGGCACCGCCGATAGGAACGGCGCCGCTGCGCCCGTCGCTGCTGCATCGGCTGTTGATCGAGGCCGTTTAAGCCACATCGGCAATCCTCCCCTCGGCGGCGCCGCTCCGGCGGCACAGGCCTCGCCTCGGCCTGCCGCGGCAGGCCGCCCTCTGTTACTGACGCCATCCGTTGATTGCCATTGTTAATCGGCCCGGGACTGACATCTATTCGCATCGTCAGCCTCATTATCCGTCAAAGCCGTTAAAACCTCCTAAAACCACTAACCCAGCTGTAAGCCGGGCCCGCCGGGCCGGCAATATCGACCAAGGTACAACAGCACCGCTTTTTATCGCCGTGAAACCTGGAAAGATTCCGTAAACGGGATCCGGGGCCCCAGCCGGCTATGTTACGGCCGCCCGGCCATGTTACACTTGGGCTGGCCGCACGAGCCCGGCCATCCGGAGGCAGACAGATGTGCAGTCGATATGCCCTCATCTCCGATGCCGCCACTATCCGCCGCCTGTTCCAGCCCAGCAACGACGTCGATCTGGAACCGCGCTACAACATCGCGCCCACCCAGCAGGTGCCGGTCATCCGGTGCCGCCCTGATGCAACCGGCGACGCGGATCGCGAGATCGTCCTGCTGCGCTGGGGCTTCCTGCCCGCCTGGCTGAAGGTGCCGCCCAAGGAACCGCCGGCCGCCGAGACCGCCAGCGAAACCGCCGCCGCCAATCCGATGTTCCGCGCCGCCCTCGCCAAGCGCCGCTGCCTGCTGCCGGCCGATGCCTTCTATGAATGGCGCAAGGCCAAAGGCGGCAAACAGCCCTGGCTCTTCCGCATGAAGGACCACGCGCCCTTCGCCTTCGCCGGCATCTGGGAAAGCTGGACGCCGCCCAGGGCTGCCGGGGTCAGTGGTTCCGGGACCGATGGCGACACCATCGAGAGCTGCGCCCTCTTCACCACCGAGGCGAATGGCGTGGTGACGCCGGTCGCCGACCGCATGCCCGCCATCCTGCCCGCCGATCTCTATGGCGACTGGCTCGCCCCCGGCACCACGGCAGAGCAAGCCGCCGCGATGCTGCGTCCCTATCCCTCCGTCAAGATGCAGGGCCACAAGGTCTCGCCCCAGATCAACAGCATCAAGCATGAAGGCGCCGCCTTGATCGAGGCCGTGACCTGATCGCGGCGATGGCTATAATCGCTTGCGTCACGGAGCCCCGCCTCCACAAATCCGTCTTACCGACATGCCGAGAGGAGACCAGGATGAAAGCCTATTGCATCGTCTATGAAAGCGTCGACGATCCCACGCAATTCGAGGAATACCGCAAACAGGTCATGCCGACCGTGGAAGCCTTCGGCGGTCGCTTCGTCGTGCGCGGCGGCAAGTTCACCGTGCTCGAAGGCGAGATGCCGCATCAGCGTGTCGTCATCCTCGAATTCCCCTCTCGCGAGCGCGCGGAAGGCTGGTACAACTCCCCCGCCTACCAGAAGATCCTGCCCCTGCGCCTCAAAGCCGCGCATTGCCAGTTCATCATCGCCGACGGCATCGACTAGCGCCGCGCCTCCCTCGCTGTCGCGTCGCATCGCCGATCTGCGACATCGTCACCGGCCTCGCACCCCGCCAAATATAACTCCCCCGTCAACCCCCGGGCTCGACCCGGGGGTCCATGGCAGGCGCCGCATTCGTTGTTGGCATGGATTGCCGGGTCAAGCCCGGCAATGACGAGCGAGTGTGTTGCTTACGGTGTGAGACCACGCATCGGACGTGCAGACCCCTTACCCCGAAAGAGCGGGGCGAGGGAGTCATCTTGCATCGTGCTTTCCTCTCCCTCTCCCCGCTGGGGAGAGGGCCGGGGTGAGCGGCAGTTGCGAAGGGTGGTGCCCGAAACGCCCCGACCCTATTCCGTCTCGATGCGCTGATAGGCGCGTTCCCAATTTTCGATGTTGCGCCGCGCGTCGCGCACATAGGGGCTGAGGCGAATCAGGCTAAGGAAGAAATCGCCGAGCAGCCGGGCCGGCAGGCGCAGCGGCCGCTTGAATTGCATCAGCAGCACGACGCGGGTTTCCGCCGTGTCGTTCCACACCTCATGCTGATAGGTGTCGTCGAAAACGACGCAGCTTCCTTCGCGCCAGCGCACCGTCTGGTCATCGACCTCCATGCGGCAGCCTTCCGTGCCCTCGAGCGGCCGCTCCGGCACGATCAAGGCGAGATGGCAATTCAACAGCCGCCGGGTGACGCCGGCATGGCGCGGGATATGGGTGCCGGGCGCCAGGATGGAAAAGAACGCCGTGGTCAGCCCCGGTATGTTGTCCAACACCTTGGCCGTCTTCGGGCAACGCGCGCAATTCGCCGGCGCCTTGTATCCCATGCCCCACAGGAAGAAGGACCGCCATTGCACACCGGTCGAGATCCGGTACTGGTCCGGCGATACCCCATGAAAGGTGGGGATGCGGGCGCGGTCCTGCAGCAGCACCTCGACCTCGGCGCGGATATCCCGCCAGTTCCGCTCCACCCAGGCCGTCCAGGGAAAAACCCCGTCTTCGAAGACGGGCGGACTGCCGACCAATGACTGCGCCGTCATGACCCGGTCCGTCCATGGGCGGACGTAATCCCGCATGAATTTGTAAAAGGCGCTCCGGGGAGGCTCTTTAACGGCCGATTCCATAAATCCTCACTACTACCAATACACTCATCCCACCGGGACACGCATCCCACCGGGCGCCATCCACCGTTGCCGCTTACCACAACCTCTCCCTGCCCGTCGGCGGAGACCGACAATCGTCGGTGGCGGGGCGAGGAAGACGGATCGCACCGTGCCAGAATCACTCTCTCACGTCACCCCCGGACTTGACCCCGTGAGTGCGAGCCGACAGTCGTCGGGGAGGCGCGAGCCGACAACCGCCGGGGGCGATGATCGAAGCCGTGCCCGCTGCCGGCAATGACGAAGGATGAGGAATACCTGTCGGCTGACTGCAGCGCCCGCGCCTACTCCGTCTCGATCTGCTGATAGGCGCGTTCCCAATCGGCGATGTTGCGCCGCGCGTCGCGCACATAGGGGCTGAGGCGGACGAGATTGAGGAACAGATCGCCGACCAGCCGGGCGGGCTGGCGCAGCGGCCGCTTGAATTGCACCAGCAGCACGACGCGGGTTTCCGCCGTGTCGTTCCAGACCTCATGCGGATAGGTGTCGTCGAAGACCACGCAGCTTCCTTCGCGCCAGCGCACCGTCTCGTTCTCGACCATCATGCGGCAGCCTGCCGTGCCGTCGATCGGCCGCTCCGGCACGATCAGGGCCAGGTGGCAATTCAACAGCCGCCGGGTGACGCCGCGGTGCCGCGGGATATGCGTGCCGGGCGCCAGGATGGAAAAGAACGCCGTGGTCAGGCCCGGTATGCTTTCCAGTACCCAGGTCGTCTTCGGGCAGCGTGCGCAATTCGTCGGCACCTTGTAGCCCATGCCCCACAGGAAGAAGGACCGCCATTGCTCGCCGGACGAGATCCGGTATTGATCCGGCGACACCGCGTGAAAGGTGGGAATGCGGGCGCGATCCTGCAGCAGGAGGTCGACCTCGGCGCGGATATCCCGCCAGTTCTGTTCCACCCAGGCTGTCCAGGGGAAAAGCCCCTCCTCGAAAACCGGCGGATTACCGACCAGCGACTGTGCCCGCATGACCCGATTTGTCCATCGGCGGATGTATTTCCGCGCGAATTTGTAAAAGCCGCTCCGTCGAGGCTCTTTAACGGCAGACTCCATAGATCCTCTCTACTGCCAATACGACCGGTCCCACCGGGGCGCCATCATGAAATCGGCGATGCGCCGATGCAATGCAAAATTCGCCCGGCGCTGGTACTTGGCCCCTCGAAAGCGCATATGCCGATCATCACCCCCGCCCAAGCTTGCAGGGGGCTGACGGTTGCAGCCCGCGCGAGGGATGGAAGCCGCGCCGCCCCGTTCGGCTGGGCTCGCCAGGCCGGTCGCCTGAATGGACGGCGACAGTGACAAATCCATGACGATCGCTATAACCATGCCTCGGCCCGGCGCCATACGCCGACACCTGCCGGAGGATGGCGTGCCCCTCCGTGTCGGCTGGACGTGGATCAGCGAGGAATGCGTGAAGAACCCCTGCATAGATATCTGCAAATTCGACAAGAAAAGTGGCTGGTGCATCGGCTGCGGCCGCACCCGGGATGAACGCAAGGAATGGAAGAAGGCGCCGAAGAAGCGCCTGAAGGAAATCAAGCACGACCTGCCCCGCCGGCTGGAAAAACTGGAGGAGCGCGGCAAGCGCGCCGGTGACTGAAGCCAGATCGCCTTTGACGCAGGTCAAAGCGGCATCGAATCGATGCGGCTATAAATTGACAATGGCAAAGATTTACTGGCTGCCCAAGAGATGGCTACCGATTTCGATTGCGCCCTCGGGCAGCGATCTCGAGGTCTGCGTACTCGACGAGAATCAGGCCCATGTGCTGATGTTCCCCTGCCGCAGAAAGGGGGCCAACTGGGTCGACGCCGCGACAAAAAAGGGGCTCGAAATTCAGCCGACGCATTGGCGTGTCTGGTCGGAAGACCGGCCTAGCTAGCCTCTTTGGCTGCCGCGTTCTTCTGTTCCAGCGCTCTCAGCTTTTCCCGCTCCTCGCCGAGCAGGCGGGTGATCATCGCTCGTTTGACGGGATCGGTTTCGGTCTTCAGCAGCGCATTGAATCTGTCGATATTAGCCTGCATAATTCGATGCATTGACGGCCCCCATGGCATATCACCTCACGAAGCCCATTGGCTTGAGAGAGCTGATTCAGCTGCTCGAGATCACGAGCATCGACTGGCGGAAGATGTCAACTAAAGTGAAAGTGCTCGCATCCCGTGAACGTTAACATCCGTGAACTGTCAACCTTCATGGCGCTCCAACAATAAAATCCTAGCAGTCCGCAGGGCTCCCGTCGAGTTATCCTTTTCGCGCTCCCTGAGCCGATGGATGCGCGCGACAAAAACAGCAGGCATGCCTGGGGCAGATCGCCCAAGGCGACGTCGAGCCGGAGGGTGTCGTGCACATATGTCGTCCACCGGTGACGCGGTGGAGCCTGGTGGCGATCATTGCTCGTCTCCTTGGATCGGGTGAGGATCGGATCCGGCAATCGTCATGTCCGTCTAGGTCAGGCAACCTCGGCCGGATCGAGCACCAGCGCGGTGCGCTCGGCCAGATCGTTGATCTTCGAGAGATAGTTCTTGAAATGCGGCGTCTCGCGATGCGCGGCGACGGCGGCATTGCCCTCGTAAAGCTCGTCGAGCACGAAGCGGCCGGAATCGGCCTGATCCTGCCAGATGTCCCAACGCAGGTTGCCCGGCTCGGCCCGGCAATGCGGCGCCATGCCGAAGAGAAGCGCTTTCAGCGCGTCGGCCTTGCCCGGCCGCGCGGCGAGGACCGCCATGATTTTCACCGAAGTCGTCATGATCCTGTTCCTTTCAAAAAGCGCCGGGTTCCGGCGGGATGAGGAAACTCCTCACCCCGCCAGATGCCCTTGGGTCACGCCGCGGCCGTCGCGCGGTTGAGCGCCTGGACGAGCTTCGCGGCGATCGGATGGTCCGACCTCGGGTTCTGGCCGGTGATGAGTTCGCGATCCTCGATCACGTGCGGCTCGAAGTCAACCTGGCCCTTGATGACCTTGCCGCCCGCGGTCTTCAGCGCATCGATCATGTTGAAGTAAAGCTTGGCGTGGAGGATATGGTCCTCGATGACTTTCTCCTCGGTATCGGAGAAGACTGTCATCCTGTAACCGGCATATTGCCATCCTTTGGCCCACTCGGCCGCCTTGGCCGTGTCCCCGGCGATCAGCGCGGCGCGGAATTCGCGCGCATGCGGCATCGCGGCGGTGACGGCCACCGGGCCGTGGCAGAGCAGCGCCGTCGGCTTCGCACGCTCGTGGAAATGACGCAGAATTTCGCCCAGCTCGGCATCCTGCATCAAGTCGACGACAGGCGCCTGCCCGCCCGGCACGAACACGCCGATATAATTGTCCAGACCCTCCTCGATCACGGAACGCAGCGTACGCACCCGATTCATCGCGGGATCGTTGGCCCAGAAATCCTTCGCGCGCTGATAGGCCGCCACATCGCCCTCGAAATGCTGGGCTGAATCCGAGGCCTCATCGATATGCGGCTTGGTCCCCTCGGGCGTGGCGAGCACCACATCATAGCCGGCCTCGATCACGGCCATGGCCGGGACGACGGTTTCGTTGAGATATTGACCGGTCGAACCCCAGCCGCCGCCCTGGATCTCGATCCGGGTGGCATTGGAACCGATCACAAGCACTTTGCCTTTGGTCATGGTAGCCTCCATTGTTGAATGCCGTTCACAGTACCCGTCTGGTCCGATTGGCTTGCTGATGCCGATTCAGCCAGTTGTCCTGCCCCCCGGGGTCGATCAGAACTCCTGCGCCGTCGGGCGAAGGAGGATCTCGTTGATATCCACATCGGCCGGCTGCTCGATCGCAAAAGCGATGGCCCGCGCCACCGAGTTCGCGGGGATGGCGGCCTTGTAGAAGTCCATCACGCTCGACTGGGCCGTGCCCGTGGTGGAGAATTTGAGGTCGCTGTCGACCGCGCCGGGTTCGATCGACGTCACCCGTATCTTGCCGCCGACCTCCTGGCGCAATCCTTCGGAGATCGCCCGAACGGCGAACTTGGTGCCCGAATAGACCGTGCCGCCCGGCGCGAAGACCTTCACGCCGGCAACCGAACTCAGGTTGATGATGTGGCCGCTTTCCTGGCGCAGGAAGACCGGCAAGGCCGCGGCGATGCCGTACAGCACGCCCCTGAGGTTGATGTCGATCATCGCGTCCCATTCCTCCGTGTTCACTTCGGCCATGGGGCGGATCGGCATCAGGCCGGCATTGTTGATGAGGACATCGAGCTTGCCGAAATCGGCGATGACCGCGTCAACGACCGCCTTGACCTGTTCCTTGCGGACGACATCGAGCTGATAGGCGCCCGCACGACCGCCGGTCTCGGCAATCTGCGCGACGACCTCGTCCAGCTTGCCCTTGCGGCGTCCTGCCACCGCGACGAGCGCGCCCCTGGATGCCAGATGCCGAGCCGTCTCCGCACCGAGGCCGGTGCCGCCGCCCGTGATCAGTACGACCTTGTCCTGAATTCCCTTGCTCATAACACACCTCCCTGGCTTGACGTGATGGCGCAGCCGCGCCGTGGCGGTAAATTGGGGCGCGCTCGGGTTTTGCCCCTGGCGGGCGTCAGCCGTTGGCGACGACCACCATCTTCTGATTGACGAGTTCCTTGATCCCGAATTTGGAGAGCTCGCGGCCGTAGCCGGACCGTTTCACCCCGCCGAAGGGCAGTTCGGGCGCGGTAGAGGAACGGGAATTGATCCAGACCGAGCCGGTCTCGATCCGCGAGGCCAGCGCCCTGGCCCGCTCGATATCGGTGGTGAAGATCGCGCCCGACAGGCCGAAGTTCGAATCGTTGGCGAGCTCGACCGCCTCATCGTCGTCCCGCACGACATAGACCTGCGCCACCGGTCCGAAGAACTCCTCGAAATAGGCCGGATTGTCGCGCGCGATATCGGTGAGGATCGTCGGCTGGTAGAAGGCGCCCGGCCCCTCGATCACCTTGCCGCCATAATGCAGCGTGGCGCCGGCCTTCACGGCCCGCTCGACCTGCGCGGCGATGTCGTCGCGCGCGGCCACGGAGCAGAGGGGCCCCATGCCGACACTCTCATCCATCGGGTCGCCGACCTTGATGCCGGCGAACGTTTGCGTGAACCTCTTGAGAAAACGATCCGCGATCCGCTCATGGACCAGGAAGCGCTTCGCGGCGTTGCAGGCCTGGCCCGCGACATAGAGCCGGGCGGCGGCGCCCACCTCGACGGCCTTGTCGAGATCGGCATCGTCGAGCACGACGAACACATCCGCGCCGCCGAGTTCAAGCACCGATTTCTTGAGATGCTTGCCGGCCTGTGCGGCGACGATGCTGCCCGCTTTTTCCGAACCGGTCAGCGCAACGCCCTGGACCCGGCCGTCCTCGATCAGCGACGCGATCTGCTCGCCGGAGGCAAAGATGTTGGTCCAGGTGCCGCGCGGCGCCCCGGCCGCCGTGACCAGCTCCTCGAAAGCGAGCGCGGCTTGCGGCACGATGCCGGCATGCTTGGCCAGCACCGGATTGCCGGCGGCGATATTGGGCGCCGCGACACGCACCAGCTGATAATAGGGAAAATTCCACGGCTCGACGGCGACGATCACGCCGATCCCATGATATTCGAGCCAGGCATCGCCCAGCGGCGTCTGGATTTTCTCCGGCGCCAGGAAGCTCGCAGCGTTCTGCGCATAGTAGCGCGCGATCTCGGCGGTCAGCTTGACCTCGAAACGGGCTTCGGAAATGCGCTTGCCCATCTCCTGCACCAGGATCCGTGCGAGCTCTTCAGCGCGCTCCTCGATCAGATGAGCCATGCGATTCAGCACCGCCACGCGAGGCTGGATCGGCCCCTTGGACCAATCGGATTTGTAGAGCGCATGCGCCACCGTCAAGGCTGACTGGATCTCGGCATCGGTGTGGTTGGCGAATTTCCTGTTGAGTTCGCCGGTCGTCGGATTAACGCTTTGATACGGCATGACTGTTCTCCCTCGAAAGACGCCTGAGCGTGCGAAGCCACGTCAAAATTGGGTTTGAGTGATCGGGACTTGTGGGCCCCGATGAGACGAGCTTACGCGGGCACGATTCCGGGGTATCAGCCGATCCTGCGGAGTGACCGGCAGATTTTGCGATTATGTGGATCTTGCGGTTGGTCGGCGCCTGAAGGCGACATCAACGCCGGCAGAGTTCCCGATACTGGCCTGGCGTCAGACCCGTCGTCTTGCGGAAAACGCGCGTGAAATTGTCCTGTGATCCGAAGCCGGTATCGAGCGCGATCTCCACCAGCGAGGATTGGTTGAGCGCGAGCTTCTTTTGCGCCGCCTGGACGCGCCGGTCGGTCACATAGCGATGAGGCGAGAGGCCGGTCGCATCGCGAAAAAGGCGTGAGAAGTGAAAGGGGCTGAGGCAGGCCTCCATCGCAAGATCGTCGAGCGATATCTCGTCCGCAAGCCGCGCGTCGATGAAGTCGAGAACGCGCTTCAGCCTCTTGGGGTCGAGCGCCGGTGCCTTGGCAGGCTGCTGCCAGCGATCGATCGAATAGTTGCCAAGCAAACAGGCTGCGAGCGCTGTGCGCATGCCGTCGACGAAGAGCCGGTCCGTGGGCTGAATGCGCCGGCCGAGAAGGCTGAAAAATGCGATGCCGATCTGGCGCAACACGGGATCGGTAAAGCCGCCGGCGTAAGCGAGCTCCGCCCTGGTGGGATCGATGTCGTAATCAGCAAGGGCGCTCTCTCCGATCAGTCCCGGCGGCAGGTATATATGGAGGCACTCAAGCGGCTCCGTAAGCTCGATATCGCGCTCAAATGTGCCGGCAGGGCAGATCCAGGTCGTGCCGGGTTGAGCGAAAGTCTGCTGGCAATCGCCATTTCCCGTGCGTCGCACGGTGGAACGGCCGGCGACCAGCATGACGACTTCGGTACATTCCAGTATCAGTTCCGACTGTGGGCCGGCTTCGAGGCGTCGATGCTCGATATGCAGGTCGGGCCATTCGGCCAGATCATTCAGCCGTTGGCTCGTATGATATTTGCGATCCCCGTGACCGAGTAAGGACATGACGACCTCGCGTCAGAACCGCTCGCATCATTTCGAATCACACCACGGTCTGTCTATCCCTTTATCTTCTCGCCATGGCCATGAACCGGGTTCAATGGTCGGAAGCCCGCAATCGGGCAGCTATCGCAAATCAGCCATCTCGTATAGCGGCCGGATTTCGATCTCGCTCGGTCCCGGCATGGGATTGGGGCAGCGCTTCACCCAGGCGACCGCCTCGTCCATGTCCTTGACTTCCCACAGCCAGAAGCCGGCGACCAGCTCGCGGGTCTCGGCGAAAGGCCCGTCGATAACCGTGCGGCCGGGGCCGTCGAACGCAACGCGCTTGCCGTAAGAGGAAGGCTTGAGGCCGTCGCCGCCCCCGGCCGGCATGATGCCGGCATTGACCAGCTCCTCATTAAATTTGCCCATCGCCTCAAGCGCTTCAAGCGCCTCGGTCGTGGGGAGAAAGCCCTTTTCGCTGTCGTCGGTAGCCTTCACGAGCACAATCACACGCATTACCTGTCTCCTTGTTTGAGGCGCAGGGCGCGAATGGCCCCTTCCAGGTCGGGGATCGCGATGGCGCGATGACCGAGATTGGCGCAAAGCAGATCCGCCGATCGAAAGCAATTCTACGCTACAGCCCTCCCGCTCAGAGAAGACACTTTACAGCCTAGCAATAGTGAGGATGCCCGTATCCCGTGAACGTTAACACACATGAATCGTCTTAAGGCCTGATCAGCCGCGTCCTTCCGGTCTGGCTGATCGACGGCACCGACAAAAAAACAGCAGGCTTGCCTGGGCATGCCTGCTGTTCGAGTGGGCATCGAGCGGCCGTTGGCCGCGCAGCGCAGCCTTCAGGCTGCTTGCTTCGTCGCGCTCTTCACGGCTTTGATGGTCTTGCCGGTTTCATGCGCCGTGCTTTCGGCCGCTTCCGCCATTTCTTCGCCTTGCTTGCGCAGGTCTTCGAACGAGGCCTTGGCCAGATCCGCGCAGCAATCCTGCAGCTTGCGGCTAAGGTCGAACCAGTTCTGCGCCCGTTGCGACGCGCCATCCAGCACTGCCGTCGCCAGTTGCGTCTCCACCGTCAGCACATCGCCGGCGCCTTGGCAACGCAGCATCTCCTGCATCGATTGCGCCACGCGCTCGCCGGTCGCGTTGAAGACCTCCATCTGCTTGTTGAGCGTCTCGCTATAGGCCTGCTGCATCGTCTGTGCGAAATTCTGCAGATGCTTCATCTGCGCTTCGAACAGCTCGTGCCCGGCCTGGGCGGGCATGCCCCAGCCGCCGATCGGCGTGCCGGTCCAGGGGAAAGTGATCTTTGTCTCTTCCGCCTTCATCGTCATATTGTCGTTCCTCCTTACCTCAGAATTAAGGAATGTCACGTGGCCTTGGCCCCGATGGTCAAACGTACCCCTGGTGGTCAAACATACCCCTGGGTCTGCGGTTCCTCCCCGTCCCTGATCCTGCGTCCTGCGGCCATGCCTGCAGGCATAGTGCTCTCCGCAATCAATGCACACCGCCGCCCTATGACTGATTATCGCCATAGCGCGCATCGCGCATTGAGTTAGATCAAGTGCGATCTGACCAGTTGGCCGAGATATCGATACCCGGTTCTCGCTTGCTTGGATCACTCCATCCGCCGGGTTCTTTATGCTGGGCTCTCAGATGCCGGCTTCGATCCTTGCTTGGATTTCTTGCCCGGTTCTGTCTTTCCCGGTTCGGATCGGACAATGCCGATATGCCGGGTGATTTTTTGGTGTTTCCGCTCTCGTATTCGACGAGCTTCTCCACGTCACGGCGTCGACCACAATCAGGCATCGACATCCTCTTGCGGCGCCGGAAATTCCGGGCATCGCGTCATGTGACAAATCATCCCAAGGGACAATTGCAATAACCGGATGCTACACGAAGCACTTCGCTGAATCGACTCAAATGCGATCATTCGGCGTGATATTTCAATGAAGGATCGGCATGATAAAGCCCTGAAATATCGCATCGAAGCGGTGACAAATTTTCACCGGTAATGCGCGTGCCGCAGGCCTTTCGATGCCTTTTTTGTATGGTGCCTTTGCGGCAACAGCTTGCGCGTTCACGGCAACAGTTGCGTGTTCGCGCCGGCAATCATTGCGCGTTCTGTGCAAGCCTCGGCTGGCACCGCTGCCAACCGAACAGAGCCGCACATGATCGCACGAGATCGAACGCTGTCGGCAAAGACCATTTCACGCGATTGTTTTCCCCGTGAAGGCTTGGCGCCGTGGGCATCGCATCGAACGCGCCCTTGTTGTCTGCACCGATCTGTCACGGCGTTGACCTGCGGCTGTAGGGTTTTGGTCATCAATTGCCGTTAATGTATTTCCAGAGAAGACCGGCAGCGCGACTTTGCTTCACAAAAGACGCGAGATGATGGCTGTGTGATTGCGTGCGCGGCGCCCCGCGATCGGGGGCCGCGCGAAGCCTGTCACGTGAAGTTGCGAAGTGCAGATTGCCGACAGGAAGACGGGCGCGCCCGCATGACAGCGCGCCATGACCGTATGATCGGTCCAGGAAGACAGCAGATGGCCCTTGTTGCCGCGTTCCCCAGCATCAGCCGCCGCGATCTTTTGCGCGTCGGCGGCGCGGCTCTCGCCACGGGCCTCGCCTCGCCCTGGATCTCCACCGCCAGTTTCGGCAAGAGCGGCCTCGGCAACAGCATGCGCCAGCCGCTCTGGCGCGGCACCAATCCCTTCAGCCTCGGCGTCGCGGCGGGCGAGCCCTCGGCCGACGGTTTCGTGCTCTGGACCCGCCTCGCCCCGGATCCGCTTTCCGGCGATCCGATGTCACCCGGCGGCATTCCTGCCGCAGCCGGCGATATCGAGATCGCCTATGAGGTCGCCGAGGATCCCGATCTGCGCGTCATCCGCCGCGGCGGCACCGTGCTGGCCGAAGCGGCCTATGGTCATTCGGTGCATCTCGAACTGGCCGGCCTCGATCCCCACCGGCCCTATTGGTACCGCTTCAACAGCGGCGGCATGGACAGCCGCATCGGCAAGGCGGTGACCGCGCCCGCCGCCGGCCAGAAGCTCGACCGCTTGCGCCTCGGCGTCGTCTCCTGCTCGAACTACGAGCGCGGGTATTTCAGCGCCTATCGCCATCTCGCCGACGAGCAGCCGGATCTCGTGCTGTTCCTCGGCGATTACATCTATGAAAAGGTCATGCATGGCGGCAATGCCGCTTATGCCTTGCGCCATCACAGCGACGGCGTCGCCGCCGCCACCTTGCCGCATTACCGCAACCGCTATGCGCAATACCGCCTCGATCCCGATCTGCAGCGCCTGCATGCCGAGCTGCCCGTCCTCCTCACCTGGGACGATCACGAGGTGCAGAATGATTATGCCGGCATCTGGTCCGAGACCTTCGATCACCCGGCCGATTTCCTGAAGCGCCGCGCCGCCGCCTATCGCGCCTTCTACGAACACATGCCGGTACGGCCCAGCCGCGCTTTGCCGCAGGGCCCCGATATGCGCCTCTATGGGCGCTTCGGTTTCGGCGATCTCGCCGAGATCAGCATGCTCGACGGCCGCCAGTACCGCTCGCGCGAAGCCTGTTACGGCCCGCCCGATCACGGCGGCGGCCATCTGGAGACCGTCGGTGCCTGTCCGGAACTTGACGCCGCCGACCGCTCGATGCTGGGCATCGACCAGGAGGAATGGCTGTATGAGGGCATGGCCGCTTCCAAGGCGCGCTGGAACATCCTTGCCCAGGATGTGCTGATGGCGCCCTTCCGCCAGCGCCAGCCGGCGCCCGAACATGACTTCGCCGTCTCCACCGATCGCTGGGACGGCTATCCCGCCAACCGCGCCCGCCTGCTGCGCCGGATCCATGAGACGGGGCTCGCCAATCCGGTGGTGCTGGGCGGCGACATCCATTCCTTCTGGACCACCGATCTGCATCTCGATCCCGCCGACGAGACCTCGCCGGTGGTGGCCAGCGAATTCGTCGGCACCTCCGTCACCTCGCCCGGACCGGATTACGACTTCATCATGCGCGATATGGGCAACAACCCCCATGTGCGCTTCTTCGACAGCCGCCAGCGCGGCTATCTCTCCCTCGACCTCACCCGCGCCGCCATGACCGCGCGCCTGCAAGTGGTCTCCGATGTCCGCGATCCGCAGGCGACTTTGGCCACGCTGAAGACCTTCGTCATCGAAAACGGCCGCACCGGCGCCGTCACTGCCTGACCCCTCAGGCCGCGACCAGCCCCTTATCACCCGATCCTCAAGGTTAACACCAGAAATGTCTATCAACCAACAGCAATTAAAACATTTTTTGCATCGCAAACTTTTTTGCGAGCGGCACATTTTTTTGGGAACAGCCGGGGCGGTATTTCGTTTCATTGGCAGACGGCGCCCTGGCCCCCACCTTCCATCCCAAGCGCTCCGGTCCCAGGAGACGGAAGGAAGCCCGCGCCGTTTGCAGCTGCACAGAGCCCCTGTCCGCCGGACCCCCATCGGTTGGGCAGGGGCTTCAGTTTATGCCGGTGCGATCAATACCTCGAAATCAGTACCTTGATGTGACTTGATACGGGGCGCGCTTTGTGCGAGACCCGGCGTCGCAATAGGAGGTGGCCCATGTCAGCCCGCCGGCAACGCTCCAGACGCAAGGATGATGACGAAGCCCAGTTGCGCCGCGACCATTTGCGGCGCGAGGTGGTCGATATTGCCCGCACCGCCGTGGCCACGCTGACCGCCTTGCTGCATGAAACCGGCACGGTGCCGCCGGGTTTGTGGCGCGATCCCTATGCGCTGGGTTTCGTCTATTGCCTGATCGGCGGCCTCGCTTTGCATGCCGGGGCCGAAGAGGAAGAGCTGGCCGATCTGATGCGCGACAGCTTCCTTGCCTTGGCCGCCGAGACCAATGAGGGCGAGGACGGGCTCGACCTCCTCAACCGCGCGGTGGAGCTGATCGTCGCCGAGGACGATGATTTCCTCGACGGCTTGCATGCCGGCGACAAGGTCACCGCTCTGGCCTTGGGCTATGAGGATTACGACGACGATGACGACGTGATCGAGGCCCGCCGCCGTGCCGCCGATGTCACGCATCTGATGTCCGACTGGCAGCAGCCCGGGGAAGGCGAAATCATGTCCAATGACGAAGCCGCCATCCTCTATCTGCAGCAGCGCCTGTTCTGCACCGAACTCCGCCGCCGGCTCCCCACCCAACGCATCCACTGAACGCGCCGGGCCGGGCCTGTATAGCGGGGCCTGCACCACGGCTGTCCGGTTTAGCCAGCCTCGTCGATGTTCAGCCGTTCATCAGTCGCCCTGGATTGCCGGGCCGAGCCCGGCAATGACGAATCTTTTTTAGTGTTGGCACACAGCGCCAACCCTGCACTCCGCTCGTCATCCTCGAGCTCGACACGAGGATCCAGGGTTGCGGCGCCAGGTGCTTGATACCGCCACGACCTGGAGGAACCGGTGGATCAGCGCCGCCGGATCTTGAGCAGTCGTTTCAGCCAGATGCTCGGCCCCGTCTTGTGGCGCTTGCGCGTGACGGCGCGTTCCGGTTTCACCCAGTAGAACTGAATGGAACGGCGCTCGCCGACATATGACGGGAAGCCATGGAAGGATTTCTCGTTCCGGCGGAACGAGATCAGGGTGCCATCCACGGGCGGCACCTCGACGACATAGTCGTTGATGTCTTCCGGCTTGCGCAGGATACGCAGCTGGCCACCGGGGGAATGCCATTCCTTGTTGAAATAGATCAGGGCGGTCAGGCGTTTCGACTTCGAATCATTATGGACGTTGCCGTCCGATTCCTTGCTGTATTTGCGGACCGTCAGTTCCAGCGGACAGTCGCTCAAATCCATGCCGAACTTCGCGGCGAAACGCTGCTTGGTCTCCGGCTCGCCCAATTCGTCGAGCATGGCCTGGAACGCCCCCTCGCAAGCGATCGCCTCGGATGAGAAATTGCCGGCTTCCGCAATTGCCGGGTAATCACGGTTGATCGCCTCCAGCGCGTCCGGCTTGATAAAACCGGGGACAACGATGAAATCGCAGGGCTCATGGTGCAAGGGCGCCCGCTCGAAGGCATCAAAATCCAACATCGACATCACTGAACTCGCTTGCTGCTGCGTGTAAAGCTTCGGCACGCGCCAACCGTCACGCGCCTGAAGAGCGTTGCTGCCGGCCCGTCGCGAAACGACATCCGGCCGCCTACTCTATCCAGTGCCTTGAAGGCTGACATAAGGCTGACCCCCTGCCCCCATTACGGGTTGAAAAAATGAAGCATCACCGTTCATTTTTCAACTGTTACCTGACCCCAGATCACAACCAAAGGGCCACCTGCCTTATTGCGTGACGTAAGGCTGCAGGGGCTGCACCGTCTGCCCCCGGACGATCGGCAGGCAGTCCGGGGGGAAGTCCTGGCGGAATCGGGCGCCCTGTTCTGCCGCCGCATCGAGGAACCGGGGAAGATGCCGCATGGCGCCGCTCGCAATGTCATGCAGCACCATCAGCGTCCAGGGCTGTTCGGCGCATTGGGCCAGGGCGTTTTCCACCCAGGCATCCGGCTCCGCCCAGTCGCGGGGAATGCTGTTCCATAGGACGCAGGTGAATCCGCCCGCGCACAGGAAGTCGAGGCAATCTTTGTTCAGCAGATGCGGACCGATCACGCCGCCCCCGCCATTGGGCCGGAACAGCCGCTCGCCCGGAACGACACCTGCCGTGTCGAGAAGAAGCTGCGTGCGCCCGATCTCCGCTTGCGCGACATCCGGCTCCGTCCGCGTCCCCAGCGGCTCCCCATGGCTCCAGGTGTGATTGCCGATCCAATGCCCTTGCGCCTGAGCGCGCTCCGCCATTGCGAGGCTGCCGGGCCCGGCGAGTTGGCGGCCGACGACAAAGAATGTCGTCTTGATGCCGCGTGCCGCCAGCACATCCAGCACCGCGGCCGTGACGACAGGTTCCGGACCGTTGTCGAATGTCAGGGTGAGATCGAACATTACCATCTCCACGCGGTAAAAAAAGCGGGCGGCGAAAAAGCAGCTGGTGAAAAAACAGGCAGTGAAAACATGGCCTTGGTCGGCGCCTCTCATCTGTTTGGATGATGCCACTTATTTGCCCAAGGATTAAAGTTCCATCCTAACTTTTTTGACGCATGCCGAGAGCGATTTCGGCACGGCGATGAGAATGTCGATCTCCATCTTCCGACACTTCACAGACAGATAGCGGCTCCGTCCATGCAGCAAGATGTCCGAGAAAAGCACCCGACTCTCAGCCAGGCGTTGCGGCACCAGGTCGCCAAGGGGCGGCGGCTGGAACGCTCGGTGGTTTCCGCGCTTTATCACCTCCCCGACCGGGTGCGCGAAACCTGGCTCGCGCAGCAGGAAGACAACCTTCATCACGCGAATCCGCCCCGCGAGGGCATCGTGGTCGATATCGGCGCCGGCCAAGGTGGTCATTCGCGCGCCGATCTGATTCTCGATAAATATATCGTCGATGCCTTCGAGCGCTCCGGCAACGAGATCGACCTCACGCGGCCTCTGGTCGTCGCCGACGGCCACCGGCTGCCGATCAAGGACGGGGCGATCGCCTATATCGTCTGCTCGCATGTCCTCGAACATGCGACCGAGCCCACCGTCTTCGCCGCCGAATTGTCGCGGGTGGCCCGCGCCGGCTTCGTCCAGGTTCCCTCGCGCGAGGCGGAGCTGACCTTCGGCTGGCCCTTCCACCACTGGCTCATCGATCGCGTCGGCGACACGCTGGTCTTCGAACCGCGCGGCGATGCGCATGCCGCCAGGGGCGATCTGCTGCATGCCGCCTTCGCGGAGAGCGAGGCCTTCAGGCTCTGGTTCGCCGCGCATCGCTCGCGCTGGCATCATTCCGTCGAGTGGCGCGGGGAACTGAAGGTCGATGTCAGCGGCATCAGCGCGCCTCTCGCCACCGCGACCTTCGATCTCCAGGCGACGCTCGAAGCCCTGGACAGGGCCGCCCGCAAGGGTGCGTTGCGCCCGCTGCCGCCATCGCTGCGCCAGATCCTGTGCTGCCCCGCCTGCCATGCCGATCTCCTCGGCGATGCCAACTTTTCCAGCGAGGCCGACCACCTCACCTGCACGGGCTGCGCCCGCTCCTATCCTGTCGCGGGCGGCGTGCCCCTGCTGCTCGCCGAAGCCGCCACGCCGACGGCGTGTCGCGGAACGGGCACTGGCGCGAGAGAAGGTGCTCGCTGAACGCCACGACATCGCGGGCATTCAGCGCCGACAGCGCAATGCCCTCGACTTCGAGCAAACGACCGACATCATCAGCCATAGGCCCTGCTGGCATTGAAGATGCAACGTGAGCGGCGGAGACACGCTACCTACGGTCAGCGCGGACAGTCGCAAAAGTCGGGCGCAATTCTCGGGCTTTTGCACTAGATTTTTGCAACAGGCTTTCCCCTTGTGCTTCACGGACGCCGATTATGTCACGAAACTCGGGGATTTTTGCGACAAGTGATTGACGCTATGTCGCAGGCGCGATTAACGTTCTTTGTATCACTCGCCCTCTTCTCCATTCAGGATGGTCGTCATGCGTGCACTGTCTCCCTCGTCGGTACGGCCGCCATTGGCGCGATATAGCCACGGGATTGCCGTGCCGGCGGACCACCGGTTGGTGATCACTGCCGGGCAACTCGGCATCGGTCCTGACGAGACGATTCCTGAGGACAGTGAAGCCCAGGCCGATCTCTGCTTTGCAAATATTGCCGCGATCCTGGCCGAAGACGGGATGACGATGGCGAACACCGTCCGTCTCAGCGTCTACGTGACGGCCCGAGAGCACATGGAGGGCTACAGGCGATCGCGTGATCGGCAATTTCCGGGGACGCCGCCGACGACGACGCTGATCGTGGTAGCCGGCTTGGTGCGGCCGGAATTCGTGATTGAGATCGAAGCCATCGCAGCCGCCCCCAATTGAGCCATTTTCAGGGCGAGGCGGAGCGGACTTTCGAACCGCGGGGCGAGGCGCATGCCGCCAGGGGCGATCTGCTGCATGCCGCCTTTTGCGCCAGCTCCTCCCCCATGGCGGGCGGCGTGCCCTTGCTGCTCTCCGAAGCCGCCACGCCAAGCTCACGAGCCGACTGACGACGCTTCATGCGGTTGCGCGCAGCCGGCACGCAACCGCATTATCGCATTGCGGCCGCGATGCCGTTACGCAACAATGCCGTCGCTTTGAGATTTATCCCGTCGTCAGACTGACATCGATCGATCCGCGTTCCCCCGAAAACCACGTCCTTAGATGACGTTCTCGAGACCACGCTCCAGATCACGCTCTTCTCAATTCATGGAGGCTTCGATGCGACTACCTCTCCTCTCGCCGGCCGCGCTCAGCACCGAACAGCGCCCGCTTTATGACGATATGCGCAAGGGCATCGAAACGAACTTCAAGGGCTTCACGGCCATCAACGAAAGCGGCCAGCTGATCGGTCCCTGGAATCCCTGGATCCGCTTTCCCAAATTCGGCGGGCCGGTCTGGGAGCTGGTCAAGGCCCTGTCCACCTCGCCCAAATTGCCGAAGCCGATCCGCGAGATCGCCATCCTCGTCACCGGCGCGAAATTCCACTCCGCTTACGAGATCTATGCCCATGTGGTGGTCGCCGAATTGCGCGGCATCCCCGATGACAAGATCGCCACCATCATCGCGGGTCAGCGTCCGGGCGATCTGACACGGGAAGAGGCCGTCGCCTATGACATGGCCTCGAATCTGGTCTCCGGCGGGGTTCTGCCGGAACTCACCTACAAACAGGCGGTCGACCTCTTCGGTGAAGAAGGCACGGCCGAGTTCATCAATCTCGTCGGCCTCTATTGCATGGTCTCCGTCACCCTGAACGGCTTCGACGTTCCCGTGCCGGAGGACACGGCCCGGCCCTGACGGCAGGGCGCCCGCGCCCACCGTCAAACGCGCCCACCGTCAAACGCGCCGGCATCGTCAAGGAAGCTCGGCGCGATTGACGTCATGGGCGGGATCGCCGCACCGCCAGCACACCCGCCGCGACGATCAGCACCATGCCGGCGACGGTGACGCCGTCGAGACGCTCTGCGAAGAAAAGAACGCCCCAAAGTGCGGCGAAGCCGACATAGGCGAAATCGAAAGGTGCGACGATCGCGGGCGGACCGGACTGATAGGCGATGGCCGCACCGACACTGCCGATGATGAGCGCCGCCGCAAGCAGGACCATGGTCAGCCATTCCGTCCGGCCCATGACCGACCAGGCACCGAACAGGAAGGATTTGCCTTGCGCTTCGTCGGCAGGTCCGCCGGTCATCGCGATCAGCAGCGTCGCCAAAAGCCCGACGACGATGAATGAGATATTCAGACTAAGCGACAGGACGAGCGGATTTTCCTCTCTGCATTTCGTTCGGGTCAGGATCATCGCCAGGGCGTAGAGGATCGCGGAGATGACCGGCAGGAGCGCATATCCGTTGAAGCCCTCGGCCGAGGGCTTGAGGATCAGCAGCACACCCACGAATCCCACAAGGATCGCCCCCCAACCCGTCAGGCCGATCTTGTCGCCGATGAAAAGCTTCGCAAAGAGCGTCACGAAGAAGGGCAATGTGTAATAGGCCGCCGCCGCGATGCCGAGTGCGAGATGCGGCAGGGCGGCGTAATACGCGACCCACATGAATGTCAGCATCAGGCTGCGCAACGCCACCCAGCCGAGATGGCGCGGCGCCAGGGATGCCGGGCGCGGCCGCAGACGGATGATCGCGATCAGGCAGGGGATGGCGATCATCGAGCGGAAGACGAAGATCTGCCAGAGGACGAAATCCGCGCTGACCAGCTTGATCGTCGCATCGCCGAGCGACAGGGCCAGATCGGTCGCCAGGATAACGGCGACGGCGAGCACGACATTGTCACCGCCGGACGATTCCGACGCATGCAGGCGCTTTTGCATGTGATGGCCCGAAACGTTCCCCACTGATACCGGTTTTCCGGCGATTGCCGCCAGGGCACGAACCCGCGCCCCGTCCGACGGCTGAGGTTAGAGGATCCGCGAATCCGCGTCGATCATGCCTCCTTTTTAATTGACTGACTAGTCACTCTTATGTAAAGTCATCCTTCGAGACAGGCAGGAAACGATGTCCAGACCGAAGAGCGAGGATAAGCGGAACGCGATCATGGCGGCGGCGATCCGCGTCATCGCCGCTCAGGGATTGAGCGCGCCTACCGCCATGATCGCCAGGGAAGCGGGCGTCGCCACCGGCTCGCTCTTCAACTACTTCGAGACGAAAGCCGACCTCTTCAACCAGCTCTATCTCGAGCTGAAGCGGGAGGTTGTCGCCGTGGCCATGGATGACTTTCCGGCCTCTGCCGACCTGCGGCAGCAGGCCTTTCATATGTGGTCCCGCTGGAGCCATTGGGGCGCCGCCTCTCCCGCCAAGCGAAAAGCGCTGGCGCAGCTTGCCGTCTCGGATGAGATCACGCCGGAAAGTCGCGCCGCCGCCCAGCAGGCCTCGGCGCGCATCGCGGATCTGCTGCAGACGATCTGCGCCGAGGGAGCGCTGCGCGATCGGCCGCTTGCTTTCGTCTTTGCCGTTGTCGAAGCGCTGGCCGACACGACGATGGATTTCATGATTCAACAGCCGGCCGAAGCCGAGAAGCACTGCAAGGCGGGGTTTGAAGCGTTGTGGCGGGCGATCGCCTAGCCCTCGCCCCTCACTGCACCGCACCGCGCGGCGCCGATTCAATGGCATCGATTTGCGGCACCGATTTACCTGATTGTCTGAACGGATATCGCGAGAGGAGAGAATACAATGCCGGAAACTGTTCTGGTGACGGGCGGCACGGGCTTCGTCGCCGGCTGGTGCATCCACGAGCTTTTGCAACGCGGCTATACGGTGCGCGCCACCCTGCGCAGCCTGTCGAAGGAGCCGGCGGTACGGGCAGCCGTCGCCACCGCCGCTATTGATCCCGCCGTCGATTTCAGCGCGCGCCTCTCCTTCTTCGCAGCCGATCTGACCAGGGATGACGGCTGGGACGCCGCCATGTCGGGCTGCGACTACGTGCTGCATGTCGCCTCCCCGCTCGGCGGTGGCGCCTCCAGGGATCCGAATGCGCTGATCGTGCCCGCGCGCGACGGTACGCTGCGGGTCCTGCGCGCCGCCGTCAAGGCGGGGATCCGCCGCGTGGTGATAACCTCCTCCACCGCCGCCTGCAGTCCGCCGCTGCGCAGCGCGGACAGTATCAGTGACGAAACCGTCTGGACCGATCCGGCCGAGCGGCACCTCTCCGCCTACCGGCAATCCAAGACGCTGGCGGAACGAGCCGCCTGGGATTTCATGCGCGATCATGCCGGCGCGACCACATTGACGACGATCCTGCCCGGCGCGATCTTCGGCCCGGTGCTGACAACGGAGAATCTCGGCTCGGTGCAGGTAATTTCGCGTTTGCTGACCGGCCGGGCGCCCGGCAATCCGCGCCTCGGCTTCAGCATCGTGGATGTGCGCGACCTGGCCGATCTGCATCTCCGCGCCATGACCTCGCCCGAAGCCGCCGGACAGCGTTTCATCGCGGCCGGCGACTTCATGTGGATGGCGGACATGTCGAAGACGATGCGGGAAAAGCTCGGCGCGCGTGCCGGGAAAGTCCCGACCCGCACCTTGCCGGATGTCGTCCTGCGCCTCGCTTCGCTCTTCGATCCGCCGCTCCGGCTGGTGACGCCGAGCCTCGGACGCAGGCATGCTTTTACTTCGGCAAAGGCGCAGCGCATCCTGGGCTGGGTCCCGCGACCGGCGACGACAACCGTCACCGACTGCGCCGAAAGCCTCCTCGCCGAAAAAGCGGCTTAGGCGTCGTTCGGCGCCCCCGTCTAAGCGCGATTGAGTCTAGGCAGGATTGAGTCTAGGCGCGATTGAGCGCTTCGAGACTCCAGCGCATCTGACGATCCGCGGCGCGCAGCCGGACTTCGTCGGAGGCAAGACCTGCGAGCGCCAGCAGCGTTTGCGTTTGCGCCTGGTCCAGCCGACGCGGCTCATAGTCGATGACGCAGAGGGAACCCAGGGCAAAACCGTCCGGATCGACCACCGGCGCGCCGGCATAGAAGCGGAAATTGGGGCCGCCGGCGACCGCCGGATTCGCGGCAAACCGCGCATCGAGCGCCAGGTTCTCGATGGCATTCACCTTTTTCTGCAAGATGGTGTAGTTGCAAAAGGCCCAGTCTCGCGGCGTCTCGGCCATGTCCAGTCCGTGGTGCGACTTGAACCACTGGCGCGTCGGCGTCAGCAGCGTCATCAGCGCAATGGGCATCTCCAGGCTATAGCTGGCAAGCCAGGTAAGGCGGTCAAACGATTCCTCGGGGGCGGTATCCACCAGGCCGGATCGTTCCAATGCCTGGAGGCGCTGCCCCTCATTCGCCGGGAGCGGAAATGATCGTATGCCCTCGGCCATATAAGCGGGTTCGTCGCGCAGGATCGTGCGGACTGCATCCGGGAGATTTTCCAGCAGCTCGATGCAAGTGACCATCTTTGACGATTGGCCATTTGACGACTGGCCTCTGCCTGTCGATGCGGCCTCTGCGGCGTCGCGGGCCCCGACGGCAATGATATGGGTGCGTCCAAGCGCCGGATTGGATGTCAGGCTGTGCAAGAGCGACAGCCGCTCCGTCTTTCTATCTTCCAAATCGATGATCACGGCGGCCGGAAGATGTGAACCGATGGCAAACGATGCCGAGTTGACGTCGCTGTATATATCGGCGGCGCATTCGCCGACCGTCGACAGGGTATTCTTGTACAGCGGCAGGCGCTCGGGTGAGGCCAGAACGATGACAAGCGCCGACGCAAAAACCGGTGCCGGCGCGCGCCCCACCATCAGCGCCGCAACATCCGAGCGGTGAACGCGCCGGTGACCGCCCGGCGTCTTCCAAGAGGGCAGCGAGCCGCCTTCGATGAGCAACTGGGCGGTCCGCACCGATACCCCCAGAAGCCTCGCGGCCTGTGTGGTCGTCAGAATGTCTTTTTCCATCTGCATCAAAAAAATTCAAAATCCGTTCAGGCGCCACTCTATCCGTTGCTCTGGATCGATGCCTTCGAAATTCCGGGAAGCCTGGGGCAGCCGGCC
>LNAP01005262.1_pt1 | contig 32732 bp, 32 predicted proteins | sample 602601 | NCBI WGS metagenome assembly LNAP01 (sample SAMN02440304, study PRJNA202911) | soil metagenome | biome: Subtropical and temperate rainforests or woodlands; isolation source: soil samples (1 kg each in a 20% v/v slurry with milli Q water) were... ...
ACCACGTTAAACTTAACGCATATTGGCTATCATGTCGGCTCGCCTTTTTGACCCGATCGCTTCTTGGGGGCTCTCATGCACGACGCCACCAGTCAGACTTCCAGCTTCAGGCTTGCTATTGCGCCTGGCGTACCCTCATCGCATCTTTCGGCATTGCTTGCGCTCCAGCGCGAGGAAGAGCCGGAAGTCACCATCGCTTTTTTTGAGGTCGCAGGTAACGAACTGGTTGCGGGACTTCGTGACGGCCGCTACGACGCAGGCATATCGCTTGAGGGTTTGAACGATCCGCCCTTGAAAAGCCAACCTCTGTGGAGTGAGAGCATGGCCGTTGCCATGCCGATGCGGTGCCCCCTGCTGGACCAGGCGAAGCTCACGGTCGCCGAGCTGCTGGACTATCCCCTTTTTCGCTGGCCGGCAGAAACCTGCCCTCTGCTGGATCAGCGGCTGTCGTCCCTCATGCCGGCGAATCAACCGCACACCTTTCAGCGCGTGACTTCCTTCGAGATGATGGCGCTGTGGGTCGCCGCTGGCTACGGCGTCGGGGTATCCGCACAATCACGCATTGGGCACGCGCATGGATGGGGGATCAGCATGAGGCCGCTCTTTGGCGGCCCCTACGAAATCGTGACGCACCTGCAGCGACTCAACGGGCAAGCCAACCCTGTTTCTGATCGATTCGAGCGCAGAGCGCTGCAGATCGCCAAGGCGGAAGCAACTTAGAGAGCCCTATGGCTTGGAACGCTCGCCCCAGCCATAGGGCGGCAACATCGGGACTAGGCCCCTTCAACGACCACAGCGTTATCCAGCAGCCGACGAACACTCTGCCGCACATCTTCGGAGATGGACAGCGGCGGCGAGACAGCCTGCTGGCCGCCCGCGATGACCTGGACGACCACACCCAAATTCGCGGGCGTCACCACATCGATGGCCCCGCGATCGCCCAGGTCCGGGTGCGACCGGGTCAGCATGCGGTAAAGCTCCCACGAATCCGCGTGCGGGCATTGGTTCATGAGCACCTGGGCCAGCTTGTGCTTAAGCGGCACCAGTTGCCAATCGGGAACACGCTGTCCCCGATTGCCCAAACTGATGGCCAGCAACTTGCCTGCCTTCAGTTCGCGGTTGATCTGGTCCTTGGACTTCCCGGCCAGCTTACCGAACAGTGGCACCGGCAAATTATTCGGCGACTCGTAGATGGCCAGCATTTCCTCGCGCTCGCGCTGGATCGCCGACACTTCCGGCTCCGGGGCATGCGTCGGAGGCGGCGGCACCTGAGACAGCCGCTGGAACGTGATCCCGCCGCTGCTCGGGGTTACGACAATAGGCGTAGCCACGACGGGCGGGATGCCGGGGGGAGCGGGCTCGGCCATCGTGAGGGTCGCATCCACCGCATCCTCCACTTCTGCCATCGCCGGCACCCCGTCGATACGGATGGTCAGGTGCGCGCTCGCGGCTTCCACTTCGCCCTGTTCGAGCAGGTCAAGCCGATCGGCCCAGTCCTGCATCATCCGGCGGCGCGGCTCCACGTACTTGGCGTGGTTGTAGGCCGAACTCACCTTATTCGGGTCCGAGTGCGAAAGCTGCGCGTCCACCCAAATCTTGGGGTAGCCGATCTCGTTGAGTGCCGTCGAGATGGTGCCGCGGATGCCATGGCCGGTCAGCCGTCCCTCATAGCCCATGAGGTGCAAAGCCTTATTGAGGGTGTTCTCGCTGATGCGCTTCTTGAGTTCGCTACGATGCGACAGCAGGTATTTTTGCGCCGGCCGCATTGCGCTCAAGAGGTAGCGGACGATCTCGATGGCCTGCAGGGATAGCGGCACGATATAGGGTGGCACGTCCTGCGGCCGCTTCCCGGCCTTGCGCATTTCATCCTGGAGCTGCTTGACGATCTGCGGCGGGATGATCCACAAGCCCCTGTCGAGGTCGAACTGTTCGGGTTCGGCCAACCGCAGTTCGCCGGTGCGCACCCCGGTCAGGAACAGCAGCCGAACGCCAAGCTGGGTCTGCCAGCCACGGGGGTTGTAGAGCCGGAGCTTCTGAAGGAACTCGGGCATCTCGGGCAGGTGCAGGTAGGGATTGTGGGCCACCCGGGGCTTGGGTTCGGCCACCACGTCCAGGTCTGCAGCCGGGTTGACTTCCATCCCCTCGGCGATGACCAGGGCATAACGGAATATCTGGTTGAACCAGGTGCGGACCTTTTCCGCAGTAGTGAACGCCTTGCGCTTCTCGATCACCGCCAGGACGCCCAGGAGCTGAGGCCGGCGAATGTCATAGATCGACATCTTCCCCAGAGTGGGCAGCACGTCCTTGTTGAAGATGCGCAGGATCTGGGAAAGCGTGCTCTGACGGCCTTCCTTGAGTTCCTTGCGGCGATGCTCTACCCAAGCATCGAAGACGGTCTTGAAGGTGTATTCGCCCGCCAGCTTGGCCGCGTGCCGTTTCTGGTCGCGCTCGACCTGGGGATCGATCCCCCTGGCGAGCAGGGCCTGGGCCTTGTCCCGCTCGGTCCGGGCCTCGCGCAGGCTGAGGGCAGGATAGCCACCCAGGCACAGGCGCTTTTGCTTGCCCAGCCAGTAGTAGCGGAATTGCCATGACTTGCCGCCTGCGGCTGAGACCATCAGGCCCAGGCAGTCGTTGTCGGAGAGGGTGTAGCGTTTTCCGGTGGTCTTCGCCTGCCGGACGGTCAGATCAGAGAGCGCCATTTCGAGACTCCTAAGTAATGACTTAGGCCCTATGCTCGTCATGGTTCCCGCTCAGCCCCAGCAACTATCCGGTAGCCAACCCACCCGTATTCTTGTGCCTTATTTGGTCACTCAAAAACGGTAGCTGTGGGTGGATTTCCGTGGCACTCGCTGGAATGAAAAAAGGAGCCGAAGCTCCTCTTTTCAACAACTTACAGACGCCAGTGGAAGTCTGTAGATCATAAATTGGAGCGGGAAACGAGACTCGAACTCGCGACCCCGACCTTGGCAAGGTCGTGCTCTACCAACTGAGCTATTCCCGCATGACCCTTTCGGGTGTTCAGGTGTTTTACCACCTGCCGATCCTCAGCTTTCGCCTGTGGATCTCGCCACGCTTGCGCGTTGCGTTGAATTTGGAGCGGGAAACGAGACTCGAACTCGCGACCCCGACCTTGGCAAGGTCGTGCTCTACCAACTGAGCTATTCCCGCAAAAGTGGCGTCCCCTAGGGGACTCGAACCCCTGTTACCGCCGTGAAAGGGCGGTGTCCTAGGCCACTAGACGAAGGGGACGCGGCCTGGAACTTATAACAGCTTTGACTGCCACATTTTCCAACCTTCCTAACTGCGTTCTTACTTGGCTTTCGCTTCGTCGTTTACGCTTTGCTTCGGAAGTGCGCGCATTCTAGAAAGCGTCTGCCAATGCGTCAACCCCTTTTGAAATATTTTTTCAAATCAATGGGTTGCGAGGAAACGCCGCACTCCCTGAACCACCGCGAGCCGTGCTCGGCCGCGCGCATGCTATAAACAGGAATCTACTCCGACAACAAGGATCGACCCCACATGAGCCTGACCGTCTACGGCGCCACCCTTTCCCCCTTCGTCCGCAAGGTCCGTCTGCTGCTGGCGGAAAAGGGCCTGGGCTATCAGCTGGAAATCATCGCGCCCTTCAGCCAGCCCGACTGGTTCTTCGAGATCAGCCCCCTGGGACGCATTCCCGGCTTCAAGGATGGCGACCTTGCCCTGGCCGACTCCGGCGTGATCGCCCAGTACATCGAGGAGCAGTATCCGCAGACCGCCCGCCTGTATGGCAGCACACCGGCCGAGCGCGCACGCATTCACTGGCTGGAAAAGTATGCCGACTACGAGCTGGCTCCGCTGGCCACCTTCTGCGTATTCCGCAACCGTGCACTCAACCCGACCATGGGCAAGCCCTGCAATGAGGACGCCGTGCAGGAAGCCCTGACGGCGCAGCTGCCGAAGCATTTCGACTATCTGGAGAAGACCCTGGACGGTGCCGACTACTTCGTCGGCAACCGCCTGAGCATGGCCGACCTGGCGTTCGCCTCCCAGCTGATCAACATGCAGCACGGCGGCGAGCAGGTCGATGCCAGCCGCTGGCCAGGGCTGGCAGCCCTGCAGGCACGCCTGTGCGGGCGCGACAGCATCAAGGGCGTACTGCCGGACGAGTGCAGCCTGCTGGAAAAACTGCTGGCCCGCGCCCAAGCCCCGGCATGAGCCCGCCAGGTCCGGGCAGCGGCCTGCGCCCGGACCGACCCTGCGTCATTGGCGCTGTTCGTCGCCACCTTCGAGCAGCGCCAGCCCCACCCAGTGGCGGGCAAACTGGTAGGCACAGCGGCCATTGCGGTTGCCGCGCCCCGTGGCCCAGCGGATCGCATCCTTTTCCAATTCGTCACTCCAGCTCCACTTCAGCCCGGCCCGCGCGGCCAGTACCGCCACCCAGTGGTGTACCACCTGCAGGTATTCCGGCTGAGTGAAGGGATAGAAGGACAGCCACAGACCGAAGCGATCCGACAGGGCAACCTTGTCCTCCACCGCCTCGCTCGGATGCACTTCTCCATCGACCTGCTGCCAGTCCAGGTTGTCGCGCTGCCGTTCAGGCACAAGGTGGCGGCGGTTGGAGGTGGCGTACAGCAGCACATTGTCCGGCGCCTGCTCCAGCGAGCCGTCCAGCACGCTTTTGAGCACCCGATAGTCACCCTCGCCGGACTCGAAAGACAGGTCGTCGCAGAACAGCACGAAGCGCTGCGGCAGACCGGCCAGCTGCTCGACCACCCGCGGCAGGTCGGCCAGGTCGTCGCGCTCGATCTCGATCAGCCGCAGCCCGGCCTCGGCGTACTCGGCCAGCAGCGCCCGCACCAGCGACGACTTGCCGGTACCGCGCGCGCCCCACAACAACGCATGGTTGGCCGGCAGCCCGCGCACGAACTGGCGGGTATTGCCCTCCAGCTGGGTCCGCTGGCGATCCACGCCAAGCAGGTCGTGCAGGTGCAGATCCAAACGCACCTGCAGCGGCCGCAGCCCGCCATGCCGCCCCATGCGCTGCCAGCGCGCCGCCAGGCAGACCGTCCAGTCGATGACCGGCAGCGCCTCCGGCAGCAGCGGCTGTACCCGCTCGAGCACCTGCTCGACGCGATCAAGAAACTCACTCAGACGATTTTCCACGCAGCACTCCCTCGACATGAACCGCGACACACCACCACGCCTGCAGCAACAGAGTCAGCCGGCCTGCGGCTCAGCCCAGCGCTTCAGCAGCTCATAGGGATATCCCCTTCAGCCAGCGACTCTCTTACAAACACAACGGCCTGAAGGCGACACCTCACAAAACACTTTAACTTCAAAAAATAATCATTCTATTCAATAAGTTGGCAAAACTATTGAATGTGTCACCTTACTCGCGAGCCTTGAGGCGCAGGGCCACGGAGTTGATGCAGTAGCGCAGACCGGTCGGTGCGGGCCCGTCCGGGAACACGTGACCCAGGTGCGCATCGCAGCGCGCGCAGAGCACCTCGATGCGGTGCATGCCGTGACTGAAGTCCTCCACCTGACGCAGCGCCTCGGCGGCAACCGGCTGGAAATAGCTTGGCCAGCCGCAACCGGAATCAAACTTGGCCTCCGAGTCGAACAAGGGGGCGTCGCAGCAGGCGCAGTGATACACGCCCGGGGTCTTGCACTGGTAGTACTCACCGCTGAAGGCACGCTCGGTCCCCTTCAGCCGGCATACCTGGAACTGACTCTCCGACAACTCCTCGCGCCACTCTTCCAGGGGCTTTTCGACCTTTTGCATGGAATTCACCTCGCCGTGGAAAAAAGCCCGCCCGTTCCCTTTAACCCGAGGCGGTCGTATCATGCGTGCCTTTCAGTCTGTCACCCGTGTTTGCACCTCACAAGCCATCCACAGGGCTTGCGCCGGAAACGAATGCGGGCCGCTGGTTAGATCGGGGTCCCATCATGCAGGTCAGCAAATCCAACAAGCTCGCCAACGTCTGCTACGACATCCGCGGGCCGGTACTCAAGCACGCCAAGCGCCTCGAAGATGAAGGCCACCGCATCCTCAAACTGAACATCGGCAACCCCGCCCCGTTCGGTTTCGAGGCGCCGGAGGAAATCCTGCAGGACGTGATCCGCAACCTGCCGATCTCCCAGGGCTACAGTGACTCCAAGGGTCTGTTCAGTGCGCGCAAGGCGGTGATGCAGTACTGCCAGCAGAAGAACATCGAAGGCGTCACCATCGAGGACATCTACCTCGGCAACGGCGTGTCCGAGCTGATCGTCATGGCCCTGCAGGCGCTGCTCAACAACGGCGACGAGGTGCTGATCCCGGCGCCCGACTACCCGCTGTGGACCGCGGCCACCAGCCTGGCCGGCGGCAAGGCGGTGCACTACCTGTGCGACGAGCAGTCGAACTGGTACCCCGACCTTGACGACATCAAGGCCAAGATCACCCGCAACACCAAGGCGCTGCTGCTGATCAACCCGAACAACCCCACCGGCGCGGTGTACCCGAAGGAAGTGCTGGAGCAGATCATCGAGGTCGCCCGCCAGCACAACCTGGTGATCTTCTCCGACGAGATCTACGACAAGATCCTCTACGACGGTGCCGAGCACATCTCCACCGCCTCGCTGGCGCCGGACGTGCTGTGTCTGACCTTCAACGGCCTGTCCAAGGCCTACCGGGTAGCCGGTTTCCGCTCCGGCTGGGTGATCATCTCCGGACCCAAGCACAAGGCGCGCGGCTACATCGAAGGCCTGGACATCCTCGCCAACATGCGCCTGTGCGCCAACGTGCCAGCCCAGCATGCGATCCAGACCGCACTCGGTGGCTACCAGAGTATCAACGACCTGGTCCTGCCCCATGGCCGCCTCTACGAGCAGCGCAACCGCACCTGGGAGCTGCTCAACGATATCCCCGGGGTCAGCTGTGTCAAGCCGATGGGCGCCCTCTATGCCTTCCCGAAGATCGACCCCAAGGTCTGCCCGATCCACAACGACGAGAAGTTCGTGCTCGACCTGCTGCTGCAGGAAAAGCTGCTGATTGTCCAGGGCACCGCCTTCAACTGGCCGTGGCCGGACCACTTCCGCGTGGTCACCCTGCCACGGGTCGACGACCTCGAGCTGGCCATCGGCCGCATCGGCAACTTCATCAAGGGCTACCGCCAGTAACCTGCCGATCTGCCGCCCTGTGGGGCGGCAGATGCGAGTCCCCAGCATGGATCTACAGATCGACGACTTCTACCAGGACGCCAGCCGCGCCCTGCTCGCCCTCTATCGGGCGTTTCCGCGCAAGACCACCCTCTACATCGACGACCTGATCGGCTACCACGAGCCCGACGAGTACGGCCTGCCCGCCGTCCGCCACCAGAGCTGCCTGGGCACCCTGCTGTGGCTCGGCGAGGAAGGCTACCTGCGCCATGCCGGCACCCTCAGCCACGAGGCCGTCGAGCAGGTCGTGCTGAGCGAGAAAGGCTTCCTGCGCCTGTCCACCCGCATTGCCGATGTGCAACTGCAACACGCCGACCTGCCTGCGAACGCGCTGCGGGTCCGCAGCACACTGGCCCGCCAGCTGCAGGAAAGCCTCACCAGCGGCGACGGCGAACGCCTGGCCAATCTGGCCCGCCAGCTGCTCAATCCCGACGCCTAGCCGGCAGGCGACACAGTTTGAAATAGCGCCCGGGTTGTAATAACCCCGCGCGCTCCCTTATATAGCCGCTCAGACTCATCGCGACTCTGCCGCAAGCAAGGAGACGGTTTTCATCATGATGCGTATTCTGCTGTTCCTGGCCACCAACCTGGCCGTACTGGTAATTGCCAGCATCACCCTCAAGCTGCTCGGAGTCGACCGTTTCACCGGCCAGAACTACGGCAGCCTGCTGGTCTACTGCGCCGTGTTCGGCTTTGCCGGCTCGCTGATCTCGCTGTTCATCTCCAAGTGGATGGCGAAGATGAGTACCGGCACCGAAATCATCAGCCAGCCACGCACCCGCCACGAACAGTGGCTGCTGCAGACCGTCGAGCAGCTGTCGCGCGATGCCGGGATCAAGATGCCCGAGGTCGGCATCTTCCCCGCCTACGAGGCCAACGCCTTCGCCACCGGCTGGAACAAGAACGATGCGCTGGTCGCGGTCAGCCAGGGCCTGCTCGAACGCTTCTCGCCGGACGAAGTGAAGGCCGTGCTGGCCCACGAGATCGGCCACGTGGCCAACGGCGACATGGTCACCCTGTCGCTGATCCAGGGCGTGGTGAACACCTTCGTGATGTTCTTCGCACGCATCTTCGGCAACTTCGTCGACAAGGTGATCCTCAAGAACGAGGAAGGCCCGGGCATCGGCTACTTCGTGGCGACCATCTTCGCCGAGCTGGTGCTGGGCATCCTCGCCAGCATCATCGTCATGTGGTTCTCGCGCAAACGCGAGTTCCGCGCCGACGAGTCCGGCGCCGACCTGGCCGGCACCGGGGCGATGATCGCCGCGCTGCAGCGCCTGCGTGCCGAACAGGGCGTGCCGGTACACATGCCGGAAAGCATGACCGCCTTCGGCATCAACGGCGGCCTCAAGCATGGCCTGGCCGGCCTGCTGATGACCCACCCGCCGCTGGAAGACCGCATCGAGGCCCTGCGCCAGCGCGGTCACTGATTGCCAAGCGGGTCGAAGTTTTACCCCGGGACAGGGCGACGCAAGTCGCCCTTTTCTTGTCCGCTGGTTACCATGCCCCCGTTATCCCTCGCGAGAAGCTGCCGATGCGCCCACCTCTGACCCTCGTGTTCGCCACCCTGCTCCTGCTGACCGGCTGCCAGAGCGCCTACTACAGCGCCATGGAAAAGGTCGGCGTACACAAGCGCGACATCCTCGCCGAGCGTGTCGAGGAAGCGCGCGACGCCCAGGTGGAAGCCAAGGAGCAGTTCCGCGACGCGCTGGAGCGCTACCGCAGCGTGGTGCAGGTCAACGGCGGCGAGCTGGAGGAACGCTACAACGCGCTCAGCAGCGAATACGCTGCCAGTGAGGACAGCGCCAAGGCCGTGCATCAGCGCATCGCCGCCGTCGAGGACGTGGCCGAAGCGCTGTTCGACGAATGGGAAGGCGAGCTTGCGCAGTACAGCAACGCCAGCCTGCGCAGCGCCAGTGCCCGCGAGCTGGCCCGCACCCGCCAGGACTACCGTACGCTGCTCCAGCGCATGAAGACTGCCGAACGGCGCATCGAGCCGGTACTCAGCGTGCTGCACGACCAGGTGCTGTTCCTCAAGCACAACCTCAACGCCCGCGCGATCGGCTCGCTGCAGGGCGAGTACCGCACCCTGCAGGGCAACGTCGACCAGCTGCTGCGCGACATGCAGCGCGCCATCGACGAGTCCGATGCCTTCGTGCGGCGCCTGCAGAGCAGCAACTGACGACCAGCACGGCCCGTCGCGGCCCCGGCGCTCGCCAAAGCGACTAGCGACGCAGCAGCCGATACACCCGCTGGCGTAGCTCAGTCACCGCCTGCGCGCCGAACTTGGCGTTGTCCGCCAGCACATCGGTGTCCTCCAGCAGCTCGATCTGCCAGCCTTCGCCATACAGCGCGCGCACCTCGGCATCGCTGACCGCGAACGGCGGGCCGTCCTTCTGCTCCTGCGGATAATCGATGGTCACCAGCAGCCCACGGCAGCCACTCGGCAGCAGCGCCTGCAGCTGCGCCACGTAGCGACGGCGCATCTCCGGCGGCAGGGCGATCAGCGCCGCGCGGTCGTAATAGCCGGCACAACCCGCCGTCTGCGCCGGCGTGACGGCGAAGAAGTCGCCCTGCAGCACGGCAATGCCCTGCGCCTGATACCTGCGCAAGGCGCCATCGGCGCCAACCTGCGCCACCAGCTGCTGCTCGGCGAAGAAGTCCTGCACGGCCCGCTCCGCCAGCTCCACGCCCAGCACCGCATGCCCCTGGGCGGCCAGCCAGGGCATGTCCAGGCTCTTGCCACACAGCGGCACCAGCACCTCGCTAGCGGCCGCCAGCTGCAGCGCCGGCCAGTACTCCTGCAGCGCCGGGTTCACCTCGCTGCGGTGAAAACCGATTTCGTTGCGCGCCCAGCGCGCCTGCCAGAACTCCTCGTGCATCGGGGCCTCTCTTTGATTGCCTGATTCGATCCTAAAGGTCGAAAACTTATACTGGATTTCGATGGTTCGTCTGCCGAAGATAACAACATCGTCATCCAGAGACACCTGTCATGCTGCCCAGTCTGTTCATTTCCCACGGCTCGCCGATGGTCGCCCTGCAACCGGGCGACACCGGCCGCCAGCTCGCCCGCCTGGCCCGCGAGCTGCCACGCCCCAAGGCGATCCTGGTGGTTTCCGCCCACTGGGAAACCAGCGACCTGCGCCTGACCTCCGCGCCACGGCAGCAGGCCTGGCACGACTTCTACGGCTTCCCGCCGGCGCTCTATGCGCTCGACTACGCGCCGCCGGGTGCGCCGCAGCTGGCCATGGAGATCCTCGAATTGCTGGAGAAAGCCGGCGTGCCGGCGCAGCTCGACCCGCAGCGTCCGCTCGATCATGGCGCCTGGGTGCCGCTGCGGCTGATGTATCCGGATGCCGACATTCCCGTCGTGCAGCTGTCGCTGCCCAGCCACCAGGGGCCGGCGCTGCAGACCCGACTGGGCCGTCTGCTCGCCGGACTGCGCGGGCAAGACCTCCTGCTGATCGGCTCGGGCAGCATCACCCACAATCTGCGCGACCTGGACTGGAATGCCGGCCAGGAAGTGGTCGAACCGTGGGCCCGCGAGTTTCGCGACTGGATTGTCGAACAGCTGAGCAGCGGCGACGAGGCCGCCCTGCACGACTACCGCCAGCAGGCACCCTGGGCGGTGCGCAGCCACCCGAGCGACGAGCACCTGCTGCCGCTGTTCTTCGCCCGCGGCGCCGGCGGGCAGTTCCACGTCGAGCACCAGGGCTTCGACAAGGGCACCCTCGGCATGGACATCTACCGCTTCGGCTGACCGGTTGCCGCCCAGCCGCCCAGCCGCCGGCACAGCGGATCAGGGCGGCACAGGAGCAGCAGGCACCTGAAGCTCCGTCGACGGCACAAACAAAAACGCCCCGCACTAGGCGGGGCGTTTTGCTGTCACGAGATCATCACTCTTCGTGATAGCGACGCAGGCGCAGGGCCTTGCCGGCGACACGGGTTTCCTTCAGGCGACCCAGAACACGCTCCAGGCCCTCTTCCGGCAGCTCCACCAGACTGAAGGTCTCGCGCACCTGGATGCGACCGATGGCCTCGCGCACCAGCTTGCCCTCGTTGATGATGGCGCCGAGCAGGTTCTTGGCGGCGATACCGTCGCGCTTGCCCAGCGCGGTACGGCAGCGCACGCGGCCTTCAGCCAGCGGCTCCATCGGACGGCGCGGACGGGCTTCGCCGCTGCGCTCGCCAGTACGCTCGACCCGATCACCGGCCGGACGCTCGCGGGCCGGAGCCGGCGCTGCCGGTTGCTCGCGACGCACGCTTTCCAGATCCAGGGCCTGGCCCTGGGTCAGCTTGGCCAGCAGGGCGGCAGCCAGTTGCTCCGGAGTGCACTCCAGGCGACGGCACAGCTCGGCACCGATCTCGCCACGGGCAGCCTCGGCGCCGTCCAGCAGCGGCTTGAGGCTGTTGGTCAGACGCTGCAGACGCGCTTCCAGCACGGTTTCGGCATCCGGCATCTTGATCTCGGCAACCTTCTGCCCGGTCACACGCTCGATCACCTGCAGCATGCGGCGCTCGCGCGGGGTCACCAGCAGCAGCGCGCGACCGGTACGGCCGGCACGGCCGGTACGACCGATGCGGTGCACGTAGGACTCCGGGTCGTACGGCATGTCGATGTTGAACACGTGGGTGATGCGCGGCACGTCGAGACCGCGGGCGGCGACGTCGGTGGCAATCACGATGTCCAGGGTGCCGTCCTTGAGCGACTCGACCACACGCTCGCGCTGGGCCTGGGCGATGTCGCCGTTCAGCGCGGCGGCGCGGTAGCCGTTGCGCTCGAGCATCTCGGCGATGTCGAGGGTGGCCTGCTTGGTGCGCACGAAGCCGATCAGCGCATCGAACTGCTCGACTTCCAGCAGACGCAGCACGGCGGCCTGCTTCTGGTCAGCATGCACCATCAGGTGGGCCTGCTCGATGCTCTCCACGGTCTGGGTCTTGGTGGCGATCTTGACGTGCTTCGGCGACTTCAGGTTGCGCTCGGCGATGGCACGGATCGAGGCCGGCAGGGTCGCGGAGAACAGCACGGTCTGGCGGCTTTCCGGCAGGGCCTGGAAGATCGACTCGATGTCTTCCATGAAGCCGAGCTTGAGCATCTCGTCGGCCTCGTCGAGGACCAGGCGATCGACGGTGGCCAGCAGTTTCTCATCGCGACGCAGGTGGTCGCACAGGCGACCCGGGGTCGCTACCACTACCTGGGCACCCTGGCGCAGGGCCTTGAGCTGCGGCCCCATGGGCGCGCCGCCGTAGACCGCCAGCACCTTCACGCCAGGCATGTCGCTGGAGTAGCGCTCGAAGGCCGCGGCGACCTGCAGGGCCAGCTCGCGGGTCGGGGTCAGGATGAGGATCTGCGGCTCGCGGCGGGCCGGGTCGAGCAGCGACAGCAGCGGCAGGGCGAAGGCCGCGGTCTTGCCGGTACCGGTCTGCGCCTGGCCGATCATGTCGTGACCGGCGAGGATTACCGGAATCGACTGGGCCTGAATGGCGGACGGCTCTTCGTAGCCCACCGCAGTGATCGCGGAAAGCACAGCCGGGTGAAGATTGAGCGCGGCGAAGCCGCCAACGATAGTTTCGGTCATGGGTATTTGCCTCATGTACATCCGCAAAGACCCATGGCCAGCGCTGCGCCAGCCAAAAGCAAGACCCAAAGGGTCACCCTGGCAGCCTGGTCGGCGGGGATTTGCGAAATCGCGTGAAAAGGATAGTTCGTCAAGAGGTGTCCGTGGAGACGGACGCACGGCGGAAGCAGCGCTTCCTGATGGTGCAGAGTTTGAACAGGGCGCGTCAAAGCCGGCGCGCATAATAACGCAAAATATGTGCCGAGTCGCGCTATTTTTACCCCACACGTCCGGAAAAACCCGTCGCAGAGCGTTCAGCTTGCCGGGCGCAACGCATCAATATGGCGACTCAAGCCATAACCCAGCCGCGGCGCCAGCGCTGCGGCACGCTGGCGCAGACGCTCGGTATCCAGTTCCTGCTCACCGTCGGCCGGCACATACAGGATGACGTTGCCCTCGGTGACCGGACACTCCCAGTAGCAGTGGCGGAACAGGCCGCGCAGCAAGGGCGCCCCCAATGGCTTGCCATCCGTGGCGCTCCACTGATTGATCACCAGCCAGCCGCCGGGGCGCAGCTGCGCGCGGCAGGCCTCGAGAAAGCCCCAGGCGATGTGTGCCGGTGCCGGCCCGGTGTCGGTATACAGATCCAGATAGATCAAGTCGGCCGGCGCGCAATCGGACAGGCGGGTGCGCGCATCGCCGATATGGATGGTCAGCCGCGGATCGTCCGCCAGCCCGAGGAACTCGCGCGCCAGCTGCGGCACGGCCGGACGCAGCTCGACCGCCTCCACCGCCTGCAGGGACAAGAACTTCAGGCAGGTCGTGGTCAAACTGCCGCCACCCAGACCGAGGAACAGCGCGCGCTCCGCGCGCTCAGGCAGCAGCGCACCGAGCAGCATCGCGCGGGTGTAGTCGTATTCCAGCCAGGCCGGATCGGGGACGTAGCTGCAGCTCTGCTCGACATCTTCGCCGAACTCGAGAAAGCGATAGTCACCAGCCTGCACCACACGGATCACCCCGTAGTCGTCGTGCACCTCGGCCAGCTGATGGTATTCGCTCATTTCGTCCCCCCGGAAATTTGCCCGGCATCCTAGCAGACCGCGGCCCATCGATGCAGCCAGGCTATCAGGACCATCACCCCCGAGGCTGCACCTGATCGGTTAACATGGAAAACATTCGCCATCCGCAAGCCGAGTCGTTCGATGAGCCAGACCTGGAGCCCCGAAAGCTGGAGAAGCAAGCCGATCCAGCAGCAACCCGTTTACCCCGATGCCGCGCATCTGGCTCGCGTGGAGCAGACCCTCGCCGGCTATCCGCCGCTGGTGTTCGCCGGCGAAGCGCGCGAGCTGCGCCGGCAGTTCGCCGAAGTCACCCAGGGCCGGGCGTTCCTGCTGCAGGGCGGCGACTGCGCCGAGAGCTTCGCCGAGTTCTCCGCCGGCAAGATCCGCGACACCTTCAAGGTGCTGCTGCAGATGGCCATCGCCATGACCTTCGCCGCCGGCTGCCCGGTGGTCAAGGTCGGGCGCATGGCCGGCCAGTTCGCCAAGCCGCGCTCCTCCGGCGAAGAAACCATCGACGGCATGACCCTGCCCGCCTACCGCGGCGACATCGTCAATGGCATCGGCTTCAACGAGAAGAACCGGGTGCCAGACCCGGAGCGCCTGCTGCAGGCCTACCACCAGTCCACCGCCAGCCTCAACCTGCTGCGCGCCTTCGCCCAGGGCGGCTTCGCCGACCTGCACCAGGTGCACCAGTGGAACCTCGACTTCATCGCCAGCGCCGAGCTGACGGAAAAATACGGCCAGCTGGCCGACCGCATCGACGAGACTCTGGCCTTCATGCGCGCCTGCGGGCTGGAGAACGCCCCGCAAGTGCGCGAAACCAGCTTCTTCACGGCCCATGAAGCATTGCTGCTCAACTACGAGCAGGCCTTCGCCCGCCGCGACAGCCTGACTGGCGACTGGTATGACTGCTCGGCGCACATGCTGTGGATCGGCGACCGCACCCGCCAGCTCGACGGCGCCCACGTCGAGTTCCTGCGCGGTGTCGGCAACCCGATCGGGGTCAAGGTCGGCCCGAGCATGGACAGCGACGAGCTGATCCGCCTGATCGACATCCTCAACCCGGACAACGATCCGGGCCGCCTCAACCTGATCGTGCGCATGGGCGCCGACAAGGTCGAGCAGCACCTGCCGCGACTGATCCGCGCCGTGCAGGGCGAAGGCCGCCAGGTGCTGTGGAGTTCGGACCCGATGCACGGCAACACCATCAAGGCCAGCAGCGGTTACAAGACCCGCGACTTCGCCCAGGTGCTGAACGAGGTGAAGCAGTTCTTCCAGGTCCACCAGGCGGAGAACAGCTACCCCGGCGGCATTCACATCGAAATGACCGGCCAGAACGTCACCGAATGCATCGGCGGCACCCGGCCGATCACCGAGGCCGGCCTGTCGGACCGCTACCACACCCACTGCGACCCGCGCCTCAACGCCGATCAGTCGCTGGAGCTAGCATTCCTGATCGCCGACACCCTGAAGCAGATCCGCCGCTGACCTGCCAAGGGTAGCGGTGCGCGTCGCGCACCCTACCCTTGCCCCAAGCTGGCGGCACTCAGGCCTTGAGCCCCAGCAGCAACGCACACAGCAGCAGGAACAGGGTAAACAGTACGCGCAGCAGCCGCTGCGGCAGCCCATGCGCCAGCTTCACGCCCCAGCTGATGCTGAGCAGACCGCCGACCGCCAGGGGGATGCCGGTCAACCAGTCGACCTGACCGTGGGCTCCGTAGGTGATCAGGGTCACCGCCGTGCTCGGCGCTGCCAGCGCCAGTGACAGGCCCTGCGCCACCACTTGGGATACGCCGAACAACAGGGTCAGGATCGGTGTCGCCAACACCGCACCACCGACGCCGAACAGCCCGCCGAGCAGGCCCGCCCCGCCACCCAGCACACCCAGCCACGGCCACGGGCGACTCAGCTCGGCAGCTCCTGCGCCCGGGCGCAGGAACAGCTGCAACAGATTCCAGGCCGCCAGCACCAGCAGGAAGCCGACGAAACCGCGACGCATCACCCCGGCATCCAGACCCACAGCCACCGCGGAGCCGACCCAGGCCAGGCAGAACGAGGACAGCGCCAGCAACAGGGCATGGCGCCAGTCGATACGGTTGCGTTGGTGATAGCGCCACAGCGCCAGCAGCACGTTGGGCACCACCATCACCAGCGCCGTTCCCTGGGCCAGCTGCTGGTCCAGGCCGAATAAAAGCCCCAGCGCCGGAATGGCCAGCAGGCCACCACCGATGCCGAACAGGCCGCCCAGAGCACCGAGCAGCAGGCCGAGGGCGATATCGAGGAAAAACTGCAGCAGGGTCATGGCACCTCCGGAAAAGGCAGATGCTACGCAGGCATGGCTACCCGCGAAACGCACAGCCATGCACAATGGCTTTGCCAATTTTGCACAGCAGATCGCCGATGAACCCGGACGCCCTGACCAGCCAGCTCGACCTGTTCCTCGACGTACTGGCCTGCGGCAGCTTCTCGGCCGCCGCCCGCCGCCAACAGCTCACCCCCTCGGCGGTGGCGCGGCGCATCGACGCCCTGGAGCGAGCCCTTGGCAGCACGCTGTTTCAGCGCAGCACCCATGCAGTCAAGGCCACTCCAGCCGGCCTGGCCTTTGCCGAACGCGCCCGGCGCATCCTCGACGAGTTGCGCCAGGCCCGGGCCGAGGCGGTGTCGCTGAGCAGCGCACCGGAGGGACTGATCCGCATCGACGCGCCGGCACCCTTCGGCCGGCGCCACCTGGCACCGGCCATCGCCGAATTTCTGGTCGCCTGGCCCGGCCTGGATGTCCAGCTGCGCCTGATCGACAGCTTCGTCGACCTGCAGGGTGAACACCTCGGCCAGGTCGACCTGGTGCTGCGCATCGGCCCGCTGGCCGACACCCGCCTGGTGGCCACGCCACTGGCGCCGATGCGGCGCATCGCCTGTGCCAGCCCGGATTACCTGAAGCGCCGCGGTACACCGACCGATCCGCGCCAGCTGCCCGAACACGACGGCCTCGACTGGGACGCCCTGGCGCCGCCGCATGCATGGCGCTTTACCCTCGACGGCCAGAGTCGGTCGATCCGCCCCGGCCGCCTGCGCATGACCGCCAACAACGCGGAAGCGCTGCTGTTCGCCACCCTCGCCGGCCTCGGCATCGCCCATCTGCCCACCTGGCTGATCAGCGACTACCTGCTGCGCGGCGAACTGGTGCCGCTGTTCTGCGACGACGGCCTGCCCGTGGCAGAGCCCAGCGGCATCTATGCCCTGCGCCTGCAGCAGGCCAACTCATCGCGCACCCGCCTGCTGCTGGAATTCCTCAAGAGCCGCTTCGGCCCGGTGCCGCCCTGGGATCTGGCCCTGCAGGCCGACTTCGGTAAATAGACCCGCAAAAACGCAAGAGCCCGGCACTAGGCCGGGCTCTTGTGCACGCGCGTCAGACTCAGGCCGGAGCCTGGGTACGACCCTTGTAGGAGCCGTCGCGGGTGTCGATTTCGATCCAGTCGTCGGAAATCGGCCACTTTGACTTCGGTGCCGTTGCGCAGCTTGGCCGGCTTCATCACCTTGCCGCTGGTGTCGCCACGGGCAGCGGTTTCGGTGTAGACAACCTGACGCACGATGGTGGTCGGCAGATCGACGGAGATCACCTTGCCTTCGAAGAACACGGCTTCGCAGACGTCAGTCATACCTTCTTCGATGAACGGCAGAACGCTTTCCAGGTCTTCCGCACGCAGTTCATAGGAGTTGTACTCCGGATCCATGAACACGTAGTCCTCGCCGCTGATGTAGGAGAGGGTCACTTCCTTGCGATCAAGGATAACCGGCTCCATCTTGTCGTCGGCCTTGTAAACGGTTTCAGTCTTGGAACCGTTGATCAGGTTCTTCAGCTTCATCTTGACGATGGCGCTGTTACGACCGGATTTGGTGAACTCAGCTTTCTGGATCAGCCACGGATGGCCGTCGATCAGGGCTACGCTGTTGGCCTTCATTTCTTGTGCGGTTTTCATGCGAAATATCCGGATATGACTGGAGGTACAAGATCTAAGCCGCTCATGATAGCGAATTTTGGTAAAACTGTTCCAGCGTCGTAGCAAGATCAGGACGGGAGGCCTGTTCCGCGCACCAGCTTTCCGCACGCGCGCGCCACTCCGGCCAGTGCGTTCGCGCCGAGCGCCAGGCTTCGCCCATCCCTGCTCCGGCATTCCAGGCCCGCCACAATTGCTGCAGCGCCTGCGCCGCTGCCGGTGACAAGCCCTGCAGATAAAGTGCCAGGAACGCGTCCAGCTTGTCCCAATGGGCGCCCTCTTCCTGCGGATAGATGTGCCAGAGCAACGGCCGCCCGGCCCACTGCGCCCGGACGAAGGAGTCCTCGCCGCGCACCGCATTGAAATCGCAGCACCACAACAGGCGGTCGTAGTCATCCTGGGAGACGAACGGCAGCACCTGCAGCTGCAGATTGCCGCGCCGCGCGGCGAAGCCCGGCTCCAGCTCCGCCGTCTCACCCAGCCACTGGCGCAGATCGCCGAGAATGCGCCCACGCGGCACCAGCAACCGGGTCGGCTGCGGATCCGCGGCCAGCGCGTCCAGCCACTCGCCCAGACCGGCATTTTCGTAGGCGAACAGCGAGATCAACCGCTCTTCGCCCTGCAAGATGACGCCGAGGCCAGCGAGAAACGCCTGCTGCGCCGCCGCATTAGTCTGGAACGCCCGCCGCCGCACCAGCAACTCGCGCTCGCGCAGTACGCCGCCGGTCCCGGCGACGAAACCGGGAAAGAAAAAGTACTTCTGCAAGCCCTGGCCCTGGGGCGACGGCAAGCCATGACAGCCGGCCACCCAGTCCTCGGCGCTGAGATACTCCAGATTCAGCCACAGCGGCTGCCGCTTAGCGGCGCGCATGGCCACCACCTGGGCCTCCGGCAGAGTACAGCCGAAGGCCTCGATCACCACGTCGGCCGGTGCCTGGGGCTGCCAGTCCGCCGCCCAGTGACAGACCTCCACACCAGCCACCCGCTGGCGCGCCAGCCCGGCATCGGCCTGCGGACAGAGCGCGACAAAGGCCGCCGGTTCGTCGACCCACAGGCGCACATGGTGGCCATGCTCGGCCGCCAGTTGGCGAGCCAGGCGCCAGGTCACCCCGATGTCGCCGAAGTTGTCCACCACGCTGCAGAATATGTCCCAGCTTGCCACCCTTCTCTCCTCTGGCCATCCGGTGCGCAGTCTATCAGGCTCGCGCGCCCCTCCCGGCCGGCCGTTCCAGCCCTAAGCCAATGAAAAAACTGAAAAAACCTTTGCATTTGGAAAAGGCTTCGAGTCGACAGGGCGACAGCCCAGACGACTGAAATATGGTGAGGTGTCCGAGCGGTTGAAGGAGCACGCCTGGAAAGTGTGTATACGGGAAACCGTATCGTGGGTTCGAATCCCACCCTCACCGCCATATTGCAAGAAAAAGCCGCTGGCATCCTCCGGGACACCAGCGGCTTTTTCGTTTCCAGCCCATACCTGTCAGCGGATGAAAACAAATAAAGCTGTACAGATCGGCTAAATAGCGTATCGTGTCCCCACTGCGCTGCAATTGTCACCGTGATTCGCGACTTGGTGTTCTGATTTCGATCGTTTCATCTCCTCGGCTCCACTGCTCTCGCAACTCAGTAGCAACTCTAGCTATTCACTCAGACCGCTAGAGTCACCCTACCCTTACACCCTGGAGATACACCATGTCCAATCGTCAATCCGGCACCGTCAAGTGGTTCAACGATGAAAAAGGCTTCGGCTTCATCACCCCGGCCGACGGCAGCGCTGACCTGTTCGTACACTTCCGCGCCATTCAGAGCGAAGGCTTCAAGAGCCTGTCGGAAGGCCAGCAAGTGACCTTCGTTCCGGCCAAAGGCCAGAAGGGCATGCAAGCTGAAGACGTGCGCGTTAGCTGATTAGCTGACCCTCGTTGAAAAGAGCCCCGCTTATGCGGGGCTTTTTTGTGCCTGCAATTCCTCCCTCCTCTGCCGTGACGAACCGGCTACCATGGACGGAAACAACGCGCCGCCGGGCAGCGGCGACAACGTCCGTACCAGGGAGCCATACCATGATTGACTCAGCCAATCTCCTTCATAGCGCCGAGGGCCAAGCCGAACTGCTGCAGACCCTGCTCAGCGCCGAGCGCGCAGGCGCCAAGGTCGCCGGCGAAAGCCTGCGCCAAGCCAGCGATCCGGCGCAGCGTGCGCTGCTGCAGCAGGTCCTCAAGGGCGAAGGCGACAGCTGCCTGCTTCTGCTGACCTGCCTCAAGCACCTGGGTCTTGAGCCAAACCGGGAAACCGGCGCCTTCTATGCCAAGGCCATGGCTATCGAGTCGCTGGAGGAGCGCCTGCTGTTCGTCGACAGGGGCCAGCAGTGGGTGATCCGCAAGCTCCGCGACTTCCTGCCGGGCTGCGACGATCCACTGATCCGCAGCGAACTGGAGCAGATGCTGCGGATCCACGAGGAGAACAGCGCGGCAGCGCAAGGCTGATCTCCGACCCTTTCCGCGCCAGCAACAAAAAGGGCCGCCTCACGGCAGCCCCTTTCGGCACGACAGAACGGCTTACTCGGCCAGACGCCAGGTGGTGCCGCCCTTGCCGTCTTCCAGCACCACGCCCATGGCGGTGAGCTGGTCGCGGATGCGGTCGGACTCGGCCCAGTTCTTCTCGGCGCGCGCCTGCAGGCGTGCGGCGATCAGCGCCTCGACCTCGGCGGCGTCCACCTTGCCCTCAGCGCCCGCCTGCAGGAAGGCGTCGGGCTCCAGCTGCAGCACGCCAAGCACCCCGGCCAGCTCCCTGAGGCGCGCGGCCAGCGCGGCGGCGGCGTTCAGGTCAGTCTCGCGCAGACGGTTGACCTCGCGGATCATCTCGAACAGCACCGCGCAGGCTTCCGGCGAGTTGAAGTCGTCGTCCATCGCCGCGCCGAAACGCGCAGCGAACTCCTCGCCACCGGCAGGCGCCGCGTCCGGCAGGCCCTTGAGACCGTTGTAGAAGCGCTCCAGCGCGCCCTTGGCCTCGCGCAGGCTGTCCTCGGAGTAGTTGATCGGGCTGCGGTAGTGGCTGGATACCAGCAGGTAGCGCACCACCTCGGGGTGGTACTTCTCCAGTACCTCGCGGATGGTGAAGAAGTTACCCAAGCTCTTGGACATCTTCTCGCCATCGACGCGCACCGCGCCGGCGTGCATCCAGGCGTTGGCGTACAGCTTGCCGGTGGCCGCCTCGCTCTGCGCGATCTCGTTCTCGTGGTGGGGGAACACCAGGTCCGGGCCGCCGCCGTGGATGTCGAAGGTCTCGCCCAGGCAGCAGGTGGACATCACCGAGCACTCGATGTGCCAGCCCGGACGCCCGGGACCCCACGGCGATTCCCAGCTCGGCTCGCCCGGCTTGGCGCCCTTCCACAGCACGAAGTCGAGCGGATCTTCCTTGGCCTCGTCGACCTCGATGCGCGCGCCGATCTTCAGATCCTCGATCTTGCGCCGCGACAGCTTGCCGTAGCCCTCGAACTTGCCGACCCGGTAGTAGACGTCGCCGTTGCCCGGAGCGTAGGCGAAGCCCTTGTCGATCAGGGTCTGGATCATCGCGTGCATGCCGGCGATGTGGTCGGTGGCACGCGGCTCGATATCCGGACGCAGCACGTTGAGGCGCGCCTCGTCCTCGTGCATAGCGGCGATCATGCGGCCGACCAGATCCTGAAACGACTCGCCATTCTCGTTGGCGCGCTTGATGATCTTGTCGTCGATGTCGGTGATGTTGCGCACGTAGGTCAGCTCATAGCCGCGATGGCGCAGCCAGCGGGCGACCACGTCGAACGCCACCATCTGGCCGATGTGGCAGAAGTCGTAGACGGTCATGCCGCATACGTACATGCGCACCTTGTTGCCTTCCAGCGGCTTGAAATCGTCCTTGCTCTTGGACAGGGTGCTGTAGATGGCAAGCGTCATTTACTGCCCCCAGGAGTCGCGCAGGGTGACGGTACGGTTGAACACCGGCGCGCCCGGCTTCGAGTCCTTGAGGTCGGCGCAGAAGTAGCCTTCGCGCTCGAACTGGAAGCGCTCTTCCGGCACCGCATTGGCCAGCGACGGCTCGGCGCGGCAGCCCTTGAGCACCACCAGCGATTCCGGGTTGATGTTGTCGAGGAAGCTGCCACCCTCCTCGTCGGCCTTCTCCGGGCTGGCCGAGCGGAACAGCCGATCGTACAGACGCACCTCGCACTCGACGCTCTCGGCGGCCGGCACCCAGTGGATCACGCCCTTGACCTTGCGGCCTTCCGGGTTCTTGCCCAGGGTGTTCTCGTCGTAGCTGCAGCGCAGCTCGACGATGTTGCCGGCTTCGTCCTTGATCGCCTCGTCGGCACGGATCACGTAGCTGCCGCGCAGGCGCACTTCGCCACCGGGAATCAGGCGCTTGTAGCCGGCCGGCGGGACTTCCTCGAAGTCGCTGGCGTCGATGAAGATCTCGCGGGAGAACGGCAGCACGCGCACACCCATGTCCTGCTTGGGATGGCGCGGCAGCTCGAGGTTCTCGACCTGGCCTTCGGGGTAGTTGGTGATGACCACCTTCAGCGGCTTGAGCACGCACATGGCGCGCGCGGCGTTGGCGTCGAGATCCTCGCGGATGGCGAACTCGAGCATGCCGATGTCGACCAGGCCGCCGGCGCGGTTGACGCCGATCAGGTCGCAGAAGTGGCGGATCGAGCCCGGGGTGTAGCCGCGGCGACGGTAGCCGCTCAGGGTCGACATGCGCGGATCGTCCCAGCCGTTGACGTGGCCTTCATCGACCAGCTGCTTGAGCTTGCGCTTGCTGGTGATGGTGTAGTTCAGGTTGAGGCGGGCGAATTCGTACTGGCGCGGCTGGGCCGGCACCGGCAGGTTGGCCAGGAACCACTCGTACAGCGGGCGGTGATCCTCGAACTCCAGGGTGCAGATCGAGTGGGTAACCCCTTCGATGGCGTCCGACTGGCCGTGGGTGAAGTCGTAGCTCGGGTAGATGCACCACTTGTCGCCGGTCTGGTGGTGATGGGCGTGGCGGATGCGATAGAGGATCGGGTCGCGCAGGTTCATGTTCGGCGAGGCCATGTCGATCTTCGCGCGCAGCGCGCGGGCGCCGTCGGGGAATTCGCCGGCCTTCATGCGGGCGAACAGGTCGAGGTTCTCCTCGACACTGCGCTCGCGGAACGGGCTGTTCTTGCCCGGCTCGGTCAGGTTACCGCGGTAGGCGCGCGCCTCGTCCGGCGACAGGTCGCAGACGTAGGCCTTGCCGGCCTTGATCAGGTGCACGGCCCAGGCGAACAGCTGGTCGAAGTAGTTGGAGGCGTAGCGCTCCTCGCCGGCCCACTGGAAGCCCAGCCACTCAACGTCCGCCTTGATCGCGTCGATGTATTCCTGGTCTTCCTTGGCCGGGTTGGTGTCGTCGAAGCGCAGGTTGCACTCGCCACCGAATTCCTGGGCCAGGCCGAAGTTCAGGCAGATCGACTTGGCGTGGCCGATGTGCAGGTAGCCGTTGGGCTCCGGCGGGAAGCGGGTGATGATCTTAGCGTGCTTGCCGGCTTCCAGGTCGGCCTGGACGATCGGACGGAGGAAATTCGCGGCAGCGGCGGAAGTCTCGGGCTTGCTCATGGGATCCTTGAACATGTCGGCGCCAGCCAGGGTAGGCCGGCCAATGCAAAGCGCTTATGATAGCGAACCCGTCAAGCCCCTGACAGACACCCGGCAATAACAACGCCACCCGGTGACGTTCGGGCATCCATCACCCTTTCAGCGGACCCCAACCATGATCAAGCTGCACACCAACCACGGCGTCATCACCCTGAAGCTGTTTGCCGACAAGGCCCCGGAAACCGCGGCCAACTTCGAGCAGTACGTGAAGGACGGCCACTACGACAACACCATCTTCCACCGCGTGATCGGCAACTTCATGATCCAGGGCGGCGGCTTCGAGCCGGGCATGAAGCAGAAGAGCACCCGTGCGCCGATCAAGAACGAGGCTGACAACGGCCTGTCCAACAAGGTCGGTACCGTCGCCATGGCCCGCACCATGGACCCGCACTCGGCCAGCGCGCAGTTCTTCATCAACGTGTCCGACAACAGCTTCCTCGACCACACCGCCAAGAACTCCCAGGGCTGGGGCTACGCCGTGTTCGGCGAAGTGGTCGAAGGCATGGACGTGGTCAACAAGATCAAGGCCGTAGCTACCGGCAACCGCTCCGGCCACGGCGACGTGCCGCTGGAAGACGTGATCATCGAGAAGGCCGAAGTCGTCGCCGAGTGATTCGATGAGCGTCCTGTTCATCTCGGACCTGCATCTCGAAGCGGAACGCCCGGACATCACCCGGGCGTTTCTGCATTTCCTGCAGACCCGCGCCACCGGCGCCGAGGCGCTGTACATCCTCGGCGACTTCTTCGAGGTGTGGGTCGGCGACGACGCCATGGATGAATTCCAGCGCGCCATCGCCCTGGCCCTGCGCCAACTGGCGGACAGCGGCACGCGGATCTACCTGATGCACGGCAACCGCGACTTCATGCTCGGCAAGCGTTTCTGCCGCGCGGCCGGTTGCAGCCTGCTCAGGGAAGGCAGCGTAATCCAGCTCAACGGCGAGCCGGTGCTGCTGCTACACGGCGACAGCCTGTGCACCCGCGACGAGAGCTACCAGCGCCTGCGCAAACGTCTGCGCAATCCCTTCTCGCTGTGGCTGTTGCGCAACCTGCCGCTGGCCACCCGCCACAAGCTGGCGCGCAAGCTGCGCGATGCCAGCCGCATGCGCACCCGCGAGAAGGCCGCCGAGTCACCCCGGAAGTGGTGCCGCAGCTCATGGCCGAACGAGGCGTGCGCACCCTGATCCACGGCCATACCCACCGTCCCGCCATACACCAGCTGCTGGTCAACGGCCAGAACGCGCAGCGCATCGTCCTCGGCGACTGGGACCAGCAGGGCTGGGCGTTGGAAGTGGACGCCCACGGCTACCATCTGACGCCCTTCCCCCTGGGCTGAGGCCCGACCCAGAGCTCCCTTTTTCAGGCCCACGCGAGCCTACGCCCCCTCTCACTATCTTGTCTCCGGCCGGCACACTGCCGGGGACAAGCGCCCCCGTCATCGATGCCCCCGTCGGTCTCTGCCATCAACATGGCAGAAGCCTCAAACCCCATCTATAAGTAATAAATCAAGACGCTGTACTACCCCTCCTGCGACATACCGGGCGTCCGCAATCAGGCTCTCAGCCACCCGCTGTACTGACTGGAGGATATCAATGGACCCGTCATCCCCCCGCTCCGAGCTGGCTGATGCACTGTTCCGCTTGCGTCGCACCTTCTATGCCCTGGCCGCTTTTAGCGGGGTGATCAACCTGCTGATGCTGACTCCGGCGGTGTACATGCTGCAGGTGCCCTGGTCAGCAGCAACGTCACCACCCTATTGATGCTCACCCTGCTGGTAGTCGGCCTGTTCGTGCTGATCGCACTGCTGGAGGTGGTGCGCTCAAGCGTGCTGATCCGCGTCGGCAACCGGCTCGACATGATGCTCAACCAGCGAATCTTCAGTGCCGCCTTCGAGCGCAATCTACGCCGCGCTGGCGGCAACCCATCGCAGGCACTGCAGGATCTGTCGCAGGTGCGCCAGTTCCTCACCGGCAACGGCCTGTTCGCCTTTTTCGACGCGCCCTGGACGCCCATCTACCTGATAGTCGTCTCCCTGGTCCATCCGCTGCTCGGGGTCATCACCCTGGTCGGCTCGCTGTTGCTGGTCAGCCTCGCCTGGCTGACCGAGACCAGCACCCGCAAGCCTCTGGCCGAAGCCAACCAGGCGGCCATGGCCTCCGCCACCTTCGCCAACAACAACCTGCGCAACGCCGAAGTCATCGAGGCCATGGGCATGCTGCCGGCCATCCGCCAGCGCTGGTTCGGCAATCATCTGCGGATTCTCGAGCTGCACTCTGATCGCGCCGCCTGGATCAACGGCGTGACGCGCTTCGTGCGCATCACCCTGCAGTCGCTGCTCCTTGGTGCCGGCGCGCTGCTGGCGATCGAAGGCGAGATCACCCCGGGGATGATGATTGCCTGCTCCATCCTTGGCGGCCGGGCACTGGCGCCGGTCGAGCAGGTGATCGCGACCTGGAAGCAGCTGCTGTCCAGCCGCGCGGCTTGGGGGCGACTGTCCACCCTGCTGCACGACTTCCCGGCACGCAAGGAGTCCATGTCGCTGCCCAAACCCACGGGCATGCTCAGCGTGGAAAGCGCCTTCGCCAACGCGCCAGGCTCGAACCTGCCGATCCTGCGCGCCATCAGCTTCAACCTGTCCCCTGGCGAAGCCCTGGGCGTGATCGGTCCCTCGGCTTCCGGCAAGTCGACCCTCGCCCGCCTGCTGGTCGGCATCTGGCCGGCCCAGGCCGGCAAGGTGCGCCTGGACGGCGCCGAGGTGTTCCAGTGGAACAAGGAAGAACTCGGCCCCTGGCTGGGCTACTTGCCGCAGGATGTCGAGCTGTTCGAAGGCACCATCGCGGAGAACATCGCCCGCTTCGGCCAGGTGGACAGCGACGCCGTGATCCAGGCGGCCCGCCAGGCCAGCGTGCACGAGATGATCCTGCGCCTGCCCGACACCCACCTCAGCACCGACGGCGGCTCGCTGTCCGGCGGCCAGAAGCAGCGCATCGGCCTGGCCCGTGCGCTGTACGGTGATCCGTCGCTGATCGTGCTCGACGAGCCGAACTCGAGCCTCGACGACGTCGGCGAAGCCGCGCTGATCCAGGCCCTGAGCGACCTGAAACGGCGCGGCAAGACCCTGGTACTGATCTCGCACCGGCCCACCGTACTGAATATCGTCGACAAGATCCTGGTGCTGCGTGAAGGCATGGTGCATATGTTCGGCAGCCGCGACGAGGTGTTTGCCGCCCTGCGCCAGGCCAGCGTCGCCCAGGCGGCCGCGGGCGCCACGCCCCTGTCCTCGGTCAAGACCAAGGAGTGATGCGCCATGTCGAATCTGGGGGGAGAACACATGGGCCTGGGGCTTCCGGGTGGCGAACGGGTGATCGACGTCGACGATGGCCGCCCGCGCCGCTGGGGACTGTGGCTGGTGGCCGTCGGCTTTGGCGGCTTCATCCTCTGGGCCAGCCTGGCGCCGCTGGATGCCGGGGTGGTGGCCAATGCCACGGTCAACATCACCGACAACCGCAAGACCATCCAGCACCTGAGTGGCGGTTCGGTTAACGCCATCCTGGTCCGCGAAGGCGACCGGGTGGCGCGCGACCAGCCGCTGATCGAGCTCGACCAGACCCGGGCCATCGCCGAACAGGGCGTGGTCAGTTCCCAGTACATCGTCGCGCGGACCGTGGAGAATCGCCTGCAGGCCGAGCGGGACGGCCTGGACACGGTGACCTTCGACCCCGAACTGCTCGCCCGCTTCGCCGGCGACGCGCGCCTGCAGGAAGCCACCACCCTGCAGACGCGCCTGTTCGCCACCCGCCGCGCGGCGCTGACCGGCGAGGCCGGCATCCTGCGGGAAAACATCCGCGGCGCCGAGGAACAGCTCAAGGGCCTGCGCCAGGTGCAGGCGGCACGCAGCGCGCAGATCAACTTCCTCGCCCAGGAGCTGGACGGCGTGCGCAACCTCGCCGCCGAAGGTTATGTGGCGCGCAACCGCATGCTCGAACTCGAACGCAGCGCCGCCGACCTCAACGCCCAGCGGGCGCAGAGCGTGGCCGACATCGGCCGCACCCACAACCAGATTGCCGAACTGAAGCTGCGTATCCTGCAGCTGGAGCAGGACTTCCAGAAGGAAGTGCAGTCGCAGCTGACCGAAGTGCAGAAGGAGGTCAGCGCCCAGGCCGACCGCCTGCGGGCCCTGGATTACGAGGTGGCGCACACCGTGATCCGCTCACCCATCGACGGCCTGGTACTCGGCCTCAACGTCTCGACCATCGGCGGCGTGATCCAGCCGGGCGCGGAACTGATGAGCGTGGTGCCCGCCGACGAGCCGCTGCAGGTGGACGCCATGATCCCGGTGCAGGCCATCGACAAGATGGCCCCAGGACTGCCGGTGGACATCACCTTCCCCGCCTTCAACCATGCCCAGACCCCCAACATTCCGGGCCGAGTGCTGACCATCGCCGCCGACAGGCTGGTCGATGAAACCAGCAAGGAGCCCTATTACCTCGCCCAGATCGGCGTCACCGAGGAAGGCATGGGGATGCTCGGCAGCAACCAGATCCGCGCCGGGATGCCAGCCACGGTGATCATCAAGACTGGGGAGCGCAACCTGATGAGCTACCTGCTCAAGCCGGTGCTGACGCGCGTCAACAGTGCCTTCAAGGAGCAATGAATGCTTGCCCGCCTCGCCCTCGCCTGCCTGGCCGGCTTGGCCAGCCTGCCCGCCAGCGCTCTGGACCTGCAGGAGGCCTGGGAACTCCTGCAAGCCCAGGGACCCACCTACCGTGCCGCGGTGCATGAGCGTGACGCCGGCGTGGAGAACCGCGCCATTGGCCGGGCCGGCCTGCTGCCCCAGCTCAGCGCCAGTGCCAGCCGCAGCCGGGTGAACGGCACCCGTGAGGAGAAGAACTTCATCGGCAACACTGTCGAGAGCGACCTCGACTACGACGCAGAAGCCTACATCGCACGTCTGCGCCAGCCCCTGTACAACCGCCAGAAATTCGCCGAGTACCGCCAGGGCAAGCAGCGCGCCGACTACAGCGAGGCGGTGTTCGACGCCAAGACCCAGCAGGTCGCCGTGAGTCTGGCCGGCCGCTATTTCGATGTATTGCTGACCCGCGAGACCATCGACCTGGCCACGGCCAAGCTCAAGGCCTTCGAGCAACAGGTCGCCGCGGCACAGCGGCGCTTCGACCTGGGCGACGGCACCATCACCGACGTCGACCAAGCCACCGCCCGGCGCGATCTGGCCCAGGCCGAGCTGATCGAGGCGCAGGACAACCAGGCAGTCGCCCTGCGCCTGCTGCAGGAAATCCTCGGCCAGGTGCCGGAAAACCTCGCCACCCTGCGCCAGGAGTTCCCGACGCCGGCCCTGCAGCCTGCCAGCCTGCCGGAGTGGCTGAGCCAGGCCAAGGCCAACAACCCGAGCCTGCGCGCCCAGCAGTTCAATCACGGCGTGGCGGAAGAGGAAGTCAACCGGGCCAAGAGCGGACACTGGCCGACCGTGGATCTGGTGCTGGGCTATACCGACAGCGACAGCGACTCGGTCTCCACCATCGACCAGCAGAACCGCTATGCCTCGGCCGGCGTGGAACTGAACATGCCGCTGTACGCTGGCGGCGGGGTCAGCGCCCGCGTACGCCAGGCCGTCGCCAGCCGCGAACAGGCCGGCGAGGAGCTGAACGCCACCCGCGAGGAGGTGCTATCGGCCACCACCCGCGAGTTTCGCGGCGTGCAGAGCGGCGAGACGCGCATCCGGGCGCTGGAGCGAGCCGTGATCTCCAGCGAACGGGCCCAGGACTCGGCGCGCAAGAGCTTTCTCGCCGGCTCCAGCACCAACCTCGACATCCTCAATGCCGAGGAACAGGTATACATCGCCCGCCGCGACCTGCTCGAAGCCAAGCTGCGCTACCTGCAGGCGCGACTGCAGCTGGCCGCCGCCGTCGGCCTGCTCGGCGAGGACGACATCAGCCAGGCCAATGCCTACCTGGGCCCAGCGCTGGTCCTCAACAACTGACGCGCAGGCGGATCAGGCCGCCGCGCCGCTGTGGAAGCGGAACTCCGGGTCCGGCGTCAGAATCGCCTCGCGCTCGACCTCGGCAAAAAAGGCCACCCGCTCGTCGATCGGCTCGCTGGCGTACTGCTGGGCCATCTTCAGGTAATCCTGATAGTGGCGCGCCTCGGACTTGAGCAGCGAGAGGTAGAACTTGCCCAGCTCCTCGTCCAGGAAAGGCGCCAGCCGGTAGAAGCGCTCGCAGGAGCGCGCCTCGATGTAGGCGCCGACGATCAGGGTGTCCACCAGCTTGCCCGGCTCGCTCTTGCGGATGTGCGCGTGCAGGCGCTGGGCGTACAGCGAAGCGCTGACCGGGCGATAGGCCACGCCGCGTTTCTTCATCAGCGCCGCCACCTGCTCGAAATGACGCAGCTCCTCGCGCGCCAGGCGCGACAACTTGTACTGCAGGTCTTCCTTCTCGACATAGCGGTACAGCAGGGTCAGCGCCGTACTGGCGGCCTTCTTCTCGCAGTTGGCGTGATCGATCAGCAGGATCTCGGGGTGCTGCAGCGCCTGGTCGATCCAGGCCTGGGGCGTCGGGCAGAGCAGGAAGCTCTCGATCTCGGGAAGCAGGGACATGGCAATCCGGCTAGTCTTGGAAAGCCGCGCATTATACGGCCCTCGCTCGATACGGGCATGTCTGCCGCTTGACGTGCATCAAGCGGCAGACGACGGCGTTGCGTCTAGAGTTGAGATCGAAAGCCACCGAGGAAGAAGACCATGCAAGCCATCCGCAGCATTCTGGTAGTGCTGGAACCCAATCAGCCGGAAGGCCTGGCGCTCAAACGGGCAACGCTGATCGCCAACGCCACCCAGTCCGAGCTGCACTTGCTGGTGTGCGACACGCAACGCAACCACGACGTCTTTCTCGACGATCTGGCGCTGAGCCTGCGCGAGGAAGGCCACACCGTCTCCACCCGCCAGGACTGGCAGGAAACGACCTACCAGACCATCATCGCCGCTCAGCAGGCCGAGGGCTGCGGCCTGGTGATCAAGCAGCACTACCCGGACAACCCGCTGAAGAAGGCGTTGCTCACCCCGGACGACTGGAAGTTGCTGCGCTACTGTCCCTGCCCGGTGCTGCTGGTCAAGACCGACCGGCCCTGGACCGGCGGCAAGGTGCTGGCGGCGGTCGATGTCGGCAATGACGAGCCCGAGCACCGCTCCCTGCATGCCAACATCGTCTGCCACGCCCACGACATCGCCCACTTGGCCAAGGGCGAACTGCATGTACTCAGCGCCCATCCGGCGCCGCTGCTCACGGCCGCCGACCCCAGCTTCCAGCTGAGCGAAACCATCGCCGCGCGCTACCGCGAAGCCTGCCAGAGCTTCCAGGACGAGTACGGCCTCGGCAGCCACCAACTGCATATCGCCGAAGGCCCCGCCGACCTGCTGATTCCGCAGATGGCATTGCAGCTCGATGCGGCAGTCACGGTGATCGGCTCGGTGGCACGCAGCGGCCTGTCCGGCGCACTGATCGGCAACACCGCCGAAGTGGTGCTGGATACGCTGCAAAGCGACGTGCTGGTACTCAAGCCGGACGACATCTGCGACCAGCTGGAGAAACTGACGGCGACGGAGTGAGCCCGATCAGCCGCGCCCCTCCCGGCCCTCCACTAGGAAAAGCGGCGCGATATAGCGCTGGTAGTGGGCCTCGGACAGCAGGAAGTACTCGCGATCGATCGCATCGCGCAGCTCCGGCAGGCTGCTGTCGCGGAACTCCGGCAGCAGCACGATGCCGTAGGCGTCCAGCTGCTGGATCATCCGCGCACCGCGGGCGATCAGCTGGTAGGCCCAGCAGTACGGCGACTGCCGCTCGACGAAGCGAATCTGCCGCTGCTGCAGCTGGTGGCGCAGCAAGTGCGGATCGAACACTTCCAGCTTGGCGGCCACCACCTGCACCAGCAGGGTTTCCAGACGCTGCCAGACGGCGCGCTTCTCGTCTTCGCCGTACAGGTTCCAGTTCACCACCTCGTGGTGGAAGCGCTTGCAGCCGCGGCACACCAGATCGCCATAAACCGTGGAACAGAGGCCGATACAGGGAGTCTTGATGCGCTGATGGGGCATGGCGAATGGTGTGCGATACGGGGGTGAGGCGGCATGTTAGCCCTTTGTCTATGCTGGGTCATCCGCCACCGGCTGGGTGGATTGCTTAACTTATTCCGGTCTTTCCAGTAGAATCTGCCCGCCTTGTTACAGGCGCCAATGTCCGCAGGAAGCTGTTTTCAAAGCGTCACGAGCACAGTAAACCCGGTAGGAAGCAGTTGGTGAGACCCGCATCGCTCCGCCCTCACCAACACACCTTCGTCATGATCGCCGGCGTAAAACTTTGAAAACAGCTTCTGGACGAAAGTCCCGGACTCCCGCATGGGACCACTGATGAGGGTAATACTGTGCTTGAAGCCTACCGCAAACACGTAGAAGAGCGTGCCGCCCAGGGCGTCGTGCCCCAGCCGCTGAACGCCGAGCAGACCGCAGGCCTGGTTGAGCTGCTGAAGAACCCGCCGGCCGGCGAAGAAGAATTCCTGGTTGACCTGATCACCAACCGCGTTCCCGCGGGCGTCGACGAAGCCGCCTACGTCAAGGCCGGTTTCCTGTCCGCCATCGCCAAGGGCGAGACCGCTTCTCCGCTGATCAGCAAGCAGCGCGCTGTCGAGCTGCTGGGCACCATGCAGGGCGGCTACAACATCGCCACCCTGGTCGAGCTGCTGGACAACGCCGAACTGGCCGAAGTCGCTGCTGCTCAGCTCAAGCACACCCTGCTGATGTTCGACGCCTTCCACGACGTTTCCGAGCGCGCCAAGAAGGGCAACGCCGCCGCCAAGGCCGTGCTGCAGTCCTGGGCTGACGCCGAGTGGTTCGTCAACCGTCCGGCCCTGGCCGAGAAGATCACCCTGGCCGTGTTCAAGGTCCCGGGCGAAACCAACACCGACGACCTGTCGCCGGCTCCGGACGCCTGGTCGCGCCCTGACATCCCGCTGCACGCCCTGGCCATGCTGAAGATGGCCCGCGACGGCATCAACCCGGACGTCCCGGGTTCGGTCGGTCCGCTGAAGCAGATGGAAGAGCTGAAGGCCAAGGGCTTCCCGGTTGCCTACGTCGGCGACGTGGTCGGCACCGGTTCTTCCCGCAAGTCCGCCACCAACTCCGTGCTGTGGTTCTTCGGTGATGACATCCCGAACGTGCCGAACAAGCGCGCCGGTGGCTTCTGCTTCGGCACCAAGATCGCCCCGATCTTCTACAACACCATGGAAGACGCCGGCGCCCTG
>LNAP01000896.1_pt1 | contig 32703 bp, 15 predicted proteins | sample 602601 | NCBI WGS metagenome assembly LNAP01 (sample SAMN02440304, study PRJNA202911) | soil metagenome | biome: Subtropical and temperate rainforests or woodlands; isolation source: soil samples (1 kg each in a 20% v/v slurry with milli Q water) were... ...
CACAAGCCTAACAAAAAAGGCCGGCTTTTGCCGGGCCTTTCCTAGTGTGCGGTGCGGGACCGCTTACTCGCCCGAGGGCGGCAGCGCCAGCAGTTCCGGCTCCGGCGCGGCAGGCACGATGGCGGCCTGCTTCTCGCGCTCGTCCAGGATCATCTTGTCGCGCTTGACTGCGACTTCGCGGATCTTGGCCATCGAGGCGCCGGTGCCTGCCGGAATCAACCGGCCGACGATGACGTTTTCCTTGAGGCCTTCCAGCGGATCCACCTTGCCGTTGACGGCGGCTTCGGTGAGCACGCGGGTGGTCTCCTGGAACGAGGCCGCCGAGAAGAACGAGCGGGTCTGCAAGCTCGCCTTGGTGATGCCGAGCAGTACCGGCGTTCCCGTGGCGATCTTCTTGCCCTCTTCCTTGGCCCGCGCATTGAGCTGGTCGAATTCGATCTTGTCGATCTGCTCGCCCGAAATCATGTCGGTCTCGCCCTGATCGGTGATCTCGACCTTCTGCAGCATCTGACGGACAATCACTTCGATGTGCTTGTCGTTGATGAGCACGCCCTGCAACCGGTAGACTTCCTGGATTTCGTTGACCAGATAGGCAGCGAGTTCCTCGATGCCCTTGATCGCCAGAATGTCGTGCGGCGCCGGATTGCCTTCGACGATGAAGTCGCCCTTTTCGACGATGTCACCATCCTGCAGATGGATGTGCTTGCCCTTCGGAATGAGGTACTCGCGGGTCTCCTCGTTCTTGTCGATCGGCTCGATCGAGATCCGGCGCTTGTTCTTGTAGTCGCGACCGAACCTGATGGTGCCGCCGATTTCCGCGATGATCGCCGCGTCCTTGGGCTTGCGCGCCTCGAACAGCTCGGCCACCCGCGGCAGACCGCCGGTGATGTCGCGGGTCTTGGCACCTTCGGTGGAGATACGCGCGAGAATGTCGCCCGTCTTCACCTTGGCCCCGGTGTCGACCGACAGAATCGCGTCGGGCGACAGCATGTAGCGGGCTTCGCCGCCACGCGCGAGCTTGAGGATCTTGCCGTCCTTGCCCTTGATGACAATGGCCGGACGCAGATCCGCGCCGCCGCGCGAGGAACGCCAGTCGGTGACCACGCGCTTGGCGATACCGGTCGACTCGTCGAGCGTTTCCGAGATCGACTGGCCGTCGACCAGATCCTCGAAACCGATCACGCCTTCGACTTCGGTCAGCAGCGGACGGGAATACGGATCCCATTCCGCGATGCGCTGGCCGCGCTTGATCATGTCGCCTTCGGCAACGTGCACGCGGGCGCCGTACTGAATGCGATGCGTCGCACGTTCGGTACCGTCGGCATCCGAGATCGCGATGACCATGTTGCGGACCATGGCGACCATGTGGCCTTCGCCGTTCTTGGCGATGGCTTCGTTCTTGATCGTCACCTTGCCGTCGAAGTTCGATTCGATCACCGACTGCTCGTTGATCTGCGCCGCGCCGCCGATGTGGAACGTACGCATCGTCAGCTGGGTACCGGGCTCACCGATCGACTGCGCGGCGATGACGCCGACAGCTTCACCGTGGTTGACCGGCGTGCCGCGGGCCAGATCGCGACCGTAGCACATGCCGCAGATGCCGTTGACCAGTTCGCAGGTCAGGGCCGAGCGGATCTTCACTTCCTGGATGCCGGCCTGCTGGATGGCGTCGACGTGGGTCTCCTCCATCAGCGTGCCGCGCTTGACCACGATCTTGTTGGTCGCGGGATCGCGCAGATCCTCGCCCGCGGTGCGGCCGAGAATGCGCGAGGCCAGCGACGCAACCACCGAACCGGAGTCGATGATGGCGCGCATCTTGATGCCGAGCTTGGTGCCGCAATCGCTCTGCGTGATGATGCAGTCCTGCGCCACGTCGACCAGACGGCGGGTCAGGTAGCCGGAGTTCGCCGTCTTCAACGCGGTATCGGCGAGACCCTTGCGGGCGCCGTGGGTCGAGTTGAAGTATTCGAGAACCGACAGGCCCTCCTTGAAGTTCGAGATGATCGGCGTCTCGATGATCTCACCCGACGGCTTGGCCATCAGGCCGCGCATGCCGGCAAGCTGACGCATCTGGGCCGGCGAACCGCGGGCGCCGGAATGCGACATCATGTAGATCGAGTTGATCTGGGTCTCTTCACCCTTGGAGTTCTTCTTGACCGAAGAAATCTCCTTCATCATCTCCTTGGCGACTTCTTCACCGGCCTTCGACCAGGCGTCGACGACCTTGTTGTACTTCTCACCGTGGGTGATCAGACCGTCGTTGTACTGCTGCTCGAAGTCCTTCGCGAGCGTGCGGGTCGCATCGACGATCTTCCACTTCGACGCCGGCACGACCATGTCGTCCTTGCCGAACGAGATGCCCGCCTTGAAGGCGTTGTAGAAGCCGAGCGCCATGATGCGGTCGCAGAAGATCACGGTCTCTTTCTGACCGCAGTGACGATAGACCTGATCGATGACGCCGGAGATTTCCTTCTTGGTCATCAGCTTGTTGATGACGTCGAAGGGCATCTTCACCGACTTCGGCAGGACCTGGCCGAGCATGGTGCGGCCGGCCGTGGTGTCGTACCAGCGGGTGACCTGCTTGCCGGTCTCGTCGAGACCTTCCCAGCGATACTTGATCTTGGTGTGCAGGTGGATGACCTTGGCATGCAGCGCATGCTCGATCTCCGCCATCTCCTTGTACAGCTTGCCCTGGCCCGGAAGGCCGTCGCGCATCACCGACAGGTAGTACAGACCGAGCACGATGTCTTGCGACGGCACGATGATCGGCTGGCCGTTGGCGGGATGCAGGATGTTGTTGGTCGACATCATCAGCACGCGGGCTTCCAGCTGCGCTTCGAGCGACAGCGGGACGTGCACGGCCATCTGGTCGCCGTCGAAGTCGGCGTTGAAGGCCGCGCAGACCAGCGGATGCAGCTGGATCGCCTTGCCCTCGATCAGCACCGGCTCGAACGCCTGGATGCCCAGGCGATGCAGCGTCGGCGCGCGGTTCAGCAGCACGGGATGCTCGCGAATGACCTCGTCCAAGATGTCCCAGACCTCGGGACGCTCTTTTTCGACGAGCTTCTTCGCCTGCTTCACCGTGGTGGACAGACCCTTGGCATCAAGCCGCGAATAGATGAACGGCTTGAACAGTTCGAGCGCCATCTTCTTCGGCAGGCCGCACTGGTGCAGGCGCAGTTCGGGACCGACCACGATGACCGAACGGCCGGAGTAGTCGACGCGCTTGCCGAGCAGGTTCTGACGGAAGCGGCCCTGCTTGCCCTTCAGCATGTCGGCGAGCGACTTCAGCGGACGCTTGTTGGCGCCGGTGATGACGCGGCCACGGCGGCCGTTGTCGAACAGTGCGTCGACGGCCTCCTGCAGCATGCGCTTTTCGTTGCGGATGATGATGTCCGGCGCGCGCAGCTCCATCAGCCGCTTCAGGCGGTTGTTGCGGTTGATGACGCGGCGGTAGAGATCGTTGAGATCCGAGGTGGCGAAGCGGCCGCCATCGAGCGGCACCAGCGGACGCAGGTCCGGCGGGATCACCGGCACCACCGTGAGGATCATCCATTCCGGCTTGTTGCCGGAATAGCGGAAGGCCTCGACGATCTTCAGGCGCTTGGCGAGCTTCTTGTGCTTGATGTCGGATTCGGTCTCTTTCATATCGACGCGCAGCTGCGCATCGAGCTTCTCGAGCTCTAGACCCTTCAGCAGTTCACGGATCGCCTCGGCGCCGATCATGGCGGTGAAGCTGTCCTGGCCGTATTCGTCCTGCGCGCGGAGATACTCTTCCTCGGACAGCAGCTGGCGGTCCTTGAGCGCGGTCAGACCCGGCTCGAGAACGACATAATATTCAAAATACAGGATCCGCTCGAGATCCTTCAGGGTCATGTCGAGCAGCTGGCCAATGCGCGACGGCAGCGACTTCAGGAACCAGATGTGCGCAACCGGAGCGGCGAGCTCGATGTGGCCCATGCGCTCGCGCCGGACGCGCGACAGGGTCACTTCGACCGAGCACTTCTCGCAGATGATGCCCTTGTACTTCATGCGCTTGTACTTGCCGCACAGGCACTCGTAATCCTTGATCGGCCCGAAGATGCGGGCGCAGAACAGGCCGTCGCGCTCGGGCTTGAAGGTGCGGTAGTTGATGGTTTCCGGCTTCTTGATCTCGCCGTAGGACCACGACAGAATCTTCTCCGGGGACGCAATCGAGATGCGGATCTGGTCGAAGACCTGAGCCGGCGTCGTCGGATTGAACAGATTCATAATTTCTTGGTTCATCGTCTTCTCCTCGCGTGCCGGTCGCCACCAGCAGCAAATTCGAGATTCTTTGGTCGCGACGCGCCTTGCTCAACGTCCGGGCAAAGCGCGGATGCCCGGCCAAAGCGGCCGGGCATTCGCTTGTAAATTACTCGGCCGCCTCGGACGGGGTCGGCGCCTGCTTCGAGTTGTGCAGGTCGACGTTGAGGCCCAGCGAGCGCATTTCCTTGACCAGCACGTTGAACGATTCCGGGATGCCGGCCTCGAACGTGTCGTCGCCGCGCACGATCGCTTCGTAGACCTTGGTACGGCCCGCGACGTCGTCTGACTTCACCGTCAGCATTTCCTGGAGCGTGTACGCTGCGCCGTAAGCCTCGAGCGCCCACACTTCCATTTCGCCGAAACGCTGTCCGCCGAACTGCGCCTTGCCGCCCAGCGGCTGCTGGGTGACGAGCGAGTAAGGACCGATCGAACGCGCGTGGATCTTGTCGTCCACGAGATGGTGCAGCTTGAGCATGTAGATGTACCCAACCGTCACCTTGCGATCGAACTGATCGCCGGTCCGTCCGTCATAGACGGTGGACTGGCCCGACGCGTCGAGGCCTGCCATCTTCAGCATTTCCTCGATGTCGGCTTCCTTCGCTCCGTCGAACACCGGCGTCGCAATCGGCACGCCGGGCTTCAGGTTGCGCGCGAGCTCCAGGAGCTCGCTGTCGTTCAGCGACTTGATGACCTCGTCGTCGCCGTAGATCTTCTTCAGGGTCTCCTTCAGCGGCTTGAGATCCTGCTTGGCATAGTAGGCATCGACGGTCTGGCCGATGCGCTTGCCCATGCCTGCGCAGGCCCAGCCGAGATGGGTCTCGAGGATCTGACCGACGTTCATGCGCGACGGCACGCCGAGCGGGTTGAGCACGATGTCGGCATGCGTCCCGTCTTCAAGGAACGGCATGTCTTCGATCGGAACGATCTTCGACACCACGCCCTTGTTGCCGTGACGTCCGGCCATCTTGTCGCCGGGCTGGATCTTGCGCTTCACCGCGACGAAGACCTTGACCATCTTCATCACGCCGGGCGGCAGTTCGTCGCCGCGCTGCAGCTTTTCGACCTTGTCGAGGAAGCGCTGTTCGAGGCCCTTCTTCGACTCGTCGTACTGCTTCCGCATCGCTTCGATTTCGGACATCAGCTTGTCGTTGGAGGATGCGAACATCCACCACTGCGACTTCGGATACTCTTCGAGTACGGCGCGGGTGATCTTGCCGTCCTTCTTGAAGCCCTTCGGACCGGCGATGCCGACCTTGTTCTCCAGAAGATCGGTCAGACGGCCGTAGACGTTGCGGTCGAGAATGGCCTGCTCGTCGTCGCGATCCTTGGCGAGGCGTTCGATTTCCTCCCGCTCGATCGCCAGCGCGCGCTCGTCCTTGTCGACGCCGTGCCGGTTGAAGACGCGGACTTCGACGATGGTGCCCTGCACGCCCGGGGGCACGCGGAGCGAGGTATCGCGAACGTCGGAGGCCTTTTCGCCGAAGATGGCGCGCAGAAGCTTTTCTTCCGGCGTCATCGGGCTTTCGCCCTTCGGGGTGATCTTGCCGACCAGGATGTCGCCGGCGCGGACTTCGGCGCCGATGTACACGATGCCGGCTTCGTCGAGGTTCTTCAGCGCTTCTTCCGACACGTTCGGAATGTCGCGGGTGATTTCCTCAGGCCCGAGCTTGGTGTCGCGGGCCATCACTTCGAATTCCTCGATGTGGATCGAGGTGAAGACGTCTTCCTTCACGATCCGCTCGGAGAGCAGGATCGAATCTTCGAAGTTGTAGCCATTCCACGGCATGAACGCGACCAGCACGTTGCGGCCGAGCGCAAGTTCGCCGAGGTCGGTCGACGGACCGTCCGCGATGATGTCGCCCTTGGCAACGCTGTCGCCCACCTTCACCAGCGGACGCTGGTTGATGCAGGTCGACTGGTTGGAGCGCTGGTACTTCATGAGACGATAGATATCGACGCCCGACTTGGTGGGATCGAGATCTTCGGTGGCGCGGATCACGATGCGCGTGGCATCGATCTGGTCGATCACGCCGGTGCGCCGGGCTGCGATCGCGGCACCCGAGTCGCGGGCCACGACGGCTTCCATGCCGGTGCCGACGAACGGCGCTTCGGCGCGAACCAGAGGCACGGCCTGACGCTGCATGTTCGAGCCCATCAGCGCGCGGTTGGCGTCGTCGTTCTCGAGGAACGGGATCAGCGCCGCAGCGACCGAGACCAGCTGCTTCGGCGACACGTCCATGTAGTCGACCTTGTCGGCGGTGATCGCCAACACGTCGCCGGAGTGACGGCAAACGATCAGGTCGTCGGTGAAGCGGCCCTTGGCGTCGAGGGTCACGTTCGCCTGCGCGACGTGGTAGCGGCCCTCTTCCATCGCCGAGAGGTACACGACCTCGTCGGTGACGCGGCCGTCCTTGACCTTGCGGTAGGGCGTTTCCACGAAGCCGTACTTGTTGACGCGCGCGAACGTGGCAAGCGAGTTGATCAGGCCGATGTTCGGGCCTTCCGGCGTTTCGATCGGGCAGATGCGGCCGTAATGGGTCGGATGCACGTCGCGGACTTCGAAGCCGGCGCGCTCGCGGGTCAGACCGCCCGGTCCAAGTGCCGACAGGCGGCGCTTGTGGGTGATCTCCGACAGCGGGTTGGTCTGATCCATGAACTGCGACAGCTGCGAGGAGCCGAAGAACTCACGCACGGCAGCGGCTGCCGGCTTGGCGTTGATCAGGTCCTGCGGCATCACGGTGTCGATGTCGACCGAGGACATGCGCTCCTTGATGGCGCGCTCCATGCGCAGCAGGCCGACGCGATACTGATTTTCCATCAGCTCGCCGACCGAACGCACACGGCGGTTGCCGAGATGGTCGATGTCGTCGATCTCGCCCTTGCCGTCGCGCAGATCCACCAGCGTCTTGATCACTGCGAGGATGTCTTCCTTGCGCAGCGTACGGTGGGTGTCGGGCGCATCGAGTTCGAGGCGCATGTTCATCTTGACGCGGCCGACCGCGGACAGGTCGTAGCGCTCACTGTCGAAGAACAGCGACTGGAACATGTTTTGGGCGGAGTCGATGGTCGGCGGCTCACCCGGGCGCATCACGCGGTAGATGTCGAACAGCGCGTCTTCACGCGTCATGTTCTTGTCGGCGGCGAGCGTGTTGCGGATGTAGGCGCCGATGTTGACGTGGTCGATGTCGAGCAGCGGCAGTTCCTTGTAGCCCTGCTCGTGCAGCGCCTTCAGGGACTTCTCGGTGATTTCCTCGCCGGCCTCGGCGTAGATCTCGCCGGTCTTCGGGTTGACGAGGTCTTCCGCGAGATAGTTGCCGACCAGTTCCTCGTCGGACATGCGCAGCGCCTTGAGCCCCTTCTCAGCAAGCTGACGGGCGGCGCGGACGGTGAGCTTCTTGCCGGCTTCGAGCACGACCTTGCCGCTGTCGGCATCGATCAGGTCGTTGATGGTCGAGTAGCCACGGAAACGCGTGGCGTCGAACGGCACGCGCCAGCCTTCCTTGATCTTCTTGAACTGGATCTTCTTGTAGAACGTCGAGAGGATTTCCTCGCCGTCCAGGCCCAGCGCGAACATCAGCGACGTCACCGGAATCTTGCGGCGGCGATCGATGCGCGCGAACACGATGTCCTTGGCGTCGAACTCGATGTCCAGCCAGGAACCGCGATACGGGATCACGCGGGCGGCGAACAGCAGCTTGCCCGACGAATGGGTCTTGCCCTTGTCGTGGTCGAAGAACACGCCGGGGGAGCGATGCATCTGCGAGACGATGACGCGCTCGGTGCCGTTGACGACGAAGGTGCCGTTCATGGTCATGAGCGGGATATCGCCCATGTAGACGTCCTGCTCCTTGATGTCCTTGACGGAGCGCGCGCCGGTTTCCTCGTCGATATCGAACACGATGAGGCGCAGCGTCACCTTCAGCGGCGCAGCATAGGTCATGCCGCGCTGGCGGCACTCGTCGACGTCATATTTCGGCGGCTCGAATTCGTAGCGAACGAATTCCAGCATTGAAGTGTTAGAGAAGTCCGAGATCGGGAAAACCGACCGGAACACCGCCTGCAGACCCTCGTCGAGGCGACCGCCGACGGGTTCATCGACCATCAGGAACTGGTCGTAGGACGCCTTCTGAACCTCGATGAGGTTCGGCATTTCTGCGACTTCTTTAATATGACCGAAGAACTTGCGAACGCGCTTGCGACCTGTGAACGTCTGCTGACCCATCGTGGCCTCTCATTGCGTCGCCCGTAACGGGCGAACCTTCCGAAGCACGACTGGCGTCGCCCCCGGGTTGAATTTCCAAAACGTTCGCGATCCCGGCTCAATTTCAGGACTAAAATCCCGATGTCGAACGCTTAAATCGCGGAACGCAAAACGACGTGCGGAGCGCTTGTCTACGCCCTGCCCGTCGAAACCGTCTTCTTACGGACTGAAAAAGCCCGAAATGGCCTATCTCCCAACGGCTTGGCCAGAAACGTCACCGTCTCCGCGTGCAAACCGTGTTTTCGTGCTGCCGTCCCGATATGGGAAGGCAATAATGGAGATTCGAGGGTAGTTCCCGCGAAACCCCACACAATCTTGTGTACAATTCAAATTCCGTACCAAGGGGCAGTCGCCATGGCGACCGCCCCCGGACCGAAAAGTCGCTCTTACTTGAGTTCGACCTTGGCGCCAGCCTTCTCGAGCTGGGCCTTGATCTTGTCGGCTTCTTCCTTGTTGACGCCTTCCTTGACAGCCTTCGGCGCGCCTTCGACCAGGTCCTTGGCTTCCTTGAGGCCAAGACCCGTGATCGCACGGACTTCCTTGATGACTTCGATCTTCTTGTCGCCGGCGGCAGCCAGCATGACAGTGAACTCGGTCTTTTCTTCAGCGGCAGCGGCCGGGCCGGCAGCGGGGCCAGCAACAGCAACGGCAGCAGCGGCGGACACGCCCCACTTTTCTTCGAGCAGCTTGGCGAGGTCGGCAGCCTCGAGCACGGTCAGGCTCGAGAGTTCTTCAACGATCTTATTGAGGTCAGCCATTGATCTATTTCCTTAAGCGTATCTTGGTTCGAACCAGGGTTTGAATGCGAAGGGCGTCAGGCCGCTTCGCTCTTTGAGGCATAGGCCTGAACGACGCGTGCGAGCTTGGACGCAGGCGCAGTCGACAGCTGAGCGATCTTGGTCGCGGGCGCCACAAGGAGGCCAACGATCTTCGCGCGCAGTTCGTCGAGCGACGGCAGCGCGGCCAAAGCCTTGACACTGTCGACGGTCAGGACGGTTTTACCCATCGACCCACCAAGAATGACGAAGTTCTCATTCAGCTTGGCGAATTCGACGGCAACCTTCGGTGCAGCTACCGGATCGTCCGAGGTGGCGATCACGGTCGGGCCCTTCAGCAGGGACCCGATGGCAACAACATCCGTGCCTTCAAGAGCAATTTTGGCGAGACGGTTTTTCGAGACCTTCACGGAAGCGCCAGCCAGCTTCATCTGCGAACGCAGCTTCTGCATCTGGGCCACGGTGAGGCCGGAATAATGGGCGACGACCGCAACGCTGGTGGTCTTGAACAGACCGTTCAGCGCTTCGACCGCGTCCTTTTTTGCCGCTCTTTCCACAGCAAGCTCTCTCCGGTTGGCGACCTTTGCCTCAGAACTTTGTCTGGGCAGGGCCGCCGGGTTACACCCAATCGTCCCGCCCTGAACCTGACCTCAAGACACACGGTCTTATGGACACGTCGGGCGCGACGATGTTGAAAAGCCTGCCCTCCCGCGCCAATGCCGGCCAAAACCAGCAAGGACTTGGGGTGTCGAGGTTCGAACCATATTCGTTGCCCGTCGCATGGCGCGACGCTGGCGAAATCCGGTCTTCACCCGTCTATGCTGGCTGCAAGAAACTTATCGATTAAGCCGTTGATGAAACTTGCGTTTCCTCGCGGGCGCCAGCAGTCTCGGACAGGATCGAGATGATCGGCAAGCCGGCCATCCCCGCCCGCCTTCGTCCAACAAAGGTCAGTCCACCCTTCCCTTCGAGCAATCCATGCGGATGTCTTGAAGGAAACGGTCTCCTGGTCCAGTGTTTTCGGAATGCGCGCACAGACGTGCCGACTCAAGCCAGCACGCCCGGAACCGATCCTTTAACGAGTCTTTTCAGTGTTGCCAAGGGGGTTTTTGCCCGGCGGCATCTTTTATGCAGGGGAGCGCTGGAGCAGCACCGGGCGCGGCAAGACGGCTCGCCACCTCCCCCTCAGGCCGCGGTCAACCGTGCAATCACCAGATCGAGCAGCGCGCGCAGCCGCGCCAGCCGCTTGAGGTCGCGGTGGTACCCTACAAAAGTGTCGCGGCCTGGCGGCTGCTCACCGAGGTCAATTCGCTCGATCTCCATGATCGCATCGCCCAATGGGCGCGGCAGAACTGCAACCCCGCCGCCCAGCGCGCACAGCCGGGCCTGGATATCACGGTTATTGCTGCGCGACACCACACGGGCTTTCGGCAGCACGCGCGCCAGCCACACCGCATCGGGCATGCCGCCAAATGCCATATCCATGGTGATCAGCGGAGTTCCCATGCCGTCGCCGGCGCGCGGTGGCGTGCTGCCGCGCTTGAGATAGGCGCCATATGGAATGTGCATCAACCGGCGGGAGATCACCTCTGGCTCGTCGAACGGCATGATGCGAAACACCATGTCTGCCTCCCGCCGCGGCAGACTGTACAGCCGGGCATCGGTCAGCAATTCCACCACCACCCGGGGCTGCAGCGTGGCGAATTCGGCCAGCACCGGCGTCAGCAGATGCACCCCGAACCAGTCCGACGATGACAGCCGCAGCACGCCATCAAGCCGCTGATCCCGTCCGCCGAGCTGGCGCTCGAGCGCCAGCGCCTCCTCCTCCATCCGCTCCGCGTGAGGCAGCACCGCCGCGCCCTCATCGGTCAGCACGAAGCCTTCGCCGGTTCGCTGAAACAGCGTCTGCCCGACGGCCTGCTCCAGCGCCCGCAGCCGGCGCCCCATGGTCGGTTGGCTCTGGCCGAGCAGGCGCGCTGCCGCGCCGAGGGTGCCGGCCCTTGCGATGGCCAGGAATACCTTGAGGTCGCTCCATTCCATTGGATGTCCATTCAGATTTGAATGGACATCGTGCGATATGGCCGATTTTCAAACAAGGCCTTACCGCCCAGATTGGGATCACACCATTCACAACAGGAGCGATCCCATGACCACCCTGATGTCCGCAGCCGTCCTGGACACCCCCGGCGCCCCGTTTCGCCTAGCGAATGTGGCCCGGCCCGCAGCCGGCCCAGGCCAGGTGCTGGTCCGCATCGTGGCCAGCGGCGTCAATCCGCTCGACACCAAGATCCGTGCCGGCGAAGCCGCCCATGCCCGTCAGCCGTTGCCGGCGATCCTCGGCATCGACCTCGCTGGCGCGGTCGAGGCCGTCGGCGCCGGCGTCGCCGGATTTCGCCGCGGCGACGAGGTCTATGGCATGACCGGTGGCGTCGGCGGGCTGCAAGGCTCGCTCGCCGAATTCGCTGCGGTCGATGCACGCCTGCTCGCCCCGAAGCCCGCGAATATCACCATGCGCGAAGCCGCTGCCCTGCCGCTGATCTTCATCACGGCCTGGGAAGGATTGGTCGATCGCGCCGCGGTCGGCGCCGGTCAGAAGGTTCTTGTGCAGGGTGGCGCCGGCGGCGTCGGCCACATGGTCATCCAGATCGCACGCGCCTTCGGTGCCGAGGTCTTCGCGGTCGATTCAAAATCGAAAACGAGCGTGCTGGATGAACTGGGCGCCACGCCGATCGATCGCACGACGGCGGTCGAGCAATACGTTTCGCAGCACACCGGCGGCCGCGGCTTCGACATCGTCTATGACACCGTCGGCGGCGCGGCACTCGATGCATCGTTCCAGGCCGTGCGGCGCTTCGGCCATGTGGTCAGCGCGCTTGGCTGGGGCACCCACGCGCTGGCGCCCCTGTCATTCCGCGCCGCGAGCTATTCCGGCGTGTTCACGCTGCTGCCGATGCTCAGCGGCGAAGGCCGCGAACATCACGGCGAGATCCTGCGCGAAGCGACCAGGCTGGTCGAGGCCGGCAAAGTCCTGCCGCGCCTCGATCCGAGGACGTTTAAGCTGGAGACGGTCGGCGACGCACACGCGGCAATCACCGGCCGCTCGGCGACCGGCAAGATTGTCGTTGATATCCAGCCGTAGGGTGACGCTGCGGCAGCTTCCCGTCCCGGACACTGGCGCCCATAACGGCCCCCCGGATCTGTGAAGCAGCACGTCGTGATGCATCGGGTCCGGGGCACGAGAGCTGCGTATCCGGCGTCCTATCCCTTGGGGCAAGCCGCTCCGGCATCGGCCCAGGCCTTGAACAGTTCACCGAACTGCTTCTGGGTGCCCGGCGCCGGCGTGCGGTTGCCGCCGGGGTGCCAGCCCCAGCCGACCAGTTCGTCCTCGGCCATGTGCTTGATCAGCGCCTGCATGTCCTTGCCGCCGTTGCGCGCCTTGTCCTTGATCTGGACGCAGATCTGGCCAAGCGTCTTGCCCTGCCAGGCCATCTCGGCCGGCGCCAGCGCCCACTTCGGATTGCCGGGGACGTTGGCAGCGTCGAAATTGTTTTCATGGTGGCAGGTCGCGCAGGCCAGTCCGCCGGCCGCGCCGACACCGCCCTCGCCGCGCACCACCAGCGGGATGTGCGGCCGCATCTTGTCGGTCTGGGTCGGACGCTCGGTCGCTGGATGGCAGTTCATGCAGCGCGGCGAGTTCAGCACCTTGCCGGCCTCCTGAAACAGCGCCACCGCGCGCAGGTTCTTGTCCTTGATCTTGGCAAAGGCCGAGACCGGTTGCAGCTTGTCGGGACCGGTCGCGGTCGCCGCGTCGGCCTCGCCGCGGAAGCCGGGCTCGGCGAAGGCCAGCAGGCCGGCCGCCAGTCCACCGGCGGCCAGCGCCATCACCGAATGCCTGAACCAGCTCATGCCGAAGCTCCCGGCACGATCGGCAGTTGCCGCGGCCTTCCGACCCCCAGTTTCGCCATGGCATTGGCCACCGCCGGCCCGAGCGGGGGCACGCCTGGCTCTCCGACGCCGCTTGGCTTCTCGGTCGATTTGACGATGACGACCTCGATCTCCGGCATCTCGTTGATGCGCAGCGAACGATAGAGATCGAAGTTGCCGGCGACGGGCACACCGGCATCGAGCTTCTGCTCGGCATAGAGGATGTGGCCGAGGCCGAAGCCGATGCCGCCTTCCATCTGCGAACGGATGATGTCGGGATTGACGGCGACGCCGCAATCCACCGCGCACCACACCTTGTGCACTTTCGGACCGTCGTCAGTCATCGACAGTTCAACGACCTGCGCCACGAAAGTATTGAAACTCTCGACCACGGCGACGCCGCGGGCGCGGCCTTCCGGCACCTTGTAGTTCTTCCAGTCGGCGAGTTCGGCGACGGCCTTCAGCACGCCGGCGTGGCGCGGCTTCTTGCCCATCAGTTCGAGACGGCCGTCGACCGGATCCTTGCCGGCGGCTTCCAGCAGTTCATCGACGAAAGCTTCGACGGCATAGCCGGTGTGGGTGTGGCCCACCGACCGCCACCACAGCACGGGTACGCCGACCTCGACCTGGTGCATGTCCATCCTGAAGTTTGCGACGTCGTAGGGGATCTCGTTCGATCCCTCATAGGAGGTCGAATCCAGGCCGTCCTTGAACGTCATCGCCTCGAAGGCCGAGCCCTTCATGATCGACTGGCCGACAATGGTGTCGCTCCACGCCTCGATCTTGCCGTCGCGCACGGTGCCGCGCATGCGGTGGATGCTGTAGGGCCGATAATAGCCGCCGCGCATGTCGTCCTCGCGGGTCCACACCAGCTTGATCGGCTTGCCCGGCCCCATCGCCTTGGCGACTTCGGCGAGTTCGATCGCGGCATGGGTCGACTGCTGCGCGCGGCGGCCGAAGCTGCCGCCGGCGAGAATGACATCCAGCTTCACCTTCTCCATCGGAAGCCCGAGGGTCTTGGCAATCATCGCGTGGTCCGGCGTCGGAAACTGGCAGCCGTAGCGGGCGTAGGCGGTGTCGCCGTCCCACCTGATGTAGCCGTTGAGTGGCTCCATCGCGGCATGCGCCAGATAGGGGAAGACATACTCGACCTCGACGACGCGGCCGCCCCTGGCCATCGATCCCTCGAAGTCGCCCTCGTTCTTCACCACCTTGCCGGGGGTCTTCGACAGCGCCCGGAACTCATTCAGCAACTGGGCGCTGCCCCGGGTTTCCGCCTTGCTGTCATCCCACACAACCTTCAACGCATCGCGGCCGGTCTTGGCCGGCCAGAAGCCCTTCGCGTAGACCGCAATGCCGGTCGGCACCTGCTTGACGTCGACCACGCCGGCAATCGCCTTGGCCGCAGTGGCGTCGAACGACTTCACGGTGCCGCCGAACTTCGGCGAGCGCGCGATCACCACGGTCAGCATGTCCGGCTCGTTGATATCGAGCGTGTAGATGGCCTTGCCGTTGGTCTTGTCGGCGCTGTCGAGGCGCTTCACGACGCCCTCCTTGCCGATCAGCTTGAAGGTCACGGGATCCTTGAGCTTGGGATCGCTCGGCACCGGCAGCTGCATGGCCTTGTCGGCGAATTCGCCGAAGCGACCTTCCTTGCCCGACGCATGCCGGATCACGCCGTTCTCGACGGTGATCTCGCCAGCCGGCACCTGCCATGTTGCGGCTGCGGCAGCGACCAGCACCTCGCGCGCCGCGGCGCCGACCTGGCGCATCTGGACGAACGAGTTGGCGACCGCGCTGGAGCCGCCGGTCCCCTGCACGCCGAACGCCAGGTTCTTGTACAGCACCGGATTCGACGGCGCGTGCTCGGCGCGCATCTGCGACCAGTCGGCGTCCAGTTCCTCGGCGACGAGCGTCGCCATCCCGGTCCACTGGCCCTGGCCGAACTCGATGCCCTTGCACAGCACCGTCACGGTGTTGTCGGGCTTGATGATCACGAATGTATTGGGCGCAATGTTGTAGGCCGGTGCGGCTGGCGCCTGGGCGAATGCCTTGCCGCCGCGGACGATGTAGGCGCCGATCACCAGGCCGGCGCCGGCCTTGAGGATGGAGCGGCGCGAGAGCGTGGTGTCGTGGATCGTCTTGTCATGAATGGTCATGGCTCAACCCTCCAGCGTTTTGGCGGCGCCATGAATGGCAGCGCGGATGCGCACATAGGTGGCGCAGCGGCAGATGTTGCCGTTCATGGCCAGATCGATGTCGCGGTCATTGGGGGATGGATTGAGCGTCAGCAGTGCCGTCGCGCTCATCACCTGGCCGGACTGGCAGTAGCCGCATTGTGGCACGTCGAGCGCCACCCAGGCGGTCTGCACCGCTTTGGCTTCCTTGCTATCGAGGCCTTCGATGGTAGTGACTTCGCTGGTTCCCACCGCCGACACCGGCAACGAGCAGGAGCGCACTGTCTGGCCATCGAGATAGACCGTGCAGGCGCCGCATTGCGCGACGCCGCAGCCATACTTGGTTCCGGTGAGTCCCGCGCCGTCGCGGATCGCCCAGAGCAAGGGAGTATCGGGGTCGACATCGACCTTGTGAGTCTGACCGTTGATCTTGAGCGCGAACGCAGCCATCGCTGAGGTCCCTGGTAGGTCGAATGTACGCCTACATTCGACTGGTTCTAGATTGCTCAGCACCTCTACAACGGGACGGCGATTTCACACACTCACATATATTTGTACCGCGCGGAACGAAAGTCATGGAACTACATTCCTGTTGACTTGACGTACGGGCAGATGGGCCCGCTCCAGTCACGCCAGTGTCAGGATCACCGCTCCCCGGCGGGTGGCAACCAGGGTGTGCTCGAATTGAACCGTGGGCTGATGCCGCGGCGGACGCAACGACCAGCCATCGTCTTGTTGCTCCACAGACTCCGCGCCAAGCGACAGAAACGGCTCGATCGTGAACACGAGGCCTTCGGCGATCGTTCGCCTGTCGCGCGACTCGTACCAGGTCGGGATCTCAGCGGGCTCGTCATGCAACGAGCGACCGATGCCGTGGCTCGCGAGATCGCGCACGAGGCTGTAGCCGTTCTTCCGGGCGAAGGTCTCGATGCAGCGGCCGACCTCGTTGAAGCGGCCCCCGGACTTCACGGCGTTGATCCCGGCCCACATCGCGCGCCGCCCGTCACGGCACAGCCGCTCGACGCGCGGCTTCGTCGGCGGCACAGCAAAACTTGCTCCGGTGTCGCCAAAGTAACCGTCCAGCTCGGCCGAAACGTCGATGTTGACGAGATCGCCAGCCTTCACGATGGTGTCGCCGGGGATGCCGTGCGCGCAGTCGGGACCAACCGAAATGCAGGTCGCGCCCGGAAATGCATAAGCGAGTTCGGGAGCCGAGCGTGCGCCCTTCTCCTCCAGCATGGCGCGGCCGAGCCCATCCAGCTCCCGGGTGGTGATGCCGGGCTCCAGCGCTTTGCCCATGGCGGCCAGCGTGCGGGCGACAAGCCTGCCGACGGACCGCAATTTGTCGAGCTGGTCTTCGTTTTCAATCGTCATCCGTCGCCCCGTATCGGCTAAATCGCCACCGCGTATGGAAGCGGCTTGCCAGCATAGAACGCGGTGAGGTTGGCGATCACGCAATCCTGCATCGCCACGTGGGAGTCGAGTGTGTGGCCGCCGATATGCGGCGTCAGCACCACATTCGGCAAAGCAGTCAATGCATCGGGCGCATGCGGCTCCTTCTCGAACACGTCGAGGCCGGCACCGGCGATGGTCTTGTCGGTCAGCGCGCTGACCAGCGCCGCCTGATCGATCACCGAGCCGCGTGAAATATTGATGACATAACCGTTCGGGCCCAATTTCTTCAGCATGGCGGCGTCGATGATGTGATGGGTATCGGCGCCGGCGCGAACGGCGATCATCAGCACGTCGCACCACTCCATCAGCGCGTCGAGGCCCGACATGTACGTATAGGGCACGTCGTGCCTGCTGCGGCTGTAGTAGGCCACCTCGGTCTCGAAGGCCGCGACCCGCGCCGCGATCTTGCGGCCGATCTCGCCCATGCCGTAGACGCCGACACGGCGGCCGGGATTGCCGGGCTGCGGGCTCATCAGCGGCGACGGCTTCGCCGCCGCCCAGCCGCCCTCGCGCAGATACTGATCGGCCGGCAGGATGCGCCGGGTGACCGCCAGCATTAGCGTCAGCGCCAGATCGGCGACTGAGGCGGCATTGGCGCCCGGGCTGTTGCCGACCACGATCTTGCGCTCAGCTGCTGCCTTGAAGTCGACGCCGTCATAGCCGGTGCCGTAGCAGATGATGGCGCCGAGCGCCGGCAGCATGTCCATGACGTCGCTCCCCAGCTTCTGGCCGCCAGCAGTGATCAGGGCCCGCACGCCCCTGAGCTGCTCGGCGCTGAAGGTCTCGACCGGCGGCTTGCCGGCTGCATCGATCAGGTCGAAGCGTTCGCCGATCCGCGCCATCATCGCCTTCGGGAAACGCGAATAGATCAGCACCTGGTCGGACATCGCGCAAATTTCCCGCTGGATTCAAAAAGAAAGGGACGGAACCGGTTGCCCCGATTCCGTCCCTGGTTTGTCGCAAGCTTTGCGCAAGCCTAGCCGAGCACGGTACCCGGTTCAACCTTCACGCCCGGGCCCATGGTGGAGGACACGGCAACGCGCTGAACGTAGGTGCCCTTCGAGCCAGCCGGCTTCGCCTTCGCAACCGCGTCGGCAAGCGCCTTGATGTTCTCGATCAGCTTGTCTTCGGCGAACGAAGCCTTGCCGATGCCGGCCTGCACGATGCCGGCCTTCTCGACGCGGAATTCGACCGAACCGCCCTTGGCGCCCTTGACGGCCGACGTGACGTCCATGGTCACGGTGCCGATCTTCGGGTTCGGCATCATGCCGCGCGGACCGAGCACCTTACCAAGGCGACCGACCAGCGGCATCATGTCAGGAGTTGCGATACAGCGGTCGAAATTGATTTCGCCGTTCTGCACCTTCTCCACCAGGTCCTCGGCACCGACGACGTCGGCGCCGGCGGCGCGGGCTTCGTCAGCCTTGGCGCCACGGGCGAACACGCCGACGCGCAAGGTGCGGCCGGTGCCGTGCGGCAACGTGACGACACCACGGACCATCTGGTCGGCGTGCCGCGGGTCGACGCCGAGATTCATCGAGATCTCGATGGTCTCGTCGAACTTCGACTTGGCGCGTTCCTTCACCATCTTGACGGCGTCGGTGATGGTGTAGAGCTTTTCGCGATCGATGCCCTCGCGGGCGGCCTTCAAACGTTTTCCAATTGCCATGACCGTTACCCCGCCACCTCGACGCCCATCGAACGGGCAGAGCCCTCAACCATCTTCATGGCTGCTTCAATGGTGTCGCAATTCAGATCTTTCATCTTCGCTTCGGCGATCTCGCGCACCTGCGCCTTGGTCACCGAGCCGGCCTTGTCACGGCCGGGCAGCTTGGAGCCCGACTTGAGATCGGCGGCCTTCTTGATGAAGAAGGACATCGGCGGCGTCTTCAGTTCGAACGTGAAGGAACGATCTGCGTAGATCGTGATCACCACGGGGATCGGGGTAGCCTTCTCGATCTTCTGCGTCTGCGCGTTGAACGCTTTGCAGAATTCCATGATGTTGAGGCCGCGCTGACCAAGCGCGGGACCGATCGGGGGCGAGGGGTTCGCCGCACCGGCCGGCACCTGAAGCTTCAGGTATCCGGTCACTTTCTTTGCCATGTGTCACTCCTGTTGTGCCGGCTTGCGGCCGGCGGTTGCAGGTACCGTGGTTGGGTCGACGAGCGGCTGGCGACCGCCCTCTTCCTCCCACAGTTCGTCAACGCGAAGCGTACTTCGCGCTCAGTCCGATCAGACCTTCTCGACCTGACCGAATTCCAGTTCGACCGGCGTGGCGCGACCGAAGATCGACACCGCCACCTTGACGCGCGAACGCGCCTCGTCGATTTCCTCGACCACACCGGAGAACGACGCGAACGGGCCATCGGCCACGCGGACGTTCTCGCCGATCTCGAACGACACCGACGCCTTCGGGCGCTCCACGCCTTCCTGCACCTGGTGCAGGATGCGCATGGCCTCGGCTTCCGAGATCGGCATCGGCTTGTTTTCGGCGCCGAGGAAGCCCGTGACCTTCGGGGTGTTCTTGATCAGGTGGAAGGCTTCGTCGGTGAGCTGCATCTTCACCAGCACGTAGCCCGGAAAGAATTTTCGCTCGGCGTCGATCTTGCGGCCGCGGCGCACTTCCGTGACCTTCTCGGTCGGCACCAGCACCAGTTCGAACAGATCCTCGAGCCCCCGCTGCTTGGCCTGCTCGCGAATCGATTCCGCGACCTTCTTCTCGAAGTTCGAATAGGCGTGAACGATATACCAGCGCATGCTCATGGGGTCAGGTCCGCACGCTTGTCATCAATGGATGCCGAGCAAAAAGGTCACGATAAGGCGGATAATCTGATCCGCCGCGAAAAAGAAGATCGAAGCCACCGCAACCATCACGAACACCATGATCGTGGTGATCGTCGTCTCGCGACGCGACGGCCAGGTTACCTTGGCGGTCTCTGACCGCACTTCCTGCAGGAATTTGAACGGGCTGAAAGCCATCGTTTTATGATCCGCGTCCGTCGTCAGACGATTGTCAGGTTTCAGGAATCCGAACAGCCCTCTTGCGCCCTACCCTCTTCCAAGGATGGGCCGCCAAGCGGGCCATTTTGTTTCGGAAATCAAAGCCGCGTCGGAGGTCCGTCAAAGCGGGCCGACAGCGAGTGCTGCGTTGTATGGCGAGTCCGGCCAAACGTCAAGGTGCCGGGAACAGCCATCCCGGGGACACCCCGGCCGCGGCGGGGCGGCCGTCACGGAGACGAAAACCGCAGAAGATCAGGTTAAGGCCTTGAAATCACTGGCAGGGGCGGCGGGGCTCGAACCTGCGACAACCGGTTTTGGAGAGTGACCACGACTATCACACCCCTTCCCCATTGAAGCCTGATCGTTTGATTCTGCTGGAAAAAGGGGACGGCCGACATGCTGCCATCCCTGCTTATGCTGCCCTGTGCTCAGCTGTCCGGTGGCCATTGCGGTGGCAAAACCAGCGGAGGAGCATCCATGCACCAAGTGCTTGCTGGTGCATTTCCGACGCCTGTTTGACGGCCAACGTCCGCGTTGCGCCCGCTGCCGGTCGCGTCGCCACGTCATCGGACCGCCAGGCGGCTCTGCTCCTCCGCCGTCAGCTTCTGGGCTTGCTCGTCCGACAGCCGACCCGTGCCGACGAACTGGACGGAGCTATTGGGGTCGTAGCTCTGCCGGTTGAGGTTCTGTCGGCGCCGTTCTCCCTCTTCGCGGTCTGGTGTTGATCCATCACCGCCGCCGTAGCCGAGCACTTCGACGATGATCACCGACGGGTTGTTGTTGACGGCCGGCGCCGGGGTTGCGGTCTGTTGCGTCGCCGCCGTCGCGTTGGACGCCGTCAGGCCGGCGCTGATGCTCGGCGCCTGCACGGTCGGAATGCCCGACGACGATCCCTGCACCTGGATATTCGCAGCGTTGACGATCTGCAGCGCGGCCAGGTTGATGTTGCCGGAGACGCGGATGCCGGCCTCGCCGGCGTCGATGGTGCCGAGCGGCGCGATCAGGTCGATGTCGCCGGGGGGCTTTTCCGGGATCGGCCTGAGCGTGGCGATGCCGGCGCCGGCCGACGGCACCTGCGGCGCCAGCGTCACGTTGCCATAGCGGTCGTAGACCCGCTTCGGCGGGGTGTAGACAACCGTCGTCTTCGAGCCGCGACCGGCGTTGATGTCGCCATTCGCCACCCAGGCGATGACGTTGCCGCCGAACGTGGTCATGATGCGCGACAGGCCGAGCAGCACGCTGCCCTGGCTGTAGAGCTGGATGTTGCCGGTCCCTTGCGTCACCAGGCCAGCCGTCGATGGCGGCGCGACACCTTCGACGCCGATCACGAGTTTGCCCGATGGCGTCAACATCTGGATGTCGCCGCCGAACAGGGTCTGCACGCCGGCGCCGCCGAACATGGTGATGTCGCCCGACGCTTGCGTCGTGTTCGGGAACAGCGCCGCAATAGCGGCACGGCCGCGCAGATAGCTGCCATGGCGGAGGCTGTTGGCGTCGTTGTATTCGCGCCCGCCCGCCTTCAGTTCGGCGAAATAGACCTTGCGCAGGAATATGGCCTGTTGCTCGAACGTGAGGTTGGCAAACTTCGCGCGTGCCTCGCCAATAGTCTTGGCGACGTCCTCTGGCGATAGTTTGGCAAACTTCGCGCTGACCTCGTCAACGTCTTTATCGGTGAAGTCGCGGTCTTTGAGCCAAGCGACCAACTCGTTTTCGTAGGTCTTGGCAACCTTGCCGGAGCGCTCGAGCGGCGTGCCGGCCGGCAGCAGGTTGGCCGGATCGAGATAGCGCAGCAGCGCCTGGTAGTCCGGCGCATTTGCACCGATGCCGGCCAGCATCACGATGGAAGCGCCGGGACGCAGATCACCCGCGATCGGCTGGCCGACGGACACGACGCCCGCTTTGTTGTCCATCTGGATGTTGCGGCCTGCCGAGATCAGCAGCGTGCCGGGGCCGCCGACGTTGAAGCTGCTGTAGATGATGTCGTGACCGGCCTGCACCAGCGACACGTCGGTTTCGGCATTGTGGACAAACAGGTTGCCTGTCGAGGAGAAGTAGGTGTCGTACCCTGCCCCCAGCCCATCCTCTGTGGTGCCAATTGCGGTGCCGCTGCCGACGATGTCGCGGCCGGCCATCATGCGCACCGGGCCTGCGCCCTGGTACCAGACCTGTCCGGCCCGCGTCGGATCGTTGGCGGCGAAAGTGACGATGCGGCCGCTGCTGACGCCGACCAGATCGCCATTGACGGCGTAGAACCGCGCCGGATCGAGGCTGCCCCATTCCGCGCTGGCGGTGTTGGGTCCGAAGGCGAACAGCGGATAGATGCCCTGGCTCGTATCGGCCACGTTGCCGGTCGCCGACAGATTGCTGAACGTGGTGTTGCCGGTGACCGCGTCGACCACGGTGAAAGCCGGACGGAACGGCGTCGCCAGCGATCCCGCCGATGCGCTTGTCCGCGCTACGGTGTAGCCGCCCGCATAGATCGAGCCCGATGCCAGGAATTCCAGCTGGCTGTTGGCCGAGGGCGCCAATAGCAGAGGTGAGTAAACGGTAGATATCGGCAACGAGCGATCCGAGATCGCATTGCCATAGTAGAAGCTGCCGCCTGCCGCGACGGCGGTGAGGATCGATGGATACATCATCGCCGAGTCGGTGGAGGGCAGTTGGGTCCCGAGGCTGATCGGCACCAGATCGCCGCCTGCAGAGAACAGGTTGATGGCGCTATGGTCGGTCCATAGCGAGAACCAGGTTTTGCCGCCGGCCGCGCCGTCGCGCCCATAGGGTGCATCGATGGCGGTGGTCACGCGGCCGGGATCACTGGCGCCGGACACAACCAGGTCGCTACCGCTGTTCAGCGTAAAACTCGAATCGCCGGGCGCGAGGAGCAAACCGCCGAAGGCCAACGCCCGCGAGGCGTTCAACACGTCGAAGGCCCGGCTTTCGCGCGGCGACTGATCGATCGGCTGGACGCCATAGGTCGGGCTCATCATGCCCAGCGAGCCAGCGGCGATGCCTGTGTCGCCGCGCAGGTTGGTGACCGTGCCGTTGAAGCTGGCGTCCTTGTACAGCGAGGCCGGGTTGAGCTTGCCGCCGACCCGAAGATCGAGATCGCCGCCGCCGGTCAGCGTCAGGCTGCCATCGGCGCCGACCCGGCCGGTGCTGCCCACGGCGAGCACGAGACCCTGGGTGCGCTGGTTGCTGGTCTGATCCTGCGCGCTTACGCCATCCGATGCGACGACGTTCCTGCCCATCAGCGTGACGATGCCGGCATTGCCGCCGACATCGACGCGGAGGTTGCCGCCGCCGAGGGTACCGAAGCCGGTGAAGCCGACTAATGCGTCGGCCCGGGTGACGCCAAGGATCGACGGGGCGACATAGCTGCCGAAATTGATCGACCAGGCGGTGGCTTGATCGGCACCGCCGCCGAGCGTGGCGCCAGTGCCCTGCCGCCACAGCCAGTTGCCAATCGAAGCGCTGTTATAACCGATGTCTCGCTCGTTCGGGCGAGTGACCCCGTTGGTGTAGACCGGCAAGGTCATCAGATCGCCGGTGAGGTCGCCGCCCGCCTTGATGGTCAGGTTGCCGCCGCCTGTCGGATACCAGGCGCGCGCCAGGCTGTCCGCCCCGCCATCGACGAACTTCTCATAGCCTTGATTGGCGTCACCAAGCACCGTGCCCGACGCGGTCCTGGCCCGCGGCAGATTGTAGGGATCGCTGACGCTGGTCGCGGTCGAGGACGTGCCGGCGGTGTAGACGCCGTACAGCGAGTTCATCTGCAGATTGCGCGCCGACAGCAGATCGAGATCGGCGGCACCGGTGCGGACCACGCTGAAGCGCGTGCTGCCCGGGAGAAAATCGAACGTGTCCTTGGCCGTGTTCACGCAATAGGAGGGCGTGTCGGTGCAAAAGGAAGCGACGGTGAGGCCGGGGACCAGACCGTCCAGAAACTTGTCGGTGATCACCGCACCGACGACGATACCGGGGATGCCGGCAGGCGTGAGGTCGTCGGCGGCGACCTGGGTCCAGGTAAAGACCGGCTTGACCGCGCACCAGCCGGGGTTGTCGGTGCACATGCCGATCCAGCCGAGCGCGGCCTCGTCGACCGGCGCCCCCACGAAAATCGATGGGTTACTGGGATCACCCCAGTTATCGACGCCGTCCTGCGTCCAGACCAGGGTGCCCCCCGGCTTGGACTTGCCGTAGATGCCATAATGATTGTCAGCCAATCGGAGATCGCCATGGGCCGCATGCGGATCGGTCAGCTGGCTGTCGGCCGCCTTGGTGTCGGCGCCGGCCACCAGCCGCAACGACCACGACTGCGAACCTTCCGGCAGCATCGCCGCGACGCTGTACAATTTGCCTGCGGCGCCGGGCCGCAAATCGACCGACGTCACGCCGCCCGGCAGTTTGATGTCGGTCCCGGCCGGCAGCAATGCGCCCAGCGCAAGCGTGAGATCTCCGTTCAGAAGGTACTGCGCAGTGGCCGCGCCCGGCAACGGAACACCCTTCGGCCAGACCATCGCGGCCAGGCTGGCGTTCACCGGCATCTTCCAGCCGGCATCGAACCGGGTCCCGACCGGAAGCCTCACGGCACTCCCGATGATCGTGCCCGCAGCGTACAGGATCGTGCCGCCGGCATTGCGGATATTGGCGGTTACGACCATCCCTGGCGTCAAGTTCATCACGGCATTCAGCGCGCTGGCGACGGGGATGACCATGCCAGTGGAGAACAGACGCGCCCGGATCGGCAGGTCGAAGTTCAACGCCTTGGCGCCGAAGAAAATGGTGCCAGTGGCGAGTACGACGCCGGTGCGCGGAATGGTGATATCGGCGCCGGTGAATTCCTTGCCCGGCAGCAACAGCCAGCCGTTGTCGTCCTGCGTCGCCGGCGGCGGCGCGAAGCCGTCATTGATGCTGCCATAGATATTGAGGTCGCCTCCGGCGCGCAGTGTCAGCGCGCCCGCTTCGCCGGAGCCGGCGATGCCGGTGAGCTGCGAGTGCGGGTTGAGACTCGCGTAGCGGTAGCCGGACAGGTCGAGATCGCCCTGCACGACGAGATCGCCGTCCGCCGTCTTGCTGACCACTTCGACACCGGGCCGCAGATGGAAGACATCGCGATAAGTCGCGTTGTTGAGCCCGGCGAGTTTGCCGTTGACTAACACAGCGTTGCCGATCGCGGCATTGATGAATGCCGTGCTGTCGACATGCTTTCCGTCGAGCCAGGCCTGGTCGATGACCTGGTATGGCCGGCCGTTGGCCGCGGGCGCTGCGGCGTCAGGCGCATCGCTATAGCTTCGCATCGCATTGACGGCGATGGAACGCGCGCCAGCGATGTTCGGCATGCCGCCGACGTCGATATCGATATCGCCGTAGGTTGCGGCATCTGTATCTGTCGTGGCGCCGCCGCTGCCGATCCGCGGCGCGTTGAGCTCCAGCGTGCCGCGCGACAGGCCGTCGTTCTGGCCTGCAGCCGAGCCGATGGCGGCACCGGTGCCATGGCGCAAGTCGATCCCGGCGCCCTGCGCCAGCGTGAGGCGGCCATTGCCCGAACTTAGTTCGACGATGGCGCGGTTCGGACTGTCGATGATCATGCCGTAGCTGTCGACTCGCAACACCGTGCCGTGGGCATCGAGCACCGCCGATCCCGTCAGCGTCAGGCCGTTCTTCGCGGCAAGCCGGATGGTGCCGACGCTCTCGCCGCTGGCATCGATGGTGCCGGCCACCGTGAGCACGCCGTTGTCGAGCGAGACGTTGATCTCCTTGGCCTTCAGTTCGTTGCCGATGGTGAGATCGCCCTGCTTGATCTGGAAGCTGCGCGCGCCAAACACATTGCCGGCATTGAGCCGCGCATTGAACGCGGCGAAATCGCCGAGATTCTGCGCGCGCACAGTGGCGCTGCCGCCGCGATACGGCACCAACGTGCCGCCGGCATCGTAGTGACCGACGGTGCTGCCGAGGATCGCGCCCTGCAGATCTACCGTGCCGGCCGCGGCATCCAGCGCGATCGCGGTGAGGCTGCCGGCATTGTTGAAGCGCGCCGACAAATCGATCACCGAGCCCGCCGCCTGGCGGATGTTGCCGGTGCTGCTGTCGAGCGTGACATCGCCGCCCCAGCTGTATTTCCTGACATCGTTGAACACGACCTCGCGGCCGGCGACGTCGATCCGCGACGCCCCGGTCAGGGAAATGTCATTGGTCGCTTTCAGCGTCAGCTTGCCGCTCGGCAATACGATCGCGGTATCGAGCGCAATGCTGTTGCCGCTCAGGGTCAGTTGCGCGCCGAGCGTGTCGGTGGCGACCGCGCCAGGCGTGCCCGCGCCGACCAGTTGCAGGGCGCCGCCTGCGGTGATGCTGTTGACCGAGCCGCCCTCGCCGGTCACCAAAGGTGCGGCGATGGTGAGATTGCCGCCGCTATAGCTGTAGCCCTGGCCCGCGACATAGGCGCCGCGCGACTGATAGACTGACAGGTTGCCCTGCTGGTTGGCGCTGACGCGCTCGCTCGCCGACAGATTGACGTGGGCGAAGCCGAGCGCCATCCGGCCATCGATGTCGTTGCCGGTCGGGCGCGAATTCGCGCCGTAGCCGAACACGATGCGCTCTGCGTCGATGTTCAGCGTGCCGCTGCCGGTGCCCGCGCCACCCGCGACCAGTTCGCCCGGCGCCAGCGTCGATCCGCGCCAGATGAAGTTGCCGGTGCGGATGGTGGCGACGTCGCCGGCATTGCCGGCGCCATAGATTGCCGGGGTGCCGAGCACCAGATTGGCGAGCGTCGATTTGCCGGTGGCCGGATCGACAGTGTCGAGCGTGACGGTGCCAAAAATGTTGACGGCATTGGACGCCGACAGCGTCAGCGTCTCGAGCCCGGGCGCACCGTAGCGGGTATCGCCGCGCAGCAGGCGGTCGAGCAGCGCCTGGTTCATCGACAGCCCGCTCGGCAGGATATTTCGCGCTGCTGCGTCAATCAACACGGCGCTGTCGCCGAGATTGATCCGGCTGACCGAGAGCGTGAGATTCCGGGTGCCGTAACGCACGGCGTCGTCGAGCTGGAACTGGTTCGGCGTCACCAGCGCGACGGTGCCTTCGGAATAGATTTCGGTCTGACCGCTGCAATTGCTGGCGTCGCAGACGCCGATGCGCACGCCACTGGTCGTGACAGCATTCGCCGCCGCCGTGTTCGGCACCAGATCGAGCAAGCCGTTGGAGACCATCACCTGGTTGCCGGTCGCGGCATAGACATAGCCGTCCCGCGAATCGTAGGCTGCCGCACCCTTGCCGATAGTGTTGATATGCGCGCCCCGCTCGATGACGATCCCGGAGCCGGTCTGGGTGCTGGCGCTATTGGCCATCAGGAAGACTTCGGGCGCCGACAGCAGCGAGCCCTGACGCAGGTAGATGTATTTCGTGCTGTCGTAACTATCGACCAGCCGGCCGCCCTGCCCGTACAGCACGTACTGGATGCCGCCGATCACGATGCGCGAGGCGCCAAGCGCGTTCAGCATCGCCGAATCGATCGACACACCCTGGAAGCCGGCCGTGGCAGTCGCGCCACCAGCGACAACCTCGATATTGGAGCCGCCACCGGATGCGGTGGCGAGCATGACCGCGCCGCCATAGCCGCCCTTGGCCGCATCGAAACGCGCCGTGCCACTGAATCGAAGGGCATCAATGCCGGCGCCCGGATTGAGGTTCAGCAGCAGGCTGCGCGCGTCGATCGGCAACATCGCCCGCGGCACGCCGCGCTTCGCCGCATCGGCGAGCGCATAGTCGGCATAGCCGGTCTCGTTGTATTGCGAGAAGCTGCGAACCACCGTGGACGGCGTCAGCACCACCTGGCTGGCGAGACTGTCCCGGATGGAGGTGTTGGCAACGCCGAGCACGCCGGACGTCAGGTACGACCCGTTGGCGACCGGATTGACCCCGGCAATAACGTTGCGCGACTGCTGCGCGCCGATCTCGATGCGGAACGCGCCGGGCAACAGCGCATAGGTCGAAGGCATCAATGTGTAGGTGCCGGCCGGCAGCCCGGGCGTGCTGCCATCCAGCGTGACCTGGCGTCCGACCAGCGGATTGCCGGCGCCGGCATCGGCGCCGACCGGGGCATAGTCGCCCTTGAAGCCGGGGACGATGGCGTAGACGGCATTGCCCGAGGCACTGAAGGTGTTCGCGGGATTGGCATTGCGGAACGACGTGCGCAGGATATCGACCGAACCGCCGCGGCCGCTGATGAAGCCCGCGCCGGTGAGGTCGCCACCGCCGGACAGGTCCAGCACCGCGCCGGAATCGACCACGGCGCTCTGGCCGCCAAGGGCGACGCCGATGCGGAGGATCGTCGAGCTCGCCCCCCCTGCGCCGATGAGGGTCACGTCCTTGCCGTTGTACTGGTAGTTCAACCCGTCGACCGTGCCGCCATAGGGCATCACGAGGCCACGCCCGCTCACCGAGGTCAGACTGCCCGCGAGCAAGGTCACGCGGGTGGAGTTCGACCCAGCGTATTGCCCGGTGCCGATGGTCAGCTTGCCGAGCGGAGCGCGAACGACGCCGGCCTGCTCGACAAAGGCAGCGGCCAGGGTCAAGTCGCCGAACACCGAGTAAGGCACCGTCGGGATTTCGGCCGAGGTCGCCTCGATACGCAGAATTCGCGCGGGATCGTAGCCGATCACGCCGTTGACGGTGTTCTTTCCGACCTGCACCTCCGCGACCGTGCCGGTCGCCGGATAGACCTGCGCCGCGCGCAGCGTGATGCTGCCGGGGCTGAGCAACGACGTCGTGATCGCATCGGCAACCGGCACGCCAGGCACCGGCCGCACGCCCTGCAGGAAGCGCAGGTCGCCGGCGCTGGCCAGTTGCGTCATGCCGAACGTCAGGTTCACGGTGTCACGAATGTCGATCAGATTCGCTTCGACGTTGAACTGAACGTCGTAGCGCGTCGGCGCCGCGGTGAAGATCGGGGTCCTGGACTTCTGCGCATCCGGCTCCTTGTAAACATAGTTGATCTGACCCAGCCGCGCATAGGCGGCGGCCAGCGAGATCCGGGCGTCCTGCGCACTGCCGGTCACGGGCATCATCATGTCGCTGTAGAGGTTGAGGTTCTGCCCGACACGCAGGCTGACATTGCCGTCGAAGCCGATGGCGCTGCTCATGACCGACAGATTGTCGAAGCCGCCACGCGCCACGGTGTCGGAACCGAGCCGCCCATAACCATAGGCCAGGGCCGGATCAGCCGCACCGGCCTGCAGCCCGGCGCTCAATACCGAATCGCCCTGCAGATCGGCGAGCACGATCCGGCGCAATGCGCGGTAGGCCGGATCGGCAAGCGGAAGATTCACCGGATCGCCGCTGGTGACGCGATATTCCAGCATCTGCAGCGCGACATCCAGGCTGCCGCCCGCGGCGCCGGCGCCGCCGGCGCGGGCGATCATCGTGCCGTCCAGGAACAATCCGTTGTTGGAGACGAGCGAGATGCTGCCGCCATTGCTGGCAACGTCGACCGCGCCGAGACCGGCGATGTCCAGCGTCGCCGCGGTGCCGGAGGCATCGAGCACCGCGCCGGGGCGCACCACGATAAAGTTGTTCGAGGCGGTCGCCTGCCCCAGCGCGCCATCGATTTCGCCGCCGATGACGATGCTGCCGCCATTGCTGACCAGCCCGTAGCGCCGGCCCCTTGCATCGAGCGCGGTGGCGGCCTGCGCCGCCACGTCGAGGCGCGCGCGCTCGCCGATCCAGATCGAGCGGCCGTTGGTGGTGGTCGAAGCCTTTTCAGTTTCGGTCACGGAGAGATCATTGGTTTTCAGCACGATGCTGCCGCCAGCAGCGTGCAACGCGCCGTTTACCGTCAACTGGCCGGCGCTGCCCAGCGTGATGACCCGGCCGGGATCGAGATTAATCGCGGCATCGGTACCGACGGTCAGGCCGATCGCGGGCAGATCGCGCGCCAGTGCGAGATTGCTTCCAGCCTGCAGGGTCAGGTTGGCGCCCCCGCGCTGGGTGAGAACGCCGGACAAGGCGTTTTCCGCGTACAGCGGCGGCGTCCACAATTCGAGTCCGGCGACCGGATCGACCAGCGTCGCAGTCCCCGAACCGCCTGCGGCGAAGCGATAGACCGGCATGGTGACGTCCACGACAGCGCCATCGGCGACCGTCACGCCGCGGTTGCCGGTGATCGTATAGTCGGCGAAGCCGCGCGAGAAGAAGTTGGCATCCAGCGACAGTATGCCGGCCTGCGCCGCGTTCCCGCCGATCGTCACGCGCCTGGCCTGCAGCGCCAGCGCGCCACCGCCATTCACTCCGTAGCCGAGCAATTGGCCGGCAAGGATCAGGTCGCCCGGCGAGCTGTCGCCATAGAGGTTGGCCTTGAGGGTGACGTCGCCGCCGCGGCCGCCCTGGATCTTTCCGGTGCCGAGGATGCCGATGCCGGACGAGACGTCGATCAGCGCGCCTTCCTCGATCACGACATCTCGGGTCGACTGCAGCGACACCGAGCCGCCATTGACGTAAGCCAGCGCGTCGGGTTGCGACGGTTCAGAGCCGCTGCTGCGCAGCCCGCGCAGGTCAAGGCTGGCACCGGCGTAAACGGCGACGCTGGACCTGCCGTTCAAGTCAAGAACTGCCGTGCCCACGTTTGCAGAGACAAACACATTGGTGACCGATATCGATCCGCCACGCGCGGTGATATCGGCCTTGATGTCGACGACCGGCGCGATCAGATCGAGCACGCCGCCGTGGGCCAGCGTCAGATCGCCATCGATGGTGATGGCGCCGCGGGTGCCGAGCTGCAGGCCGCCGAGGCCTTGCTGGTTGAGGCGATCGGCATCGAGCCAGACGGTGTTGGCGCGGTCGGCCGGGAGCGGGTCGCCGGCAGCGCCTGCGATGCTCGCCACCTTGCCGATGCGGACGTCGGACTTGTAGAGGTCGGTGCGACCGAGCGCGGTGTACTGCCCGAGCGCCAGCGTGCCGGCCTGCGCCACGGTGGTTTGCGTGACCTTGTAGCCATCGCCGATGCCCGCGGCGCGGGCGCGGTTCTGGCGTTCGCTGGCGATCACGTCGGCGGTGATGTCGGCCTCGAAGATCGCGGTCGGGGTCGACAGGTTGAGGCGACCGGCGTCGCGGCCCACGGTGTAGCCGGATTCGTAGCGCGACGTGAACGAGCGGTCGAGGATGCTGGTCCAGATTTCGGTCAGCGCCGGCGCGACGCGTCCCTGGATGTTGTGGTTGCGCACGAAGCCGCCGGCCATGGCGACGAACTTCATGTCGGCCGGCGCCGTATCGAAGCTGTAGATGCGCCCGTCGCTGCCGAGAAGTTTGTTCGAATAGATGGTGCCGCCGGCGTAGCTCACCGCGCCGCCGGAGATGTCGAAGCGCGCGCCCTGCTGCGCGATCACTTCCGGCGCCGCCAGCGTGATGCTGCCACCCAGCGCCGTCCATTCGCCGATCGTATGCGCGGTGTTGGCGAGATAGCCGCCGAGTTCGAGCAGTCCGCCCCGGGTGTAGTAGCGATCGCCGGCATAGCCGCCGGTGCCGGCCGGCGCCAGCACGAGGTCGCGGATGTCGATCCAGACATTCTTGTTGATCAGCGCGCCGCTGTCGCGATTGGCAGGCGAATCGCGCAGCTCGTTGCCCTGGACGTTGACCAGCACCTGGTTCGCCGACATCGGCCTGATCGCGCCCTGCACGCCGGAGACGTCGACGGTCGAGCCGGTCTCGGCGAAGATGCGCTTGGCACTCACTGTGACCTGCCCGCCCTGCGCCACGGTCAGCGACTGATCCTGAAAGCTGACGGTTCCGCCGGTGACGATCTCGACGCGCGACTGGTCGAGCCGGTCGGCGAGCTTCGAAAGATTGTCGAACTGCCCGGTGGCCTGCAGGTTCTGCCCGGACGCGGCGATCAGCGCGTCGCGCTGCGAATCCAGCGCGGTGTCGGTGGACTCGAGCTCCGGCAGGATTGCGCTGACGCTGTTGCCAGTCAGTGTGATCTTGCCGCTGCTGTCGCTGGCCGCATTGAGCAGATGGATGGTGCCGCGCTGGTTGACCGAGGTGGTCGATCTCAGCACGCCGTCCTGCAAAATGGTGCGGCCGGCCAGCGTGATGTCGCCCTGCTGCGACAGCACGTCGCCCGAGTTGCTGACCGCGCCATTCTGGCTGCCGGCATACAGCACGGGGGCAACTTCGCTGCCGCGGGTGGTGGAGAGCGCGTTGCCATCGGTGCCGAAGCCGCGGCGCAGGATGAAGTCGTCGCCGGCAGCCATCAGCGTCTGGCCCTTCGGTGTGACGATGGAGCCGGCATTGATGACCTCGCTGCCGAGCAGCATCACGAAGCCGCCGCCCGATTTCACCGACGTCGGCGCCGCGGTGGAGATCAGCGCACCGGCCTCGACCACCACCTTGCCGCCGGCCGCGGTGAAGCTCGGCGCATAGCTGCCGCCGGGCTGCGCCGAATAGATGCCGTTGCCGCGGAACTGGGCGTCGGTGATGCCGGCGGTGGAAGCGATCAGCGATCCGACGTTGATCTGGCTATTGCCGCCGAAGATGATGCCGCTCTGGTTGATGACATAGACCTGGCCGTCGGCCTTGATATTGCCGAGGATCTGGCTCGGCGCGGTGGCGGCATTGACGCGGTTGAGCGCGACCCAGTCGCGGTTGCCCTGCTGGTCGAGGGTCAGCGTGGTGCGTGCGCCGACATTGAACGAGCGCCAGTTGAGGATGGCATTGGCCGTGATCTGGCGAATGCCGACCAGGGTCTGGCCGGAGGCATCGACCGCCTGCGTCGGCGTGCTGGCGCCGCTCCAGGTCGTCACCGCATTGGCCACGCCGTTGCGCGCCAGGCGGGCTG
>LNAP01001722.1_pt1 | contig 32690 bp, 35 predicted proteins | sample 602601 | NCBI WGS metagenome assembly LNAP01 (sample SAMN02440304, study PRJNA202911) | soil metagenome | biome: Subtropical and temperate rainforests or woodlands; isolation source: soil samples (1 kg each in a 20% v/v slurry with milli Q water) were... ...
CACTCTTACTCTTTCACCTCAACCTTATCCAACGCCTGATTCACCGCCAACTCCCCCAACATCACCACTTGGGTAATCCCCAACAGCGTCTTGCGATGTGAGTTATCCAATAACGCCGCAAAATTGCTGAGCATAGTAGTGGCCGAGCCCAGTGATTCGCTGGCGTTGGCCAGCAGGGACTCGGTGTCGTATGCCGGGTTGGCGAGGAACATGGGTTCGGGTTCGTGGTTGCTGGCCATGATGTGGGCGCCCGGATTGAGGTAGTGGTCGAGGGCGCGTTCGGCGGCTTCGTGGAGTTTTCTGGAATCGAGGGATTCGTAGGGGGATGCCGGATTGGTGTCCGGTGGGTTGGGTGTTGGTTTGATCATAGATGAAGCTCCCGTCACAAATATAAGGAGCCATCACTCTCGCTACCAAACGAGGGTGGCGGCCATACGTGGGTTGGTAGACCGGTTGCGACAGGAAACCCGGCGCTCACAAAGGAGCCCCACGCATGCCCACCATAAAAGCAGAGTCCGAAAGAAGGGACTGCCTAAGGTGTCGCCATGCGACTGTCACAAGCGGGCTACCAAACCCGATCACTGTTTTTCAGTGACAGGGAAACGATATAGCCCCCCCAAAAGCCGCACAAGCCGGCGGATTCTGGCGCACGCGTAGGCAACGACGCAAGGCGTTGTAGCCGTTAGGACGTAACGCCGAGTGTCTTTAAACGCGCGCGCCCAAACATGTTTAAAGCACTCAAAAAACAGGGACGCGTAGCGCTCGCCCAAAAGCGTACACGCAGGCCTGTTTGCGTCAGAAAACAATGAGAGCGATTAAAATGCCGGTTAAATGCCAACGGCGTAGTCAAGGTTCAGTTCGAGCAATGGTTGTGCAGTCCATCACGACACATATTGACTAGGTCAAAACCGGTTAATATGCCCCCGCTTCGTCTACCCTCACAAAGCGCCAAGCAAGTTCAGCTTGCGTCAGGCGCATCGATCATTTTTCAGTTCATTCACCGGAGAGCTTCCATGCTCAAGCGTACCCTGGCATTGGCCGTCGGCCTTACCCTGACATTTGGCAGCCTGTTGGCGCAGGCCGCCGACACCTTGAAAGTCAGCGCGATTCCCGATGAAGCCCCTACTGAACTGCTGCGCAAGTTCAAGCCGCTGGGCGTTTATCTGGAGCAAAAGCTGGGCATGAAGGTCGAGTTCGTGCCGGTGAGCGACTATCCGGCCGTGGTCGAAGCGCTGGCCACCGACCGCATCGACCTGGCCTGGCTGGGCGGCTTCACGTTTGTGCAGGCACGCCTGAAAACCGGTAATGCCATTCCGCTGGTGCAGCGCGAACAGGATGCCCAGTTCACCAGCAAATTCATCACCGCCGACCCGAACGTCAAATCCCTCGCCGACCTGAAAGGCAAGACCTTCGCGTTCGGCTCGGTGTCCTCCACGTCGGGCAGTCTCATGCCGCGCTATTTCATGCTCAAGGATGGCATCAAGCCAGAAACCTACTTCAGCCGCGTCGGCTACTCGGGCGCCCATGACGCCACCGTCGCCTGGGTCCAGGCCGGCAAGGTGGACGCCGGGGTGCTGAACGCCAGCGTGTGGGAAAAACTGGTCGCTGCCGGCAAGGTCGACACCAACAAGGTCAAAGTGTTTGCGACCACCCCGGCCTACTTCGACTACAACTGGACAGTGCGCGGGACCCTCGACCCGGCGCTGGCGGCGAAGATCAAGGCGGCCTTCCTCGCACTCGATCCGGCGAACCCGAAGGACAAGGAAATTCTCGATTTGCAGGCGGCCAGCCGGTTCATCGAGACCAGCCCTGACAATTACAAAGGCATCGAGGAAGCCGCACGCGCTGCCGACCTGCTGAAATGACCTTGCGTCTGACCCAGGCCAGCCTGACCCATGCCAACGGCGTCAAGGCATTGCGAGAGGTGAACCTGCACATCGGTGCAGGCGAGCAGGTTGCCGTCATCGGCCCGTCCGGCGCTGGCAAGTCGAGCCTGCTCAACTTGCTGGCCACCGCGTTGCGACCGGACAACGGCGAGTTGCAGGTGCTCGGCGAGCGAGCGTGGCAGCTGTCTGCCCGGCAGCGCCAGCGTTTGCGCGCACGCATCGGTCTGATCCATCAATCGCCGCCCCTGCCACCGCGCCAGCGTGTGGTCACCGCGGTGCTGGCCGGAAAGTTGGGTCAATGGGGCCTGGGCAAGAGCCTGCTGAACCTGATGCATCCTCTGGATATTCCGGGCGCCCGCGCGGCGCTGGCCAGGCTGGACCTGGGCGATAAACTGTTCGCACACTGCCAGCAACTGTCCGGCGGCCAGCTACAGCGCGTGGGCATTGCCCGCGTGTTGTATCAAGCGCCCGAGGTGCTGCTGGCCGATGAGCCGGTTTCTGCCATGGACCCGGTGCTGGCCGAACACACGCTTTCGGTGCTCTGCCGCCACGCCCGGGAGCACAACGTCACCCTGATCGCCAGCCTGCATGCGGTGGAGCTGGCCCTGGCGCACTTTTCGCGGATCATCGGCCTGCGTGACGGGCAGATCCTGTTCGACCTTGCGGCCGGCGACGTCGACCGCGAGCTGCTCGACACGCTCTACGCCAATGAGCAGTTGCACACCTCACCGGTGCCTCCAGTGTCCTTGAGTGTGCAGATTCCCCGATGCTGACGTCTGCCTCGCGCGATCCCGCCGCCCTGCCCCGTTTGCTCCTCACCCTGCTGGCGATCGCCCTGTTGTGGCCGGGCATCCACTTCAGCGAATTGGACCTCGGCGTTTTAGTGGCGAGTGACAGTCAGAGCGAGATGGGCCGGTTTGTTTCCGCCTTCTGGCCTCCGGCCCATGACGCCGAGTTCATCGAACTGCTGTTGCAAGCCACTCTGCAGACCCTGGCAATCGCCACGGCCGGCATGGCCCTGGCGTTGCTGTTGGCCGTCCCTGCCAGCCTGCTGGCCAGTCGCGCCCTGTCGCTGTCGGCCGCATCCCGTGCCGGTCACCCAAGCTTCGGCGGCCAACTGCTGCGTTGGCCGGTACGCGGTTTGTTGATCTTCCTGCGCAGCGTGCCGGAAATCGTCTGGGCCCTGCTGTTCGTGCGCGCCGTCGGCCTCGGCCCGACCGCCGGGGTATTGGCTATTGCGATTACCTACAGCGGCATGTTGGGCAAGGTCTACGCAGAAATTTTCGAGTCGGTCGATCAGCGACCGGCCCATGCATTACTGCGTTCAGGCAGCGGTCGACTGGCAGCGTTTTGCTACGGGATTTTGCCCAATGTCGCGGCGGAGCTGCTGTCGTACACGGTGTACCGCTGGGAGTGCGCGATCCGCGCCTCGGTGGTGATGGGCTTTGTCGGTGCCGGCGGTCTGGGTCAGCAAATGGATCTGTCGCTACGCATGTTCGCCGGGGGTGAAGTGGCCAGTTTGTTACTGACGTTCCTCGTCCTGGTGCTGCTCGCCGATCAACTCAGCCGCCTGCTGCGCTGGAGGCTGACATGAATCGCCTGATCAACCTGGTGCTGCTCCTGAGCATTGGCGCCGCGGCAGTCGCCTCGTTCATCTACCTGAGCATCGACCTCGGCGAACTCGGCAGCGCCGGCAACTTGAAGCAGATGGCTGCCTATGTGCAGCGTTTCCTCAGCCCGGACCTGAGCACGGGTCATCTGCAAGCCATCGGTCACGGCGCGCTGGAAACCATTGCCATGTCCGCCTTGGGCACCCTGCTCGCGGCGGTCTTCGGGCTGCTGTTGGCATTGCCCGCGGCCGGGCGTTTCGGCTGGCCGTTGCAGAGTGCATCGCGCCTGGTCCTCAATGCCTTGCGCGCGGTTCCGGAACTGGTATGGGCGGCGCTGATGGTGCTGGCCGCTGGACTCGGCCCCAATGCAGGCACCCTCGCCTTGGCCCTGCACACCACCGGCGTACTCGGCCGGCTGTTTGCCGAAGCACTGGAAAACACCCCGCCCGAACCGGCCGATGCCATCCGCCTGCAGGGCGGCAATGCCATCTCGGCGTTCTGTTACGGCACCCTGCCCAACCTGTTGCCGCAGCTTCTCGCCTACATCCTGTACCGCTGGGAAAACAACATTCGCATGGCCAGTGTGCTCGGATTCGTCGGCGCCGGTGGTTTGGGGCAAATGCTGTATGTCAGCCTCAGCCTGTTCCAGGAAGCTCAAGCCAGCACGGTAATCCTGGCCATGTTGCTACTGGTGATCGCCGTCGATTCATTGAGCAGCTGGAGCCGTCAACGCTGGGTCAAGGCTTGACTGCTTTCGCAGAACGCCCTACTCCTCCAAACGCCCCGTACCCTCACGGTCGTGTTCGTAGTGCCTGATGAGCGCAAACGCCGGCAACCAGGACTCGCGACGCACGATCCAGCTTTCGTAGGTTGGCGTCAGTTGATCAGGGGCATCGAGAGACCCCAGGTTCACTTCGATTTCATCGGCGGTGCGTGCGAAAACGGACGATCCACAGCGCGGACAAAAATGCCGCCCGGCGTAGTCGCGTGTTTCGCCCTCGATCGTCACCGCCGCCTGAGGGAAGATCGCGCTGGCATTGAAAAGGGCCCCATGATGCTTGCGGCAATCGAGACAGTGACAGAGGCCGACCCGGTAGGGCCGTCCTGATGCCTCGATTCGAACATTGCCGCACACGCAGCCACCGGTGAATCGGTCCATGTTGCATCTCCTCTGAATCAAACACGACGGGATGGAACAGAAGGTGTCGTAACCGGCACAATCCGCTGCACCGTTTCCCTCCGTGCCTTCCTTGGTGCTAAATAGGCAGCCCAGGTTTCAAGTCCAGACCCTGTCGTGTATTGCCGTGAAACGAGAAATCGATATGAACACCCATTTTCAGACAAGTGATACCCCTGAGCCCAAGACCTGGCAAGAGGCCAACCGCCACCTCCTTCCCCATCAGCCGTCAGTGGTAACAGCATGATCGAAGTCACCGAAGTGTCCATTGCCCGATTGCGAGCGGCGCTGGAGTCTGGCCAGACCACGGCAGTTGAGTTGGTCCAGGCCTACCTTGCCAGGATCGACGCCTACGACGGCCCCGACACGCCAACCGCGCTCAACGCGGTGGTGGTTCGCAACCCCGAGGCGCTCAACGAAGCGCAAGCGTCCGATGCCCGTCGGGCCAAGGGCGAAACGCTCGGCCCGCTGGATGGCATTCCCTACACGGCCAAGGACAGTTATCTGGTGAAAGGCCTCACCGCGGCCTCTGGCAGTCCGGCCTTCAAAAACCTGATTGCCTATCGCGATGCCTTCACCATCGAACGGCTGCGCGCCGCCGGGGCCATCTGCCTGGGCAAGACCAACATGCCGCCGATGGCCAATGGCGGCATGCAGCGCGGGGTCTATGGCCGGGCCGAGAGCCCGTACAACGCTGACTACCTGACGGCGCCTTTCGCATCGGGCTCATCGAACGGCGCCGGGACGGCCACCGCCGCCAGTTTCGCGGCCTTCGGCCTTGCCGAAGAAACCTGGTCGAGCGGACGCGGTCCGGCCTCGAACAATGGCTTGTGCGCCTATACCCCTTCGCGCGGGGTGATTTCGGTGCGCGGCAACTGGCCGCTGACGCCGACGATGGACGTGGTTGTGCCCTACGCGCGAACCATGGCCGACCTGCTTGAGGTGCTCGACGTGGTGGTGGCGCAAGACCCGGATACACGCGGCGATCTGTGGCGGCTGCAACCCTGGGTGCCGATACCGAGCGTCGCTTCGGTGCGCCCCGCGTCCTACGCCGGGCTGGCCGCGACCACCGATGCGCTCGCTGGAAAACGCTTCGGCGTGCCGCGCATGTACATCAACGCGGACCCTGACGCGGGCACCAGCGAGGCGCCGGGCATCGGTGGCCCGACGGGGCAGAAAATCAATACCCGCCCTAGCGTGATCGGTCTCTGGGAAGACGCCCGGCGGGCACTCGAAGCCGCTGGTGCCGAGGTGGTCGAAGTCGACTTCCCGCTGGTATCGAATTGCGAAGGCGATCGTCCGGGCGCGCCGACCGTGTTCACCCGCGGCCTGGTGTCCAAGGAGTTCCTGCACCATGAGTTGTGGGACCTGTCGGCCTGGGCGTTCGATGATTTTCTGCGGGCCAACGGTGATCCGAAACTGAATCGCCTGGCCGATGTCGACGGGCCGCTGATCTTCCCGCATGACCCAGGCACCCTGCCCAATCGCGAAGACGACCTTGCCGCCGGCATGGACGAATACGTGAAGATGGCCGAGCGTGGCATCACGCCGTGGGATCAGATCACCACGCTGCCGGACGGCCTGCGCGGGCTTGAAGAAACACGTCGAATCGACCTTGAAGACTGGATGGACCGGCTGAAGCTCGATGCGGTGCTATTCCCGACAGTGGCCGACGTCGGGCCGGCAAATGCCGATGTCGATCCGCAGTCGGCGGACATCGCGTGGAGTAACGGTGTGTGGGTCGCCAACGGCAACCTCGCCATCCGCCACCTCGGTGTGCCGACGGTCACGGTGCCGATGGGCGTCATGCCGGACATCGGCATGCCGGTCGGGCTGACCTTTGCCGGTCGTGCCTATGACGACTCAGCGCTGCTGCGCTTTGCTTCGGCGTTTGAGTCGGCCGGCAGCAAACGAATGATCCCGCCTCGGACACCGCCGTTGCAGGGCTGAAATAGCTGCGCGCGGGATTGGGCCAGTGCAGGCTCCAATCCCGCCTTGTCATCAATTCACCCGGACTCCAAAACTCAAACCTTCACTGATCCAAGACAATCTCCAGTCGAACAAGAACCCTGTGGCGAGGGAGCTTGCTCCCGCTGGGTCGCGAAGCGCCCCCAAAAAGGGCCTGCTGCGCAGTCCAACGGGAGCAAGCTCCCTCGCCACAGATACGACGTTGCGTTTAAGTGAACAGCATTACTCGCCACAGGGGGCTTGTTCGGCTGGAGATTATCTTCGGTCTTAGGTGAGCGCCGTTTCACTGATGCACGGCGCCTGCGACGTTTCCATCAGCAGCTGATCCACCACTTGCGACAGCGCGGCGTCAACATCCCCTCCCCCACGCAAGGCTCGCGCATACACTCTCCGCTGCCGGTCTGCACTGGTGCCGTCCCGGAGAATCCGGCGGGCCTGGGCGAACACATCCTCCACGCCCATCTTCTGCGCCGTGTCTCCAAGAATCTGTTGCGCCCTGAACAGCCATTGCGCCGCAGAGAACGGTCGATCGTAGCCTTCAACGATGAAGGCTGCGTGGATGCCGGACCGTTTCGCCCGCCAGCGATTTTCCTTGAGGATCCATTGCGACACTTGCGAATAGCTCAATCCCGGGCGAGGTTGGTCAATGGCATGGGCCACCAGCAAGCGAAACAAAGAGGCGATGCACAAGACGTCATCCAGGCGCGGACAGGCATCCGTCATGCGCATCTCCAGCGTTGGGTATTTCGCGGCAGGTCGTAAGCCCCACCAGCAATCGCCCGCCTGCTTGATCGTGCCCGTGCGGATCAGCATGGCGACGTAGGCTTCATAGGCGCTTTGATCTTCGAAGAATTCAGGAATGCCCATCCGCGGCCATTCATCACACGCCGTTTGACGGTAGCTCATGAAGCCGCTGTCGGCGCCGTCCCAAAAAGGTGACGATGTGCTCAGTGCCAACAACAGCGGCAACCACGGCAGGACTTCGTTCATCACTTGAATACGGTCCACGTGCCCTGGCACTTCAACATGCACGTGCAGGCCGGACAGCACGCTGCGCCTTGCCACGTGCTGGTAGTCTTCAAACAGTTGAACAAAATGAGGATGGTCGGTGGCGTGCTGCAAACGCCAATCGCTCAATGGGTGGCTGCCGGCACTGAGCAGTCCCAGACCGTGACGTTCGAGCGTCCCACGCAACCTTGAGCGCGCAGAAAACAGGTACTGCGCTGCTTGCGCGACGCTGGTGAAGATGGGGGACGCGACTTCGATCTGCCCCTTGAACATTTCATGGGCGAAACAATCGCCGAGCACCCCCTGACACGCTTCAATCGATACGTCGGGAGGATTCTCGGCCATCAGGTCCGTAATGAAGTATTCCTCTTCAATGCCAAACTTCAGGTGCCTGTCCATCGCCTCACCCCTCACCTTGCCCTTGAATCAAGCCTAGCCTAACGCCGTATCGAGAAACATCATGAGCCCGAACCCTAGCATCAGGCCCAGCGTCGCCGGGGTTTCGTGGCCATTGCGGTGAGTCTCGGGAATCACCTCGTGGGAGACGACGAAAATCATCGCGCCCGCCGCCAGGCCCAGGGCAACCGGGTAACCCAGCGCGAAGCCGGTGGAAATGCCCAGTCCCACGACAGCGCCCAATGGCTCCATCAGCCCTGAGCCGACCGCGATCAGCGCCGCCCGCAACGTCGACACACCCGTCACTCGCAGCGCCAGTGCAATGGCCAGTCCTTCGGGGATGTCCTGGATGGCAATCGCGGTGGTCAATGGCAGACCCACCTTCATGTCCCCGTTGGCAAAACTGACGCCGATGGCCATGCCTTCCGGCAAGTTATGTAGCGTGATAGCCAACACGAACAGCCAGACTCGATTGATGCGCTGTGCGTGCGGGCCCTTGCGACCAATCTTCTGATGCTCATGTGGGACAAAGCGATCCAGCCCGATCATCAGAGCCACGCCCAAACCCAACCCAAGGACCACGACACACGCCGCCAGCAGCTTATTGCCGCAAATGGCCTGCGCCGCCGCGATACCAGGAAGAATGAGAGAGAACGAGCTGGCCGCGAGCATCATGCCCGCGGCGAAACCCAGCATGATGTCCTGAGTCCGTGCGGCAATGTCACGCAAGACCACGGCCAAAACGGCGCCAAGTGCGGTCGCGCCGAAACCCGAGACGCCGCCCAGGAATGCATACCGCAAGTTGACTCGGTCCGCCCCGGTCAAGGCGCTGTAGCCGCTGACCAGCAGCAGAGCGGTGACACCCACCAGAGTTGACCAGAACAGAATGCTCAGCCAACTGCCGCTTTTTCCTGGGGCAAACCAGGCGCGCCAAGGGCCTCTTGCAGGCGAAGAATGGTCCGACATCAGGACACCTGTTTTCCGTTGGAGCGCTTACGGGTCGCTTCAGGCGCAGCCATCCGGATCTGTTTTGATATCCGCAAAGCGTCTCGTTCGAACGCCATTGCAGTGGTATTGAACAGCCGGTAAAAGTCCTGTGTAGCCTCTGCGGAAAAAGCGTCTGGATTGGAATTCATGGGGTTCACCTCAACTCTCCAGCACCACAAAAAACCGCACGCCGGGTGGCGTGCGGTGACCCTCGTCACGCATCGGGTTTTCCGTAGAGGCCCGCCCCCAAGTCAGCACCCGTGATCGGATCGCTTTCAGGGTCAGACATCGTGCGGACTTTCATGGCCAGCAACAGCTCCTCGTCTTCGGCGCTGAGCTGGACGCTTGCCGTGCCGTCCCCGCCATCGACTGCCGGCTGTGGATCGTCCACGTAATTCCAGTCCTCGCCCTGGTTCCATGGCCCGCGAGTGCTGCCTTCGCCTTGAGACAGGTTGAAATAGACGTTGGTGAATTCCGGCATGCCGGGAAGCTTGCCCTGCGGAAAGTTCGGCTGGATCGCGTGCAGGGCTTTTTCAAAGGAGAGTTGATGGGCGATCTCGCGGGTCATCAGAAACCCCAGCGCCTCTTTCACCCCGGGATCATCCGTGATGTTCATCAAGCGCTCGTAGACGATTTTGGCGCGAGCCTCGGCGGCGATGTTGGAGCGGAAGTCAGCGGTCGGCTCACCGATGGTGTCGACATACGCGGCCGACCACGGCACTCCGGCCGAATTGGTCAGCGGTGCCCCGGCGCCGTACAACAGGCTGGTAATGTGCGAGTCATTGCCCGCTCCATTGATCGCGCGGTACAGCTCGCCTTCTTCGTCCACCCCTTCTGCCAGTTGACCCTTGGCGCCCTTGTTGAGCATCACGATGATCGATCCGACGACCTCCAGGTGACTGAGCTCTTCGGTGGCAATGTCCATCAGCAGATCCTTTCTTCCCGGATCATCCTCGGCCAAAGCCTGGGTGAAGTAGCGGGACGCCGCCGCCAGTTCGCCTTGGGCGCCGCCGAATTGTTCGAGCAAAAGGTTCGCCAACCCCGGGTTGGGTTGGGCGACACGCACGGTGTATTGAAGTCGTTTGTTATGTAGAAACATGACGAATCTCCTCAGGCCTGAAGGGGCGTCGATACCCATCCGGCAAATGACCAAATGCGCCGCCCACAGTTATCTGAAGGTGCCGCGCCTGAGAAAATTTTAAAAAGATTGGCCACTCGCGACAGGCGGCATTGGCGGCGGGTTTTGGCATGCTTTTGTCACCAGTCGTCGGCGATCAATCAATCGATTCAAACTTTTATCGGTCGCCAGATCTCCACCGCTGTCTCACCTGTTTTTCATCGTTCGACGGTGCTTGAGAAGCGGAAAAAAACGGGAGGTCTGTGTCAGGCCTCCCGCTGTTTTTTGCAGCCCTTTATGAAGCGCCGGATTACGAGGTGCCCAAACCTCGTGACAGATCGGCTGGTGTATCGGAGGCCGCGTGGTATTCCCCTTGCGGTTTCGTTTCTACGTCCGAGTGATCGGTGGTTTTGGTCACGGTGTCGCGCACAGCCTCGAACCCCTCCCTCGCCTGTTGCTTTACCTTATCGGCCAGGCCGGCGCTGGTTTTGCCCATGTAGCGTTGCTCGGTCGCTGTCGAAGGCAATGCCGCGCCCAGCATGGCACCTAACGCGATGCCCGCGGCGGCGACCATCAGGGGTTGCTCCTTCAACAACTGACTGAATTGAGTCCCCAGCACCTGCGAACTGCGGACCAATCGGTCACTGGCATCATGCACGTCATGACTGATGGTATCGGTAGCAGCACCCAGGTTGTCGCCCATGTGAGCGGCCTTGCCCTTGATGGTCTGATAACCGTCCTTGAGCGTGTCAGTCGTCTGGTGCAAATGGTCACGGGCACTGTCGATGCCATCAGCCAGACCGTCGGCCCACTCGCCGACTTTGTTCTGATCCGGGCCCACGCGATAGCCTGGACGGGGTGACGGCGGGCGATTCTGACTCATCATCAACCACAGCAAACCGACGGATGTCAGGACGGCGGGAACCGGATTGTTGCGAACGCTGGTGCCCAGGTTAGTCAGGAATGTCGTGCCGTTGCTTTGCATCATCGTCAGCGCCTGATCGAACATCTGCCCAGGGGTGAACTTGCTTTCCAGCGCATCGACGATGTTGCCGATACTCGCCCGCTGAGCATCGATTTCACGCTCGATGGCTTCAGGGCTTTTTGCCGCTTCGATGTCGAATTCACTGTTCATGAGACTTTCCTCCGCAGCGCTTCCTGGTCTTTGTTCAAGGCATCCAGCGTGCGATCAGGCTTGAAGTGGGACGGCTCGAATTGTTTTTTCCCGGACTGCAGCATGGCGAACCCGACGATCATCACCACCACGCCAACAATCAGCGCCGCCAGCCACGGCGCCATCACGGTGCTGAGGCCATAGACTGCGGACATCAACAGAATGATGAACCCCGCCAACAGGACAATCGCCCCTCCCGCAACCCCGGCGATGCCGGCTTTGAGTGTTGTGAGACTGGCTTGAAGTTCGGCTTTGGCCAGCGCCAGTTCCTTGGTGAACAGCGCGGGCACTTCACGGGATAACTGACGTAACAGACCGACGACCGAAGCGTCATGGTCCGGCGCGTGCACCGGTCTTGAGCCTGGAAAATCTGGATCTTCTCTGTTCATCACAGTGCTCCATTGACGTTTGTCGAACCCGGTGTGGAGGTCGTCGCGAAGTTCGAAGGGTGGTCTTGCTCGCTCGGGGAGGCCGGCGTGTTGTCAGTGCGTGACGCGACTGAGGTTTCATAGGGGCGTTGCGCACCAAAACCGCCTGGCGGAGGCATCGAGTGGCCGGCTGCCGGGTTGTTGGCATCGGTGAAGGTGGCCGCCGGGGAACTGCCGGCCTTCAGAAATCGCGACAGGCCGAAGCCCAGCGCGATGCTGCCGGCAATGAACAGCCCTGGATTGCTGCGGGCCAGCTCGGCCCCGTCATGCAGCAGCTGTTCGGCACTTTTGCCGCGCAAGTTTCCGGCCAGACCACTCATGGATTCCGCCATGTCGGCCAGGTAGTCGGACATGCCGAGGGTGTCCTTGCTTTCAAGTTCGGAGACAACCGATTTCGCGCCCTTGGCCAAAGCCTCGATCTGATCGGCGGCGGTGTCGCGGTATTGCCCGAACTGAGCGTCCGCCTGTTGTCGTGCACCCTCAAGTGCCTCCGTCACGTCCTCCTTCAAGTGCTCAAAGCCTGGCTCCGGCCCTGGGGAATCGGGTTTGTCTGGCTGACTCCCGGTGGTGCTGTCTGAAGTATTCATGTCATCCCTCGCCTTCTGTCTGTAATCAAGCGTTCCGGGAGTTCGCAGTGAGTGCAGCCTCCCTCACTGCAGATGACGAAGGGGGGTGATGGGGAGTTCCAACGGAGTGATGATCTGCTTTTCTGTGGGAGGCGAAACTAAATTCGTAGAGGGATAAGGGGTATCGCGAGGAGGCATGCAAGGTCGTTGTTTTTGAAACCGGGTCAGGCGGATCTTCATCACACCTGACCCGCACCGTCAGGCTTTGGCGGCCATCGCGGTGACTTCCACGCGCATGCCTTCGACCGCCAAGGCGGCCACACCAACGGCGGCACGAACCGGCCACGGTTTGGCGAAGAAGCGTTTATAAACCTCGTTGAACGCGGCGCGGTCGGCCATGTCGGTGAGGTAGATGGTCAGGTGCAGCACCCGGTCCATGGAACTGCCGGCACGCTCCAGCGCGACCTTCAGCGCCTGCAGCGTGCACTCGCTCTGCAGGGTGATATCGCCCAGTTCCAGGCTGCCATCGGCGCGGGTGGGGATTTGGGTGGAGACCAGCATGCCGCCGAAACCGGCGACGTCGGAGGAGATGGAATCCGCGTCGGGATCAGGGGTGAACGTGATGTCTTGGTTTGCCATGGAGGATCTCTTTCTTGAAGGAATAACGAGGCGGTCGATGCCTTGAGCGCGGACAGTTTACAGGCCGAAGCCGGGATTGCATGTGCGCTTGAACCCCGGCAAAAAAAATCTCGAACTCCCTCTGCGCCCCTGCATCCAATGTGTAAGTCAACGGAGGTACACGCGATGAACAGCGATGACAGTGACATCGAACGGGATCGGAAAGACAAGGACGCCGAAGAGCTCGATTCAGAAACGCATCCCGAAGAGGATGAAGCCGAGGCGCTCCAACGAAAGATAGATGAGATAGAACGCAAAGTGGCGGATGGGAACTAGCGTGAAGGCCACCCCGCTTATCTTCAGCGGAGGTGGCCAACAGGCTGAACGAATGCTCTGCGCCTAGTTCGGGTCCAGCAACCCGCCACTCCAGTTGCGCGAAATCCGGCTCCCGGTGAATTTCGCCACCACCATGCCCTGCGACACGAGCCGGTCCCGATAGCGTGTGACCATCCGCCCCGCCTGCTCGGCCACCAGCACCACTTCGGAAGACGGATCACCGGGCCGTCGCAGAATCCGCGCAAAGCGCTGCCCTTCCTCGACGAAGTCACCGAGTTCCTTTTCAAAGATCAACACCCCGGGTTGCGGCGCGAGGATGGTTTCCATCTGGCCCATTTCCATCACTTCGACGGGCCAGTCACCGGGTGACAACGCCTCGTCGATGACCCCGCAACTGCACAGCCAGGCGTACAGTCCCGCGGCGTCCTGCTCGGCTAACCGATCGCTGACATCGCCCTGCCCACGCAGCTCCAGGGTCGCCGCCATGCGTTGCGCGGTGACGCCTTCGCGAAGCCACGGGGCGATGATGGTTTCTTCGAAGGAGCCGTCGCCGCCGTCATCCCAGATGATCGCCACGTCCATCTTCATCGCCGCCGCCAATTCGCGGGCACGGGGCCAGAAACTGCGGTGCACGTAGAGGTAGGGCAAGGCTTCGTCATCGGTGTGCAGGTCGAGCATCACCTGCGCCGTGGACGCCAGTTGCACCAGGCTTTTCTGCCATTCCTGGACGTTGGTCGAAGGTTGCTCCATCGCGGCTGACTGGTCGAACGCGCGGTTGAAGTTATGCCCGGTCGCATCGTGAAAGCGACCGAGAATCCGCCCCTGGCGAAACTGCCCGATACCCAGGGGATTGGCCTGCGGCACCACCGTCACACTGCCCTTGAGCCGGCCCTCGGCCTCGACGACTAGAAGCCGTTGCATCAACAGATGCAACACCAGCATCCCGGCGATTTCGTCGGCGTGCACCCCCGCCTGCAAATGCACCTTCGGCCCGCTGCCGTCGCCCCCGAAACGCCACGCGCCGACCTGCACCGGATCACCGTTGTTGTTGCGAACACTGAACGAAATATCCTGCACCATCTGCTTGTCCTCCCCCGTCATGAACGTTAAAAACCGGTGCATCACTGCGGCCGACACTGGAGATTGAACGCATGTTCAACTAAGCTCGCCAACCTGGCACTGCACCCAAGGATTCCCGTGTGACAACCCCCTCCCCAAAAAACCGTCGCGCGGAGCCCGATGAGCGTCGCGAGATGCTGGTGGCCGCCACGTTGCGTTGCCTGGTCCGCGACGGCCATGCGGGCATTTCCGTGCGCCGTATTGCCACCGAAGCCGGGGTGTCCGTCGGCCTGCTCAATCACCATTTCGGCAGCATCGATGCGTTGATTGCCGACACGTACCAGAAGATCGCCAGCGAACTGACCACCGCCCTGCGCCAGGAAATCCAGCAGGCCGCCACCCCGGCGCAAAAAATGGACGCGTTTCTCGTCGGTTCTTTTTCGCCAAGGGTCATGGACCCGCAATTGCTTGGCGTCTGGGTGGTGTTCTGGAGCCTGATTCGGCACTCCGAACACGTCAGCCAGTCCCACGAAAAAAGCTACCGCGCCTACCTCGATCTGCTGCGCCAGTTGCTCGATGACATGGCCGCCAGCGAAGGTTTCGTGATCCACGACACACGCCTGGCCGCCATCGGTTTATCGGCGATGCTCGACGGACTCTGGATCGAGTGGTGCCTCAACCCCGAAACCTTCAGCCCCGCCAACGGCCTCCACATCTGTCGCTGCTGGATAAAGGGGCTGCGTCACGGAGCATTCAGCACCGACGACATCCTGTGAGGGGTGGCGCCCGAAGATCATCGCCAGGGTGCCGCTGACCGCGATCAGGCCGGCACCGATCATCAGCGACACATCCATCAATGTGCCCCAGATCAGACTCGACAGCAGGAACGCCCAGATCAACCCGGTGTACTCGAACGGCGCGAGCAAGGTGGCAGTGGCCCGTTGAAAACTGGCAAACAGCAGGAACTGACCGATACCACCCACCAGACCGGCAACCAGCATGCCCAGCCACGCCGGCGTCGGTGCCGGGGTGAACGTCCAGGGCAGCGCGACGGTCATGCACAGCACGAACACCACGTTGGTGATCAGCATCTGCTCCAGCACTGACGTCTGGTCATCCACCTGACGCAACTGGATGTAAGTGAACGCCCAGCACATCGCCGCCAGCAGCGTCAGCACGATGGGCCACGGATCGGCGATGTTGCTTGGACGACAAGCGATGATCACCCCGACAAACCCCAGGATCAGGGAAAACCACTGCCAGCCGCTGGCCCGCTCCTTGAGAATCACCGCCGCCAGCACCGTGACCATGATCGGCGCGGAAAAATACAGGGTGGTCATTTCCGCCAGCGACAGGTCCCGGGCGGCCGTGTAATACAGCAGCCAGGCCACGATCGACAACAAACCGCGCACCACCAGCAAGCGCCGGCTCGGCGAACGCCAGGCCCGCTGGACCAGGCGCAGGCGCCCGGCCAACAGGCACGCGACGACCACCACCAGGCTGCGCCAGAACAGGATGGTGACCACCGAATAATCGGTCACCAGCCACTTGATGACCGCGTCCTGCAACGTCAGAAACATGTACCCCAAGGTGCACAGGCCGATGCCCTGCAGCGAACGGTCGACGACCTGCGAGGTGCTCATTACACCGACCTGCGCACAGGCGTCCCGCGCCGTTCGGCAAAGGCAAACAGCGCCTCGATCAGGAACGTCAGGCAGACGTAGACCCCGGCCACCAGCAACAACGGTTCATAAACCTGCAAGGTCTGCGCCCGCACCACGTTCGCGGCACCCAGCAGATCGACAATCGCAATCGTCGAGGCCAGCGCCGTGGATTTCAGCAACATCACGGTTTCCCCGGCCAGTGTCGGCAACAGCAACCGCAGCGCCCGAGGCAATCGCACCCGCAGCAGCGATTGGCGCGGTGTCATGCCAAACGCCGAGGCCGCTTCCATCTCGCCTTTTGGCACTGCCAGCAGCCCGCCGCGAATCACTTCGCCGACATACGCGCCCACCGACAACACCAGGGCGAACACGATGTACCAGTAACCGTCGCGCAAATACGGCCAGAGAAAACTGCCGCGTATCAGCGGGAACTGCGCAAACACGCTGCCGAGCCCGTAGTAGAAGATGTAGATCTGGATCAGCAACGGCGTACCGCGCAACACGCTGGTGTAGAACTGGCTGGCCTTGGCGATCCCCTTGTTTTTCGAGATCCGCGCCAGCGCCACCAGCACCGCCAGCGCAAAACCGAGCACACTGGAAATTAACAGGATGGTGATGGTCGTTTGCAGTCCCCGGCCCAACAGCGCCGCGTATTCAACTATCCACGCTGGAATCATTTCATTCACTCAGCCAAAGGCATCCAGCGACGAATACGTCGCTCGAGCCGTCCAGACAGGTAGTTGGACACCAACGTCACCGCGTAATACAACGCCGCGGCCGTGAGGTAGAACAACAAGTAATGACGCGTCGAACCCGCCCCTTGCTTGGCGGTGTACAACAACTCGTTGGTGCCGACCACACTGATCAAGGCGCTGTCCTTGATCAGGTTGATCCACAGGTTAGCCATGCCGGCCATCGCATACGGCGCCATGATCGGCAGCGTGACGCGTCGGAACAGACCGAAACCGCTCAGCCCGAAGGCCTTCGCCGCTTCAATCTGGCCGAAGGGGATCGCCTGGATCGCCGCGCGGAAAATCTCCGAGGCGTACGCGCCCTGCACCAGCCCCAGCACCACGATGGCGGCCAACGGACCGCTGACATTGACGACGCCGTAGCCCATCTGCGTCATCAGCGAATTGAGGAGCATTGAGCCGACGTAGTACAGCAGCAGGATCAACAGCAACTCCGGAATCGCCCGGAACAAGGTCGTGTAACCACGCATCAGCGCCGCAATCGGCTTTGGCGCGCCGAGCTTCAGGCAGGCCACCACCAGACCGATGAACAGCCCGACCACAAAAGCCCCGGCCGAGATTTGCAGGGTCATCCAAAGACCCTTCAACAGCGCACTGCCCCATCCTGTTTCGCTGAAGTTGATCAATTCGAACATGGCTGGCATTTCAGTCTCCAATCGGTGGCCTGGATGCACCACCGCCCTCTTGTAGGCGCGATGCTTGCCCGCGAAGCTTTTGGCGGCTTCAAGGGCCCTTTCGCGGGCAAGCCTCGCTCCTACGGGGATGGGTGTTTCCTCAGGAAAATTTCATTCCATGGAGTTGTTTTGCGCGTGGCCGTCAGAACGCGGGTTTCACGCTGGTACCGAAATAGTGCTGGGACAGGTCGTCATAGTCTTTGCTGGCCAGCAAAGAGGTGATGGCTTTGTCGAGTCGGGCCTTGAGTTCGGCGTCATCCTTGCGCAGGCCGGCGCCCACGCCTTTGCCGAAAATCGGGTCATACGGCACGGCGCCCAGGTATTCCAGGTTGCTGTTGCGGGCATCCGGGGTCTGCACGAAGGCTGCCATCGCCGTGCCGTCCGCCATCATCAGGTCGATGCGACCGGCAATCAGGTCGGCGTTGGCCGAGTCCTGGGTGTCGTAATACTTCACGTCAGCGATTTTTTCGTAGTACTGCTTGAGGTAACTGGCGCTCACCGTCGAGTTCTGCACACCGATGATCTTGCCCTTGAGGTCATCCGGATACGTTTTCACCGACGAGCCCTTCGGCCCGACAATCGCAATCACGGAGTCGTAATACGCCTTGCTGAAGGCGATCTGTTTTTCGCGCTCCTCAGTCACCGACATCGACGAGAAAATCACGTCGATCTTCTTCGCCAGCAACGATGGAATGATCCCGTCCCACGCCACTTCCTTGATCTCGCACTCGGCTTTCATTTCGCTGCACAGCTTGTGGATCAGGTCGACTTCAAAGCCTTTCCATTCACCGTTGGCCTGCTTCTCGGTGTACGGCGGATAGGGTTCGGCTGCGACTGCGAACCGTATAGGTTGTGCTTGTGCCGCGCTCATCCCGGCCAGCAATACGCAGGCCACGCCCGTCATCCAGTTTGCCAAACGTCGATTTCCCATGATTTTTCCCCGTCTTTTTATGATGTTTTCAGCGAGTCTGATGAGCGTTGACGAATTGTCGGCAACGCTCGCTGCGTGGGTGTACAAACACGTCGTCCGGCGAACCGGTTTCCTCGATCAGCCCTTGGTGCAGGTAGGCGACTTGGGAAGAGACATCGCGGGCGAAAGCCATTTCATGGGTCACCAGGATCATGGTCCGGCCTTCTTCCGCGAGGGAGCGGATCACCCGCAGCACTTCGCCGACCAGTTCCGGGTCGAGTGCCGAGGTGGGTTCATCGAACAGCATGACCTTGGGCCGCATGGCCAGGGCCCGGGCGATGGCCACCCGCTGCTGCTGTCCCCCGGAGAGAAACGCCGGGTACTCGTTGCGCTTGGCCGCCAGCCCCACGCGTTCGAGCAAGGCTTCGGCCCGTTCAGTGGCCTCCGCACGGCTTTCACGCAGGACCTGGGTCGGCGCCTCGATGAGGTTTTCCAGCACCGTGCGATGGGGCCAGAGGTTGAAGTTCTGGAACACCATGCCCAGGCTCGAACGGATACGCACCAGTTGCCTGGCGTCCTTCACCAGCGGCGTGCCGGGACGATCGAAGTTCAGGTGAATGCTTTCGCCGTCCACCAGAATGCGCCCCTGGTCCGGCACTTCGAGCATATTGATGCAGCGCAGCAAGGTGCTTTTGCCCGAGCCGCTGGCACCGATCAGTGAGATCACATCGCCTTCGCGAGCAGTAAGGGAAACGCCTTTGAGGACCTCGATATTGCCAAAGCGTTTGTGCAGGCCATCGACTTCGATCATGGTTTTGGGCTTGACCGGCTCAACCGCCGCTTCGCAGATCACACGGCTGATCACCGGCCGCGGCGCTTCGCCTTTCAACACCCGCACAAAGTCGCGAATGCGCTGGCAGGCCTGGGCCAGTCGTTCTTCACCCAGAGTGAACGAGAGCCGCACAAAGCCCTGGGCCGGCTCGCCGAACGCCGCCGCATCCAGCACCGAGACACGCGCCTCGCGCAACAGCCGCCAGGCGAACTCCAGAGAGGTCAGGCCGGTGTCACGCACGTCCACCAGCACGAACATGCCGGCATCGGGAGTGAGCACGGAAATTCCCGGGCAATCCGACAGGCTGGTCACCACCAGATCGCGACGACGGCGATAGATGTCGCGCATGCCGTGGGTCACCTCTTCATGGGCTTGAACTGCCTTGAGCGCAGCCTCCATGACAAAGCCCGGTAAACCGTAAAGCATGCTCAACACCAGGGTTTCGGCGTGAGCCACGAGGGCTTCATCGGCAACGATCCAACCGGTACGCCAGCCGGTCATCGCGTGGGATTTGGACAGGCTGCCGATCACCACACAGCGCTCGGCCATGCCCGGCAACGCGGCCAGGCTGAGGTGCTCGCGTTCGAAGGTCAGGCTTTCATAGACCTCGTCCACCACGACCCACAGGTCGTACTGGATGGCGAGGTCGGCGATGGCTTGCAGCTCTTCGCGGTTGAGCACCACACCGGTCGGATTATTCGGATTGGAGAAGAACAGCGCCCGGGTGCGCGGGGTGATGGCCTTGGCCAGTACGGCGGCATCGAGCCGGAAACCTGAATCCGCCGAGCACGGCACGCGCACCAACGTGGCGCCGGATGCCTTGAGCGTTGCCTCATAGGTCACGTACATCGGGTCCAGGGCAATCACTTCGTCGCCGGTATTGAGCAGGCACATCGAGGTGATGAACAGCGCGTTCTGTGCCCCCGCCGAAATGATGACGTTTGGCGCCGTCACCTCACGGTCAAACAGCACGCTGTACCGAGCGGCGATGGCTTCCCGCAAAGCCTGGCGACCGGCGATCTCGGTGTAATGGGTGTCACCCTCGCGCAGCGCATGAATCGCGGCATCGGTGATGAAGTCGGGGGTGGGGAAATCCGGGTCGCCGACGCTGAGAATAATCACATCCTCACCGCGGCGCTGGGCTTCAAATGCCGCATTGTGAATATCCCAGGCCGCTACACCGTCGCCAGAAATCCGCTCAACAAAGGGTGAAAACCGCATGCCAGTGCCTCGTTCGAAAAGAAGAAACGCAAGCCCGCGCAACCAGCCGGGGAGGTGGAACGAACATAGTCGAAGCTGAACACTCGTTCAACAGAAAAGTGAACAGGGTTCGCGTTCAGCGTAAACAGGTCGTTTTTACGACAGTCGTGCCGTTTCTAGGTCCGGAGATCTTGTCGTGAGCGCAGGGTCTGGTCGTTCGTTCGAAGTTGGCCACAGCAGCAATAAACAATCTGACATTTTTCAAAACATGAAGACTGGGTAGCCGATGGCCAAAAAGAAATCCGCGCCTTTTTATCCACTGCTTATTTTTTCAACACCTGAATCCGGCATTATCTGTTTCAGAAATGAGTCTATTGTTTCAACGTTGGCACACTTGACTGTAACGCAAGTAAGACAGTAGAAAACCAGAAACTTCAGAACGTAATAGCCCCCTAAAAACAATTGTATATTCGAACTCAAATAGCCACTTAAACGGACAATACAAACACTCCTTCTTATATTAATTATTTATTTAAAATCAACAAATTACATAACAGGAGCCACCCTCAATCACTGACTCAACTGAAAACAAGCTTCTTCATTCCATTTGATCATAAAAAAAATTCGAACGATTTTAACTCCTCTAATATGCTCAACTCGAAACCTCTGAGAAGCACATTTAAACAACGCTTCCCGCAACACCAGGAATGAATACTTATTTCCACCATTGGAGTGTTAACAGTCCACTACGCAGAAACATCCTTTTTCTACGTCGCCGGCAAGTTTGCTGTCAGCGCAAGGGAATGAACATGAAAATCAAAATTCTATGTATACATGGCATAGGCCACGAAGAGGCAGATGAGAGTTTTCAGGAATCCTGGCACCGGGCGATTACCACGGCAGTGGCGCGCGTGGCGCCAAATACCGACGTCGAGCTGGATTATCTTCAATACGACGAGCGCTTTTCCTCCAGTGGACTGGGGGCAGCCGACATCGCCGAGGCCACGCTGCGCCTTCTGACCAGCGCGGTCATCCATTCAGTGGGTGACGTGTTCAGGCGCAATCGCGGCATCGGGCAGTTTTCCGATCGCCTGCGCTGGACGGCCGGCATGGTCGCCCAATGGTCTGCGGACGAAGCGTTACGGACCACTCTGCGTAAGGACCTCGCCAGCGTTATCAGCGATTCGCAACCGGACATCGTCTGTGCGCACAGTCTGGGTACGCTGGTCGCCTACGACACGTTCCGTCGGGATCCCTCCCTGATGAACAACCGGGCGCTGATCACGTTCGGCTCACAGATTGCCAACCCGGCAGTGCGCGAGACATTTGGTGGGCGCATCGAAGGCATCGACGATGCGCGCAAGTGGTACCACCTCTACAACGAACACGATCAGGTTTTTACCGCGCCGCTGTATCTGCGCGATACCAACTTCACCCAGGTCATGACACCGTTCGATAAGCCCGACGACGTCCTCAATCATGACGCGACTTACTACCTCGGCCATGCCGAGACCGTGACCAATGTCTGGGGCCCCCTGTTGCAGGCCGGCAAAGCGAAAGGCTTCGACAAACGGCTCGCCGCCGTCGACAAGTCACTGGGCATTGCTGTCCCCAAGGCGCGCACGGTGCGGCGCTCGCGGGACAAGGCGTTGCTGATCGGCATCAACAATTACCCCAATCCGTCCGATCGACTCGAAGGTTGCGTCAATGACGTTTTCCTGATGAGTTCTTTGCTGCAAGAGTCGAAGTTTTCGCCGGACGATATCCGCGTCGTACTCGATGACCGCGCTACCGCTGCTGGCATTCGCGATCGCCTGCATTGGCTGCTCGACGACGCCCAGGCCGGTGACCGCCGGGTGCTCTTTTATTCTGGGCACGGTGCGCAGATTCCCAACGCCAATGCCACGGGTGAAGCCGACCGCATCGACGAATGCCTGTGCCCGTGGGACTTCGACTGGACGCCGGCACACGCCATCGTCGACAACGACTTTCGCGACCTCTACATCCAGCTTCCGTATGACACGCAGTTCATAACGATCTTCGATTGCTGCCATTCGGGCGGCATGACGCGCGACGGCGCTCGGCGTGCTCGCGGACTTACGCCGCCGGATGACATCCGCCATCGCGCGTTGCGCTGGGAGCCCGGGCTGCAAATGTGGGTGGAACGTGACTGGGTGAAACGGGCCCGCAAAAGTGCGCAGAAGGCCGAATCGGCCAATACCGTGAGCAATCGCGACGGCATCCGGAGGGTCGGCCAGGCCATCGCGGTGCGCGGTTACGACGATAAGCTCTACGACAAACGACGCGCCGCTTATAAACACGAAGGGCCCTTTCTGCCGATCCTCATGTACGCCTGCGGCGAATCCCAGCTGTCTTACGAATACCGCCACGGCGTTATTTCATACGGTGCGTTCACCTACGCGCTTGCCCAAACGCTGCGCTCATCCAAGCAGAGACCGACGTTCAATGCCCTGGTTCGAGCCACTGGCAAGCTCCTGGCCGAGCTGGGTTATGACCAGAAGCCGGCGATCGTCGGGCCGAAGGATTTGCTCGGCAAAGTCGTTCCCTGAGTCGCCATCGTCTGGAGATTGATATGAGCAGTGAAACGGTAAGAAGTATTCAACAGGCATTGATTGCCGACGGCTTTTTTCCCGGCGAAGTCGACGGGATCTGGGGGAGAAGAACCATCGCCGCAGTGAAAGCCTTTCAGGACAGCGTTGGACTGGAGGCCGATGGCATCGTCGGTCCCAAGACCTCCGCCGCCTTGTTTTCTGATGTTGACCATGTCCCTGCGGGCCCGCTTCTACCGTGGCTGGCGGAAGCGGAAAACTTGATCGGTACCAGGGAAGTCCTTGGCGACAAGAACAATCCCACCATTCTGGATTGGGCCGACGATCTCGACCTTCACTACCCCGGCGACGAGGTGCCTTGGTGCGGTCTGTTTGTTGCGCATTGCGTGGGTTCTACGATGCCCGAAGAAGTGCTTCCTTCGAATCCCCTGGGTGCGCGGCAATGGGAAAAATTTGGCGAATCCACCGTGCCACGACTCGGCGCGGTGATGGTCTTCTGGCGTGAATCAAAAAACAGTGGCAAGGGTCATGTCGGGTTCTATACCGGCGAGGATAGCAACGCGTACCGGATTCTGGGCGGCAATCAAACGGACAAGGTGTGCCTGACTTGGGTAGGCAAAGATCGATTTCTCAAAGCGCGCTGGCCGCGCAAGGCAAGCTCTTTGGGTGGAGGCGACGCCATCATCGTCATGAACAGAACCGAGGATTTGTCCAGGAACGAAGCTTGAGGGTTCGCGAAATCAAATCACATACCGCATAAAACGGGCGCTTTGAAGAAGGCGCCCTTTTTTTGCCCTGCCGGGCAAATGCACAACGCTTCTCTGAGCGACGTTTAAAAGCGAGTTGCTAGCCATATGCCATCAGTCGATAATCCTGCCCCCCGGTAACACTCACGTAAGGAAACGCCGTGAAAAAACTTCTATTGTTGGTCCCTCTGTTCGCCCTGCTGCTGCAAGGTTGTGGCGTGACCATGACCCGTTATGAGCCGAGCTTTGAAAACGTCCAACAGCTCAAGCAAACCCCACCCCTGCAATCGATCAGCAATGCTCAGGTCAAGGCGGATGCCGGTCAGGGCTCACTGACAGTCCGGGCCAACCCGATCAGCTCGCCGAGCGGCAGTATCACGCAACATATACAGGACGCGATTACCGAAGAACTGGGTCGGGCGGGCCTGCTGAACCCGCAAGCTCAGCGACATCTGGATGTGCTGGTCGTCAAGAATGAACTGACCGCAGGCATGGGCACTGGCACGGGCCAGCTTGCTGCGCGCTTTACATTGCTCAAGGGCAACGAGGTGGTTTACGACGCGACCAAGGATGTCAGCCGCCAGTGGGACAGCAGCTTTTTCGGCGCCATTGCGATCCCCAATGCGGCCAATGCCTACAACCCGATGGTTCGTGATTTGCTGAAGACGTTGTACAGCGACCCGCAGTTCATTCAAGCCCTCAAGTAAGGGCAAAAAAAGAGCCGCTTGTGCGGCTCTTGTTTTTTGTCAGGCCCGCGGCACCTGTGCATCGAGTGCCGAGTATTTCAGGCTTTTGCTCTCGACGACTTGCTTGAGCAGAGCATTGACCTGGCGGCTGAAGGTATCGCTGATTGCCTCTTTCGGGGTGTTGGCCATCAACGGCACAAACCAGATGCCCATCCAGGTATTGATTCCGTCATGGTTGCTCGCGTTGGTCAGCGTCTGCCCTTGGGAATCCAGCGTCTCCAGGCTCATGGTGTATTGGTCGGTCGCCAGTGTCGGGATGACGGTAAACGTCAGGCCACTGATAAAGGCCATGACCATCTGACCACCGCCCGGTGGATGGTTGTAAACCTTCAAGCGCAGGTTGTAATCACCCGGCTGCTTCTGGAACTCGTCCAGTGTGACGCGACCGAACAGACCGGAATCGGTCAGCACTTTTTGCAGCTCCGGCTTTAGCATGTCGCGTGCTTGCGGCATTTCAACGGCTGAAGCGCTTTTCGGCTCGCCTTGATAGAAATCGAAGTCTACGTAGACATTCGGTTTGTTCGAATAACTGGCCATCGACGGCAAATTGACCGGAGCGACTTCGTCTTTGGTAAAGCTGGCGCAACCACTTAGCCCGAGCACCAAGGCCAACCCTAGAATTTTCCCAAATTGCATGACAACTCCTTTAAATGATGGCATTGCGCCTCCACACCAGAGGGCGGCCGCGAATTCTAGAGCGTTGCCAGCAATAGTAAAAGGCCATCACTCAAAAAACGGCAGGCCTCACGCCCACCCTTCCAGGCGCAGCGTGGCCCGGACCAGACGCTGCTCCTCGCTTTCGATTTCCCTGAGGTTCTCGCAGATGCTCTGGATGTGCGCGATGGCCGCCTTGCGCGCCTGCTCCGGCATGCGGCCGGTCACGGCGTTGTAGAGCCGGGCGTGCTGACGGTCGATCTGGCGTTTTTGCGGTGCGCGGTGGTAGAGGTTGTTGACCGAGGCGAACACGGTGTTGAGCAGCAAGTCCGTCAGCGAGCGCAAGGTTTGCACCAGCACCGGGTTGTGCGAGGCCTCGCAGATCGCCAGGTGAAAGGCATGATCGAGCCGGGCGTGTTCGCTCGCTTCCATCGACCGCGTGCGGGCATCGAGCAGCGCTTCATAGCTGCGGGTGATGAGGACAAAATCCGCCTCGGTCCCGCGCAAGGCGGCCAGGCGAGCGGACTCTCCCTCAAGCAGGCTGCGCACCTCGAACAAATCGTAAAGTGTGCGCGGTTGTGAGCTGAACAAATGCATCAGCGGCGATGCGGCGCCGTGGCCCGACAGATCAGCGACAAAGGATCCCTTGCCCTGCTCCGTCTTGATAATCCCCCGGGCGCGCAACAACTTCAGGCCCTCGCGCAGCGCCGTGCGCGAGACGCCGAGTTTTTCGGTCAGGCGCCGTTCCGAAGGCAACAATTGCCCGGTCTTGAGGACCCCGTCGACGATCAGGCGTTCTATGCGCTCACAGACCACGTCTGCGACTTGAGGATTACGGGTCACTTTCGCACTCTCCATCGAACCTCCCACTGGTATGACCAGCCTCACCGGCAAAACCCGTCACGTTCGAATACAACCCTAAGTTTATGTATAGGCAGTTATTTTTCTCAAAAACGGGGAAACAACCCCTGAAGAACTGGTTCGACCACTCAAACAACACATGGACAGTAGGTCGCGTCAGGCCAATGATGCAAGTGAGCTTTCACCGCAAACAGACCTCTAATAAAAACAAACGGAGGGTCGTGAACCGCCTATGAACATCCTCTACGATGAACGCGTCGACGGCGTTCTGCCTGATGTCGACAGAGCCGCCCTGCTCCAGGCACTGAGCGCTCGCCTGCCGGACCTGGAAGTCCTGCATCAGCGCGAAGAACTCAAGCCGTATGAATGCGACGGACTGTCCGCTTACCGCACTACGCCGATGCTGGTGGTGCTGCCGCGCCATATCGACGAAGTCCAGGGTGTGCTCAAGCTCTGCCATGAGTTTCACGTCCCGGTGGTTGCTCGCGGCGCCGGCACCGGTTTGTCCGGCGGTGCTCTACCGCTCGAAAAAGGCGTACTGCTGGTGATGGCGCGTTTCAACAACATCCTGCACATCGACCCCGCCGCACGCACGGCGCGGGTTCAACCGGGCGTGCGCAACCTGGCGATTTCCCAGGCCGCCGCACCGTTCGGCCTGTATTACGCGCCGGACCCCTCCTCGCAGATCGCCTGTTCAATCGGCGGCAACGTGGCCGAAAACGCCGGTGGCGTGCATTGCCTGAAATACGGCCTGACCGTGCACAACCTGCTCAAGGTCGACATCCTCACCGTCGATGGCGAACACCTGAGCCTGGGTTCCGAAGCGCTCGACTCGCCCGGGTTTGACCTGCTGGCGTTGTTTACCGGTTCCGAAGGCATGCTGGGGGTGATCACCGAAGTCACGGTCAAACTGCTGCCCAAACCGCAAACCGCCAAGGTGCTGCTGGCAGCGTTCGATTCCGTCGAAAAGGCGGGTCGTGCAGTCGGCGACATTATTGCCGCCGGCATCATTCCGGGCGGTCTGGAAATGATGGACAACCTGGCCATTCGCGCCGCAGAAGATTTTATTCACGCCGGTTATCCGGTCGACGCCGAAGCCATTCTGCTGTGCGAGCTCGATGGCGTCGAAGCCGACGTCCACGATGACTGCGACCGTGTGCGCCAGGTGCTGGAACAGGCCGGCGCCACCGAAGTCCGCCAGGCCAGGGATGAGGCGGAACGCGTGCGCTTCTGGGCCGGGCGCAAGAATGCGTTCCCGGCAGTGGGCCGCCTCTCGCCGGATTATTACTGCATGGACGGGACGATCCCGCGCCGCGAGCTGCCCGGCGTGCTGCAGGCGATTGCCGCGCTGTCGGCTGAATACGACCTGCGGGTGGCCAACGTTTTCCATGCCGGTGACGGCAACATGCACCCGCTGATTCTGTTCGACGCCAACCAACCCGGCGAACTCGACCGCGCCGAAGCCCTGGGCGGCAAGATCCTCGAATTGTGCGTGAAAGTCGGCGGCAGCATCACCGGTGAACACGGGGTCGGCCGCGAGAAAATCAATCAGATGTGCGCGCAGTTCAACAGCGACGAGCTGACCCTGTTTCATGCCGTCAAAGCCGCGTTCGATCCGGGCGGCCTGCTCAACCCTGGCAAGAACATTCCGACGCTGCATCGCTGCGCCGAATTCGGCGCGATGCACGTTCACCTGGGTCAGATGCCCTTCCCTGATCTGGAGCGATTCTGATGCGCAGCAAACACGACATCGATGACAGCGGCGCGCTACTGGACCAGGTTAATCAGGCCCTGCAAAACGCCACGCCCCTGCGGATCCAGGGCGCCAACAGCAAAGCGTTTCTGGGCCGTATCGCGGCGGGCGAAGTGCTCGACACCCGCAGCCACCGAGGCATCGTCAGCTACGACCCGACCGAATTGGTGATCACCGCACGCTGCGGCACGCCGTTGGCAGAACTGGCCGATGTGCTGGATGCGGCGCAGCAGATGCTGCCGTGCGAACCACCCTCCTTCGGAGACGGCGCCACCGTGGGCGGGATGATTGCCAGTGGACTGTCCGGGCCGCGGCGCCCGTGGTCAGGCTCGGTCAGGGACTTTGTGCTCGGGACACGGGTCATCACCGGCCACGGCAAGCATTTGCGCTTCGGCGGCGAAGTCATGAAAAACGTCGCCGGCTACGATTTGTCGCGCTTGATGGCCGGCAGTTATGGCGCACTGGGTGTGATCACTGAAGTCTCGCTGAAAGTGCTGCCGAAACCTCGGCAAGCGTTAAGCATCAGCCTGGAAATGGACAGCGATCGTGCCTTGCTGCGCCTCGCCGAATGGGGACAGCAACCGCTGCCGATCAGTGCCGCGTGCCACGACGGTCAGCGCCTGCACTTGCGGCTTGAAGGTGGCGAAGGCTCGGTGGCAGCGGCGCATGACCGCTTGGGTGGTGAAGTGCTGGAGGCTTCGTATTGGGCGGATCTCAACGAACATCGACTGAGCTTCTTTGATGAAGACCAGCCGCTGTGGCGCCTGTCGGTCCCGCACAACACGCCTCGACTGTCCCTGCCCGGCCTGCAAATGATCGACTGGGGCGGCGCCCAGCGCTGGCTCAAATCCGATGCCGAAGCGGCGTTCATCCGCAAGGTCGTCGCTGAAGTCGGCGGGCACGTGACCTGCTACAGCCACGGCCTGATCGACAGCCCCTTCCAACCGTTGCCGGACGCGCTGATGCGCTATCACCGCAACTTGAAGGACCAACTCGATCCACGGGGCATCTTCAACCCCGGTCGCCTGTACGCGGAGCTTTGACCCATGCAGACCACCTTGAGCGAACAGGCCCGCCAACTGCCCCGCGCCGAAGAAGCCGAAAGCATCCTGCGCACGTGTGTGCACTGCGGTTTCTGCAACGCCACCTGCCCGACCTATCAACTGCTCGGCGATGAACTGGACGGGCCGCGTGGGCGCATCTACCTGATCAAACAGGTGCTGGAAGGCAACGAGGTCACCCAGAAGACCCAACAGCATCTGGATCGCTGCCTGTCTTGCCGTAACTGCGAAACCACCTGCCCCTCGGGCGTCGACTATCACAACTTGCTCGACATCGGCCGCGCGGTGGTCGATGCGGCTGTGCCGCGTTCGCTCGACCAACGCTTGTTGCGCGAAGGCTTGCGCAGCGTCGTACCCAACCCGGGGTTGTTCAAAGCGCTGCTCAGCAGCGGCCAGGTGTTCCGTGCGCTGCTGCCCAACACGTTGCGAGCCAAGCTGCCGCGCCGTGTGTATCCGGCCAAACAACGTCCGACCGCCCGCCACACCCGACAGGTGCTGATGCTCGAAGGGTGCGTGCAGCCGAGTCTGTCGCCGAACACCAACGCGGCCACCGCGCGTGTCCTGGATCGACTGGGGATCAGCGTGACACCGGCGCGCGAGGCCGGTTGCTGCGGCGCGGTCGATTATCACCTGGACGCCCAGGCGGCCGGCCTTGATCGCGCGCGCCGCAATATCGACGCGTGGTGGCCGAGCATTGAACAAGGCGCCGAGGCCATCGTGCAAACCGCCAGCGGTTGCGGTGCCTTCATCAAAGACTACGGCCACCTGCTCAGCACCGATGCGGCGTATGCCGAGAAGGCCAGAAAGGTCAGCGCACTGGCCAAGGATCTGGTTGAAGTGTTGCGCGAGGAGCCGCTGGACCAGCTCGGCATCCACAGCGACCAGCGCCTGGCCTTCCATTGCCCCTGCACCTTGCAGCACGCACAGAAACTCGGCGGTGCGGTTGAGGCGCTGCTGACGCGCCTGGGTTTCAACCTCACGTTCGTTCCCGACGGTCACCTGTGTTGCGGCTCGGCGGGCACCTATTCGCTGACCCAACCGGAGCTGTCCCGGCAACTGCGCGACAACAAGCTCAATGCGCTGGAAAGCGGTCATCCCGAAGTCATTGTCACGGCTAATATCGGCTGTCAGTCCCACCTTGACGGTGCGGGCCGAACCCCTGTGCACCACTGGATCGAACTGGTCGAAGCCGCGTTGCCCTCATCGAACCCCGGAGTATCCCCATGAAAAGCAAAGCCGTCCTCAGCCAGACCGAAGTCAGCCGGATTCTCAGCGCCGCACGCAACGAAGCACAGAATAATCAATGGGCCGTGACCATCGTGATTGTCGACGACGGAGGCCATCCTTTGGCCCTGGAGCGCCTCGACGGTTGCGCCCCGATCGGCGCCTACATCGCGACCGAAAAGGCCCGCACCTCAGCCCTTGGCCGACGGGAATCGAAAGGCTATGAAGAGATGGTCAACGGTGGACGCTACGCGTTTTTGTCCGCGCCGTTGCTGACGTCCCTGGAAGGTGGCGTACCAATCATCGTCGATGGCCAGGTGATCGGCGCGGTCGGCGTGTCCGGCGTCAAGGCCGAGCAGGATGCACAAGTGGCCAAGGCCGGCGCGCAGTGTCTGAACTGAGCGGCAAATCAAACCATCACCGCATAACCCTGTGGGAGCGAGCCTGCTCGCGAATGCGGTGGATCAGCTGATATCAATGTTGATTGACACACCGCTATCGCGAGCAGGCTCGCTCCCACAGGGAATTGCGGTGGGTCCTACACCTCAGTTTTACTTGCGCGCCAGTTTGTAGCGCACGCACTCTTCATAAAAATTCTGCCGGACATCCGCTGGCTTGAACCGCGACTTGCTGTCGTAAGTCTGTTCGGTGATGCCCATCGCCATCATGCGCATCCACGCCTTGCTGAATTTGTAGGCCTGTAGCTTCTGCCGGGCGGCATACAGGGAGACCCCGGCCAGCTTGAGTTCCTGGGCCCTCGCCGCCGTGCCCGCCCCCCAGCTGCACATATACCGGTCATTGGACGCCAGTTCCTTGGCTTGGGCAGAGCCAGGGCAAACGAGATCATCGTGACAAATACACTTCGCAATTGCATTCCGCCTAACCACCTGAAAATGAAGTGGATTTTGGCGACAACCGTGACGCTTCGGGGCCAGCAAAATGCCTCTTTTTCAGCTATTGCAGCTTGAGCGTCTACGACAGACAGGGATTGACTCAGAAGCACGAAATGGATCGGGCCAGCGGGCTCTTGAGTCATTGATCGTGGCCAATCCCCAAGGACTCGGCCATGCGCACCAGGTCCGCAAATGACTTGGCGTGCATTTTTTTCATGGCATGGGCGCGGTGGATTTTCACGGTGATCTCGCTCAGGTTCATCTGCCCGGCAATCTGCTTGTTCATCAGGCCTTTGGCGGCAAGGGCCATCACCTCTTTTTCCCGGGCCGTCAGCGATTGGTAGTTGCTGTGCAGGTCTGATCGCTGTTGCTCGACTTCCCGGCGCCGGATATCGGCCTGAAGTGCGCCTGACACCGCGTCCAGCAGGTCCTGTTCACGGAACGGCTTGGCCAGAAAGTCCACGGCCCCTGCTTTCATCGCCTTGACCGACATCTCGATGTCGCCATGACCGGTGATAAAAATAATGGGGATGTTCGCGTTTGATTCCACCAACTGACGCTGGAAGTCCAGGCCACTGCTCCCTTGCAGTCGTACATCAAGGACCAGGCAACTGGCGCCCCCGGTCTTCGGATGCTGAAGATACTCGGCCGTGGAAGCGAATGTCTGGACCTGGATCCCGGCAGAGCGCAACAGATTAGCCAAGGCGTCGCGAATGGACGCATCGTCATCCACCACGTACACCATCGAACCTTGATTGCCTTGCTTACTGGAGGAAGGATTGCCGCTCATGGGCGGTCCTCAATGAGAATGGGTAGCAAAAAAGTGTAGCAGCACCTGAGGCCGATTTCCGAGGCGCGACGTTTTTGTAGGGTCGCGCTCGGGCCTAACCCGCACTAGGCAATAAAGTTGTGCTCCAGCGCCGAAATAAAAGAGAACAAAGAACGTGGGCTGTGCAACCAGGCATTGACCTGGGCGCTGTAACTTTTGCCGCGGGTGCACCAACTGCAAAAGTGCTCGCAGTTATTGGAGAAAATCCGGTATTGATTCTCGCCGATCCTGGAGCGCGCCCGGTTGGCGATTTCATGGCAGGGAAAGTCGCCTGGCTCCTGATACATCCAGACCGGTTTGCCGTGGGCGAAACGTTCAAGATCGATGACTTCGACGGGGCCGGGTGTGAATGAACTGCTGAACCCGGAATAGTGAGCCACTTTTCCACCGCCTAGATAGATGCCGTGATGCATATAGAACGTGCGTGGCCCCACCAGATGCGCACCGACAGGCACCCTGTCCGCGGCCTCCTGGACGTCGATCAGTTTCAACACAACGCCGGACGACAGGTAGGTTTCGGCGAAGGGGTGATTGCCGGGCAACAGGGCGCTTAACTGACTGGACATCTCCGTTGTCATGATGGTCAGGCAAACACGTGCAGTTGAACGAAGCGATAAACAGCGTTCGACGAACTTGGCGGTAAAAGCACTCATGACAACTTCCTCCGTAACCCTTGCATTGACTCTATCGACAGGGTTGCGGAGTTTCATTTGTACATACGATTAGTCTGAACGACCTATGAATATACCTCCCCTAAACCTAAGTATTAATCCGGGGGCCGGGCAGCGTGAATTGCACCGTGGCACGCAACATCTCAAGCGGCTGCACCGCCCACGTGCGATCGAGTTCGTCCTTCAGGCCAAACTCATGTGCGAGTCGGCCAAGGCAGGCTGGGAGAGGTTGTTCCGCCGCAGGCCGCGCGATGAGCACAGGGCTGTCGCTGCCGGCGTTCGCGCGTAGCTCCCGACAGAAAATACGCTCACCGTCGTCC
>LNAP01002074.1_pt1 | contig 32687 bp, 33 predicted proteins | sample 602601 | NCBI WGS metagenome assembly LNAP01 (sample SAMN02440304, study PRJNA202911) | soil metagenome | biome: Subtropical and temperate rainforests or woodlands; isolation source: soil samples (1 kg each in a 20% v/v slurry with milli Q water) were... ...
AATCTCCCACGGTCTGTACTGCGTCAACAGTCAGAATCGAGCCTTGTCCCTCCTCCTCCCTTCAAGTCCTACCATACAAGCGAGCTTGCTCGCGATGGCGGTCGATCAGCCGACATGGATGTTGAATGTTCCGCCCTCATCGGGAGCAAGCCCGCTCCCACAGTTTTGATTTGTGTCAGGCCACTGGAACGATTGGCAGGTCGAGGATCTGACCACCGCTAAAGCGTGCGAACGAACCGGAAATGGATTCGTGCGGCACGCCTTTGTCCACGTCACTGACGCCGTCCAGTCGTGCCAGTTGTTCGCTGCTCAACTGCACATTCAGCGCGCCCAACGTTGCATCCAGCTGCTCACGGGTCCGGGAACCGAGGATCGGAATCAGTGCCGTGGTCGAACGCCTGGCCTTTTCCCGCAGCCAGGCGATGGCCACGTGGGTCGGGCTGGCATCGAGTGCTGCGGCGATGTCGATCAAGGTATCGAGCAGGGCGGTTTCGCGGGCGCTTTTTTCAGCATGAATCAGCACGCCGAGCTTGTTCGCACGGTTGTCGCCTTCACTGTTGCGATACTTGCCGGTCAGGAAGCCGCCACCCAGCGGCGACCACAAGGTCGCGGCCAGACCCAGGGCTTCGGCCATCGGCAATTGTTCACGTTCAGCCGTGCGTTCGGCCAGGCTGTACTCGACCTGGATCGCGGCAATCGGCGCAAACCCACGCACCTCGGCCAGCAGGTCGGCGCGGGCGATGCGCCAGGCGGGGAAGTTCGACAGCCCGGCGTAATGAATCTTGCCGGCACTGACCAGATCGTCGAAGCCGCGCAGGATCTCCTCCATGGGCGTGACGCCGTCGCTCATGTGCGCCCAGAACAGGTCGATGTGCTCGGTCTTCAGCCGTTTCAGGCTTTCTTCGACGGCGCGCACCATGTTCTTGCGGCTGTTGCCAGTGTGGGAAATGCCGGCTGCCGGTGTAGTCCCGAGGGTGTATTTGGTGGCGATGACCAGGCGATCCCGTTCTGCGGCGATGAATTCGCTGAGCATGGCCTCGGACTGCCCGCCCTGATAGCCATTGGCGGTATCGATGAAATTGCCACCGGCTTCCAGATAACCATCAAAAATCCGTTTGGCTTCGTCACGCTCGGCGCCATGGCCCCAACCGGTACCGAAATTACCCGCGCCCAGCGCCAGTTCGGAAACACGCAAGCCGGTTTTACGACCGAAAACTTTGTAATGCATGGGATGACTCCAGAGGGATGGCGACAAGGCTTAATAGATTATCTAAAGCATCTATTAAATATGATGCTGGTAATCTAAAGCGTCAAGGTGCTTTTCCTGTCTGCACAAAACTGCCGATCACCGGTCGCGTTATCCATGGGCAATGGCATACTGCCGCCCATGACTATCGATTCCCCCTTAAGCGCCTGGCAGCATGCCATCGAACAAAAGGGCTTTGTCCAAGACGAGGCCCAGGAACATGCGGTGTGGGCGCTGCAAAAATGCCACGAAGCGTTGCATGCAGACCGCGCGCCCATTTCCGGCGTGTACCTGTGGGGGCCGGTGGGGCGGGGCAAGACCTGGTTGATGGACCAGTTCTACCAAAGCCTGCGAGTACCGGCTCGGCGCCAGCACTTTCACCACTTCATGGGCTGGGTGCACCAACGCTCGTTTCAACTGACCGGCACTGCCGATCCGCTCAAGGCGTTGGCCCGTGAATTGGCTGAAGAGGTTCGTGTGCTGTGTTTCGACGAACTGTTCGTCAATGACATCGGCGACGCGATCATTCTCGGGCGTCTGTTCCAGGTGATGTTCGAACAGGGCGTGGTGGTGGTTTGCACGTCCAATCTGCCGCCGGACCAGTTGTACGCCGACGGTTTCAATCGCGACCGTTTCATGCCCGCCATCGCGGCGATCAAGCAGCACATGCAGGTGATTGCGGTGGATGGCGGGGAAGACCATCGCCTGCATCCGGGGGCCGGTTTACAACGTTATTGGGTGGCCGAGCCCGGTGAACCCGGCGCTTTGGGTGAAGTATTCCAGTTGTTGAGCGTCGGCCAGTCAGTATCGAGCGAGCCGGTCAAGGTCGGTCACCGTTCCCTTGAGGTGGTCAAGGCCAGCCCGACGGTGCTCTGGACCCGTTACGCCGCGCTGTGCGAGCAACCCTTCGCGGCCATGGATTTCATCGCCCTGTGCGATACCTACGGCGCTATCCTGTTGAGTGACGTGCCCAACCTCAGCGCACAGAAACGCGCAGGGCGCATTGCCCGCGGCACCGAGGACGGTGTCGAGCGGGTGGAGGCGGGAGATCGCGAGTTGCCGCAGTTATCGGTGCATGACGATGGTGTGCGACGGTTCATTGCCCTGGTGGACGAGTGCTACGACCGCAAGGTGCCGCTGTACCTTGAAGCGCAAGTGCCAATGGCATCGCTTTACACCGAGGGTTATCTGGAATTTCCGTTCCGCCGCACCCTCAGTCGATTGCAGGAAATGCAACTGCAGCGGTTTGCCGAAGTTTGATCGGGTTTTGATCGGGAGCAGCGAACATGAATCAGCCCCTGTCACACCATTTGCTGACCATGGCCTACCAGAACGCCTGGGCCAATCACCGACTGGCCAAGGCCTGGCGTCAGTTGAGCCCGCAGGAACTGAGCGCATCCCGGGTCAGCTTCTTCCCCTCGATCCGCGCCACCCTCAACCACATCCTCACCTGTGACTGGTTTTATGTGGACGCCCTGGAGCGCGAACTGCGCGGCGACGACCCGCATCCCGATTGCCGGGTGTTTTTCAAGGAGGACGAACCCTGCCTCACGGCAATGGATCTGGTTGGCGAACAGGCCCACGTCGACCGCCGGCTGATCGCCTACTGCGAGCAGATGCGCGACGCCGACCTGGGAAAAATCGTGACCATCGCCCGCGACACCCCGCAACACGACAGTCGCTTGCGCCTGCTGTCCCATTTGTTTGAACACCAGATCCATCACCGCGGCCAGATTCACGCCATGCTCAGCGGCACCTCGGTCCAGCCACCGCAACTCGACGAGTTTTTCTGCGCCGGTGAGTCGCACTTGCGGGCCGAGGATTTTGCCGAACTGGGGTGGACGGAAGCCTTGATCTGGGGCGCTTGAGGCCAAAGATTTTCTCGGTTGCGATTGTCGTTGGCACATTGCTCGCGCTATGGTCTGCCGGCACTTCAGCGTGAGTACATGCTGGGGGCTACTTCATGTGTGATCGAGGATGGAAATGGACTCCGCAGAAATTCTTGTGCTTCAGGCCAGTTACACCAATCCGGTGCACGCCGAGGCTATTTGCCTGGTGCTGAACCACTACGCCGAGGACCCGATGGGGGGCGGCCAGCCGTTGCCGGCCAATGTACTGGAGCAGCTCCCGGCCGAACTTGCCCGGCGCCCCCACGCCTTCAGTGTGCTGGCCTTTGTCGGTGGCGAACCGGCCGGGCTGGTCAATTGCTTCGAGGGGTTCTCGACGTTTGCCTGCCGGCCGCTGGTCAATGTGCATGATGTGTCGGTGGTGAAAAAATTTCGCGGCCCAGAAGATGCTGCAAAAGGTCGAAGACATCGCCCGTCAGCGTGGCTGCTGCAAGCTCACCCTGGAAGTGCTGGAAGGCAATGCCGTGGCTCAGGGTTCCTATGAAAAAGCCGGTTTCGCCGCCGGCATGTTCGACCCGGCCCATGGACGGATGCTGTTCTGGACCAAGAGCCTCTGATTCACCAGGAAAAAAAAGGGCGTCCATCAGGACGCCCGACAGTCCTCTACCTAGAACTGCAATCAGACGGCCATGGATCATTTCGGTCTGTAGGTTTCAGTCATTTGTGCGGTTTGATCGTCCGGAACCCGCAGTTCAATGCTTTGGATGGGGTGGCCCAAGGCTTCTTGCTGGGCCAGTCGCAGGCTTTCGTAGTAATAGCGCATGCGTTCGGCTCCACCTTCGGCAAAAGCACTGGTTGAGCCCAAGGCCATCAGGCCGGCGAGAATCATTGTGGTGCGTTTCATGGTTTGCCTCCCACTACAGATGTCGGATGCCTTTCGTCCATGAATCAATGAAGCAGTGTCGAAATGGCATTATCCGCCGATTCGGTCAATTGGGAATCAACTTCACCAACGCCCTGCATGGCTGCAACGGGAGCATGAAAAAGGGGCCGGAACCGGCCCCTGAAAGGATTACTGCTGAACGACAGTGGGTGGCGTTTTGGGCTTCATCAAGCTGAAGTCGATCAGCGCACGCTGCTGACGCTCATACGGGTTGCCGATCATCAATGGCCGGGCCTTGAAGCTGTCACTGACCAGGCTTTTGCTGCGATCGAGTTCATCGAAGCTCAGGCCCGCCAGGTCGGCCCAGGTGTGAATCAGATGCGAGCTGCTGTAAGGGCGCGAGAGATCACCCGCGAGGTTCCAGTCATGGGTTGCGCGCCATTTCGGCGATGCCCAGGCCATGAACGGAATGGTGTACATCGGTGCTGTCGGCTTGTTCTCGTTGCGCCCCAAGGTGTTGTGGCCCACGGAATCGAACACGTCTTCGCCGTGGTCGGAAAGGTACAGCAGGAAGCCGTTCGGATCGGTCCTGGCGTAGTCCTTGATCAGGCTGGACACCACGAAGTCGTTGTACAGCACGGCATTGTCGTAGCTGTTGTACGTCGGCAACTGGTCATCGCGAATGCCCGCAGGCACGCCCTCACGGTCCTGGAACTTGTCGAAGGTCGACGGGTAACGGTACTGGTAGCTCATGTGCGTGCCGAGCAAATGCACGACGATGAGTTTGCGCGGTGCACCGTCGGCCAATGCCTTGTTGAAGGGCTCGATCACGTCTCCATCGTACTGGGCGGCGTTCTGGTTGCGGTTGTTGTTCAGGTACACCTGTTCATCGGCCTGTTCGGAAAAGGTCGTGAGCATGGTGTTGCGCTTGGTCATGGTCTGCTGGTTGGTGATCCAGAAGGTCTTGTAACCTGCCTGTTTCATCATGCTGACCAGCGATGGCGTCGACAGGTACAGGTCGGGGTTTTCTTCGTCGGCGAAGGTCAGGACCTGCTGCAGCGCCTCAATGGTGTAGGGGCGCGGCGTAATGACGTTGTCGAAAACGTCCAGTTGATCCTTGAGCTTGTCCAGTTCCGGTGTGGTTGCCCGGGGGTAGCCGTACAGGCTCATGCGCTGACGGTTGGTGGACTCACCGATCACCAGCACCAGGGTAGCAGGCGTGTTGGCCATTGCGTCCTTCAAGTTGTGCAGCGGTGGAATCTTGCTGGCGCTATTGAGCATGTCCTGCATACCGGCCAGGGTTTCCAGGTAGCGGTGATAGGCCACGGCCATTTGCCATGGCACCGCCGGCTCGATGCGGGTTTCGAACTTGTCGAAGCCTTCGGCGAAACTGCCGGTGCGTGAGGTTTGCTTGATCAGCGGATAACCGACTACCGCGACGACAATGGCCACCGCGGCCACGATTGCCTTGCCACGGGGCAGGTACACAGGGCGCAGACGTGTCCACAGGAACCAGGAAAAAGCGGTGTGGGCCAGGAACGCCGGCACCATCCACCAGGCAAAGTACTGGGTCATGTACTCGCCGGCTTCAGCCACGTTCGACTCAAACATGATGAAGATGACGCTCTGGGAAAACTCCTGCTGATAAATGAAGAAGTAACCCAGGCTCGCCATGGAGCACGCCCACAGTACGACGCCGATCACGGCAGCCATGACGCGGGTTTGCCGGGGGAACAGCAACATCGGCGCCAGCCAGAAGGCGCTCATGACGAAGGCCTGGCGGAATCCGCTAAAGCCGGAGGTGCCAGTCAACTGGATCAGTAGTTGGGTGATGCCGGAAAAGTACCAGAAGAATACAAACAGCCAGACAAATCCGGCCCAATCAAAACCTGCCGCAGTCGTGTTGCTGCGTTTCAACAAAGACATTCAGCGCTCCAGCCGAGAGTTCACTACCACCGCCGAGACTTGGATATCACGGACGACGAACGAGGGCCGCGCGGAATCGGGCGACCTAAACGAGTAATTGTCGTGTAACAATTGTGAAAATTTTGTGAGTTGCCAGGGGCGGCAGGGCGTGAGCCAGTGCGGAAGCAGTGCAGACTGCTCCCGCTTCAAAGGAGGGGTCAGGCGAGTGGGGCGTGTTGAACCACAGCCAGGGGCTGCACTTGATTGGTTTGCAGCAGCAGCCGCAACTGCGCCAGTTCCTGCTTCAACTGATCGCGTTCGTCTTTCAACTGGCGCAATTCATCACGACGGATTGTGACGTAAAGGGTTTGTGCTGGCAGTGCGGTATGTACTGTGCCCATTGCTCACCTCGCAAATGGCGTGTCTCAACTGTAGGTACGCCTCGAAATCCGGGGCTGACCTACTATCGGCGCCAATTTTGATTTCTTTTGCCCAAGAAGGGAACTTTTTTATTTTTCATGGTCGTTGTGTCTTCGGTTTGATTCCCGACGTTATCCATCAGGATCGGGCACAATGCCCGGAAACTTCGTGCCAACGCTCTGGACTAACCTCATGAGTCGCGTTGGGCTATAACCTTTGACACACTTTAATTTGTAGTAGGGAGCATCAGCACATGCAACTCGGGATTAATGGGCGGCAATATTGCGCGGCGCCTGATGCTCAACGGGCACACCACCGTTGTTTACGATCGCAATACCGCCTTTGTCGAAGCCTTGGCTACAGAGGGCTCCACGGGCGTCACCGATCTGCCGGCGCTGGTCGCCGGCCTGGCCAGGCCGCGTGCGGTCTGGGTCATGCTGCCAGCTGGCGCGCCGACCGAAGAAACCATCGACACCCTGAGCACCTTGCTCGAAGCCGGCGATACCATCATCGATGGTGGCAACACCTTCTATAAAGACGATATTCGCCGGGCGAAGACCCTGTCGGAAAAAGGCCTGCACTACATCGACGTCGGTACATCCGGCGGTGTCTGGGGCTTGGAGCGCGGTTACTGCATGATGATCGGCGGCGATGCCGAGACTGTTAAGCGCCTCGACCCGCTGTTCGCATCCCTGGCCCCTGGCCTGGGCGACATCCCGCGCACCAAGGACCGCAAGTCCGACGACGATCGTGCCGAGCGTGGTTACATTCATGCAGGTCCGGCCGGTTCCGGGCACTTCGTGAAGATGATCCACAACGGCATCGAATACGGAATGATGCAGGCGTTCGCAGAAGGCTTCGACATCCTCAAGACCAAAAACAGCGAGAGCCTGCCGCAAGACCAGCGTTTCGACCTGAACGTCGCCGATATCGCCGAAGTGTGGCGCCGTGGCAGTGTGGTGTCCTCGTGGTTGCTGGACCTGACTGCCGACGCCCTGGCCAGCGATCCGAAACTCGACGGTTTCTCCGGGTCCGTGGCCGACAGCGGTGAAGGTCAATGGACCATCGAAGCCGCCATGGAACAAGCGGTGCCGGTGCCGGTGCTGTCGAACTCGCTGTTCTCCCGCTACCGTTCCCGTGGGCAAGGCACCTTTGGCGACAAGGTTCTCTCGGCCCAGCGCTTCGGCTTCGGCGGCCATGTGGAGACCTCGAAAAAATGACCCACGCGATCCGCAGAAAATCCAAGGCTGAACCCGCGCCGCCGACCACGCTGTTCCTGTTCGGCGCCCACGGCGATCTGGTCAAGCGTCTGCTGATGCCGGCGCTGTACAATCTCAGTCGTGACGGTTTACTCGGGAATGGACTGCGGATCATCGGCGTTGACCACAACGCCATCAGCGATGAAGGCTTCGCGAAAAAACTCGAAGACTTCATCCGCAACGAGGTGGCCACCAGGACCGGCAAGGGCGATCAAGCCCTTGACCCGGCGCTGTGGGCCAAACTCGCCAAAGGCATCAGCTACGTCCAGGGCGACTTCCTGGACGACAGCACTTATCAAGCACTGGCGGCAAAAATCGCCGACAGCGGTACTGGCAATGCGGTGTTCTATCTGGCCACCGCGCCGCGTTTCTTCAGTGAAGTGGTGCGCCGTCTTGGCTCGGCCGGCTTGCTGGAAGAAACCCCCGAGGCGTTCAGAAGGGTGGTGATCGAAAAACCCTTCGGCTCCGACCTGCATACGGCCGAAGCCTTGAACGCTTGCCTGCTCAAGGTGATGACGGAAAAGCAGATCTACCGCATCGACCATTACCTGGGCAAGGAGACTGTACAGAACATCCTGGTCAGCCGGTTCTCCAACAGCCTGTTCGAAGCGTTCTGGAACAATCACTACATCGACCACGTGCAGATTACCGCCGCCGAAACCGTGGGCGTGGAAACCCGTGGCAGTTTCTATGAGCACACCGGCGCGATGCGGGACATGGTGCCCAATCACCTGTTCCAGTTGCTGGCGATGGTGGCGATGGAGCCGCCCGCCGCGTTCGGCGCCGATGCGGTGCGCGGTGAGAAAGCCAAGGTCGTTGGCGCGATCAGGCCCTGGACGGTGGAGGAAGCCCGAGCCAATTCGGTGCGCGGCCAATACATCCCCGGTGAGATCGACGGCAAGGCACTGCCTGGCTATCGCCAGGAAAACAACGTCGCACCCGATAGTAATACCGAAACCTATGTGGCCCTCAAGGTCATGATCGATAACTGGCGATGGGTCGGCGTGCCGTTCTACCTGCGAACCGGCAAGCGCATGAGTGTGCGTGACACCGAGATCGTGATCTGTTTCAAACCGGCGCCCTATGCGCAGTTCCGCGATACCGAGGTCGATGAGTTGCAGCCGACCTATTTGCGCATTCAGATCCAGCCGAACGAAGGCATGTGGTTCGACCTGTTGGCCAAGCGTCCCGGTCAGGCCTTGAAAATGGACAACATCGAGCTGGGGTTCGCCTACAAGGACTTCTTCGAGATGCAGCCGTCCACCGGCTACGAAACCCTGATCTACGATTGCCTGACGGGTGACCAGACGCTGTTCCAGCGCGCCGACAACATCGAAAACGGATGGCGCGCCGTGCAGCCGTTCCTGGATGCCTGGCAGCAGGACTCCAGCGTGCAGAGCTACGCTGCCGGGGAAAACGGCCCCAAGGCCGGCGAAGAACTGCTCACCCGTGACGGTCGCGTCTGGCACCGCCTCGGATAGCACCTATCTCCAATGGGAGCGAGCAAGCTCGCTCCACAAGGTTGAGGTTACAACCAGTAGCTCACCGCATACCACCCGAGCAAGCCCATCACCACGGTATAAGGCAACGCCATCCAGACCATCCGCCCATAAGACAGACGCACCAGCGGTGCAATCGCCGAGGTCAGCAGGAACAGAAACGCCGCCTGACCGTTGGGTGTCGCCACGCTCGGCAGGTTGGTACCGGTATTGATCGCAATGGCCAGGGTTTCGAAATGCTCACGGGTCATCTCACCCGCCATGAACGCGCGCTTCACTTCGGTGATGTAAATGGTTGCCACGAACACGTTGTCGCTGATGGCGGACAGCAGGCCGTTGGCAATGAACAGCATGCCCGGTTGTTGGTCTGCCGGGAGCGTCAGCACCCAGTGGATCAGTGGGGCGAACAGTTGCTGGTCATGAATCACCGCGACCACGGCGAAAAACACCACCAACAATGAGGTGAACGGCATGGCGTCCTTGAACGCTGTACCCAGGCGGTGTTCGTCGGTGATGCCGGTAAAGGCGGTAATCAACACGATCACCATCAAACCGATCAAACCCACTTCGGCAGCCCGGCAATCAGAATCAATGCGGCAAAGCCTTGTACCAGTAGCGCTGCACCTTGGCGCGTGGTGCGCTCGGCATTGTCTTCGGCGGCGTAGTTGGCCAGCACCGCACGGACGTTATCCGGCAGCAGCGTGCCGTATCCGAACCAGCGCAGCTTTTCCAGCAGGACGCAGGTTATCAGCCCGGCAACCAGTACCGGCAGGGATACCGGCGCAACCCGGGTGAAGAACTCGGCGAAGTGCCAGCCCATTTCATGGCCGATCAGCAGGTTCTGCGGTTCACCGACCAGCGTACAGACACCGCCCAGCGCGGTGCCCACGGCGCCGTGCATCAGCAGGCTGCGCAGGAAGGCGCGGAACTGCTCCAGATCACCGTGATGCAGGGTGGGCAGATGTTGATCGTCGCTGAACTCGCTGTCCTGGCGCGGATCGTTGCCCGAGGCGACGCGGTGATACACCGAGTAAAAGCCTACGGCGGCACTGATGATCACGGCGGTCACAGTCAAGGCATCGAGGAACGCTGACAGAAAGGCCGACAGAAAGCAGAACATCAAGGACAGCAGGGCTTTGGAGCGCACCCCGAGCAGCAGGCGCGAGAACAGGTAAAGCAACAGGTCCTTCATGAAATAGATACCCGCCACCATGAACATCAGCAGCAGGATCACCGGGAAGTTGTGCAGCAACTCGTCATACAGCGCCTGGGGGGTGGTCATCTTCAACAGCAGGGCTTCAATCAACAGCAGCCCGCCGGGCATCAGCGGATAGCATTTGAGTGCCATGGCCAGGGTGAAGATGAACTCCAGCACCAGTAGCCAGCCGGCAGCCACCGGGCCTGCGGTCCAAAGCACCAGGGCATTGAGGATGAGAAAGCCGACGATGCAGGCCTTGTACCAACGGGGCGAGTGCCCGAGAAAGTTGTGCGCGAACGCCTGGGCCATTGAACCGGACATCGGCTGCTCCTTGTCTTGAGAAGCGCGCAAGTTGCCGCAAGCGCGCGAGAAGATCAAGCGCAGGAAAAATGCCGGTGTTTATCCCAGGAAACGAGCGATGACCGCCTTGTAGTTTCCGTGCAGCGAATAGCCTCCCACTACAATGTTTCCATCGGGGTTCGCGGCGACACAGGTGGCGGTATCCAGGCTGGGGCCCAAGCGCGTACGTGTATAGCCGCTGCCTTTGCCAAATCGGCGATCGGGAAGGCCGTTGGGCAGGTATCGCCCGAGAATGAAGTCTGCTTCGATCCCGCCGATGGTGGCGCCCGCCGTGAGCACGCTGCCATCAGGCTGTAACTGCGCGGCGGTCCACTGGCACCCGCTGTAACCGATTTCCCGCCGCTGCGGATGTCCTCCGTTGCAATGACTGTCGGGGCGGCCGTTGCTGTGCATTTTGAATGTCAGGCAGTGCATCGGCTCGCGACTGCTGCCAAAACACAGGATTTCTCCTTCGTTTTGCTGAACCACCCGGCTGACTCGGGCGCCATGCCCTTGCGCCTTGAAGGTCATGAATCCATCCACGGCAAAACGGTCGTCGAGGCGCCCGTCCGGGTGATAGCGTGCCAGCAAGCCTTCCTCGGGAAAATTGATCGATCCACCGACCAGAATTCGGCCATCACGTTGTACCGTCAGGCTGCTGAGCCAGGTATTGATCAGCAGGTGCCTGACCATCACGAAGCCGCGGTCGTTGAACGAGCAGTCCAGCGAGCCTTCTACATCCAGGCGTATCAACATGCCGACGTGATCGGCTAGTTCGTAGTGATGGTTGGCCAGGATCAGGATCCGGCCGTCCTGCTGTATGGCCACATCGCAGGCTTCAGCGCCGGGCACACCGAGAGGTAGCCGGACATCGCGCATGCCCAGTGATAGATCGCCAGGCAAACGCACGACACGGCGGCCATTATCGCCAAAGCCTTGCACCAGGCGACCATCTTGATCCAGCAATGCCAGGGCCGGGAGCGTGCGGTGCGTGTTTTCGTATTGCAGGCCAGCCAACAGGATGTTGCCGTCGGGCAGGATCAGGACCTTGGTGCCCATGGCTTCGTGCCCCGGTTCGAATTGCCCGATGACACTGCCTCGTTGGCCGAACGTCAGATCTGCGCAACCATCCGCCAGCAAGCGGGCCAGGCCAAAGCGGGTGCCATCGGCCATGCCAACCTTTGCGGCTACCAGCAAGCGACCTTGCGCATCGATCGCAACGTCATTGGCCAGGCTGAAAAGGCTGTCGGCGAAATAGACCTGGGTTTTGCCATTCGTGGCAAACGTCGTATCGAGGGCCCCGGCGTTGGTTCGGGTCGCGGAGTAGGCAAAAGCGGACTGGCTTGACATGCACCGCATCTCCTTGCGAGTCGTCCTGATCCAGAAGTTTGGGTGGCGACTTGATAAGGAGTTTATTCAATCCCTGAATGAAGGGAAGCACAACGGTAAGAACTAACAGACGGAGGGTCGCTGTGTGCCACAACAGTGTCTTTTCGAACCAATGGCGAGCCTGCAAAGTATCAGGCGTATGTGAAGTTCGAATTAAACAGTGTCACGTAGTGTGCGCGGCCAGAAAAAACTGCGAACTAAAGACAGGGAAAGGGCGCGGATTACCCCGGAGTAATCCGCAAAACGATTAATGCGGCATCGACCACGACTGCAGAGTGTAACCTTCCTCGCTCAATTCGGCGCGAGCCTGTTCCAGCAGTCGTTCGAGTTGTGCGGGATCGGAATAGGCGCTGCTTGGGATCTGCTTGTGGCCAATGCGGGTACTGGTGCGGTCGATAACGGTGAGGCTGAGTTCACCATTGCCGTCTTGTGGGGCCCAGGCCACGCATTTGAATGGTTTAAATGCGCGGTCGGCAATCAGAAGTGCTTCGTTGATACGGAGCGGGGCGTTCATAGGGTCTTCTCTCTGTGTGCCCAATCAAGTGATAGGCCGACGGTTGGGCTTACCGTTCAGCTGGTTACTTGTACTGATGCCCGCAACCGGGGTTCGGGTCACACACAATCAAAAGAAATTTTAACTTTATTTCACAGATTCAAGGATGAGCCTGACATTGAAAGCTGAATGAAAGGAAAGAGTCGTTAGGTAACTAACATAATTGCAACTTATAACTGGTTTTGTGACATGCCTATAGTCAAACAGTACAAGGCCCTGTCAAATTCTTGCTAATGTTACAGCCAGGTCTGCCAAATGACTGTTTTTATTAAATTTTCATAAATTTGGCGCCAAGGATCTGTCATGAGTGATGCGCCTGCCTTGCGACGTTTGTTAGTGGTGGACCCCTGTGACGATTGCTATCGCCTGCTCCCTGGATTGCGCGCCATCGGTTGGGACGTTGACAGCTGCACGCTGGAGAACGCAGTTGATCGTACCTGTGATGTGGGCTTGCTGCGCTTGCAACCTTTTCACCTTGAGCACCCGGAGGCCGTCAAAGAGCTGATCAGCCGCAGCGGCACCGAGTGGATAGCCGTACTCAATCAGGAAGTACTGCGGCTGCAAAATGTCGGCGACTTTGTCTGTGAATGGTTTTTTGACTTTCATACCTTGCCATTCGATGTATCCCGGGTCCAGGTAACACTGGGGCGCGCGTTTGGCATGGCGCGCTTGCGCGGGCAAGGCACGGTCTATGTCGACCAACCCGAGCACGAACTGCTGGGCGACAGCAAACCTATTCGTGAGCTGCGAAAGCTGTTGAGCAAACTGGCTCCGACCGAATCTCCGGTGTTGATTCGCGGTGAAAGCGGCACTGGCAAGGAACTCGTCGCACGTACCCTTCATCGCCTGTCACAGCGTCACAGCAAACCCTTTATCGCGATCAATTGTGGGGCGATCCCCGAACACTTGATCCAGTCCGAGCTGTTTGGCCATGAGAAAGGCGCATTTACCGGCGCGCACCAACGCAAGGTCGGACGGATAGAAGCCGCCAACGGTGGCACCCTGTTTCTCGACGAGATCGGTGACCTGCCACTGGAGTTGCAGGCTAACCTGTTGCGGTTCCTCCAGGAAAAACACATCGAGCGGGTGGGTGGCAGTCAGCTGATTCCGGTGGATGTGCGGGTTCTGGCGGCAACGCATACCGACCTTGAAAGCGCCATCGAGAAGAAGCTCTTTCGCGAAGATTTGTATTACCGCTTGAACGTACTGCAAGTGGCGACCGCTCCGCTGCGCGAGCGCCATGGTGACCTGGCGGTGTTGGCCAACCACTTCTCCCATTTCTATAGCCATGAAACCGGGCGCCGCCCACGCAGTTTCAGCGAAGACGCGTTGATTGCAATGGGCAAACACGACTGGCCAGGCAATGTTCGCGAACTGGCCAACCGCGTTCGTCGCGGGCTGGTGTTGGCCGAGGGCCGGCAGATCGAGGCCCGTGACCTGGGGTTGATCAGTCAGCATACGCTCGCAGCGCCGATGGGCACCCTCGAAGAATACAAGTCCCGGGCCGAACGCCAGGCGTTGTGCGATGTATTGAGTCGCCACAGCGATAACCTGAGTGTCGCCGCCAAAGTATTGGGTGTGTCGCGACCGACCTTCTACCGGTTGTTGCACAAGCACCAGATTCGCTGAACCCGGGGTTTGGGGAGCAACGGAACAGAAAGTGCACTTAAGCTAGGGGGGGGCTGGATGCGACCTTTCAACGAAGAGATGTCACTGATCGTCGTCAGGATTGCGCAGCGGTCTCAGCTCACCTCGAGCAACCTCTTCCGGTACCGCGAAGGAGTACCGTCCTAACTTGTTGATGTGCTCGAAGATTAGCGGCGACAGCCGAGCCAGATCCTCGTCCTGCACCGGATAGCCGTGCTGCCTTAGCCGTTCCACGGCGGCTGTCATGTAGAGGGTGTTCCACAGCACAATGATGTTTACCACCAAGCCCAAGGCGCCGAGTTGATCCTCCTGACCTTCTCGGTAGCGCTGGCGAAGCTCGCCGCGTTTACCATGGAACACAGCACGGGCCAGACTATGGCGGCCTTCGCCGCGATTCAGTTGGGTCAGGGTGGCCCGGCGCTTGGACTCATCATCGATGTAGGTCAGCGTGTGCAACGTTTTCTCAATCCGACCGAACTCTGCCAGCGCCTGAGTCAGGCGAGTCGGACGATCCCCTGTTTGCAGCGTGCGCATGATGCCGGTCGCCGGCACTCGGCCGAGTTTGAGCGACCCCGCTAGGCGCAACAAGTCATCCCAGTGCTCGGCGATCAGGTCGAGCTTGACCGACTGACGAGCCAGCCCGTTGAGCTTGCCGTAATCCGCGTCTGGGCTCGTGCGCCAGAAGCGGGTACCGCCGACATCAGCCAGGCGCGGGCAGAAGTGATAACCGAGCAGACGGAACAGCCCGAACACCACATCGCTGTAGGCCCCGGTATCGGTCATGATTTGTGTTGGCTGCAATTCGGTCTGTTGTTCCAGCACGACCGCTAGCAGTACCAGGCTGTCGCGCAAGGTTCCGGGCACTGTGATGGCGTTCAGGCCGGAGAACTGGTCGGAAATCAAGTTGTACCAGGTGACGCCCCGGCCGGTACCGAAGTACTTCGGGTTGGGGCCAGCATGTACGGTGCGTACCGATACGACGAAACGCATGCCATCGGCGGAGGCCACTTCGCCGCCGCCCCAGATCTGAGCCAGTTCCAGTTGGCTTTGTGCAGCCACCAGAATGGCGTTAGCTGCTGACAGGGTGTCGTCACGGAGATAGTTCTGGCTGACCCAGGACAGCCGGTCACGGCGCAGCGCTTGGTTATCATTGCGGATCAATGGCTCCAGGCCGGTATTGCAGGCTCCCCCCAGAAGCACTGCACACAAGCTCGTCACCAGGTTATCGGCCCGCGCATTACGTTCGGACACATGGGTAAAGGCCTGAGCGAATCCAGTACGGGCGGCGATTTCCAACAGGATTTCCGGCAGATCGACACGCGGCATCAAGTCGGCGACAGCCGCACGTAATTGCAGCAGCGAGTTAGGTTCCTCCAGCTTGTCGAGCGCTCCGAGGGACAGTTCGGTTTTACCCTCAGCGTTCTCGCTCAGCTTAATGGCCGGGTTGTCGGGCAGGCGGGCGGCGACCGCCTGCCACGTTGCATCCAGCTCGACAGACAAGGCGTCGAAGGTGGTTTCGGCGTCGATGGTCAGGCCCTGCGAGCGGCAGATGATCGGTCGCGCCGTCAGCCATTCAGCACCATCGAGCAGGCCGATACGCGGGTCGGCATAGCGCCAACTGGGTGAAACAAATACATCGCGCCGGCGTAAGGCCGTGCGCAGTGCATCAAGCGTACAGAACACATAGGCCCCCATGTCGAGGGAGCCATCTTCGCGGGTGATGTGCCGCTGCCAGGCCTTGGCCACGATCTCCTGCGGAGCATCATCTTCCGGTTTTCTACGAGGTAGGTTCAGTTGCAACCAGTCCAGACTCGCCGCCACGCCCTTGCCAGCCGGGCTGAAGCCGAAGCGAATATGCTTCAATAGGTCGGGAAGGAAGCGACGCACGCTGCGATAGCGCTCCTCTAGGGCGAGGTAATACACATCGTTGGCCGGACGGATCAACGCGGTGACTTCTTTGAGGGCTTTCTCCAGTGTGATACGTGGCAGGTCGTTGAACAGCCGGGCACGGACATTGTCATCGCTAATCGAGCTATCCAGCACCACCTTGCATGCGGCGGCGAGCGTTGCCGCCGAGCGATCCAAGTCTTTTAGACTACGCAACCGAGCTTTCTTGTCGGCCCTCTCTGTGTTGCTGAACAGGTCGCGCAGTAAGGCTTCCAGAACTTCCAGGGCGTCGTCATGAGCAGTCGCCTCCAAACAAAGCGCAAACGCCACCAATGTTGCCATCCGCCGAGATGCCGGCAGCCGGTTGATTGCTGTGACCTTGGCCGTGTTGGCAAAGCGTGCCAGGGCCGCGATTCGGCTGGGTGGGATATGCGCCGCAGCGGGCAAGGTGATGCCGATACCACGCACGTCATCGAGTCGCCGCAGCGCCCGGATCAGTGCGGGCCCACTGATCATCACCGGGCCGGAGCGCAATTGATCCAGGCGGGAGGAGCGGTTGCCTTCGACCACTACCAGCAATTCTTGCAGGTGCTGTCTCTGTTAATCGGTCACGCTACGACCCAGAGTGAGCCAGAGGCGTTCTTCAACCCGGCTGCGCAGTTGGGCGATAAATCGCTCCAGTACCGTTACGCCAGGCAGTAAAACCTTATGCGTCAGCAACCAAGTCGTCGCCCGATTGAACAGCTCACCAGGACGATCTGTCCCTGTCCAGCAGAGCGCATATAACCAGCGAGCAAGTCGCAAGCCGACGCTGGAGTCAGCAAACACCCGATAGCCATAACGCTCCTGAATCTCTCCCGCATGACGTTGACGCTGGCGGGTTTCAGCATAGGCCAGGATGCACGTCGGATCATTGATGCCTAGGCTTGCAGCACCTCATCCGGAACGTCTGAAAAGTCTTCAGGGAAGGTGCCCAAGTAGCGGACGCTTGTCAGTTGCGTGGCATAGCCGAGCCGGCTGTGCGCGCCGCGCAGCGGTAGGATGGCCTTGTGATCGTCATCGCTCAGGTGGAAGTAGCGTTCCAGCTCTTCGCGGCTGGGCACCTCAGAGTAGCGACCGAATGCTTCGCGCTGCTCCTGCGTCAGAAAACCAACTGGCATTGATCAGAGTACCTCGGTGCAGAACTGGGCCGGAGTGACGATCCGGGTACGTCTAATGTGACCCCGATGCAGCAGGCCGGCACGGGCCTGCTTGTCTTGTCTCGGCATGATCCTTACTTTTTTTCTGCTGCTAAACGGATAGTTTCCAGCCTACGAAAGTCTGGCTGTGAGTGGCCTTCAGCCACAGTGCTTCCATCGGGATAGGTAAACGAACTATAGAGTCCTTTCTTATGTACTTTGGGTTGTTCAGAGTGCACAACAAATCTGGAGTGCAGAACCGGCTCAAAGTACACCTCGCGAGCCTCAGGAGCTTTGTACATCCAGTAAATATCACCCTCACCAGCCAAGTTTATTGTTTTCCTATGCCCTCCAATGAATGCTTCGCTGACCCAAGGGTAATAGCTCTCCTTTATCGCTAAGTCGCCATCAACATGTATCGGAAAACCAGAGCTTCGCGAGGGCCGTCTATCGTCAAACATCACCACAACGCCGCCGCCTGCGCCGAAACTAACATTTTCACCAAAGCGCTCAGGCTCTCGATAGGAAACACCAAAGGTCACATTACTTAGCTGCCACTGACAATCGCCGCCGCCATCTTTGGATAATTTGGCTTCATAGATATCGCTACGGCCCTGTTGCGCCGGTTCGATCTCCATGTTTTGGTAACCGTCGCGCTGGTAGGGGTCGCCATAGGCGCTGTGGTCGGTGAACGTACACAGGGTTGAGCGGTACATCACTTCCACGGTTTCCGCTTTCAGCTCCGGGGGGACCTTGATCCGAACGGTGACCTGCTCACTGTTCACGGGTGGCGCCAGGCGCTGATCTGTGGCGCAACCGGTCAGGCTGCTAAGCATGGCGAGCAGAGCGACAGAGATGCGCTGCGGCCTGTGGGCTTGCCTGTATTCAGCCATGGGTCATCTCCATATAAAGATTGTCTTGGACCAGTGCTTCGAAGCGCTCCAAGGCCTCTCGGCCGCCCTCGAGCTGCCGGGCACATTCCAGCGTCCTACCAACCAAGCTCTGTAATTCGAGGAACTGGCGATCACGGAGCAACTCGTCCTCGGGCATCATTTCGCCATACTGAAGCATCTGTGCCTCCAACTGGCGGCGGTTTTCCTGGCGTTCTTGCATGCGTGAGGGGTTAATCGACTCAATCAACTGGCCATAGATGTATGGCTGGTATTTACCCATGAAGTGGTTGCGCAGACCCAGCAAGTTGCCGCGTTTGGCATTGCGCCCTTTGGGGAAATACCGATCTCGACTTTCTGCGGTGAGGGAGGCGGTGTAGCGTTGTTGTGCGGTGCGGGCCTGCTCGCTATCCGTTTCGCTCAGACTCGGTACCAGGAAGAGCTTGGCCTTGGCCGGTAAAGTGCGACTGATCGTGGTGTAATAGGGCGCGCCTAGTCCCTCGCGGCTCTTGTAGAAGGGATTGTCGGAGCCGCGTACCCGCATGTGCTGGTCGGTGCGGTAGAAGGCAGCGATTTCACCATGGTGATGGAACGGGTCCTGCCCTTTGATCAGCGGATCGGCCAGCAACTGCCCGACTGACCAGACGGTGCCGAGTGTGGTGCCCAGCGGGCCGTAGAGTTTGTACAGCACGTTCTCCAGGTCGGCTTCGGGCGGTACCTCGGGAATCAGATCGGTATCGTTGACATGGCGGAAGTGCCGCACGCTATCCAGGCAGGCCACCGCTTGTAGGGTGAAGGTACGTGGCATGCCGTAGGTGTACAGCAGGGGGTTCAAGTCTTTCAGGGAGGCTGCATGGATGAGCCCTAGCGCGCCCCCCAGGCTGTGACCGCAAATAAATAAGTCTTTACCGGCCAACCGCTCTAGAAATGCATTCCCTAGGTAACTTTCGAATTTTCTTCGAGCGACCTCATAGGCATCGCGGAACCCCAGATGCACACTACCCCTGGGCGTCAGGTCAGCACAGGGTATCTTCGGTTCGCAGTTGGCCTGCACCTCCGGTTTGACTGGGCGGAAGGTGACATCCGTGGCCAAGTCAGGGAAGGGGAAATTCATTTCAGTGCCACGCCATCCCACCAGCACTTGCGAAGCATTGATCGCGTAGAACAGCTGGGTGTCCCCTTCTGGTGGCTTGGCGTTTTTGGTGTCAAGCATTGCCGCCTCGGCATAGCGCTCGCTGAACGGTACATCGATCACAACACACGGTGGATTCGTTTTTCCATCCCTAACCCGAGGTGCACGCGACAGGTCCAGGCACTGCTTCAAAAAGAAGTCCTCCACGGAGCCATACTGCTCAATCTCGTAAGTGCTATACGCCAGCACACTCATCAGGCCCAGGTTGTAGGCCGTGACTAGGCTGTAGTCCTGCTGGTGGTGCAGCATCAACGACCAAGCGCGGAAGGGGCAGACCTCCAATACGTGGCGACGATCCAGTCGTTCATAGGGCTGGCGATAACCCACCTCGCTTCCGAGGGTGTAGCCACTGAAGCCTTTATCGGGGAAGTGGAAGGCCGGCAATGGCTCCCCTTTGGACAGCGGTGGGTCAATCTGGGGGAGCTTGTCGCAGAGTTGACCGATACGCACATAGTGGTAGTCGTGCCCTGCCGCCAGGGCCTGTTCTTCGACAGGGGAATGCCCTGAGCATTGCGGGCAGTGGAGAGGAGTAGGGTCGCCGATGATGGGTCGCTTGGGCTCGGCCCGCTTTGCCCGCAAACGGCGGGTTTGTAGCACTTCGGCGAGCGGATCGGCGTCGATCAGCAAGGTGAGGGGGATCGGGTGCAGCCCTTCGATGCGAATCACTCCATCGGCACCAGCCTGCCCACGATACTCCGGCACGACTCCTTCTCGCGTGGCGTCGTTCTGTGCCCGATAGGGGAGGTATGGCAGGGCTTCGCCGTGCTCGTCCACCAGTTGAATCTCGACCCAGTGTTTTATTTGCGGACCACACAAGACGTCCTTATTTGGGCACAACGTATCCGTTCGGTGCGTTCTATCGAGCTTGTCCATCGTCACTTCCTTTTGTATGCGGCATAGCAACGGTGCTACGGATCGATTACGACCGAGCACCGACAAAATGGCGATAGGAGCATGCTGCTTAACGAATGTCTGTCAGGCATTTCTGAAAATTCGGAGCGATCTGGTGCCGGAGGCGGATTGGATCTAATTGCGTGCTGAGTGGGGGGACAACAGTTCGAAAAAACCTTCGTTTTGTCGAACTTTAACGAGGCATGACCCTGTTCGTTAACCTAACCATGTTACAGTTCAAATAACTGGTACGCTTAATCAAAGTTCAATTATTACCAGTGCAGCCGAGTAAACGGTACTTTTTATGAAAATCGGATATGCGCGGGTGAGCACTCGGGATCAGAAAGCCGACCTCCAGGTCGATGCCCTGAAACAGGCCGGGTGTGAACGAATTTATCAAGACATTGCCAGCGGCGCGAAAAGCGCTCGGCCGGAACTTGACAAGTTACTGGCCAACATACGAGCGGGCGATGCCGTGGTGATCTGGAAGCTGGATCGCCTCGGGCGCTCGCTCAAGCACCTGGTCGAACTGGTCGGTGAACTGGCTGTGCGCAAGGTCGGCTTGCGGAGCCTGAATGACCCGATCGATACCACACACGCCCAGGGTCGCTTGGTGTTCAACCTGTTTGCCTCGCTGGCCGAATTCGAGCGCGAGCTGATCCGCGAGCGCACCCAAGCGGGTCTCTCGGCCGCACGGGCACGAGGCCGAGTCGGTGGCCGTCCGAAAGGGTTGCCTGTCAAGGCCGAGGCCACTGCCATGGCAGCCGAAACCCTGTATCGCGAAGGACGCCTGAGCGTCAGCGCCATCGGCGAGAGGCTGCACATTTCCAAGAGCACGCTGTACAGCTACCTGCGTCATCGTGGTGTCGATATCGGGACGTATCAGAAGAGCGCACAAACGCGGGGTCAGCAGCGCAATGTCACATCACCGGCAGAGTCGGCTGTTGAACGGGTTGCCATCATTACGCTGCACTTGGGAGAACAACAGCAAGTTCGTGCGTGGCCGGAAGAGGGCCAAGGAGAACATTGAGCGCTACTGCCTGGAGCCATTCGGCGTGAAGCGCCTGGAGTCGGGAAACTATGAACTGACAGTTCCCTATCAGAGCGACGATGAGTTGGATAAGACCGTGCATGAGTTGCTCGGCGAGATCAGCCAAGAAGCCGAGATGCGCAACTGCTATATCGAGGCGGATGCCTGGGAGGAAGGTGCTGAACGACGCTGGTAGGGCTTAAGTGCACTTTCTGTTCCGTTGCTCCCCAAACCCCAACCCCGGCCGCAAACCAAAACCCCGCTGCGATTGCAATTGCAGCGGTTTTTTTGTTCGGGTCAGAAGTAGTAGGGGAATTTCAGGCTGAACTGGAAGTCCGGGGCATCGTCCGTCATGCCGATGGACAGGTTGGGCACGATGGTCAGGTTGTCGGTGGCCGCAATGGTCATGCCGATGTTGAAGTAACCGGCGTTGGCATCGCTGGAGACCACCGCTTGCCAATCCCCGCCATCTTCCTTGAGCTTGCTTTTGCGTTGCACCAGGTCAGAGACCGAGAACGACATACTCATCTTTTCGTTCAAGGCGAACGCAATGCCGGCGCCGATCTGGAAGCTGTCGCCAATGCGGACTTTGCCCGGGGTCTTGACCGCCGGGTTGGAGCTGATGTCGTCGAAAGACTCCTCCATGTTGTACGTGTAGGACAGGCTGCCGAACAGCACCGCCGGATCGAACGTCTTGACCAGGGAGATCCCCGGCGTAATCGACCAGACGCCGTTACCGGTAGGCAAGGATTCAGGCACGGCCAGGTTTGAGTTATCGGCCACCCGAACCAGCTTGATGCCGAACGGGTCTTTGCCGGTAGGCGCCTTGACGCGCAAGGTCACCACGGCATCCGGCGTGTTGGCCGATTCGTCGAGGAATTTGTAGGCGATACCGAAGTTGACGTCACCTATGGTCGGGTCTTCCTTGACGGTGTCTTCGGTCGTTACGTTTGCGGCGCCGCTATTGCCGCCACCGGACTGGTACGTGGACTCACGGTAGACCACTGGCACGTTCAGGTCGAACTGCCAGCGATTGTTGAAGTTATAGCGACCGGTAAGGTCAAGCGTCCAGGTGTCGGCCTTGATCCGGTCCAGGTTGATAGCGCCCAGGAAGATCGAGTCCAGGGCGAGAAAACCGTTGAGGACCAGTTGGCGGGAATCGTAACGGGAGTACGTTATCCCGGTTTCGACGCTGAACTTGCCACCACCGAAAAACCCGCTGGCCTCGTCATACAGGTTCGAAACGCTTTGCGCCGGTTGTGAGTCATTGGCCAGCGATTGTCCATAAGAGCTGCCGCTCCCCTCTGAGGCGGTTGCGGCGCCGGTGCCGACGCCTGGATTGCCCCTGAGATCCGCTGGCGACTTGGCCAGGCGTTTGGGAGGGGGGGAGGCGGGCTGCTCTTCGACCTGGCGGACCCGTTGTTCGAGAACCGCCAGGGCTTTTTGCTGTACTTCGTATCGTTGTTTCAACTCAAGGAGCTCTTGTTTGAGAGCCTCCAGTTCCGGGTCAGGTGCTGCCTGCAACATCGCCGCCGGGAGTAGAGCACTCAAGCATGCAACTGCACGCAGTGATACTGATCGGTACATGAAATATGCCGTCCATTTGTGCCCAATGGTCCAGACTCAGCGTAGTTCAATAGCCCATGGTCCGTAATGCAGCGAGTTGGTTGAGGTTGCAGTCCAATGCGCCCGCACTCGGGCCATTATTGTTGAGCACTACGTTGAGTTGAGTCATGTTGTCGACCACATTGCTGCTGCCCAGCAACCGGGTGTTTTGCAGCAACCCGCCCTGGGCAACTTGTTGCAGGCTGGTGCCCTGGTTGTTGTTGGCGGTAATGGCCATCTGCACGCCGCCGCTGGTCGCGGATACTGCGACACTGCCTGCGGCATTGCTGCCGGTGATGGTTTGACCGGCTATCAGCGCCTGGCCCTGGCTCGGTACCAGTGCAGGAGCCGTGCTGGCCTCTTTGACGTTGATGGCGATGTTGTTGTTTGCGCTGTTGCCATCACCCGCGGCCCGTGTGACCTGGGTTATGCCCCTGGATGTGCTCAGGGCTGCCCCCCCCGACACGTGACCGCTGCCCGACCTGGACGTGCCGCCATGGCCCGACTGCTTGATGGTCGAAACATAGAACTCGGGCTTGACCGTTGCGGCTTGAAGCTGCATCGAGGTGGAGGCTCCGATCAGGTCACCACTGGCGTTGCGCCAGGTACTGCTCATGACGACACCGAAGCTGATGACTCGCCCCGGCATCACATATCGGCCACGCAACTCAGCCAGTTCCTGGTCCTTGATTTCGATGGGTCTGAACTCATCAGCAAAACCTGAGGCGTTCGCTGCCAGACAGGCAACGGCCACCCAATACGAGGTTTTCATTTGCTGCTCCCGGAGCATCCTGCCCCCTATCATCTTGTTGGCGATTAAAAGAAGTCGCTCTGTATGAAACCAAAATCCATCAATTCGGCATCTTTGACCGGGTTGAAGTTATCCATCTTGTTCTTGGCTGTCAGCGGTTCCGGTGGCCTGCGTAATGCATTGGTCTTGTCGTAACCGGGACCGACGATAGCGAAAATAATGCCATTCCAGCCTTTGACAAAGTCATCATGGGAGTAGCGTTTGTGACCGAGTACCGGATCGCCGATATAGACCCAGTTCTTGTCCGCCCGCTGCAACACCACGAAGTGCTTGTAGCCGCGAATTTCCATCAACACCACCACCGGAATCGTTACGGCCTCGAGTCTTTCCGGCGGGATCCTGTAGCCCCGGGCGCGCATGCCGATGCGCTCTATGTAGCGCTTCATGTCCAGCATGGAAAAACCCTGGGTACGCACAAGGTCCTGGTCTGCGGTGACCAGCATGCCCTTGATGATGTGCTCCTCATCGACGTCGAGCCAATAGGCCTGGCGCAGTATCGTTGCCAGCGCGGCGGCGCCACAGCTGAAATCGGTTTTTTGTTCGACGATGTCGCTGAACTTGCGCTCGCGCAAACTCTGTACTTGCTTGTACACCAGCACGCCGCCCGGAAGGGCGGCAACCGGCATCTGTGCAGCCTGGGTCAGGCCAGACAGGCAGAGCAGGGCGAAAAGGACAGTCTTACGCATGATCGATACGCCTTGGGACCGTGGAAAAGCCCCGTCGCCGGGGCTTTCATTATTGCAATCGCGATTACAGACAGGACTTGCAGCCCGCGGCGATGGACAGCGAGTTGCTTTGCTGGTTGCCCACACCAGACGATACGTTGGCTCCGCCGTTGCCGGAGAAGTTGTTCATCGAGTTCGTTATCGACGCATTGTTGGTTACAGGGGCTTTCCAGCCCTCTGGCGTGATCACTTGTTGAGTGGTTACACCCGCCAGACCGAGTACACCTACGGTTACGAAATCAGTCTGGGTGCTGTCGTCATGGTTGGCGTTGTTGGTGACATTCAGCCCGGACGTGCTTTGGTTGGCCGCCGCCGCCGCTTGCGCTACACGACCGCCCGAAACGGCAATCGCCAGGTTGTTTTTCTGTTGGTTGAAGTCGCCGGTGGTCACGTTGATGCCGATGTTGCCGGAACCGCTGTTACCCGCGTTATTGAGCGTTGTATTGTTGGTGTTGGAGTGGTTTCTGGCGGTGTTGCCGTTGCTCTTCTGAGTCGCGCTGGAGGCGGCGACCGCGGTGCCGAAGATGAAGCTTTCGTCAGCCGAGGCAAGGGCGGCGGCGTTGTCTTGCTGGTTGCCGTTACCGGCTGCAACGTTGGCGCCCATGTTGCCGTTGGAGTTGTTCAGGGAGTTATCGATTCTAGCGTCGTTCCTGGTGTCCCGGCTCAATACGCTGCTGTCACTGCTTTCCTGTGAGTCCAGCACGGTGGCACCGGCGCCTGCTGTAATTTGCAGAATTTGTTCCAGCGTCGGGCCTTTAGGCTGATGGTTGTTGCTCTGGCCTTCGCTCTGGCCGTTGCCTTGATCATCAAGGCTGCCTGCTTGTGCTGCGAATGCCATCACTGCTGCCAGAGCGAAAGCCAGAGGTTTGAGAGCAGTTGTCGGGTTCATGGTGTTTCTCCGTGCTCATTAGTTGGTCAGGTGTTGGTACTTCCCTAATCGCACTGTTTCGGGTCAGTCAGCGACCCGGATGCTCAAGGTGTTAGCCATTCGGTTCCCCACCCCTGCACTCTGGTTTACCTGGATCACTCCCCGGCTGCCGGTGAAGGCCTGGTCGCTGGTCACGACCTGGCGACTGCCATTTGGGGAGCCAGTTACTCCCGAGTTCGGTAACAACGCCACGTTCTGTTGAGAAAGGGCACTATCGTCGATGGCTTGCGGTGCAGCGCTGATGCTGATGCTCATGGCGTTAGCCATCTGGTTGTTCGCCCCAGCGCTCTGGTTGACGCCCAGTACGCCGTTGCCATTACTGAAGGAGGAGCCGCCGATAGTGGCCGTCGCGTCCATCGACGGATTGGCGGGCGTAGTGATTTTCTGCCGGACGCTGGTGATCGCACCGGCTTGGGTGCCAATGGCGATCGCGCGGACGTTGGCCTGCTGTTGTTGATCGCCAGCCGCCTGGTTGACGTTGAAGTTGCCGCGGTATTGAGTTCCAGAATCCTGGAGGGTGGCGTTGTTCACCGAACCGACGCCCGAATCGGCCATCACACTGGTGCAGCCGAGCAGGGCAAGTAACAGCAGGGATCGACTCATCTCATTGGCCTCCCGCCATTCTGCCCAGTGAACCGAGGCCGCTGTTCATGGCGCGGTTGATGGTTCCGGAAATGGCGCTGCCACTGCCACCACCGTGACCGACAGACATGCCGGGCATGCCGTTGGGGTTGGTGACGACATTGAGGCCTTGCAGGCCACCCAGGTTTTGCCCGTTGTTGTGGCGAAGGGCGGTTCCAGTGGTGACCCCGGCGATGTCGGCGTCACTGAGTTCGCCGATGACGCGGGCCGATGGGTTGGCATTGAGGGTGTTGGGGTTTGGATCCCTGCCGCCGCTGCGACCGATGGGCGTCGGGTGAATGGTGCGATCAAGCACGATGACGCCGTTGCCTTCGGCTTGAACGTCAAAACCGAAAAACGCGCCTGCAGCGCTCGCGATCAGCAGCAGGCACGTCAAGGCATGTTTATCGAGTATCCCCACGACGGTCTTTCCTTCTCATGTGGGCTGGCTCTGGTCGGCTTTTTAAAGGAGAGAGCGAAAGCTGTGCCGGTTTTTGAATATCTCGTTGATTCAATGGCTTATGGATATTGTCCGGATAGCCTCTGCCGAGAATGTTTCAACGGTGAGACGAAACCCTGCGCAGGCAGCCCTTATTTGCGGATAAATCGCTCTGGAACAAGGGTTCAGCGGTGTTGTATCAATGCTTTAACAAATCCGATGATCCAGCGGTGAAGGGCGCTGAAACAGGCGGTTTGAGGCGGGAAGGGTGTTTCAGGATCGGACACTTTTCCCCGGGGACAGGGGGGGGATAGTGGGGAAGTTGCCCCAAAAGGTCGGTCAGGCGCCGAGCAATCGGCTCACGGCGTTCAGTGCCTGGAGTCGGCGTTCTGCCCAATCTCCGCGCAGTACTTGAACCGGTTGGGCGTGGCGCTCAAGCCAGGCCAGGGTCTGCTCGAAAAATGCCTGGCGCTCACTCAATCGGGGTTGGCAACGCTGGCCATCATCCGTCCATTCGACGTGTTCCGGCGACAGCAGCAAGTGCAAGTCGTAATGCCGGGCCAGTAGCGCTTGTTCGAGCCAGGCGGGGCAGTCGTCAAACAGGGTTTGGCTCCAGAGAATATTACTCAGCAGGTGCGTGTCGAGGATGAGCAAAGACGGTAGTTGCGCACGGGCTTCGTCTTCCCATGCCAATTGTCCGCGGGCGATGTCCGGAATGTCGGCCAAGGTGGTGTCCCGGGGATTCTGCTCGATGAACCAGCGCACATACTCCTCGACCAGAATCCCGCCGAAACGCTGTTGCAACTCGGCCGCCAGCCAGCTTTTACCGCTGGATTCAGGGCCTGTGAGTACCAGGACTTTCATGCGCGCAACGCCGGATCGGCGCGCCATTGGCGCCAGCCCTGCACGGCGATAACGGCGAACAGCCCGTACAGGGTGGCGGTCAGGTACAGGTCCTTATAGATGAACAGCCCGACGAAAATCACATCCAGGGCGATCCATAGCGGCCAGCACTGGATACGTTTTTGCGCCATCCAGACCTGCGCCACCAGGCTGAATCCGGTCAGCGCCGCATCGAGCCAGGGTTGCGCGGCGTCGGTCCAGTGGGCCATGGCCGCCCCCAGCAACAGGCTGCCGAGTGAGCCAATGGCCAGGCTCAACGCCACGGAGCGGGAATCGAGCCAACTGACTTCGCGGCCATGGGGCGTTTCACCAGCCCGTGTCCACTGCCACCAGCCGTAAAGCTGCAAGGCGGCGTAGACGACTTGCAGCAACATGTCCGAATACAGCTTCACCTCAAAAAAGATCCAGCTATAGAGCAGCACCATGACCAGACCGATGGGCCAGCACCAGGTGTTCTGTTTGACTGTCAGCCAGACGGCAATGACACCGAGGGCGGCGGCAAACAGTTCAAGCCCGGACATGGAGGTTCCTTGGTGAAATCGAAGAGGGGGCCGATTGTAACCGGATTGGCGTCGGGAATCCCGTGGAGCAGGGTGTGCTTCGTTGGCGCGCGATAACGCGGCAGCGCCAATCGGACTTGTCTGATAGGATCTCGGCCCCGCGCGGGTAAACCTGGATCAGGATTGTTTTTTCACAGGATTTTGACGGTTCCGTGGTGATCCTTGATGCGCGGGGCTTCAGCTACGCTGATCGCAATTCAAGCTTTGGAAAAATACTAACGGGGCATGCCGGCGCGCATAGCCTTTGGGGGACTGATGGATCTTTGGACCGCCTTTCAGGCATTGATACTTGGGGTTGTAGAAGGGCTGACCGAGTTCCTGCCCATTTCCAGTACCGGCCACCAGATCATCGTGGCCGATATGCTCGGCTTCGGGGGTGAGCGGGCGATGGCGTTCAACATCATTATCCAGCTGGGTGCCATCCTGGCGGTGGTATGGGAGTTTCGACGCAAGATCTTCGATGTGGTCATCGGCCTGCCGACCCAGCCGAGCGCTCGGCGGTTTACCGCGAACCTGTTGATTGCGTTCTTGCCGGCCGTGGTGCTGGGCGTGATCTTCGCCGACATGATCCACGAGTACCTGTTCAACCCGATCACCGTGGCAGCGGCGCTGGTCGTGGGCGGGTTCGTCATGTTGTGGGCCGAGCGCCGGCAGCATGAAGTCCACGCCGAAACGGTGGATGACATGACCTGGAAAGATGGCCTGAAAGTCGGCCTCGCCCAATGCCTGGCCATGATCCCGGGCACTTCGCGTTCGGGCTCGACGATCATCGGCGGGTTACTGTTCGGCCTGTCGCGCAAGACCGCTACCGAGTTTTCGTTTTTCCTGGCGATGCCAACCATGGTCGGCGCAGCGGTGTACTCGGGCTATAAATACCGTCAACTGTTTGTCCCGTCCGATTTTCCGGTGTTCGCGATCGGCTTCGTCACGGCGTTCGTCTTCGCGATGATCGCGGTCCGAGGGCTGCTCAAGTTCATCGCCAACCACAGCTATGCGGCGTTTGCCTGGTATCGCATTGTGTTCGGCCTGATCATCCTGGCGACCTGGCAGTTCGGCTGGGTCGACTGGAGCGCGGTCAAGCCGTGAGTGACTCAAGCTCGCGCAATAACCCCGGGCGTCAGCCCGGGGGACAGATCCGTCATCCGCGGCTGAAGTGGCTGGTGTTTGCAATCCTGTGCGCGTTACCGCTGTCGGGGGCGGTGTCGTCATGGTTGCACGGAGTGTCGCTGATTCCCCTGGCGGCCTACGGCATCGTCAGCGTCGTGACGTTTTTCCTGTACTGGAGCGACAAGCGCAAGGCCCGCGCCGAGCAATGGCGTACGCCGGAGAATGTCCTGCATGCGCTGGAGCTCGCTGGCGGCTGGCCTGGTGCCTTGCTGGCGCAGCAAGCGTTCCGGCACAAAACCCGCAAAATCTCCTACCAGTTGGTGTTCTGGATCATCGTGCTCATGCACCAGGTGTTCTGGATCGACCACCTGTTCCTCGGCGCACACCTGTTCGCCTTGTTCTGATCGACAAGGCCCTAGAGCAACAAGCCGACTTGAGTGCGCTTGGGCAGCTTGCTCACCACCAACTGGTGGGAGCGCTGCAACAAGCCTTGTAGTTCTTCGTTGCCGAGTGGGTAGGGCGTTTCCATGATGATCCACTGGGCGCGCGCCAGATAAGGCGCCGGATGAATCCCCGGGCGGTCGCAATGACCGAGAAACAGATCCTTGTCGACCTTGAAGGCCAGGGAATCACCCCGCAGGCCCTGCAAGGCGAACATCTTGTTCCCGGCAATCGAAAACACCCGCACGCCGCCCCATTTATAGTCTTCCCGCGCTCCGGGCAGGGTAAGGCAGAATTTCGCGACATCCTCTTCGCTCATCCGTCCGGCTTTCATAACAATCGTTCCCCACAGGCATTGAATGACTCGACCAGATGGTCAATCCAGGCGCGTACCGCCGGCATGACCCCGCGTCGATGAGGATAGACCGCTTGCAGCCAGCCACCGGGCAACGACCAGTCGGGCAACAACTGCACCAGTGCGCCGTTTTCCAGTTCCTGCTCGCAATACATCATGGGCAGCATCGTAAAGCCCAGGCCCCTTGCGCACGATAAAGTCATCGATGCCCAGCCGGGCCTCGAGCGCCAGTTCGCAACTTTTGCCTTTTTGATCCAGCATGCGGATGTGCACCATGCGGTCGGCCTCGAGGGCGCCGAGCACCGGCAGGTTTTTCAGATCGTCGGGATGGTTGATCTCACGGCCAACGAGGAAGCCGGGACTGGCGACCATCAGCATCTGCGCCTGACGCAGGCGGCGGGTCACCAGCAGCGGGTCTTCGTCGCCCAGCTCCCGCACTCGCAGGGCCACGTCAATGCCTTCGTTCACCAGGTCGACCCGACGGTTGAGCAGCATGACCTCCAGCTGGACTTGTGGAAACCTTTCCAGAAAGTCGCTGATCACCCCCGGCAATATTTCATGGGCCAGCCCAACCGGGCAGGACACCCGCAAACGCCCGCGGGGCTCGCTGGACATGCTGGCCACGGCCTCGTCGGCCATTTCCGCCTCCAACAGCATCGCCTGACAGTGTCTGAGGTAGCGCTCACCGACGGCAGTCAGTTTCAGTTGTCGGGTGGTGCGTTGCAGCAGTCTTGCGCCGAGACGCTCTTCCAGTTCGGCGATGCGCCGTGACAATCGGGACTTGGGGATGCCCAGCAAACGTCCGGCCGCGGCGAACCCCCCGGCTTCCACGACTTTGGCGAAGTAATACAGGTCGTGGATTTTCCTAGAATCATTACTACTCAGGTTCATATCAACCTGTTGATCCCATTGCGGAAATTGGTGATTTTTGGCTCTGACGATTGTCAAAATTTCCTTGCTCCTTCCGCACCTCGCAAAATGCACCATTATTGCGAATCATACGACACGGATCGCATTAAGGAAGGGGGACGAAATCGTGATCTGATTTCATAATTTTATTAAAAACAAAGAGATAGACATAACACCGGTATCGTAGGCCCCCGAGAGAATACACCTGTTTTAAAACGCATTCTCCAAGTGAGCAAAGCTCACAACGGCGGTGAAGAGGTGGTGCGGATAGCAATCGGTCTGCTCGGCGTCTTACAATGAAATTCGGGGCGGCGGTTCGGATTTAGACCGGTCTGGTAGCAGTGGATTAGGCACCGCTTGACCGTCAGACCTCAGAATCTTCGAAAGTTGAATCGATGACCGGCCAGGTCAACGCATTCATAACCTTGCTATGGGAAAGTCGTACCGTCACCTGCGATACTGCGCTCTGCATTCAGCCAGTGAGTAAATCGCTCCGTGTACGACTTCAATGATTTGTATTTCTTTGTCCAGGTCGTCGACCACAACGGATTCACTAGCGCGAGTAAAAAGCTCGACATCCCAAAATCGAAACTGAGCAGGCGTATTGCATCGCTTGAGGAGCGGCTCGGTGTCCGCTTGATCCAGAGATCAACTCGAAAGTTCACGGTCACAGAAATAGGCCAAGACTACTACCGACATTGTGTGGCGATGCTCGTAGAAGCTGAAGCGGCGGAGCAAGTGGTTGAGCATTCGCGCTCCGAACCCCAAGGGATCGTACGTATTAGCTGCCCGCCGGCGTTGGGTGCAATGGGTGTGAGCGACATTATTGCGGAATTTATGGTGCTGCATCCCAAGGTTCAGGTGCACATCGACAGCACAAATCGCAGGGTCGACGTACTGGGGGAGGGTTATGACATCGCACTGAGAGTGCGTTTTCCGCCATTGGAAGACGACAACCTGGTGATGCGCGTACTGGGTGACAGCCACCAAAAATTGGTGGCACGACCGTCTTTGATCGATGGGCTGAAGCTCGAAACCCCAAATGACTTAGCAAGCCTGCCTAGTATGGATCTTGGCCCACCTAACCGTGAGCACAGGTGGACCTTTTTAGGAACGAAGGAACATCGAATCGAGGTGGTTCACACGCCAAGATTTGTTACCTCCGATCTTGATGCATTACACCGCGCCGCAATACAAGGGGTAGGGGTCGTGCAACTGCCTGAGATCATGGTGCGGCACGCAATACATGACGGACTATTGGTGGAGGTATTACCTGAGTTCGTGCTGCGCAGTGGGCTCATCCATGCGGTATTCCCGTCTCGCAGGGGATTGCTGCCTTCAGTACGTGGTTTGATTGATAAGTTGGCTGTGGATTTTGGCGCTAATGCTGAGGCAGACAGGGTCGCTTGTGAAAAAGCAGGGAAGGCGCATCCGGCAACCCGGTAGCAGTGGGTCAGTTAGTTCTAACGTTGAAGGTGGCCGAGGTTCAAAGATGGTCTTCGAGGTTTTTCACATTGTGGTGGCCCGGCCAAGCCGGAATTGAACCAGCGGGCCGGAGTAGGAGTGGGGAATCATCCATACGTTCCCGATCTTCAAGTGGACTTTGCATCCAGTAGCACAGGGATCAGTAGCGACGGTTGACCTGGTTATTACTGCAATGTTTTGGGCGGCGCTTTTGGCGTCGGCAAAGCCTCATCAATGAATCCGGAATTCGTAACTTCGCTCATCAGAGTTCTTTGAAAATCCCGAATATAACGATCAACGTCGATGGAACACTGCCAATGACCCGAGAGCAATGGTAAGTATTTCGGATTCAACTTTACTCGCTCAACTCGCTGCTGACGTATGGCGTCGGAAACTGTTTTTTTCTTCATGTGATTCTCCCAGCTGGCTTGGTTGATTTCGAGCGAGGCTAACTCATTGATAGCTTAGTTAGGCTCTGTACGAAATCCGCCGAAAACAATTTGAATTCCACTGGCGTCGCGATTCGGTAAAGTCCGCGTCCATCAAAGGCAGGAGCCCACGATGGC
>LNAP01001735.1_pt1 | contig 32668 bp, 28 predicted proteins | sample 602601 | NCBI WGS metagenome assembly LNAP01 (sample SAMN02440304, study PRJNA202911) | soil metagenome | biome: Subtropical and temperate rainforests or woodlands; isolation source: soil samples (1 kg each in a 20% v/v slurry with milli Q water) were... ...
CTCAGGCTGTTCCAGCAGCGACCCGTAAAGCGCGTGTGCCGTCACCCTCTCTTCACGCACGCGTTTCAAGCGATCGACTGTGATTGCAATCCTGCTTTTTTCCAGGCCGAGTGCTCGGATGTTGTTCTCCTGGGTGCGCACGTAGGCGTCGGACCGCGCCGGCAATCCACGTTCTATGTCACGTAACTGGGTGGTGACGCGTGCCAGCGAACCCGCGACCATTTCAAACTCTAGATCCGTAACCCGCGAACGTTTCTTCTCGTGCGCTGCCTGCCACCGCAGCAAAACCGCCCAGCACGCCGGAACATACCCGTCGGCCATCAAATGATCCAAGACGTGGAAAATCTGCAGCAATGGCGACCGATGCGGCAACCCGTTTTTCTGCTGAAGCGCCAAACTGCACGCGGCATGTTGAGTGATGGTGTCACATCCCGGTTCCCACAGGATCGCGGACTTGTTCCCATCGCTAAATTCCACCGGCATGAAGTGCTGTAACTTGCCGTGGTGATCGTACGGCTGGCCCGTCCAGTTAGTGACGCCCGTAAAAAACACCGACAAACCTGCCGGCACGTTGAAAAACGTCAAAGCCAACCCCGTCGTAAAGACACCGGCTTTGGTGTCCGTCCACCTGCCCGGCACGCTCGGCACCGGGTCGTTGTGGTTGACGACGCGGTGATGCACCAAGTCCTCGGCGCCTTTGACGAAATTGGCATCGCCCGCTCGGGGGGCGCCGTAGGTGTAGAGCTGGAGGTTGAAGCCAAAATTTTGTTCTCGTCTCAGCATTTCCGAGAGCAGCAACGCCACTGCGCCTCCGAGACTGTGGCCACAGATAATGAGCTTTTGTCCTGTATAGAATTTATTCACGTACTTCACGACGAAGCTCTTTGCTTTTTGCGCGGCTTCGTAGAAGCCGCGATGCACTTTGCTGTCGGTGTCTTCGAACGGCACTTGAAATGCATCGGCATCGCGAATTCCATCCGCCATGAGTTCATAGGTGCCACGTACCGCAATCAGGATCAGTTCGTCATTGTGGGTAATGAAGGCCTGGGTGTCGGTCGATTCTGCGCCTTGCGTTCGGTCATCCAGAAAGTGAATGTTGGCAGGGTGTTCCTGTTCGACATCCTCATTGAGTCGGTTGACCTCATAAAGGTCCGGATCGAAGGGCACGATCTCCAGACGCTTGGAGTACGGCACGTCCTCATACAGTGGATAGAAAGCGCTTTTTTGACCCGCATCGACACGCCACAACTCGTCAGCCTTGGCCAGCGCATCGCCGAACCAATTGCCCACGCTGGGTTGTATGGGAAAGGATACGGTCGTCGTTTTGACCGGGTGACCGTCGGGCTGCTGCCCGAAAGGGCAATAACTCAAAGTTGCCATCAGCGCGAGCTGGTAGAGATTCAGCGCGCAGAACTCCGGGTCAGTCGACAACATTGGTCGCAACGCTCGGAGTGGACGCACTTCCAGAACCGTGTGTTTTTGGGGCATCAGCGCGACGCCTAGCTTTCCATGTTCGCCCATGGTTCTCGCTCGGTTTTGACTATGGGGATAATGACGATAGACCTCGGGCGGCAGGTGAGAAACATGCTTGACCAAGTGACGCACTTCTACTTGGAGAAACTCGTCTGCGCAGTCTTGTGCGGGGTTTGTTCGGGTACGGGTTGAGTTTTGATTCAGGTAGCGGGTTTGTTCGGCGCGTACTTGGAGTTCAGTGATCTTTAAATCGTAATGGGGCCTTACCTGCAGAAACGCGTAGTATTTTTCGAGACCTTCATACTGTTGGTCGAACAGAATTGCTACAGGTCCTGCAGAGTGATCTGTGACTGTGGCCGCACCGGTAGTGTCCAAGTTGCCACTATATTTAACTCCTTCCGAGTCAATAGCAGTGAAACTTAATCCGGAGTAAGGCTCGCCTGATCCAGATTCGTCGACCAATTGGAAACTCGTCCATTTACCTTGTAGCGGGCAGGCAAGAACGCGATTACTCAGCCTCGACTCCATCTCTTTTTCCAATGACGTCATGTCAAAATCTCCTTATTCTGTGCAGCCGGGGTAAATAGTACAGATGCGCCCATCTACCATTTTGAAGGTGCTGAAATCCTTGTGATTTCCAAAACAAAAGGCGTACTGGTCTTCAAAGTTGTCGCCCATGCACCGCTTCCAACCGTTGGGTACTTTGACCCAAGTGTCTCCAATAGCGGGTCTCTCCATATCGGCCAACTTGATCTTCATGCTCACAGTCTTGCGTGGCAGTTGGCCAAGGGAGAACGCAGCAAAAGGGTGGCCACGCCCTGGATTGCCCAGAGCATCAGTTGCTTTGCAATCGAGAAGTTTTACGATGCGTCGTTTCGGTCCCATTGTGCGGAACAGCCACTCGCATTGACCGTAAAAGCTGCTTTCACCTGCTTCGTTAAAGGTGTTTTTGTACTTTTCCTCCAGTTCACTGCGGATGACGACCGTGGCGAAATCTTCGCCGAAGTCCCAGCTTGAGTTGCCGTATTTGGAATGTATGTCCAGCTTGATGCGGTGGAGACCATTCTGTAAATGGCGATCTCGGAGTTTCGGACATAACTTTTACGCAATATCGGGTTGTGAACGACGGCTGTGTTTCTTCCCCCCGGCACGGTGCAGGTTTCGCCATCGACCGGTACGTATTCTGCAATTGCCTGATATACAAAATTATTGGGTAAATCAGCGGTGAAGGTAAAAGTGTCCGGCTGGCTCTTGGCACAGCCGTTGGTTAATGCGATGCCGCAACTTAATGCGGAGAGTTTCAGCAGGAACTTGAGTCGTGAGGAAATAATTGCCATGTGATTAATACCCTTGTTCCGTGCAGCCGGGGTAAATAGTGCAGATACGGCCATCTGGCATTTTGAAAATGCTGAAATCAGAGTAATTTCCAAAACAGAAAGCATCCTGATCTTCAAAATTTTTCCCCATGCAACGCTTCCAGCCACCGGGCACTTCGACCCAGGTGTCACCCCAGCCAGGTCTTTCCTTCGTGGCCAACGTGATCTTCATCTTCACGGTCTTCCCAGGTAGCTGATCAAGGGTGTACGCCGCAAATGGGCGCCCACGCCCTAGTTGGCCCTGTGCGTCGGTCGTTTTGCAGTCGAGGATTTTAACGATGCGTCGCTGAGCACCCGCAGTGCGAAACAGCCACTGGCACTGACCGTAAAAGACACTTTCACCCGCTTCACTAAAAGTGCCTTTGGATTGCTCCTTCAGTTCATGGCGAATAACAACCATGGCGCTTTCCCTTCCGAAGTCGCCTCGATCTTTTCCATACGCCGAGTTGATCTCCAGTTCGATGCGCCTAACGACCAACGGGCAGCCCTTGCGCGTTATATGAATCTCTATTTCGGAATCGGGTTTGTATTCTTTTCGCCATTGGTCATTGAAAACCGGCGCCAAGTTGTCCTTTGTTGCAACAGTGCAGGCCTCACCTTCGGCGGGTACGTAGTAAACCGCTGCGACGTATGCAAAATCAGGCGGTAAATCGGCGGTGAAGGTGAATGTGTTCGGCTGACTCTTGGCACAGCCGGTGATTAATGTGATGCAGCAAGCCAACGCAGAAAATTTCAGCATCGAATTCTGCTGTGAAGAAAAAATTTGCATGTGATTAATGTCCTTATTCCGTGCAGCCGGGGTAAATGGTGCAGATGCGTCCATCCACCATTTTGAAGGTGCTGAAATCGGTGTGGTTTCCGAAGCAATAGGCGTCTTGATCCTCGAAACCTTTGCCCATGCAACGCTTCCAGCCACCCACCACCTTGACCCAGGTGTCTCCCCAGCCTGGTTTTTCCTCATCCGCCAGCTTGATTTTCATCTTCACGGTCTTTCCCGGCAATTGGTCGAGGGTGTACGCCGAAAACGGATGGCCTCGGTCCAGCTCGCCATTTGCCTCAGCTGACTTGCAGTCAAGGATTTTGCGGAGGATGCGAGGCTCGCCTGAGGTGCGAAACAGCCACTGACATTGACCATAAAAAGTACTTTCGCCGGCTTCGTTGAAGCCGCTTTTGTACTTTTCCTCCACCTCATTGGGGATTACGACTGTGGCGAAATCTCCACCGAAATCGCCTCGTTCTTTGCCGTACGAGGAATTGATTTCCAGCTTGATGCGCGAAATGACCAGCGGACAGCCGCTTACCGTCCGATACATGGCTATCTCGGAATTCGACGTGTAACTTTCACGCCATTTCATGTTGTACCCGACGGCCGTGTTCCTTCCCCCCGGCACGGTGCAAGTTTCACCTTTAGCCGGCACATACTCGGCGATGGCCTTGTAGGCAAAGTTGGGCGGCAAATCGGCGGTGAAGGTGAATGTGTTCGGCTGACTCTTGGCACAGCCGGTGATTAATGTGATGCAGCAAGCCAACGCAGAAAATTTCAGCATTGAATTCTGCTGTGAAGAAAAAATTTGCATGTGATTAATGTCCTTATTCCGTGCAACCTGGGTAAATGGTGCATTTCCGTCCATCCGGCATACGAAAACTGCTGAAGTCCTTGTCGTTTCCAAAGCAAAAGGCGTATTGGTCTTCAAAGTTGTCTCCCATGCAGCGTTTCCAGCCGCCAGTCACATTGACCCAGGTGTCGCCAATGGCGGGGCGCTCCTTATCAGCCAACGTAATCTTCATCTTCACGGTCTTACCCGGTAGCTGATCAAGGCTGTACCCCGAAACCGGGTGGCCACGTTCCGGCTCTCCTCGGGCGTTCGCTGCTTTGCAATCGAGAATTTTGACAATGCGTCGCTGCGCACCCGAAGTGCGAAACAGCCACTGACAATGACCGTAGAAAGTGCTTTCACCCGATTCACTGAACGTGCCTTTGTATTGTTCCTCCAGATCATCGCGGACGATGACCATTGCGCTGTCCCCACCGAAGTCCCCCCTATGTGTCCAATAGGAAGCGTTGATATCCAGCTTGATGCGCCTGATCACCAGCGGACAGCCACTGACTGTTCGATACATGGAAATTTCAGAATTCGGCGTGTAACTTTCACGCCACTTCATGTTGTACCCGACGGCCGTATTCCTTCCCCCCGGCACGGTGCAGGTTTCTCCTTTGGCCGGCACATACTCGGCGATGGCCTTGTAGGCAAAATCGGGCGGTAAATCGGCAGTGAAGGTGAATGTGTCCGGCTGCCCGGTAGAGCAACCCGTGACCAACCCAAGACAACAAGCCACAACTGCGATTTCTGATTTCCATTTCATATCGGCACATCCCCCCGCCAAAACCCCACCAACTGCCGCACCCGTTCAAAGTGCTCCACCGGACTTTCATCACCCCGCACCTCCCACTCCGGGGGCAAAGTAAAACCCGGCGCCTGCAAACTCTGAATCAACAGAAATTCCAGTTGCTCTGGCTCCAACCAGCCCCACGTGTCTGCCAGCGCTAAACGCTCACGCAACCACGCATCAGGTTCATGTTCTTCGGCGAGATTGACGTAGGCCTCAACATGCTCGGCCAGCAAATAACGATGGGCGTTGAGCCGGCGAATTTCCGAGGCCTGCGGCTGGGGCAGGGGTGTGCGCAACCAGAGCGGCTGGTCCGGCACGGGGTACGTTCCGGGGATAGGATTGTGAGCTGTGTTCCAGGCAGCGCCGTCCCAGTAGCAGACGCTGATCGCCGGCCCAAGAAAGGCTGGATATTCTTCAGGCGGCAGGTGTTTCAGTGCTCGACTCAGCACTCGATTGTCGTGAAAGCGATACAGCGCCTGATAGGGACGCGTCCCGACAATCAATCGCTGTTGCCAGTGATTGACCAACCCGCCTAACGCACCTTTTTCAACGCTCGCGAGCCAGCCCCAGTTGCGCTCGGGATGATCCAGCAGTTCGTCGAGGCGCCGGTCGCCGGACTGTTCCAGGGTGAAGATGAACGGACCGGCATCGGCCAGGTTCGCGAGGGTCGTTGCGTTGTAGACGCTCAGGTAGTGGTCGTGTCCGCTGGACTTCAACAACAGCTGACGGGTTTCACGCTCGTTCTGCGAGTCCAGCACCAGGCACAGTTCGCGGCCCAGGCGGCGCTGTTCGTTCATCCATTGGCGGGGGAGTGTGTGGGTCATGCGGCAGCTCCTTCCGTTGGGCAGAAGCCATCACGACACGCTTCGCAAAGGGGGCAGAGGTCCGCCGCCAACGCGTTGCTTGCCGCCATCAGTGCGGGCTGGGACGACGCGAGCATGGGCGGCAATTCAGGTGGCACGGACAAGCCATCGACTGAGCGCGGCATTGCTATCGAGGCGGCTGGCGCGCGCATCGGAGCGCCACCGATCTGGAGTTCGCTGCTGCCGAAAATTCCGCCGCCGCCTACCTGCAAATGTTCTCCACCGGCTTCGATCGAGAACTGGGTCCTGGCCTTCAGAATGATCAGATCGGCTTCAATAACAACCGCCCGGCCAGCGCTGAGTGCCTGGGTTTGATCTACGTGAGTGTGGCTGTTGCCGGCAACTTGCAGGTAATCGTTGGCCTTGAGCTGTGTGTGCCGATCACCGCTGGTGGTGCGGTGTTCCTTGGCATGCAGCACGGTAACGCTGTCGCCCTTGACGGTGGTGCGCAGCTCGTTGCCGACCTCCAGGCGGCTGTCGTTTTCTATCCGTTGTTCCATGTCCCGCTGGGCGCGCAGGTAAATCAATTCCTGACCGGCGCGGTCTTCAATGTGCAGTTCGCTGAACCCCGTGCTGTCTGGCGAGCTGCGGGAGCGGAATACGCTGCGGGTTTTGTTGGCGGGTAATTCGTAGGGCACCGGGTTGGCGCTATTGTGCAGGCAGCCGCTGATCTCGGGATGGTCGGGGTCGCCGTCCTGAAAACTGACCTGGACCTCCATGCCGACTCTCGGCAAGGCGACGCCGCCAAAGGCGTTGCCGGCCAGGAGGGAGGAAACCCGCAGCCAGCAACTGCTTTTATCGTCGTAGCGACCTTCGCGATCCCAGAAGAATTGCACCTTGACCCGACCGAAGTCGTCGCAGTGGATTTCCTCGCCTTTCGGACCTGTGACCACGGCGCTTTGAACGCCGGCGATTCGTGGCTTGTCGTGGGTCAGCGGCGAGCGGTAGATCACGTCCCAAGGCGTGGCGAGGAACTGGTTGCGATAACCCTGAAAGCCGTTGTCATCGCCGGTGCCGGTGTAGGCCGCGTACTGTTGCAAGACTTGCGGTTGTGCTCCTTCATGCTCGATTTGGGTCAGCAACCACAGGTCGTTCCATTCTTCGTCCGGGTGTTCGGCCAGCGGCAGGAAATGCCCGCAGAGCAGCATCGGTTGATCGCTCTTACCCCGTGCCACCCGGCACGCAGTGCCGTGACGTTCCTGTTCGCGTCGACTCAACAGTTTGCCGCGATCTCCCTGGGTAAAACGACCGGGGTACTGGTAATCCTCCAGATCCGCTTCAGTCCCGGACCTATCGGACCTGCTCTCGGCCTCCAGCAAGATGCGCGCTTTTTTGAAGTCGTAATCGCGGCGAGTGGTGCGGAGGGTGCCGACTCGCACTTGCACGTCAAAGTGCTTGATCACCGGTGTGTCGGCGACCAGGCCGTTGTCGTTTCTAAAGCGTGTCGGACGGTCGAGCCGGGGAAACACTGTCTGGTCGTCGCCGAACACCATCACATGTTTTTCGCGGCTGTGCTGGAAGTGGTAGTGCAGGCCTTCTTCCTGGCAGAGTCGCTCTATGAACGCTCTGTCGGACTCTTTGTACTGAACGCAGTACTCACGATCCGGGTAAGCGCTGCCCAGTTGAAACTGGTGGAAGTCACGATGGATGCCGTGGCCGTCGAGCACCTGCGCGATGATTTGCGGAACGGTCATCTGTTGGAAAATACGGCAATTGGTGCGGTGGTCCAGGTACGCCAACCTGGGCGCCAGCGTCACGCTGTAGCGGGTCAGGCCATGACCGAGACTGCCTTTGACCACGCCATGAATTTGCCCGTGAATGCCGTCGCCGGAACCGTTGAAAGCGAGAAAGGCTTGTTTGTGCAGCAGCTCATTCTGGTCCAGGTCTCGCCTGTCGCTGACCAGCTCGATCTCAAAGGCGAAAGGCTGGCTGATGAGCTCTTTGCCGGTGAACCTGAGCACCTGAAGGTCATGTTGAATGTCGTTGATCGCAAGGCTGAAACGGGCACGAGGGTTTGCATTAACCATCCAGGTTTCCTTTTCCTGTGACGTGGCACAGGCTCCGGGACGTTGATGCAACGTGCGTAAATGACCTTCCCTGGTCAGATCACAATAGAACGTCCCGTAGCCGGGTTCTGTGCGAGGCTATCAAGGGGGCTTGGGAATTGATGTCAGACGGTTCCTAAACTGGCGTTACATGTCTGACAGACATGTTCGACGCCAGGGAATGTTCGCGTTCGCTGGGATACTATGAAGACTCAATGTACGGCTCAGTCATCAGAACAGGGCCGAAACATCGGCCACTGGAAAGCAGCGAATCATGCAAGACCGTACCTATCAATTGCTGGAAGTCGCTAACGGCAAACCGATCAAGCTCTGGACCGAAGGCGTTCCGGTAGAAAACGAAGCCCGGCAACAGTTGATCAACACCGCGAAGATGCCGTTTATCTTCAAACACCTGGCGGTGATGCCCGATGTGCACCTTGGCAAGGGCTCGACCATCGGCAGTGTGATTCCTACCGTGGGCGCGATCATCCCGGCCGCTGTCGGGGTGGATATTGGCTGCGGCATGATCGCCGCGCGCACGTCGCTGACCGCCGCTGATCTGCCGGATAACCTGCATGGTTTGCGGTGCGCGATCGAGAAGGCGGTTCCCCATGGGCGCACCGTCGGTCGTGGCGTCCGGGACACCGGTGCCTGGGGCAGCGTTCCCAAACAGGCCGATCAAGCCTGGGCTGCCTTGAACCCACGGTTCAAGGCGATCACCGACAAGTACCCGAAACTCGCCAGCACCAACAATCGCGGGCACCTGGGCACGTTGGGCAGCGGTAATCATTTCATTGAGGTATGCCTGGATGAAGCCAACCGGGTCTGGTTCATGCTGCACAGCGGTTCACGCGGGGTTGGCAACGCCATTGGCAACCTGTTCATTCAACTGGCTCAGAGCGACATGCGCCAGCACATCGCCAATCTGCCGGACCGTGACCTGGCCTACTTCAAAGAAGGCAGTCGGCATTTTGATGATTACGTTGAAACCGTCGGTTGGGCTCAGGATTTCGCCCGGCAGAACCGCGCGCTGATGATGCAATCGGTGATTCAGGCGACACGGAAGGTGATCAGCAAGCCGTTCGACGTCGCCCTGGAGGCGGTGAACTGCCACCACAACTACGTGCAGAAAGAGCGGCATTTTGGTCAGGATGTTCTGGTGACCCGCAAAGGTGCGGTGTCGGCGCAGAAGGGTGAGCTGGGGATCATTCCAGGATCGATGGGGGCGAAAAGTTTCATCGTTCGCGGGCTCGGCAACGAGCAATCGTTCTGCTCCTGTAGCCACGGCGCTGGCCGCACCATGAGCCGTACGAAAGCGAAAAGCCTGTTCACCGTCGAAGATCAGATCCGCGCCACCGCCCACGTCGAGTGCCGAAAGGATGCGGCGGTGATCGATGAAATACCGATGGCCTACAAAAACATCGACCACGTGATGCACGCCCAGCGCGAACTGGTGGAAGTGCTGCATACCTTGCGTCAGGTGGTATGCGTGAAGGGGTAGCCGACCGCTAGCGGTACTTGATCACGATCCCTTTGAGTTTGCGCCCCTCGATGGTTCTTACATCGCGAGCCCAGAGCGGCCCATTGACATAGGCGCCCATGGCGGACGAAGGGGGCGCAGGCATGGCGGATTTCCTCCGAAGGGGCCGCGGCGAGGCGGGGTGGCCTGTTGACGGTAGCAGACGGCCCGGGGGGTTCCAGAACGCCCGACTTTTTCAGGTTGGGCGTTTGCTTGCCTGAAAAGTCACTGATCCTTCTCGCAATTGACCATCCATGACACACCAAACCGATCGACCGAAACGTGCGGCCCAGAAGGTCGCTTCCAGAGGCATTTGCACGCTGCCGTCTTCCGCCAGCGCATTGAAGACGCGCTCCGCCTCGGCAATGCTGTCGACATTCAGCGAGACCGAACAGCCGGCCATGTCATCCGTGGGGCGATCAGGGGTGGTATCCGACCCCATGATCGCCTGATCGCCCACCGACAGACGGGTATGAATGATCAGGTTGTGCAGGTCTGCCGGAAAGTGCTCGCGCGCCGGGCTTTCGCCGAAGGTCATCATCATTTCGAGCTGGCCTTGCAGGGCCTGGGCATAGAAGGTGAACGCGGCTTTGCAGTCGCCGTTGAAGATGAGGTAGGGATTGATTTTCATGTTTTACTCCCGGTGATAAAGGAGACAGAGGGAGGCGCTATTCACCTGCGGCTCTGCAATGGTTGGGCTCCATCAGCAAAGCGTTAGAGGTGATAATTCGCAACATTCGTTTAGATGTTTTTCCTATTGGGCCGACGCGGCTTATGGCTTTGCGCAACTGCGCTTTCAGGCCACTGCGCGTGGCGCCGAGGGACGCAGCAAACGTTCAATGGCCCCGCCCACGAGATTTTCCAGCATCTCGACCCGCTCATGTTCCTCCAGCGCCTGGTGCGCCAGCCAGCTCGGCGCGCTGTTGAGAAGATTGGCGATAGCATGTGCGGCGGCACGTTGCGCCTGTTCGCTGAGGCGGGCGCGGGTGCCGAGCATCAGCAGTAATTTGCGTTCGTACTGTTCGCGCAACTGCTGAACGCGCGCCTGTTGCTCTTCATTCAGGCAACCGCTGTCGCGTTCTGCCAGGCGGAAATGCCAGGGCATTTCCTGATGCAGATTCAGGTGTGCGCGGATCAGGTTTTGCAGTTTGTCGCGTTTCGCTGAAGCTTTTTGATCGATACGCCCCAGCGTCGACAGCAGTTCTTCATAGAACTCCTCGATCAGGTCGAGCAGCAAGTGCTGCTTGCTGGGGTAATGGTGATACAACGAGCCCGGGGCGAGCCCCAGGCACGTCGCGAGCTCACGCATGCCGACCTGCCCGAACCCCTTGCTGGCAAACAGCTCCAGCACCTTGTCCCGGTACTCGGCGAAACGTGAGCAACGCTCAGGCATAGGCATGGAAGCCGCGCCCCGTTTTACGTCCCAGGTAGCCGGCGGCGACCATTTCCTTGAGCAGTGGCGCGGGACGGTATTTGCTGTCGTTGAAACCGTCGTAGAAGGCTTCGAGAATCGCCAGTACGGTGTCCAGGCCGATCAAGTCCGCCAGTGCCAGCGGGCCGATCGGCTGGTTGCAACCCAGGCGCATGCCGGCGTCGATGTCCTCGGCACTGGCCAGGCCTTCCTGAAACACCAGGATCGCTTCGTTGATCATCGGCACCAGAATCCGGTTGACCACAAAACCCGGACGATTGCCTGCGGTGATCGCGGTTTTGCCCAGGGTCGTGGCCATGTCCAGCGCCAGCGCGTGGGTCGCGTCGCTGGTTTGCAGGCCACGAATCACTTCGATCAGGCCCATGACCGGCACCGGGTTGAAGAAATGCAGGCCAATGAAACGCTCAGGCTGGCTGACACTGGCGGCGAGCTGGGTGATGGACAGCGATGACGTGTTGGAGGCGATGACACACTCGGTACTGACCTGCGCGGCGATCTGTTGCAGCACACGCAGTTTCAGATCAAGGTTTTCGGTGGCGGCTTCGATCACCAGTTGCACGTTCTGCAAACTAGCGTAATCGGTGCTGGTGCGGATCTTGTCGAGGGCGGCGAGCTTTTGCTCCTGGGTCAGCGTGTCTTTGCTGACCTGCCTGTCGAGATTTTTACCGACGGTCGCGAGTGCCTTTTGCAAAGCGCTCTCGGAGATGTCGATCAAGGTCACATTGAAACCCGCCAGGGCACAGACTTGCGCGATGCCGTTGCCCATGGTGCCAGCGCCGATCACGCCGATGTTTTGCAGATTCATGTCACACGTCCTTCCGGTCAAACCCTGCGATACCTTGGCCGAGGCAACGGCCGAAGGCGTACTATTGGCCGCGAGTCTAGAACCGGCGGGGCGGTTGTCCTATGCCGAAACTGTTCAACGGTGCTGGTGTTTTTTGCCATTCGGGTAATTGGGGAGCGAAGCGTTCAGATGCGGGAAAAGGACTCGGTGGCCGCCTACTTTGTGCAGGCGATGATCCATGGGCTGGGGGACGACCCGCAGCGACGGCGGGCTGCGCTGGAGCAGGCAGGTATCGATCCGGCGTTGATCGAACAGCCCGTGGCGCGGGTGCCGGCCAGTGCGTTCGCCGCACTCTGGCTGATCCAGATCCGCGAGCTCGACGACGAGTTCTTCCGGCTCGACTCCCACGGGATGCCGCCGGGCAGCTTCGCCCTGATATGCCGCGCCTTGATTCAGGAGCCCGATCTGCACAAAGCCCTGCGCCAGTGCCTGAGCAACTTTGCGCTGTTCCTTCGCGACTTTCGCGGCACGCTGGCGGTGCGCGGCAAACGTGCGGTCATCAGCCTGGATACCTGCGCGCAAAACGATGATGTGGCGCGTTTGGGCGAAGAGACGTTTCTGGTGCTGATGATCAGCCTGCTGTGCTGGCTGGGCGGTCGGCGCATCCCCATCGATCGTGCGGATTTTCGTCATGAACGCGTGGCCCTCAGCGATGATCGTTTGCTCTGGGGCCCCAACCTGACTTTCGGCGCCGAGCGCACCGAAATCGAATTCGCCAGCCACTACCTGCGCCTGCCGGTGGTTCAGGACCTCGCCTCCCTGAAAGTGTTTCTGCGTACCGCGCCGCAATGGCTGGTGATCCGCTTCCGCAACCAGCATGGCCTGGCGTCGCAGGTTCATCAGCGTTTGCGCCACAGTCATTACAGCCAGTGGCCGACCCTGCAAGCCTTCGCCCTGGAACAACACCTCAGCCCCAGCACCTTTCGTCGCAAGCTGGAGCGTGAAGGGTGTTCGTATCAGGAGATCAAGGACGAAGTGCGACGCGGCGTGGCGTTTGAACAGTTGCGTCAGAGCAAGGCCAGCATTGGTGACATTGCCGAACAACTGGGTTTTCAGGAGCCGAGTGCGTTTCATCGGGCGTTCAAGAAGTGGACGGGGGAGAGTCCGGGGCGGTATCGGGCGCGGTTTCAGGAGCACATGACGTCGGATCTGGATTGAGTTTTTATCCAGTTTTTCTTTGTTGAATGTAGGAGGATTTTCGGCTTGTAGTCCCGCTTGTAGTCCCGACATTTCTTGTGACGAGCCTCCATTTTCAATGGATGACACAGGTTGCTGTAGTGCTGTATTTATTTGCGCCAGCTCGAACTTTTCAATGGATTGGAAATGGCATGGATGGCTTGGTCAAGGAAGTGATTCCGTTACTTCAGTATTTGCTCCCGGGTTTTTTGGCAGCCTGGATTTTTTACTCGCTGACGGCGTTCAAACGTCCGGATACCTTTGGGCAGATCGTCCAGGCGTTGATTTTTACGTTTGTGATTCAGTCGCTGGTTGTCGGTTTGGGAGCGGTGCTGCTTTTAACGGGGGAGCGTTTTTTCTCAGTCGGCGCGTGGGACAGGAAATCGGAGGCTCTGTGGTCTGCTGTGATAGCGGTGCTGTTGGGCTTTCTATCCTGTCACATCGCTAGCAGCGACAAGCTTCACGCTTTACTGCGGAAGCTGAAAATCACCACGCAATCTTCATATCCTTGCGAGTGGTACAGCGCTTTTTTATCGCGGAAAAGATATGTAGTGCTGCATTTGGTAGATAGCAAACGCCTGTTTGGCTGGCCAACAGAATGGCCGTCGGAACCTGCACGAGGACAATTCGTTCTCGAGTACCCTAGCTGGATTGATGGTGCAAACAAACCGTTTCACACCGGGATCGAAGTCATTGTTATTGATGTTTCAAAGGTACAGTGGGTCGAGTTCACAAAAACAACAGGGTGATTAAATGACAAGCAAAGCACCGCAAGAAATGCCGGCTGAACTTCGGCGGTTAATGGAGGAGTGGCACAATGGTGGCCCTCCACCCCCCGGGCTGGTTATTCCCCTCGGTCCTCCACCTTCAAGAAGACCCTTCGAGAAACCACGCAAGCGCAGCAGATAAACATGCCTGCGAGCCTCTCCCGCATCACCTCCTTGCTCGACCAGGCCAGACGCGCCTTGCTCCTTGTCTGGGGAACCTCTCGCGGGTTGTTTCTGGGCCTGGTACTGGCCACCCTGATCGCTGGCATGCTCCCCGCGCTGGCCGCCTGGCTGGGCCAGCGCATCGTCGATGCCGTGGTGTTCGCCATGCAGTTGCATGCGCAGCAGGGCAGTGCGCCATTATGGCCGGTCGTGCGTTACGTGCTGTTTGAAGCCGGTGTGCTTGCTTTGCTGTCCGGGACGCAACGGGCGCTGTCAGTGCAGCAGTCGCTGTTGCGGGTGCAGTTGGGGCAAAAGGTCAACACAATGATTCTGGAGAAAGCCCAGACGTTGTCGTTGGTGCAGTTCGAAAATTCGGAGTTCTACGACAAGCTGGTTCGGGTGCGGCGCGAGGCGTCGACCCGGCCGCTGGCGCTGGTGATGAAGTCGCTGGGGCTGATCCAGAACCTGATCGTGCTGATCAGCTTCGGCGTGTTGCTGGTGCATTTTTCGCCGTGGGCGCTGGTGCTGTTGGTGGTCGGCGCACTGCCGGTATTTTTTGCCGAAGCGCATTTCTCCGGTGACGCTTTCAGGCTCTTCACCCGCCGTGCGCCGGAGAGTCGGCAGCAGAACTACATCGAGACGCTGCTCTCCCACGAGGCGTACATCAAGGAGGTCAAGCTGTTCGGTTTCGCGCCGCTGCTGTTGAAGCGGTATCGCGAGACGTTCGCGCGACTCTACGCCGAGGACCGCCGGTTGACCTTGCGCCGGGATGGCTGGGGTTTTGTGCTGGGGTTGCTGGGCACGGGGGCGTTTTACCTGGCTTACGCGTGGGTGGTGGTCGACACCGTTCACGGCAGTATCAGCCTCGGCCAGATGACCATGTACCTGGTGCTGTTCAAGCAAGGGCAGACCGCGGTGAGCAGCAGCTTGAGCGCCATCAGCGGTCTTTACGAAGATGGCCTGTACCTGTCGAGTCTTTATGAATACCTGGCTGAACCCGTCGTCGTGGATACCGGGCATCTCACCGAGGGTGCACTGCCCGGCGATGGTTTGCGGTTCGAGAACGTCGGGTTCTGTTATCCGGGCGCGAGCCGCGCTGCGCTGGAGGGCATCGATCTGCACCTCGTGCCGGGGCACAGTGTGGCGCTGGTGGGGGAGAACGGTTCAGGCAAGACCACGCTGATCAAGTTGCTGACCCGTCTGTACCGTCCCGATAAGGGCCGAATTCTACTGGACGGCAGCGATTTGCAGGCGTGGGAAGAAGGTGCACTGCGTCGGCGTATTGGTGTGATTTTTCAGGATTACATCCGTTACCAGTTCTCCGTGGGCGAGAACATTGGCGTCGGTGATACGTTGGCGTTCAACGATGAACAACGTTGGCAGGCGGCCGCCGCCGAGGGCATGGCTGCGCCTTTCATCGAGCGTCTGGATCGCGGCTATGCCACGCAATTGGGCCGCTGGTTTGCGGGGGGGCAGGAACTGTCCGGCGGGCAATGGCAGAAGATCGCCTTGTCCCGCGCTTACATGCGCCGTGATGCCGACATACTGATTCTGGATGAGCCGACTTCAGCCCTCGATCCGGCGGCGGAGGCGGCGGTGTTCGAACATTTCAGCGAGCACACCGAAGGTCGCATGACGCTGCTGATTTCCCACCGGTTTTCCAGCGTGCGCAACGCCGACCACATCATCGTGCTGGATCAGGGTGCGATCCTCGAGCGCGGCGACCATGACAGTCTGGTGGCGGCGGGCGGGCGTTATGCGCAGTTGTTCAAGCTGCAGGCGCAAGGTTATCGATAGTCTTCAGGAATCCTGAGTACCGCGAGTCAGCGCCGGCCCGGCCATCTGCGGCGGCTTTGCCTTCATCAAGCCTTCAAGTGCCTGGCGATACTGGGTGCCGCCCAGGCTCATGCTGTTGTTGTGCGTACCGCCCGGCACCAGCAGCAGGCGTTTGGGTTCGCTGGCAGCATTGAACAACTGCTGGCTGAATCGCGAGGGCATGAACGCGTCGGCCAGGCCATGGACCACCAGCAGCGGCATATCGATGTCGACGATCTTGTCGATGGAATCGAATTTCTGCGAAAGCAACCAGCGCACGGGCAGCCATTTCACCGGCAGGTTGCTTTCGGCCACCTGCGCCACGGCATCGCCCAGCGACGTGAAGGTGGACTCGATGACCAGACCGCGCACCGGAACGGCGGCGTGGTCTTTTTTCGCCTGTGCGGCAAGGTCAGCCGCCAGGTCGATGGCCACGGCACCGCCGAGGGAGTGGCCGTAGATCAGGCGCTTGCCGGCGTCGGGTTGCATCGTCTTGAAGCGCTCCCAGGCGGCTCGGGCGTCTTCATACACGCTGGCCTCCGATGGCAGGTCCCCCTTGCTCTGACCAAACCCACGGTAATCGATGGCCAGCACTGAATAGCCCATGGCGCGCAATTGCTCGATACGGAACGCCTGCCCCGTCAGATTCCAGCGCACGCCATGCAGATAGAGGATCGACGGTGCATCCCGCCGCGCGGCGGGCCACCACCAGGCATGCAGGTTTTGCCCGCCTTTGAAGCTTGCGGACTTGATGTCGAACTCCTGAACGTCCTTTGGCAAGCCGCGATACCAGCCAGCGGTGCCCGGCTCGATACGAAACAGCAGCTCGCGTTCGGTGTGCTCAAGCACCCCGCAACTCACGGGCAGACCGACAACCAGCCCGGCCATGCACAGCAAGGGCAGCCAGCGTCGGCGAAGACGGGTGAGCAGGGAGGAGGCCATTGGGTGGTCCATCGGTAAAAAACTGAAGTTCGTTTTTTAACAGAAGCGCAGCGGGGGCGGGAATAATTTCGACAGTCGTTCACGGCCCCCTGTGGCAGATCAATCCACCCGCAACACAATCTTGCCAATGTGATCGCCACCTTCCATCCGCGCATGAGCCTGTGCCGCATCAGCCAGTGGATAGACCTTGTCGATCATCGGCAGACAACGCCCGGCAGCCAATACCGGCCAGACGTACTCGCGCAGTTGCTCGGCGATCGAGGCTTTTTCTTCGCGGGTCCGCGAGCGCATCAGTGAGCCGGTGATCGTCGCGCGTTTGCTCATGATCGCCATCAGGTCGACGTCTTTGGCGTGGGCGCCGCCGAGAAAGCCCAGCATCACCAGTCGACCCTCCATGCCCAGCGCCGCGATGTTCGAGTTCAGGTACGAGCCGCCCATGATGTCGAGAATCACATTGACGCCCTTGCCGGCGGTTTTTTCCTGAATCACCTGGACGAAATCCTGGTCGCGGTAGTTGATCGCCTCCGCGCCCAGCTTGCGGATCGCCGCGCACTTTTCCTCACTGCCTGCCGTGGCGAATGCCTTGACGCCGAACTCGCGACACAACATCAAGGCCGTCGTGCCGATGCCGCTGGTGCCGCCGTGAATCAATGCTCGCTGGCCTTTGCTGGCGCCACCCATGTCGAACAGATTCGCCCACACCGTGAAGAACGTTTCCGGGACCGCCGCCGCTTGCACCCAATCCATGCCTTGAGGAATCGGCAATGTCTGGCTGGCCGGTGCGACGCAGTATTGTGCGTAGCCGCCGCCATTGGTCAGCGCGCAGACGTTGTCGCCGACGATGAATTCGCTCACGTCTTTACCGACTGCAACCACTTCGCCGGCCACTTCCAGGCCAGGGATCGGGCTCATGCCGGGTTTCATCGGGTACTTGCCGGCCCGTTGGATCACGTCGGGGCGATTGACCCCGGCGGCATGCACGCGAATCAGCACTTCGCCCACACCGGCGGTGGGGACCGCTTCCTGGCGCGGCTTCAACACCTCGGGCCCGCCGGGTTCGGTGATTTCAATCAGGGTCATGGTTTGGGGCAGATTCATGGGCGCGTCCTGTCTGGAGGTGTTCAGTAAATGGGACCACTTCAAGGTGGCAGTGACTCAGTTCAATGCCGATTGCAGCCGATCGTGGCGGTTCAGCAGGCGCATGCCCGGTTCCAGCAGCAGCGCCACGACAATGGCTCCCGCCGCGATGATGAACAACAACCCGTGATGCCCGCCGCTGGCGTTGAACAATGCTGAATAGGCAAACCCGGCAATTGCCTGGAATGTAGCAAACGACACGGTGGCGCGACTCCAGGCAATTTGCTGCGGGTGATGCTGCGGGATCAGTTCGTGAACGCGGGCCAGTGCCAGCGGAACGATGCCCGGCGGGAACGAGCCGAGGATCACTGCCAGCAAGGCCAGGGCGGTGAATGAGCTGGAAATCGACAGCAGACCCACGGCAAGCGCCTGTACCACCAGCACCAGGCGAATGCTCAACCGTGCGCCCAGTTTGTCGGCCAGGAAACCGTAGCTCACCGGACCGATAATCGCGCCGATACCGTACATCACCCAAATCAGCGCACCCACATGCGACCCGGCACCGAGCCCGCGAGCGACATAATCCACCAGAAACACCATGGCGGGTACGAGGCCGGCCGCCATGAATGCGTACTGGGCAAACAACAGATAAACCCGTGGATCGGTCGGCGCACTGAATTCTTCGTCAGACGGCATGACAGTTGCCGGATGCGCAGCTGACGGCCAACCGAACCAGCTTGCGGCGGTCAGCACCAGCGCAATCAAACCGAGACCGAACCAGGTGTTCTGCAAACCCAGGCTCAGCAGCGGCGGAACAATCGTCCCCGATCCGGCAATGCCCAAACCGATACCCAGAAAAATCGCGCCGCTGGCCAATCCTCGGCGGGTGACCGGCACATGCGGCAGCACGGTCGCGGCGACCAGTACCATGATCGCGCCACCGGCGATGCCCGACAGCAGGCGCCAGCCGAAGAACCAGCTCACCGACAGCGGAAAGCCACAGGCGAAAAACGACAGCGTCACCGCCAGCATCATCAGGCGCAGCGCGGTTTTGTTGGAGGTGCGGCGGGCCAGCGGATGGCCGATCAGTGCGCCGATCAGGTAGCCAACCAGGTTGGCGGCACCGAGGTACACCACGTCGCTGGTGGAAAACCAGTGCGCCTGGATCAACGAAGGAATCAACGGCGTGTAGGCAAACCGCGCCAGCCCGATGCTGACCAAGCTGGCGCAAAGACCGGCGAATATAGGCAGCCATATCGCGCTGCGCGGAGTGGATGATGTGCTGAGCATGGGGGCTGTCCTGCAGGTTTATTTCAGGTGCCCAGCTTATCCAGGTTTACTGATTCATTAGCGCAGCGAGTTTGCGCTATCGTGATGCATATATGCATCAGTGGAGGTCCGTATGAATTGGGATGACGCGCGAGTCTTTCTGGCGGTTTGCCGGGAATCGACGCTACGCGGCGCAGCGCGAGTGCTGGGCGTTGATCAGGCCACCGTCGGGCGGCGAATCACGGCACTGGAAAAGTCCTTGAGTGCGACGCTGTTTCTGCGCACGTCCGAGGGGTACGCGCTGACGGCGGTGGGCGAGGCGGCGTTGAAAGCTGTGGAAAAAATGGAGCATTCCGCACTGGAGCTCGAACGACGGATTCAAGGGCTTGATGATCGACTGACGGGCACCGTTCGGGTCAGCACCACGGACTCCATGGCCATCGACTTCCTGATCCCGGCCATTGCCCGCTTGCATGAGCAGCACCCCGACGTGCGAGTGCAACTGGACGCTTCGACGCAAATTATCAGCCTGTCGAAACGCGAAGCCGACATCGCCGTGCGCAACACCCGACCGGATAACCCGGACCTGATCGCCCGGCGCATTGCGCGTTGGCCGGTGGGACTGTTTGCTTCCAGAGACTATGTGGGCGCCCACGGCGTGCCGGCGCCGGGCTCCGCGTTCGAGGGGCATGATCTGGTGGTGTATCAGCCGTATTTGCAGGGCCACAAGGACATGACGCTGGTTTCGGAACCGCTGGGGCGCGGCCGCATCGTGTCGAGCTTGAGTTCCGGCCTGCTGGTGCGCCGAGCCATTGCCGCCGGAATCGGACTGGGGGAAATTCCGGTGTACATGGGGGAGAGGGACGGGCTGGTCCGGCTGTGGCCAGAGCGCACGCGACCGGTACCGTATGACGTGTGGCTGGTGACCCACGAGGATTTGCGGCATACCGCCAGGGTTCGTGTGGTCATTGATGAGATTGTGGCGGTGTTTTCGGGGACGGGTGAGTAAAGCTTGAAAGATCGCAGCCTCGCTCCGCTCGACAGCTCCTACAGGGATTGACATGTAGGAGCTGTCGAGCGGAGCGAGGCTGTTATCCCAGGGTTATGGCATTTCCGGCAATTCCTGAGGACGCAGGTCGAACACCAACACTTCGGCATCGACGCCATTGCTCAAGCTCAACAATTGTTCATCCCGAACCCGTACGCCATCGCCTTCCTGCAATACCATGCCGTTGAGTTCGACACTGCCACGAGCCACATGCACATAGGCGTACCGATTGGCGGCCAGTTCCAGGGTGGCGGATTCCTTGCCGTCGATCAGCCCGGCATACACCCGTGCATCCTGGCGCACCTGTAGCGAACCGTTTTTCCCCTCGGGGGAGATGATCAGTTGCAGGCGGCCGCGTTTTTTCTGCGTGCTGAAGTGCTCTTGCTGATAGCGCGGTTTGGCGCCGCTGACGTCCGGCACAATCCAGATTTGCAGGAAGTGCACGCCACGGGTGGCCGAGTGGTTGTACTCGCTATGCGCCACGCCGCTGCCGGCGCTCATCAATTGCACGTCACCGGGGCGGATCACCGAACCGGTACCCAGGGTGTCCTTGTGTTCAAGGGCACCTTCGAGCACATAGGAGAAGATCTCCATGTCGCGATGCGGGTGCTGGCCGAAGCCTTTGCCGGCGGCGACGCGGTCATCGTTGATCACCAGCAGGTCGGAAAAACCCTGCTCTTTCGGGTTGCGGTAGTTGGCGAAGGAAAAGGTGTGGAACGACTTCAACCAACCGTGATTGGCCGCGCCGCGATCGGAAGCTTTGCGAAGGGTCAGCATGATGAAATCTCCTGTTGGGACGTTGATTCGTCCGAGTGAGGAGAAGGTTAATGTTTATCGGTTTGTGCAATAAGTAGATGAAAATTGAAATACTGTCTCGTTCAGGTTGACAATAATGGGTAGGCTGTTCCTGTTCCATTGGCCATAATGCATATCACTGCCTTAATGCCGAGCACATAACGTGCAGGAGCCAGCAAGCCGGTTCCTGCAGGGTGGGTGTTCAGCCAGTAATCCTTTTTTGACTTCAGTGATGTAACCCATGAAAACCGTAGCAATGGTGCTGTTTCCCGACTTTCTCCTGCTCGACATGGCCGGGCCCATGGAGGTGTTTTCCATCGCCAATCGCTACCTGGAGCCGGCACAGCGTTATGAGCTGATGACCATTGGCACCGCACACGGGGCATTGCGTGCGTCCAACGGCGTCAACGTTCACCCCGACATGCACATTGATCAGGCGGATCAGGCCTACGATCTCTTGCTGGTGCCTGGCGGTCCCGGTGCCTACAACGAAAAGCACCCGCCGTTACTCCACTGGTTGCAAAACGCCGTCAGCCGCGCAGGCTGCTATGGCTCGATTTGCACCGGCGCCTTCGTGCTTGGGCACGCCGGCTTGCTCGACGGTTACCGCGTCACCACCCATTGGCATTACACAGAACGGCTGATCAAGGGCTTCCCGAAGGCGACAGTGGAGACCGACCGGATTTACGTGCAGGACCGCAACCTCATCACCTCCGGCGGCGTTACGGCCGGCATCGACCTCGCGTTGTCAGTCGTCGCCGAAGACCACGGCAAGAAAGTCGCCCAGGACGTGGCCAAGGTGTTGCTGGTGGTGATGAAGCGCCAGGGCGGCCAGGCGCAATTCAGTCCGTTGATGGCCACCATCGCGCCCCATGAAACGCCAGTGACCCGCGTGCAGAATTATGTGCTTGAGCATCTGGATGAGGCATTCAGCATTGAACGCATGGCGGGCCTGGCCACCATGAGTCCCCGTCATTTCGCCAGGGTGTTCGCCCGGGAAGTGAACATGACCCCGATGGAATTCCTGCAAAGCGCGCGCATCGACTGCGCCAGGAATCTCCTGGAAACCACTGACTTGCCGCTCAAGACCGTGGCGTTCAAAAGTGGCTTCGGCAGTGTTCGGCACATGCGGTTCCTGTTCAGTGAAAAACTTGGATTGACGCCGACCCTGTACCGGGAACAGTCGAGCTAGAGCCTTCTTGTCCGTCTTGCGCACTGTGATGGCCGTGATGCTCCCATCTTCGCAGTTGTACCTTCACCGATGCCTGCCAAGATACTGCTGAACTCTTTGCAATGGAGGTGCGTGAGCCTGGCGCGCGATGAATGTGCAGTCCTTTTAGCCGCCCCGGGTTTGCGCACGTGAACGTGCATGAACAGCATGACAAATTTGAACAGCGATGCAGTGCTGCAATTCGGCCCCTACGCACTCCACCTGCGGCAACGGTTGATCCTGGACGGTGCCCGGCCGCTGCGCATGGGCGGGCGGGCCCTGGATATCCTGCAGGTGCTGGTCCAGCGTGCAGGCACTGTCGTCAGCAAGGACGAATTGATCGCGCTCGTCTGGCCGACTTCGGTGGTCGAGGACATCAACCTGCGTGTGCACATCGCAGCGCTGCGTCGCGCCTTGGGCGACGGGCAGAACGGGCAGCGCTATATCGTCAACATTCCCCAACGGGGCTACAGCTTCATTGCGGTGGTGCAACGTGTGCCGGCGTGTTCTCTGGTGTCGATCGAGACGGCTCAAAAACTTCAACACAACCTGCACGCGCGGCTCACACCGGTCACCGGTCGCGATTCGATCGTCGGCAGCCTGGTCCGGCAATTGCCGGTTCGACGCTTCATGACCCTGGTGGGGCCCGCTGGCATCGGCAAGACCACCGTGGCGTTGCGTGTGGCCGAACTGCTTTTGCAGCACTATCAGGACGGCGTCTGGCTGGTCGATTTCGCGGCAATCGATGATCCGGCGCAGGTGGTCGATCAGCTGACCCGGGCGCTTGAACTGGAGGTCGGGACGACACTCGATACGTTACAGCAGCGCCATGCTTTGCTGGTGCTGGACAATTGCGAGCACCTGCTCGAACGCTGCCGCACGCTGGTCGAGGACCTGCTGAAGTCCGCACCGCGTCTGTCGATCCTGGTTACCAGTCGAGAGCCGCTCAACGCGCAGGGAGAATCGGTCCAGCGTTTGCCGCCACTGGCGGTGCCGCCGGCGTCGGCATTGCACAGTGTGGCGGAGGCCATGGGCTATTCGGCGGTGCAACTGTTCGTCAGTCGCGCCCGTGCCCGTCAGCAAGGGTTTGCCCTGCGCGAACAGGACCTCAAGGCTGTGCGCGAAATCTGTCGTCGCCTCGATGGAATACCGTTGGCCATCGAGTTGGCGGCCGCACAAATCGACGCGTTGGCGCTGGTGGGCGTGCAAGCCCAACTCGACAATTGTTTTCAGCTTCTGAGCCACGGCCGGCGCACCGCCGTGCCCCGCCATCAAACCCTTAAAGCCGCGCTGGACTGGAGCTATGAACACTTGAGTCCGCTGGAGCAAACCGTGTTGAAGCGTCTGGCGGTGTTCAAAATGGCCTTTACACTGGACGCGGCGATTGGCGTGCTCGGTTGCACGGCGCTGTTGCCCAGACGTGTGGTTGAGGTGGTGGAAAGCCTGGCGCTGAAATCGCTGCTGTCGCTGGACCAGGGCGGTGGATTGAGCCGATACCGCTTTCTCAACACCACGCGCGCCTACGCCCTCGAAAAACTTGAACACAGCGGTGAGCTGCGGACCTTGGAAATGCGTTACGCCCGCTACATCAGCCGGACGCGCTGGACATCAAGCGGGCAGGTGGCGTTGCAACTCATCGAGTAACCGGCGCACCTTGGTCAGGTCTGGCGTGGCAAAACCCTCAGTGAACCGGTTATAGACCGGCAACAGCAACGTATGGGCTTGCCGGTGCCGGCCCTGTTGCTGCCAAAGCTGTGCCAGTGAAGTGGCGCTACGCAATTCCCAGGCAAGGGCACCCTGATGTTTTGCCACGTTCAAGGCCCGAATCAACACGGCTTCGGCTGCTTCGGTTTTCAACGGGCAACCTTGCGCCAGCAGTGCATCAGCCCTGGCGCGGAGGATTTCCGCCGTGCTCCAGCCGGCCATGCCGGTGTCCGCCCGTTGCAAGGAGGCGTCATCGACGAAGCCGGTGTCCAGCGTGACCATGATGTCCTTGATCAGCCCCACGCCCGGCAGGAGGGACGAGCGCACCTCGGCGTGGTCGATCACCTGGGCGTAGTGCAGGGCCCAGGTGTAGAACAGCAGTACCGAGTGTTTTTGCGCTTGTTCCAGCAGCAGACGCAAGAGTTCGCGAGCGGTGCGGGTGTCGCCGTTGTAGTGAGCGATCAGGCAACTGGCCAGCGCCAAGGTGTAGCAGATGGAGGTGCCGTGGTTGATCTGCAGGGCAATGTCCAATGCCTGTCGGGCCGTGCGCCAGGCTTGTTCCGGTTGACCCTGCAACCAGAGAATGCGCGCCAGAATCGTCAGCGAGGCGACGCTCTGGTCGTATTGCACACCAAAACCGTGGGTGAAGCGGTTGAGATGCCCGCTCTGGGTCATGCGTTGGAGAACCTGTTCGGCATTCAACCGCGCCTGTGGCTGGTCCCCGGCAAAATGCAGGGCCAATACCCGCAAGCGGTGGGTGCTGAGGGACAGCACCGGATCGCCGTGCACGCCCAACCGATCAAATTGCCGGCTCTGCTCGAGGGCCATTTGATAGTGGGCGCAACTGAGGTTGACCGCCATGTGGCCGGACACGGCTCGCAGTTGACCGGCCAGGTCGTCGCACTGTCTCGCCAGAGTCCTGGCGCTGACGAAAGCCTCGACGGTCTCCGCCGTGCCGCCCTGGGTGTGATAACACGAGCTGCCGAGGGCCAGCTTGAGGGCCATTTTCAGCCGAGGGCAAGGCTCGGGCGCGGCGTCCAGCAAGGCCAGCGCCTTGCGCACGTACACGCCGTGCTCCCTGAGCAGCGACAATTCCTGCCACAGCGGAGCTGACGTCGCAGCGAGGCGGATCGCCAGGGCTTGCGGCCCTTGCGCGTTCAATCCCCAGTCGAGGGCGGCACGGATGTCTTCCAGGCTGCGGGCATATCGCTCGATCCACGTGCACGTCTGGATCGCCTCCCATTCGTGCTGGGCCTGATGCATCAAGGCCAGGCAGCGTTCGGCGTGACGTTTTCGGGTGTCGGGCAGGTCGGTGGCCTGGTCGAGTTTTTCCAGCGCATAACTGCGGGTCGTGTCGAGCAGACGGTAAAACACCTCTTCATCACCGACCTCAACGTTCAACAGCGATTTGGCCACCAGTTGGGTGATCGATCCAAACACCTCACGGGGTTCGATGTGTTCGCCGACGATCACTGCCGCGGCGGACTCCAGTGTGAAACCGCCCCTGAACACGCCCAGTCGGCGCAGGCAGACTTGCTCACAGGGGCTGAGCAGTTCGAAGCTCCAGTCCAGCGTGGCGCGCAGGGTTTGATGCCGGCCCAAGGTGGTCTGACAGCCTTGGGTGAGCAGGCGAAAGCTGCCCTGCAGTTGCGTCAGCAATCCGCTCAATCCGAGGCTGTTGACTTGCGCGGCCGCCAGTTCGATCGCCAGTGGAATGCCGTCCAGGCGCCGGCAGATTTCAATCGCCAGCGGCAGTTCGTCATCGGTCAGTTCGAAACTGTCGTGGCTGGCCATCGCCCGCTCGACAAACAGTTGCAAGGCCGAAAACGTCAGGGCCTGGGCGCGGTCGAGCACGGCGATGGGCGGGGGGCAGTCCAGTGACCCAAGGCGCTGGACGAATTCACCTTCGGCCCGCAGGCTCTCGCGGCTCGTGGCCAGAATATGCACCTCGGGCGCGGCGCGCAGAAGGCTTTCACTCAGCAAGGCGACCGCGTCGATCAGGTGTTCGCAGTTATCGATCACCAACAACATTTGCCGATCGCGCAGGAATGCCGCGAGGCCGCTCATCGGTTCGGCGCCGTGCAAGGGCAGTTCGAGCAAGGTCGCCAGATGCGCGGTGATCATCGCCGGGTCGTTGATCGGTGCCAGGTCCAGCAGGCGAATGCCGTCCTGATAACGCCCGATCAGTTGCTCGGCGACGCGCAGGGCCACGGTGGTCTTGCCGATCCCGCCGGGACCGACCAGGGTGATGAATCGCTGGCGTGACAACTGCACCACCAGACTGTCGACGAGGGACTGACGCCCGATCATGCGGGTTCGACGCACCGGCAGGTTGTGGACGCTCGGCGCCGGTGCCTGACTCGCCGCGGGTTGCTCGATGTATCCCAGCGAATACGGCGCGACAAAGCTGTAGCCACGCTGGGCCACGGTGACAATGTACCGCTGACCGGCCTGACCATCGCCCAGCGCCTTGCGCAATGCCGCCATGTGCACCCGAAGGTTAATGTCTTCGACAACGCTTTTGGGCCAGACCCTGGCGATCAGTTCCTGTTTGCTGACCACATTCCCGGCGTGCTCCAGAAGGATCAGCAGAATGTCCATGGCACGCCGGCCCAGACGCACGGGATGCTCGGCTTCCATCACCAGGCGTTGGCCGGGATAGATCCGGTAGGGGCCGAAATGGATGGCCTGTACGGGTGAAAGGGACAACGGGGCACTCCTGCTTGCAACCGTCTGGTATGCGGTTCTCGAACATATTCGTCAGGTTTGTCGATCTGTGCAATGCACGGTGCAATGGTTTTCGGAGGGCATCTGGCCCGGCCGTTTGCCGTCTTTGTTCGTGAGTTCCGTATTTATTGGGCGCGGTACTCGCAAAGGTGATGTCGGGGCTTTTGGCGCGCCAGGGAAAATTAACAACGTTTAACTCGTGCTGCGTCTGGTCTACGCCCAAAACTCTGCTTCTTCAACATCCACCGGTCAGCTGCAGTGAAAACCTGTGGGAGCGGCGTTGGCTGGCTGGTACTGAGCCTTGTTGCAAAGGGAATGATTCGTCATGAGGACGCCGGAATGAGCAACGTGGTGGTGGTCTATCACAGTGGCTACGGGCACACCCGGGTCATGGCCGAGGCCGTGGCCCAAGGTGTGGAACGGCACCTGGGCAGCACGTGCCTGCTGATTCCGGTCGAGGACGTGCACCAGCATTGGGACCGTTTGCACAACGCCGACGCGATCATCTTTGGCGCGCCGACCTACATGGGCAGCGCCTCGGCGCGCTTCAAGGGGTTCATGGAAGCCACGGCGGCGTTCTACCTGGCTCAACCCTGGCGCGACAAACTGGCTGCCGGTTTCACCAATTCCGGCTGCCTGTGCGGCGACAAACTCAATACCTTGCTGCAGATGGCGGTTTTCGCCGCCCAGCATTCAATGATCTGGGTCGGTCTCGACCTGCTGCCCGCGCGCTCCGGCGTCGGCGTGTTCGACGGGCAACTCAACCGCCTCGGCAGCTCGCTGGGCGCCATGGCGCAATCGAATGTCGAACAGTCCCCCGAATTCGCACCGCCCGCCGAAGACCGTTGCACTGCCGCGCACCTGGGCGAGCGCGTGGCGCGGCTGGCCGATCGCATGAGCCACTCACCGGTTTGATTCACCCCGACACTCACTAAGGAGACATCGCATGAGTACGTTCACGACCCGAGACGGAACCGAGATCTACTACAAGGACTGGGGCACCGGTCAGCCCATCGTCTTCAGCCACGGCTGGCCACTGAACGCCGACAGCTGGGAATCGCAGATGATCTTCCTCGCCTCCCAAGGCTACCGGGTGATCGCCCACGACCGCCGTGGTCACGGCCGTTCCAGTCAGCCGTGGACCGGCAACGACATGGACACCTACGCCGATGACCTGGCGCAACTGATCGAGTTGCTGGACCTGAAAGACGCCGTGCTGTTCGGCTTCTCCACCGGCGGCGGCGAAGTGGCGCGTTACATTGGTCGCCATGGTACTGGCCGGGTGGCCAAGGCCGGGCTGATTTCCTCGGTGCCGCCGCTGATGCTCAAGACCGAAGCCAACCCCGGCGGTTTGCCGATTGAAGTGTTTGACGGCATTCGTCAGGCCTCCCTGGCCGATCGTTCGCAACTCTACATCGACCTCGCCAGCGGTCCGTTCTTCGGCTTCAACAAGCCGGACGCCAAACCCTCGCAAGGCATGATCGACTGGTTCTGGATGCAAGGCATGACCTCCGGCCACAAGAACGCTTATGACTGCATCAAGGCGTTCTCCGAAACCGACTTCACCGAAGACCTGAAGAAGTTCGACGTGCCGACCCTGGTGGTGCATGGCGATGCGGACCAGGTGGTGCCGATTGAAGCTGCGGGGATCGCTTCGGCGAAACTGGTGAAAGGTTCTACGCTCAAGGTCTACCCGGGCGCGCCCCATGGCTTGACTGACACTCACAAGGATCAGCTCAACGCCGATCTGCTGGCGTTCCTCAAGGGTTGATGCACACCGGCGCGGGCCTAGATCCGCGCCGTTTTTGCTCCTGATGAGCTGAATTCTTCGAGTACATGACCATGAAAAAGCTGACCAACGCCACCGGCGCGCCGGTGGTCGACAACCTCAATATCCAGACCGCCGGCCCTCGTGGGCCGGCACTTTTACAAGACATCTGGTTGCTGGAAAAACTCGCCCACTTCGACCGCGAACTGATCCCCGAGCGACGCATGCACGCCAAGGGGGCGGGCGCCTACGGCACGTTCACCGTCACCCATGACATCAGCCGCTACACCAAGGCCAGTATTTTCAGCGCCGTGGGCAAGGAAACGCCGCTGTTCGTGCGCTTCTCCTCGGTAGCCGGCGAGCGTGGCGCGGCGGATGCCGAGCGCGACATCCGTGGTTTCGCGGTGAAGTTCTATACCGACGAAGGCAACTGGGACATTGTCGGCAACAACACGCCGGTATTTTTCTTCCGCGACCCGCTGCGTTTCTCCGACCTCAACCACGTGGTCAAGCGCGACCCGCGCACCGGCCTGCGTAACGCCACCAGCAACTGGGATTTCTGGACCCTGCTGCCCGAGGCGCTGCACCAGGTGACCATCGTGATGAGCGATCGCGGGATTCCTACCAGCTTCCGTCACATGCACGGCTTCGGCAGTCATACCTTCAGCCTGATCGACCGCGACAACAAACGCGTTTGGGTGAAGTTTCATTTTGTCTGCCAGCAGGGTATCGAAAACCTCTCGGACGCCGAGGCAGAAGCCGTGGTCGGCAAGGATCGCGAAAGCAATCTGCGGGACTTGTACGAAGTCATCGAGCAGGGCAACTTTCCGCGCTGGAAACTGTGCATTCAGGTGATGGAAGAACAGCAGGCGATCAACTACCGGCACAACCCGTTCGACCTGACCAAGGTCTGGCCGCACGGCGAGTTTCCACTGATTGAAGTGGGCATCATGGAGCTCAATCGCAACGCCGAAAACCACTTCGCCGAGATCGAGCAAGCGGCGTTCTCGCCCGCCAACGTGGTGCCGGGCGTGAGCTTCTCGCCGGACCGCATGCTCCAGGCGCGGCTGTTTTCCTACGGCGATGCCCAGCGTTATCGTCTGGGGGTGAACTTCAACCACATTCCGGTTAACGCCCCGCGTTGCCCGGCCCACAGTTACCATCGCGACGGCGCCATGCGCACGGACGGCAACCTGGGTGGCACCGCCAGCTATTTCCCGAACAGCGTCGGCGAGTGGCAGGATTCGCCGGAACTGGCCGAGCCACCGCTGCCCCTGGAAGGTTTTGCGCAACACTATGATCATCGGCTGGAGGAGGATCATTACGAGCAGCCGGGCAATCTGTTTCGTTTGCTGGATCCGGTGCGTAAACAGTTGCTGTTCGACAACACCGCGCGGGCCATGAACGGCGTGCCGCAGGCGATTCGTCAGCGCCACATCGACAATTGCACCAAGGCTGATCCGGCGTACGGGTTTGGCGTGGCCGAGGCGTTGGAACGGTTGGTGCCGTTGGTTTAATAAAGCAGGATCGCAGGCTTGAGCGGCGGCTACAGGGTTATGCACATACCTGCAGCCGCTGGCGAAGTCTGCGATCTTTTGCTGTCGAGCCCGCGCACGGCGCGGCAACGCCACGCAAACGGATTGATACCTTCGCTGCGGGTGAAGATGTGGCAGAAGTGCGCCTGGTCACAGAAGCCGCATTCGAGGCTGATCTGGGTCAGGCTGAGGTCGGTGCTCTGGATCAGTTGCTTGGCGCGGGCGATGCGCTGCTGGCGAATCCAGTCCTGGGGCGAGAGGCCGGTGCTGCACTTGAAGGCGCGGGAGAAATGGCTGCGCGAGAGCGCGCAGGCGCGGGCCAGCTCGGTCACTTCTATGGTTTCCCCCAGACGTTCGAGGATCAGTTGCTTGGCCAGGCTTTCGCGCCACGGGGTCAGGCCGCCCGTGTTCTTCCTTGGCGTTTCAGTGACGGTCGCGCGAGCGACGTTTTGCTGAGAATGAGCCATGACAAATGTCCGTGTCGGTTGAGCGTCATTCTTGGGCGCGAGCGCTCTGGCAGGCGAGTTAAACGTTGTTAATTTCGTCTGTGCGCCGTTAAGGACAACCGTGCCAACTCAGCACATTGCTGCAATTTTCAGGACGCGGGGACCGTGCATGATTGATGTCATGTGGCGGACCCGGGCAGGGCCGCTTTTGCGATTCGATCAAGGGTGAAGGCATGAAACATTCTCTGATTTGCGCGTTGGGCCTCGCGATGGCGCTGGCGTCCGGCGTTTCCTCGGCTCAGGCACCGGCACAGGTGGGTTCGCAAGTGCCCGGCTACTTCCGATTGGCCGTAGGCGATTTTGAGGTGACCGCACTGTTCGATGGTTACAACGACCTGTCGCCCAAGCTGCTCAAGGGCTTGACCCAAAGCCAGATTCGCGCGCTGCTGGCTCGTCGCTCGATTGAAACGCCGGGCGTGCAGACCGCGTTCAACGCCTTTCTGATCAACACCGGCAAGCAATTGATCCTGGTGGATACCGGCGCCGGTCAATGCATCGGTGCGACGGCGGGCATGCTCTCGGACAACATGAAAGCCGCCGGCTATGAGCCTTCGCAGGTCGACACGATCCTGTTGACTCACCTGCACCTGGACCATGTCTGCGGACTGGTCGACGGCCAGCAGAAGCCGGTGTTTGCCAACGCCACGGTCTACGCCGCGAAGGCAGAAGCCGATTACTGGCTCGATCCCCAGGCCCTCGCCAAGGCCCCCGAGGGTGCCAAACCGTATTTCAAAATCGCCCAGGATTCCACGGCACCGTACGTCGCGGCAGGTCGCTTTAAAACGTTCGACGCCGGTCAGTCGCCTGTGCCGGGCGTCGAAGCCACGCTGGAAGCCGGACACACACCGGGCAGTACCACGTACCGTTTTACTTCCCAGGGGCAGAGCATCCTGTTCATGGGCGATCTGGTGCATAACCTTGCGGTGCAGTTCTCGCACCCGGAAGTCTCGATCGGATTTGACGTCAACAGTCAGCAGGCGATCAAAAGCCGCGCCAAAGTTTTCAGCGATGCCGCTGCGAGCAAGACCTGGGTGACGGCGGCGCACTTGCCGTTCCCGGGTATCGGTCACATCGCGGCAGAGGGCAAGCACTTCCAGTGGGTGCCGGTCGAATACGGCCCCTACAAACGAGCGGCGAAAGTCCCGCTGATCGAGTAAAGTCCGATGCCCTCCCAAGGAAACCGTGCCTATGAACCGTAACGATCTGCGTCGCGTCGACATGAACCTGTTGGTGATTTTCGAGGCGTTGATGTTCGAAAAGAACCTGACTCGCGTCGCCGAAAAACTGTTCATGGGGCAACCGGCGGTGAGTGCCGCGTTGGGACGGCTGCGGGATTTGTTCGACGATCCGTTGTTGCTGCGCAACGGTCGCGGTATGGAGCCGACCGGGCGGGCGCTGGCCATTCTCAAGGAGTTGCAGCCGGCGATGGATGTCATTTCCGGAGCGGTCAGCCGGGCGAAGGAATTCGATCCGACGACAAGTTGCGATGTGTTTCGCATTGGTCTGTCGGACGATGCCGAGTTTGGCTTGTTTCCGCCGTTGTTGCGGCAACTGCAGGAAGAGGCGCCGGGGATCGTCGTTGTGGTGCGTCGCGCCAACTATCTGCTGATGCCGGCGTTGCTGGCCTCGGGGGAGATTTCTGTGGGGGTGAGTTACACCACGGATTTGCCGGCGAATGCCAAGTGCAAGAAGTTGCGGGACATTCCGTGCAAGGTGCTGCGCGGTGATAAACGGCCGGGAACGCTGTCGCTTGACGAGTACTGCGAACGGCCTCATGCGATGGTGTCGTTCTCGGGTGATTTGAGCGGCAATATCGATCTGGATCTGGCCAAGATCGGGCGGAGTCGGCGGGTGGTGTTGGGGGTGCCGCAGTTCAGTGGGTTGCGGGCGTTGCTGGCCGGGACCGAGATGGTTGCCACTGTGCCGGATTATGCGGCGTGTGCGTTGGTTGAAGGGTGTGGCTTGCGTGCCGAGGATCCGCCGTTTCCGATTGAGGCGGCGCAGTTGTCGATGGCCTGGAGCGGGGTGCATGACAATGATCCGGCGGAGCGGTGGTTGCGGTCTCGGATCAGTGAGTTCATGTCCAGGCCTTTGCCGATTGCGGGTTGAACGTGGCGGCCTTTGGGCCGACCAGGTTCTGGCTGATTGAGTACATATCCATTTCTGCGGTAACGGCGGCTGGCGGTTTCGCCCTTACGGCGACTCACTTTTTTTTCAAACGCCA
>LNAP01000899.1_pt1 | contig 32661 bp, 20 predicted proteins | sample 602601 | NCBI WGS metagenome assembly LNAP01 (sample SAMN02440304, study PRJNA202911) | soil metagenome | biome: Subtropical and temperate rainforests or woodlands; isolation source: soil samples (1 kg each in a 20% v/v slurry with milli Q water) were... ...
CCGCTCCGACACCAACGACAACAAGACCGGCCAGGCCACCGAGGATTTGGCGACGGGTAAAGGACATGAACTCAACTACCTCACGTATCAGCGACAGGCCCGAGGGCCTGTAAAAGGCGAATACGATACACCTGCGGATGAGAAACAGTAAGGGCGACCGAGGGCCGCACATCCCCCTGAAGGGAATCGGTTATGGCTGCAGGCCGGTAATCAGATGCACCACCCCGTCGTCCAGCATCATGACGCCCGGCACACCTGCCACACTCAATGCCTGCCGATCCATCCGCGCCACATCCCGCAACGCCACCCGGACCCGGGTCAACGCTACAGGCTGCTGAGACTTGAGGTTATCCACGCCACCCAGTGCGTCCACGACATTCGCTGGCAACCCGGACACCGGCTGAACAACTGCCTTCGGCTCCTCCGCCACCAGATCCGGCGTCAACGCTTTCCAGAACGCCCGCTGCATTTTCTCGAACATGTTCAGTTCTCCAGAACCAGTGAAGTATCGACCGTCGCCTCGTGATACAGGCGCAATGCCTCGCGTACCTGTCCGGCACTTTCCAGGCCCAGCACTTGCTGGGCGATGGCCTGACAGTCCATCAGGTCCAGCTCACGAACCGCTGCCTTGATCGACGGAATCAACGGCACACTCACCGACAGTTCATCCACCCCCAGCCCCAGCAACAGCGGAACGGCCAGCGTCTCGGAGGCCATCGCGCCACACACACCGACCCATTTGCCGTGGGCGTGCGCAGCCTTTACGGTGCTGGCAATCAAGCGCAGCACCGCCGGATGAAAGCTGTCGGCCTGACTGGCCAGCCGCGGGTGATCGCGGTCCATGGCCAGGGTGTATTGCGTGAGGTCGTTGGTGCCAATGGAAAAGAAATCCACCTCGGGTGCAAACAGGTCCGCCATCAGTGCCGCCGCCGGCACTTCGATCATGATGCCCAGCTTGGGCAGTTCCGTGAGGCCCAAAACCAGCGCCTCTTCTTCGAGCAGTTGCCGAGCCAGGCGCAACTCCGACAGCTGCGTAACCATCGGCAGCATGATGTGCAGGCGAGCGAGCCCGGCACTGCCAAGGATGGCCTTGAACTGATCGCGCAACAGCTGCGGGCGCTCCAGGCACAAACGAATCCCGCGCATGCCGAGGAAGGGGTTGGTTTCGCTGTCCATCGGCACGTAGGCCAGCGGTTTGTCACCGCCGACGTCCAGGGTGCGCACCACCAGATTGCGCGTCGGCCCGAGTACTTTGGCGATGGCGTTGTAAGTAGACGCCTGCTCGTCATGGCTCGGCGCATGGTTGCGATCCAGATAGAGAAACTCCGAACGGAGCAAACCGACGCCCTCGCCTCCCAGTGCAACGGCCTGCTCGGCTTCGGCCAGCGAAGCGATGTTGGCCGTCACTTCAAAATGGTGACCGTCGCGGGTGCAGGCGGCCAGTGTTGCGTGCGCCAACTCATGCTGCCGGCGTTGCTGTTGAAGCTGGCGCTTGGCTTGCAGCTGTTCGATGGCCTGCAGATCCGGATCCAGCTGCAATTCGCCCTTGTCGGCATCGAGCAACACCTGGGTTCCATTGACCAGCGCCAGCACTTGTACCGACAGTCCGCAGATCGCCGGCAAACCGAACGCCCGGGCGAGGATCGCGACGTGGCTGGTGGCACCGCCACCCACCGTGGCGAAACCCAGTACCTTGCGGGTATCGAGCCCGGCGGTCTGCGACGGCGTCAGTTGTTCGGCGATCAGGATCGCGCCTTCAGGCAGCTCCATCACCTGATCCCGTACGCCGAGGATCTGCTTGAGCACCCGCTGGCTCACATCGGCGAGGTCCGCCGCCCGCTCCGCGAGCAGGGCGTTACCCAGGCTCTTGAACAAGGTGGCTGCTGACTCGGTGGCCGAGCGCCACGCAAACCCGGCGCTTTTGCCTTCATCGATCAGCACGTGAGCCACTTCCAGCAAACCAGGGTCTTCGAGCAGCTCCTGATGCGCCTTGAAAATGTCGGCCTGCGCGTCGCTCTTGGCGTTGTCACGCAGCTGTTGCAGGGCCACCAGTGCTTCGGCCAGGGCGCGGGACAGATGATCGCGTTCCACCTGCGGCGTTGAGCCGAGTTCATTCACTTCCAGGTTTTGTTCGGCGATCTGTACCACTTGGCCAAACGCCGACCCGGGTGATGCACAAACCCCGCGCAGCACCGTCAGCGATGAAGCCTCGACCGCATTCACCTCAATCTGCATCGGACCCGCGACCACTTCACCGCATCCAGTCAGCAGCAGTTCGGCCAGCGTCTTGATCGCCGCTTCCGCATCCGGACCGGCCGCGCTGACTTGCATGACATCACCGTGCGCCGTCTGCAACGCCATGATCGCCACCAGGGATTTCGCGTTCGCAGTCTCCTGCTTTTTATGCAGGTAGATGCTCGCCGAAAAAGCTTTTGCCGCCTGGGCGAATACCGCGGCTGGACGGGCGTGCAAGCCGTTGAGGTTGGCCAGCGTCACCGGTTTTGAAAACAGCGCTTCTTCCGCTTCGGTTAGCGGCGTATCGCTTGTCTGCTCGACAAGGTTCAGGCTCAGCAGCGGCTGGCCACTGTCTACCAGACCCGTTTCCGGCGCCAGCCAGGTGAACGGTTCTCCACTGACCACCAGCATCAACGTCAGCAGGCTGCGGGCATTCAATGCAACAAAATCGGCATCGAACTCGATCAGCGCCTGCCCAACGTCAACCTGCTGGCCTTCCTCCACCAGCCGCGTAAACCCGTTTCCGGCCAGGTTCACCGTGTCGAGGCCGATGTGCATCAACACCTGCACACCCTTTTCGTCAGTGATGCTGACGGCATGCCCACTGGCCTGCACATTGCTGACAACCCCGGCCAGCGGCGCGCACAAGGTCGTTGAAGTCGGGTCGATGCACAGCCCGTCGCCGATGACCCGGCTGGAAAACACCGGGTCGGGCACGAGGTCCAGCGGCACCAATACGCCTGACAGGGGGGCGTGCAGTTGCAATTGTTGGGGTGTGGCCATGACGTCACCTGCTGTTTTGTTCTTTGAAGTGCCGATGGAGCGCGAGGCTCCGACAGCATCGCTTATTTCCACCAATACTCGACCTGCAATCCGACATTCGCACCGTGCCGCGCCGTGCCGAAGGCGCCGGTATCGGACAATGCCGAGCCCGCCGCCAGTTCATTGGCTGCCCGTTTGGCCGCCTCGTTCCAGCTGGCATAGGTGTAATACAGACGCACTTCGGGCCGCGCCCAGAATTCCGGACCTTTGGGCGACCATGTCGGGGCGAAGGTGAACTTGCTCAGCTTGCGCGTGCCGCCCGCAGCTTCGACCTGATCGTGGCCCAGTTCGGTCACCAGTTTGAACTGCTCGGTGATCGCGTACGCCGGACGAATTCCCAGGGAAATCCAGTTCTGATCGGCCCCGTCCGGGCGAATGTCCTTCTGGTAAACCGCCTCGACTTGTCCGCCAAACCGTGGCGTCACTTGCCAGTCGAAGAACTCCACCACCCGGTAGCTTTTGTTGCTGTCGTCCAGCTTTACGTTGCCGGTATAGCCCAGCCCGGTGCCGGGGCCTTCGCCGTACTGGAAGGCCAGTTTGTTCTTGCCGCCCAGAAAACCTTTTTGCACATGCTGTGCGGTGATTGCCCAGCCGCGGTGTGCGTCGCGGCTGTCGGGTTTGTCGATGTAGCTCAGTCCGAGTTCCAGTTCACCACCGGGGTTGGTGCGGAAACCGGCGACGTTGAAATCGTGACGGTTGATGTAGTCCTTCTGATACAGGTTGTCCTTGCGCGAGAAGGCATAGCTGTATTTCAGATCGCCGATCAGCACATCCTCGATACCACCGCCCGTGGCGCTCTGGTTCCAGTAGTAGAAGTCGGAGATGTGGATGTCGTTTCGCTTGTAGTAACGCCGACCGGCCCAAAGCGAACCGCCGTTGAGGCTCGGCATGTTCGACCACTGCGCGTACAACTGCGGCATGCGCACCGAGCCATTGTCGCCATTGAACGTCAGGTCCTTGTCGTACTGGTTATACAGAGAAGCCATGCCGTCGACGCTCAGCACCGAACCATCGTCCAGGCTGTACAGGTCCTGGCGAAGTTCAAGCTCACCGTACTGCTCACACTCGTTGCCCAAGCGGTATTTGGTCTGCGCGCCGGGCAGTTGGAAACACTGTTGTTTTCCACTGTTGACCGATGTCCCGACGCCGCTGCGCACGTAGCCGCCGAACTCCAGGGCCTGCGCTGATAACGGCAACGCCAGGCATAAGCTCGCGGCAGCAAGGCTGCAATTTAGTGTTTTTTTCAAGAACCACCCCATTATTTTTATTGTGTTGTTCCGCAAATTCGGCGCGCAAAACTCCCCCGCGCAGCGCTCTGCGTGTTTTTTAAAGTCGGTGTTTTTAGTGGTCGATCAGTCGGTCAGGTGCAAAACGAACGACTCATAGGGCCTTAAAGAAATCTGCCGGTTTCGCGGCGGACAGTTCGGGTAATTGCTGATGACCAGGCGTTGAGTCATGGCTTCGCTGATCACGTCATCGGGCAGCTCGACGTCGCACGGCGTGCCATAGAAGTTGTTCAGTACCAGCAAACGCTCGCCTTGACCTTCACGCACATACGCCCAGATTTGCGGGTGCTCCGGCAACAATTGCCGATAGACGCCATCGGAAATCAGCGCTTCGCTACGGCGCAGGGCAATCAACTGACGGTAGTGATGCAGCACGGAGTCCGGGTCTTCGAGCTGGGTGGCGACGTTGATCTGCGTCGCGTTGGCCGGCACGCCAATCCAGGGTTCTGCGGCGCTGAATCCTGCGTTCGGCTCGGTGTTCCAGTGCATCGGCGTACGGCCGTTGTCCCGGGATTTCTGCATGATCGCCGCCATGTTGTCGGCATCACTTGCACCAGCCTCCCGCTTGAGGCGAAAGATGTTGAGCGTCTCGACATCGCGGTACTGATCGATGTGATCAAACCCCGGATTGGTCATGCCCAGTTCTTCGCCCTGATACACAAACGGTGTGCCCTGAAGGAAGTGCAGCGCGGTGCCGAGCATCTTCGCCGAGATCACCCGAAACTCGCCGTCGTTGCCGAAACGCGACACCACCCGTGGCTGGTCGTGGTTACACCAGAACAACGCGTTCCAGCCACCGCCGGCCTGCATGCCGGTCTGCCAGTCCGAGAGAATGCGCTTGAGTTCGAGGAAGTCGAAGTCGGCGCGAATCCACTTCTGCAGGTTCGGGTAATCGACCTTCAGGTGATGAAAGTTGAACGTCATCGACAGTTCTTTCGACTCTGGCTTCGAGTAGCGAATGCAGTGTTCCAGGCTGGTGGACGACATCTCGCCGACGTTGATCAGGTCGTGACCTTCGAAGACTTCGCGGTGCATTTGCTGCAAGTATTCATGCACGTTCGGGCCGTCGGTGTAGAAGCGTCGGCCGTCGGTGTTGTCTTCTGGAAAGTCCGAAGGTTTGGAGATCAGGTTGATCACATCCAGACGGAAACCGCCCACGCCTTTATCGCGCCAGAAACGCATCATCTTGAAGACTTCGGCGCGCACCTTCGGGTTGTCCCAATTCAGGTCGGCCTGGGTGTGATCGAACAGGTGCAGGAAGTACTGACCGGTCTGCGCTTCGTATTCCCAGGCCGAACCACCGAACTTGGATTCCCAGTTGTTGGGCTGATCGCGCCAGATGTAAAAGTCGCGGTACGGGTTGTCGAGGCTGCTACGGGCCTGCTGGAACCAGGCGTGTTCGATCGAGGTGTGGTTGACCACGATATCGAGCATCAGCTTGATCCCGCGCTTGCCCGCCTCGGCAATCAGCAACTCACAATCGGCCATGGTCCCGTAGCTCGGGTCGATGGCGTAGTAATCGCTGATGTCGTAACCGTTGTCGCGCTGGGGCGAACGCAGGAACGGCGTGATCCACAGGCAGTCGACACCCAGCCAGTGCAGGTAATCGAGCTTGGCCACGACGCCGAGCAAATCCCCCGTGGGGTTGCCGGCGTGGCTGTGAAAACTCTTCGGGTAGATCTGATAGATCACCGAACGTTGCCAGTCTTGCATGGCGCTATTCCTTCAATAATTTTGTCCAGGCCTTGCTCGCGAATCCGGTCTGTCAGGCAACCCGATACCCTGGCCGGATAATCTTCATGCTCAACCCACAGGTCAGAACAAACGGCACGACCATCGCAATCACCATTCCAATCACAAACATCGGAATGAACTGCGGAATGATCGAGATGAAACCGGGCAAGCCACCCACACCGATGGCCGAGGCCTGGACCTTGTTCAGCGACAGGAAGATGCAACCCAGGGCCGAGCCGCAAAGGGCCGCATAGAACGGAAACTTGTAGCGCAGGTTGACCCCGAACATGGCCGGTTCGGTGATGCCGAAATAGGCGGAAATCGCCGAGGTCGAGGCCATGCTTTTGTCGCGTACATTGCGGGTCATGTAGAACACCGCCAGTGCCGCGCTGCCCTGGGCGAGGTTGGACATGACGATCATCGGCCAGATGAACGTGCCGCCCTGGGTGGAGATCAGTTGCAAGTCGACCGCGAGGAACATGTGGTGCATGCCGGTGATCACCAGCGGCGCGTAGAGCAGCCCGAAAATCGCCCCGCCGACCATCGGCGCGAGGTCAAACAGCATGACCACGCCTTCGGTGATGAGAATCCCAAGATGCCGGGTCACCGGGCCGATCACGGCCAGTGCCAATACACCGGTGACCACGATGGTGGTAATCGGCACCACCAGCAATTGCACGGCGTTCGGCACCCGCGCCCGCAGCCATTTTTCGATGACGCTCATGACATAGGCCGCCAGCAGGATCGGCAGGATTTGGCCCTGGTAACCGACCTTCTCGATCTGGAACAGCCCGAGGATGTCGAAGTACGGCAGGCTCTGCCCGTCCAGCCCGGCCACCGCTTTGCCGTAGTTCCAGGCGTTGAGCAGGTCTGGGTGAACCAGCATCAGGCCGAGCACGATGCCGAGGATTTCGCTGCCACCGAACCGCTTGGCCGCCGACCAGCCCACCAGTGCCGGCAAGAACACAAACGAGGTGTTGGCCATCAGGTTGATCAGGCTCCAGAGCCCGTCGAGTTTCGGGTAGGCATCCAGCAGGGTCTGGCCTTCGATGAACATCCCCTTGGCGCCGATCAGGTTGTTGATGCCCATCAACAGCCCCGCAATGATCAACGCCGGCAGGATCGGCATGAACACGTCGGAAAACACCCGCACAAGACGCTGCATCGCGTTTATCTTGTCGGCGCTTTTTTGTTTAACGTCGGCGATGGTTGAGGCGGCGAGACCGGTTTGACGGCGCAGTTCGGCGTACACCTTTTCAACCTCGCCGGGGCCGATGACCACCTGGAACAGACCACCGGTGAAGAATGAGCCTTTCACCAGGTCAATCTGATTCAGCGTGGCGCTGTCGACCAGGCTCGGGTCCTTGAGGGCCAGGCGCAGGCGTGTGACGCAGTGCGCGGCCTGCTCGAGGTTGTCGCTGCCGCCGAGGCTTTGCAGCAGCTCGCTGGCGATGTTCGGATAGTCGTGGCTCATGCTTTTCTTCCGCTGTAGTTTTTTGTTTTTGGCAGCACGCCGAAGCGAAAAGTACTCGTCTGTACGAGTTAAAGCAACAACTCGTACAGACGAGTTTGATTTTGTTTACTACGACCCCGTCAATCGGCGACTTTTCCTACCTCCCGAAACGATGAAACCCAAAGCCGCATGGACAAACCCCTACCCTGCCCTTAAGGTTCGAAACCTTGAGTACATCGCGGCACAGAGCCATCCCCATGAGTAAATACAACCAGATCTACAGCGATCTGCTTGCCAGCATCACGACCGAACGTCTGGAACGCGGCGCCCGGTTGCCTTCCGAAACCGAATTGATGGACACCTATCAGGCCAGCCGCGGCACCGTGCGCAAGGCCATCGAGCAATTGCAGGAGCGCGGTTTCGCCCAGAAAGTCCACGGTAAAGGCACTTTCGTGTTGTCGACCAACCCGATCGAATTCCAGTTGGGCGGCATCGTCAGCTTCCAGGAGACCTATCCGCGACTGGGCAATGACGTCAGCACCGAGGTGGTCGAATTCACCCAAATCCCCCTCGAAGGCCCGCTGCTCGACCACATCAAGGCTGAAGAAGGCAGCCTGATCACGCGGATCAAGCGCGTGCGGCGGATTGACGGCAAACGCGTGATCCTCGACATCAACCATTTCGTCAGCGACGTGATTCCCGGCCTGAACCGCGACATCGCCGAGCAGTCGATCTACGCCTTCATCGAACAGACCCTGCAGCTGCAAATCGCCTACGCCCAGCGCACCATCGAAGCGGTCCCTCGAAGCAAGGACGACCAACACCACCTGGACCTCGACGGCCAGAGTCATGTGATCGTGGTCAGCAACCAGACGTTCCTGCAGGACGGTCGCCAATTCGAATACACCGAATCACGGCATACCCTCGACAAGTTCTACTTTTCGGATGTGGCACGGCGCTGACCCTACACGGTCACGAAAGGCATGTGGGCATAACTATGTAGTGCACTTGCCTTGAGCAAACGGGTCATCCTCACGGCCCATTTCTCAAGGAGCGAGATCATGCCTGCCGATCAAAGTACTGAAGCGTTACCCAATGCTGCCGACAGGGAGCAGCTGAAAACGATTGCCCCCGTCGTTGTCACAGCCTGTCCGGGGTTGAAGGAAGAAGCCCACGCGGTCGCCAGTGAAATCCTGAAAAAACACGGCATCACCGACAAGGACCCTGACCAGGTCTGGTGGCATCGGTTCGATAACGTCTCGGCCAGCAGCACCAAGGCCTTTCTGAGTTGGGAACACGCCCCCAAACCCTGTGAATCACTGACCCTGACGCAACTGGTGATCCAGGGATATCGCGTGACCGATCAAGACGACGCCCTCGAACTGAACAGTAACGGCGGGTTTTACACTGAAGACGCAAACGCCAGCATTTTCAATGAAACCAACGAGGTGCGGATGTACCCCAGCAAGGTCCTCACAGACCTGTGGGAGATGAACCTCAGTGAACGCTACCTGAATAAGCTGAACGCTTTCTGGACCACGCATTTCGATGACTTCCGGAGCCTGGCCAAATCCAGCTACCTCAGCAAAGCGGTCGAGGCGCGGCAAAACGGTCAGCTGGAAGAGGACGATTTCCAGACCGTCGTAAGGGCCGTTGTCGCTGACGCAGCCTGGCCGATTACCCTGGCGACGCTGCAATCCCAAACCACGGCGCCTGCGGATCTTCGTGTCTGCGCCCTGGATGTCGCAGGGCACGTCGCCACCGATATTCTGCGCATCGTTGACCGCAACGGCCGACAGATCACTTATGTTCCCGGCGCCGCACAGGCCTTCCACGTGCATCCCACACAAACGGACATGCACTGGTGGATGTTGCTGCAAATGAATGAGGCGCAGCCGCGCACCGAGTTCATGACCCATTTCCCGCTGTCGGTTCGCAAAGCAGTCCATGACAACATCACTCCGCTGATGAACCAGCTGGTCGGTACCTGGGGAAAATACGACCATCACTTGATCAATCAGAAAAACATCACCATCAGTGGCGATGCCTTCACCTGGCAGAGCCGGGCAGTCCAGAGCACGATGCTGGAAGAGGCCGACCTGACGCTGGTGACCCACGGACAAATGCGCAAACAGCTCTGGCTGGGTTACCTGAGTGCCGGTCTGCATGTTTTTGGTCCCTTGGCGATGATGGGCTGGCCAATCGCGCTGCCGGTGATCGGTGCCAGCCTCGCCGCGATGGGTTTGAACATCGACAAGGCGGTGAATGGCAAAACGGCGGCGCAGCGCAAGGCCGGCGTCATTGGCGCGGTGCTCGATGGCATCAATGCGCTGTTCAACATTCCGCTGCTCAAGGAAGTCAACGTATTGGAAGACGTCGGGGCTGCGGCCGAGGCGGCTGAAGCGACCGAGATGGCGGATTTGAACAAGACCCTCAATCCGGAAGAAAGCGTCGTCACGCAAGACCCTCTGGCGCCCGGAGAGTCAGAGGAAGGGCCTGTGCAACCGGGTGTGTTGCCGACCCTGCCCGAGGAAACCGCCGAAGCTTTTGAAGTGCCGGAGCACTACCAAAGCAATGAAATCCTCGAAAACTACCCGATGGCCACGAGCGGAAAATTCCAGGGTATCTATACGCTGGACTCAAACCCTTCCACCGCCATCATGATGAACGATCAGGCTTATTACGTGCGCTACGAAGCCGACATCAACGGTGGCGGTACGTGGGCGATCATCGACCCCAGTCATCCGCAGGCGTCCACGGGATCGATTCCCGTACGCCTGAATGACGAGGGCGAATGGGAGCTGGCACCCACAGCCGGATTGAAAGGCGGCGGCAAAGGCCTCAGCAAGCCTGCGCCCGTACCCGGTCCTTCCAGGCCGACGACTCACGCCCGGCCAAGGTCTGATTTTTCCAGTCATTTGACGCGATACGATGCACCGAATGGACGTTCGCTGAACTTCCTGGCCCTGGGAAAGCCGGAAACCCATATAAAAGTCGTGGCCATGCCTAACGGGTTCATCAGAGGAGTCTCCCCCTACGAAGAGTATGTCGCTGGCCGTCGAGCGGTGCTGATCAGGGATGCAATCGTATTCCAGACCCCGGAGGACTTTTTTGCCTCGTTGCCCGCCCGGCCGGTGCAGCCCGTGATCACACCCTCCACCACCGTGACGGAACTCATCGAGAACATTTTCAACACTGCGCCCGGCCTTGTCGTCGGTGAAAGTCAGGATCGCATTGCCAGCATGCGGTTCCTGATCGAGAACATGCAGACCCTGGCGAAACAGGGCGTCAAGACGATCTACATGCATCGCCTGCTCAACGACTTCAATCAGGTCGACCTGAACGAGTTCGCCGAAACCGGGGACATGCATGGGATGCTGGAGAAATACCTGCAGAAACTGCCAGGTGATCCTGCCGGACAGTACACCCCCCTTGAAGTCGTCAAAGCGGCCCAGCAGAACGGCATTCGAATCCAGGCCACCGATTGCCTGGCGAGTTATCGCTACACAGATTCAAACTTCCGTGCCATCTCACGACAATCCGTCAAGACCTACCTCACCCATACCATCATGCAGGCCACTCAAGCCCGCAATGGCGGCGGAAAATGGCTGGCGCTCACCGACCAGGAGAGTACAAACACATTCAGGGGGATGGCCGGCATCAGCGAAACGGAGGGAGGTATCGGTCTACGCATCGAAGAAGTGGGCCCAGACCAGCCTATGCACCTGGGCATCGACCATGGCATCGAGGTCGGCCGTGATGTTTCGGAGGCCGGCGCTCAAATGCGCGGTGATTTCGACACCCTGTATGCCGACATCAGCTTGCAGATGCCGACTCCGGTCATTCAACGATCGTCTGAGCAAATCAATCAGCTGCTGTTCCGCCAGGGCATGTTCACCATTGAAAGGTCGGACGACGCGTTGACGCTGATCCATCGCAGCCGGTCGAATCAGATTGTGCGAACGATGATTGAGCGAACGGCGAATGGGGGCTTTCTGATCAACCGCCCTGCCTGGGCCGCCGTGCATCAGGTCACTTACGCGAATCTGATCAGCCTTGTCCACGCGCTCAATCGCATGGGCCTGATGCTTGAAGGGCGCCTGCCCACTGTAGCGGCCTGATCGCAAAAAGGCCCCGTGAACTCATGCTCACGGGGCCTTTCAGGTGTTACGGGCGATCAGTCAGACCGGGATCATTCCCACTCAGTTATAAAAATCAACATAAGTCATTGATAAATATGTAATTTATTGCATAGAGTATGGATAGTGCCATGACGAATACCATAAACCTCATTGTTAGCTGCTTCCATTGAAACGCTACGTCGGAGCTGAGCTCGCGAAGCGTGGAAAGTCGGGGAGCTCGCGTCAGATGCACTGCCACCAAGCGTATTAGCGCAAAAACGAAAGCGATCCCATTCTCCTGTTTGTCGCCCCAAGACAGCAACAATCGCGCTCTCGTGGTACGGAAAGCCGCTCCCAGCTCGCAGACCACTGCTTTCCTCCGGGAGAAAAACTTATTTCTACTGGCTAAGCCGCAAACCTGGCGCTAAGGAGGCATGAGCATATGCGCAGCTTCGCATGTTGGCGTATCCTTACTGACAGGTACGTGCCGGCCATCTTGCGCCGGGCCAAACGCCCTGTACTGTCCCTACTGGATGCTGCACACGGCGCGTTTTGGCTAGCGTGGTAATGAAAATAGCACCGTCTGTCGGCAAGAAGCTGACCACAGGTTTGACGATGGCTGACATGATGGTGTACGAGGTCCAGAGAGTGTTCACTACAAGAGATGCAGCGAGACTGTTCTCCAGCAAACGGTTCACGGAAGTAGCATCCGGAAATTTCGACTTCCTCTTGAAAGTTGCGACCCATTATAGAGGGGATCTTCGAGAAGAGTTTACTGCCGCCGAGGTATTTGAGCGTTCATATTCAGCCCTATCGAAAGAATACAGAACTGAATATTTTTTTAAAAATATTGTCGCCGAGCGCTTACTTCTAGGGAGGCATTCCCTAAACACGGCAACCGTACTGCCGGAATTCAGAGTTGGACGAAGCAAGGCAGACTGCGTTATTTTGAATGGCAGCTCTACATGTTATGAAATAAAATCAGACTTCGATAACCTAGATCGACTCCCCGAACAACTAGCGTCCTACAAAAAACTATTCGACAAAGTTTATGTTGTCGTAGGAAAGTCGCATCTATCCAAAGTTTTAAACTCTTGCGAGAGTGACGTGGGAATTCTGGAATTAACCTCCAGGAAAAACCTTCGCACAATCAGAGAAGCAACGATATCGACAGAGCCAGTAGACATCTCAATTCTGATGCGCTCACTTCGCGTACATGAATATCGGGATATCGTATCGGCACTCTCAGACAAAAACATCGACTATCCAAATACGGAAATATTTTCTGCATGCGAAAGCATTTTGCAAAAAATACCTTCTCCTGATGTCAGAAGAGCGTTTTGCGCAACCCTTAAAAAAAGCAGAAAGATCGAAAAAGAATTTATTTTATCTCTCCCGCGTTCATTATTAATGGCCGGAATTGGGTTCAAACTAAGTACTGACCACCGGCGCAGGCTGGCAGAAAATCTAAATAAAACCTTTAGTAAGGACACTACATGTACTACCCAATATTACGAGGCAAACAGTTTGAACTGATAGCTCTGAGAGAGCTAGCAACAACTATATCTCCCGAGCTGATACGCCCTGTTATTGAGCCTGTACGGGGAAACTTAGCCCCCCTACACAAAACAATTGAAGCATTGAACAAGTCTGGAATTAAGCCACTTGTAATTATCAACCCAAGCATTGGGGATTTTTCTAAGAGTGAAAAAATCTTACTTGAGGTTTCAAGAGATCTAGAATCTTTTATACCTTGCATAAAAGCTAAAAGCATCTCAGACCTATCTCTATTAGCAGATCTTGGCTTCTCCCTGTCTGACAGCGCCATCTTGATAGACGGCGGTATTGACAAAACATTCGTGGAAAAACTCAACTCTGCCTCTTGCGTGCTTGTTAACAAAGAAAAAATTCATCCCGGCGCGCTGTCGCTGTTGAAAAATGTTGTTTTATATGGCGATTTTTTTGATAAAAAAATTCGAAATGCCGACTACGAGGATAAATCTTTTTACTCTTCATTACACACTGAATGGAAATCCTACTCAAACGCCATCGGATTTGGCGATTACACAATATTAAGTGAGGAATATAGTGAAGCTGGTGGGCCCGCTTATGTGGTAACCATCCACCTAAGCTATATTAACCCAGCTGAATTTGACGCCATGTACGTTCGTCACTTTTCCTCATTCAATGATGATTCGCCCGCCAACCCAGGCGGCAAGTTTAAATCAGCGCTTGAAAAATTATGGGATTTTTCCGTATCCAATCCTGGAATATTCAATCAAACCCACGGTTTTTTAGAGCTTGTGTCATTAAGAGGCAATCCGTTCCCTGGACTAGGCCAAGTCAAAAAATACTCAATAAAACACCATATTGAAACTACATGTAACTTCGTCAGGGGTGCATGATGCCTAGATGCTGCGTTCAGTGTTTTCATGACTCCGTAATAGTTGCCAAAATAAACGCAGAGGGCGAAATAAGCCGATGCAGCTACTGTGGCACCAATCAAGTTTCCTGCATCGACCCCGCTGACCTAGCTGATAAATTGGAACTATTCACCTATGGTTTGCGCGAGGATGAAAACGGGTATTTATTTGCTGAAATCTTGAAATCGTATGGCATTTTGAGTAATGGAGTTCGGCAGACAGACATACTTGTTAACGACATTTTCGGAGACAATACAGCAAACAAGCGATTTTCATTTGAATTTGATGTTGCCAGCTATACTGATGAATGGGAAGACTTCAAAATCGAACTGAAGCATAATAACCGTTTCTTTCCAAAAGCCACCATACACTCCTCATTATTCAGCAGAGTAACACCTGGTAGCAACGAGGGGGTATTGTTCCAACTTTTAGAGCAGCTTAAAATCCCGGTTGATGTGAGGGAAAGTTTCTTCAGAGCACGAATATCAGAAAAACCCTTGGATTCCGCCCAGATGGGCTGCCCGCCACGCGAGATAGTGACCGGAGGACGGGCGAACCCGCTAGGAATTCCATATCTATATGTGGCAGACAGTTTAATAACTTGTATAAGTGAGGTAAGGCCGAGTAATTCAAGTGGAGTATATGTCGCACAAATGACTCCTGTACGCGAACTATCAGTGCTTGACTTAACGACACCGAGAAAACACTGCTCCGCCTCAGCTTTCGGAGAGGAACAGCTATCAGCTGTATTGGGATTTCTTGGGTTACTTGAGCTCTTTTCCAACGAACTTTCTAAGCCTATCAGACCTGAAAATAGCAACCTAGACTACATCCCCACGCAGTTTTTATGCGAGTTCATTAAAAGCGAAGCAAAATTTGACGGAATTGTCTTCAACAGTTCTTTTGGCCAAGGGAAAAACTATGTCTTCTTCGATGGAAACTCGTTAACTCCAGCCGCCCCGATAAAATATATCGTAAATAAGACAGTTCACGAGTACGAGCAGGCTTAATCGCGAACTGCATGATATGTCAAAAACAAAAGCCCGCTAATCACGCGGGCTTTTGGACATTAGCTAAAAGCGCCCCACTCTTATCATAGACAAAATAACATCTATAGAAGATCAGAATTTATATAGAAACCCACAAATTATGCCATGAAAAACACTACACTCCCACGGACTGGCGCGCTTTCCTCAGCTTAAAGAAAGATTAGGGGCAGCCACTATTTTCCGACCAATCCTAAAATCGTGGCGCTTTTGCCTTCAGCCAAACCACACTCACGCTCACGCTCATTACCCATTCCTCACCTGATCAGTCCGCCGGTTAGCCGATCAGATTGAGGAGCCCCTCGACCATTGACTTGTCCGATATGGCAATGACATCGAGGTAGCGGCCATCCTGCCGCAAGAGCGCAACGAGCAGGCAGGCAGTGAACGTCCAGAAGGGGGAGCCTTCTGACAGATTGTATCCGTCGATCATGGCACGGATACGCTCATGAATGGGTGGGTAGTCATCATTTCCCCAGTGCGCTCGTGGAGGCGTCATGGCGTGGACGATGATTGCCGCGAGCGAGATACCCATTGCCCGCTTCTGTGCAACCTGTGCGAAGCTGTGACCTTCGGATCGGGCATATTGCGCCAGATTGCTCATCATCATCTCTCTCGCCCAGGTGTCGCAGGCCATCTCCTCCTCATAGCCTTCTGCGGGAGCGTCCCCGGCGGCACGGAACATGACGTGTCTCAGTTCGTGTAGGAGTGCGAAAGCGAATGCTAGGCCCACAAGGTCAAAAGCCACCATCTCCTGCGCACCGCACAAACTCGTGCGATCAGCAGTCGGCAATGGGATGTCTTGGGGCCATTCGATGTCGGCGGTGGTTTCTGCCGACTGGAGCGCAATGGCAGCGGCAATGCGTTGCTTGAAGTCGAACTCGAACTGGCCCCGGCCATGATCGGCCTTCAGCGCGACTTCGAGAGAAACGCCGGTGCTCGTGGCGAGGACCAGCGCTGGCGCGTAAACCTCGATCGCGCGCCAGGCCGAAAAGCCCAAGAGCCAGAAAAAGTCGACCGTCTTAGTATCAAATTTGATTCGCTTGCTCGTCGCGTTCAATGTAAGGCCTTTCCCGCTAGCGGCGACTTCGACGGAATGGCGATGATCGGTCCAAAGCTTGCAAAGCTCATCGCCCTTCTCCGGAACGGCGCCTCGCAACAGGTTAAGCACTATCGTCTGATCGGATAGCTCCGTGGCCATAAATACGCTCTGCTGGGAAGTTCAGGGGGTTAGGATCGTCAGAGATCTCGGATCCTCTCCTCAATCGTAGAGCGGATAATGTCGATAATATAGTGTTACGCAGATTCAACCCACCAAGCGCCAGACAGCAAAAGTCGAGCGTGCGCGCTGTGGTGCGGGTTGCGACTGGAGCTACCCGCAGTACAAGCTACAGATGCTAGTTTCCGTCGGCGGCCAGGTATCTGGGACCGCAGAAAACCCATGATGTCTCGCTTAGGTACGAAAGGGGTAAGAATAGGTTATGGCGCAGGACATTACGCCACAAGAGGCAATTAAACGGCTGGAGCAACAATTCGGAAATCACGAAAGCATGCTCATACGTACGCTTACTGTGCTTTCAACGTCGGGGCAGCCGGCGGATATCACCTTCTACAAGCGCAAGCCGATTTTGAACGTACGTGTCAGCGCAAAGCTGGGCGCAGCGCGGCTGTATGGGCTCGAAAATCAAGTGCCTCGCCTGCTGAGGCGCATCGAGTTCTCGAACGGAATGGTCGCAAATCTCAGTGAGATTTGGACTATAAATCCAATGCCCGTGGATGGCTTCACCCAAGAGGAACTAGACAACGTCGACATGTCGCAAGGAGAGCAGAAAGCGGGACCGCAGGGCGAGACCATTCGCAGGATGATCCGCAGTACCTACCACTGTAAAAGCAAAAAGGAAACAGATTACTATCTGCGGCGCTGGATAGCGTCATAGCCGAAACCGCCATATCAGGGCTTTTTTTGGGGGCTGCTGAGCTTGAGCGGCATTTCCCATTGCGGTGGGGGCGGGTTCTCGCGAAGGTAGACAACTAAAGCACGCTGATTTTGTAGCTCCAGCTGGCCCCGCTCTTCAAGACCGGTCTCGTAAGGAAGTAGACGAGCCATCTCCGCCTCTGCCTCCTCGACAGCACCACAATAGGCGAGCACAACTGCATACTGGCTGCGCACAGGAATGACTCGGCCGACCAGCTTGAGGCCCATGATCGTGGGCATCAAATTACGCTCTATGACATCGCGTGCCCCGATGTAATCGTTCCGGCCAATAAAATCGTCGACCAACTCTTGCCCGACACGTACGAATGAATCAAGCGAATGCGCCATCGAATAGAATTTCATGGCATGGATAGGCCCCAGGCCAGGGAAATTGCCCGTTGCCTTGACCGCCTTGGACTGTAGGTCCAAAGCGTCGGCGAGGTGTTTCAGATCATCGGTATGGTTCTCTCCTTCTTTCAGGAGAGGGAATATCTTGTCGGGATTCTGCGCCATCACGTCATTGATGGTAAGGCCAAGCACCCCGTAATATTCTGAGACGAGATCGAGCGTGGTCTTCACGCATTCATCCATTGACCCGAGCTCGTACATCGCGTGCGCATAGTTATACCGTGCGACACGGAGATGCTGAGGGGTTTTAGGCAAAATGCGATTTAGATCGCGCATGATCGCTTTGACCGTCGTGGAGTCTTGGGCACGGGCAGCAAAAAGCATGCGCTTCATCCCGACCGCAAGCCGCTCCTGTAGGCCAAGCTTTCCCTTACGGACGAGCACCTCCATGCGGTCGAGCTTATCCCTGATGCTGGCTTCTTCGTCGACCTTGAAGTGGGCAAAGACAAGACCATCGAGAGCCCAGAATCGATCCTCATCGCTGAGCTCTTCTGATTGTGCTGCAGTCGCAAGGAAGTCGGCGATCTCATCCATGTAGCCAAGCTCGTGGAACAGTTCGTCGGTAGCCATTTCCACCAGCGGCTTGATGTTTCCAAGGGCCACAAACATTCGGAGGAGCAGGAGCACGCGTTGGCGGTCGTTCTCCTGTTGCAAAGTCTCGATTAAAAGGTCGCGGATCGCTCCGTGCGCCTTTTGCCGGTGCTCGCCCCCACTTTCGTCCAGATATGCGCGCCCGAGAGGCCTCATCGCGTCATGAATCTTAAACCGGTCGACGCCGAAAATCTGAATAGCTCCACTCAAGCGGAGGCGTCTAAAGGCCGCTCCCGCGGCGGCAGGTTCAAGGTCGAAGCTTTTGTGGAGGACGCTGGCGGCCTCGGCCTGGGTCAGCGGTACATCGCTGAGACTCAACGCAGCTATTGCCTTGCGGTCGGTGTCGCTCAACGCATCAAAAACATCAGCGAGGATTAGCTCTTGAGCTGTTTCTGCAATATGCGTTCGCCCTTCCAGTGCGACGACGAGTCGACTCAGATTTCCGTCATAGCTTTCACTCGCGATTTTCAGAGCACTTTGAACGTAGAGCGGCAACCCACCCGTCAATTGAAGTAGACGTTCATAGTCTGCGTAACTTCCGCGACAGCCGACCGAGGCACCCTCCGCTGCGGCGGTTTCGTTTGACCAACCAACAAGCGGCTCAGCCTCGATCCCGATTGTTGCTTCAATCCGGGCAATTGACTGGCTGGGCTGCGCCAGGAGAATAAATCGCAACTGCTCCGAAGCGTTTACCAAGGTAACAAGGTCAACGGCGGGAACACGGTGGGCATTGTCCAGCACGACGGTAGCGGTGAGCTGATCTTCGGCAAGGTGACGGCCAATTGCAAACAGGATTTCCGTTCCGCTCGCCCCAGGCAAAAGGATTTCTCCGAGCTGACCGCCCCGTGTCCCATACATACGGGCAGCGAGCTCCCGTGCGACGGCACTGGCTAGAGCCGGGCCTGAAATATCAGCAACATCGTAATAAGCAAGACGGTCGGTAGCGTGCAGCGCGGTTTGCGAAACCCACGATGTCTTACCAGCGCCCGAGAAGCCGACGATCATGCGCACTCGTTGATTACCCGTGAGGCTAGGTTCATTGCTTTGCGGGCGATAGCGAAGAGGCGGCGCAGGAAAATCCTGTAACTGAATGACAAGCTGCTCGAACAGTGCCGGTAGATCGGCGACCGCGAATGCGTGGTTTGGATTGGGTTCGATGCCGCCTGATGCGGCCGTGATCCGGCCAGCTAGTTTCCAGACGAGCGTTTCTGGAGCCAGAACTGAAAATGGCAGCTTCTCAGCCGACGCTCGACACGCTTCGAAGGCGCCTTCTATCGTCGCGAGCGGCTGAGGTAGGACGTCATCCGTCGTGACCGACTCTGGATAGCGCAGCACTACATCGGAGGGCCAGTCGGATGCTGCAAAACGCTTCGATAGGTCCGGACCTGGAGCGCTGTTGCAGACGATCGCAAATCGGCATGCCCCGTTGCGTCGACCAGCAGCATGTTCGTTCCTGATCGCATCAAATCTCGTCATCGCCTCATCGATGTCGCTGAAAATCAGGTTTGTCGACCGCTTCTTAATCTGCACGTAGATGCGTTCGTCATGCCGAATCAATTCGACGTCTTCATCGTTTTCGACAACAACGTGGGTAAGGCCCGCACGGGCAGCCTGAAACAGGCACGCTGCAGAATAAAGGTGCTGATAAAGGAAGCCGCCATGAACAGCTTCGATCCGGGCGAGCTGGCGAGGGTCGAGATTGAAAATGTCCATGCTCCATCCTTTCGGCGCTAGTGTGCAGTGCAACAGTCAGGCACACACAGCCTTACTGCACATAGTAGTGTGGCCGTATTGGCTACTCGGTGTCGCATACTGATATGCGTCTTTGCCGCGGGGTGCTCGATCCCGCTGCCAGGATGGGCAAGCGCTGAATCATTAACACAACTGACGTAGAAAACTTGACGGCAATGTTAACCCGATAAATGAAGTCGCAATAGTCGAAAGGGGATTTTCCTGGGTGCCTTGGAAACCAACGTTTTGCGAACACGGCAGCCACCTGCTGGACGTCCGTCCCAAGCGGCAAGCGTGCTAAGACCGGTCGCGGCAGTGGCGATGAGGTTATGGAATCAGCATCCGCTGTATTAAATGTATGGATGGTGCTCCGGCGTTAGGCGTGTTGAGTCTAGGTGTAGTCGCATCCGAGAGGGTAGCCATGTGCCTTGCTGGAACGCTCGGCTGCACGATAACTGATATCTGCACGTCTGCTGGAGCCGGTCGACGGACCGAATATGCTGGTTAAGGCCCATCCACTGACCGGTTCGCCTGGCACACCTCACCCACCCCGCCCCATAACCAACCTCTCCATGGAAGACCTAACGTATAGAGGATTTTGGTCCGAATCTGCCAACGACTCAATGAGCCCCATCTGGAAGTCAGCCAGGCTGACCGCAGGCACTGGATGCGTCCGTATCCTCTCATCCACCAGCCTAACAATGATACAGCCCCGATTAAACCAGACCCGGCGGGAATTCCCGAATCGATAGTCACGCTGTACCCTGCTGGACACCCTACCCACCTTGGGATTCATCGTTCGGGGAATGGATTCGCTACCGAGCATGTTGGCGACTGCTTGCAAATCGATGAGTCGTCATCAAGGCTGGAACTGGTAGAGAAATCGAGCCTGCACCAATCGCAGGCTTTCGGCCAGTCGCCCCACAGCACTGCGGACATAGTAAAAAGGATTTTCGTATGAATGAGTATTTGCTCCATGACCCCTCTTGGAATGGCCCCCTGATCGTCGCCGTACAGCGAGCGATCACCAAGACATTCTCCAAATCCGATTGGAATGAGGTTGGGCACCTCACAGGCCTGCACGTCTACATTACCGGGCACAAGCGGCTTTTGCGGAGCCTCGATTGGGGAGACCCGGATTACACTGACTGCGTGTTTGAAGTGATCACCCGTTTGCAGCATCACAACGGCCAGGCACTGGCGCTACTGATTGAGCATCCGAAGGTACGGCCCCTTTTAGAAGTATCCGTGCCGCACCATCTCCATCAATTAGGGATCAGCGTCGGTCACGTCCGAGCAGTTGCGCCCTCGTTAAGCGCTTCTGAGGTTGTACGGCGGGCGCTTACGGACGCTGATCAACTCATCGAGACGAATGGTGCACAGAGCGCCGTGGATCGCCTCCATACCGCAATGCACGGCTACCTGAAGGCCGAATGTGCAGCGGCCAGCATTGCAATTCCCCCCGATGCAACCCTGACCCAGGCTTTCAAAGCACTCCGCACCAATCACCCGGCATTGGCTGATTTGGGTGCCCATACGACAGATGTTGCCAAAGTACTTCAGTCATTCGCCTCTGTTCTGGATGCACTGAACACCGTCCGCAACCACGGAAGCGTCGCTCATCCAAACGAACACCTCATCGAGGCGCCAGAAGCCTTCCTGTTCGTCAATGCGGTCAGAACGCTTTTTCATTACCTGAACAACAAGCTTGGACACTGATTCTGTGCACCGGTGGAGGCCGGAGGACCGGGCCACCCTCATTGAAAAGGACAACCATGAGTAAGAAATCGCCTGAGCTAATACCGCTCCTCGACTATTTGCAGATTCATCGTGTCATCCGCAGCGTGCTGGACTCGTGTCAGGCAGACACTGCTCACGCCTGCTGGTACTTCAGCATGGCGGGCGCTGCAATTCTCCGTCAGCACTATAGGAGGGAGGCTCACCCCCTCGCGGGCGCAATGTGCCTGATGACGGATGTCGAAGACTCGAAGGTCATGTGCTTCGCAACAATTGAAGATGGCGAAGCCCATAGCAGCCCCAGCGCCTTCCACGCGATGGTTGCGTGCGACGGCTATCTAATCGACTTTATGAGCCCGACTTTTCCTGAGACGGCTAAATCTTCCCACCACGCATTCACCCCACCAGCCAAGTCCTTTCAGCGAAAATTCGATACCATGAATCCATCCCCCATGGCGCTCGAACAGGCTGGTGATTTTTTCTTCGATCCGAATCCAGTGCTGACCGACAACCTTGTGCGGAAAGTCCTGGAAAGCCAATTTCTCGGCGACGTGATAAAGGGATGCTGTGACTGGTACAGGCGGCCCCCGAAAAGAATCCCTCCGACCATCACGGTGGGTGATGAAAAAGGCCGGATAACCACCGTGAAGCTCAAGGATGTGTCAGTAGTCGGTTCTTGGTAAGCCAAACAGGGTTGGGGCCATTCACAATGGTGGTCTGCCCCTGAGAGGAACCCCACTCCTCCCACACTGCCCTGGCGACTTTCCGCGTAGCGGGCTACGCGTACAGCCTGATTGAAGACCCAACCATCGAGCGCAGTTATGGATCAGCCTCTGACCAAGACAGACCAGCGGGCTATTGCAGCACATTCCTCCATCAGCCTGCTTTGTCGCTCGTTTTCTAGAATTCTGGGGGCCCCAACAAGGCCAGAAGGCTCTAGCATGGGATCCTGCGCTTACTGATGACCAATACGTACGGATACAGAAATGGCGAGGATTGATCTGAAAGTCCCCTTCGCAGAGAAAGATGAAGCAAAATCACTCGGTGCCAAGTGGGACCCGAGCCTGAAGACTTGGTACATCCCCGAGGGTGTCGGCATCGGCCCCTTGGCTCAATGGCTGCCGGCAACAGAGCACGCGGACCTGAAGCATGGACCAGAATTTTGCGTGAGAGCGCCTTACTACTACGTCATGGAATCGGTGTCCGACTGCTGGGGCTGCTCCAATTTGACCCGCGTGTTCTCATTCAAGCTGCCCGAGCAACACGAAGAATTCGAATACTACGAGGATGAGGACGAAGATTTCGCGCTCACAAGCAACCTCGGCGAATGGAAGTGCCATGGGTATCGCGGAACGGTCTCCAACGTCGACAGCCTCTCCCCCTTGGTCACGAAGCAGATCCATCACTTCACCAACAAGTTCAAGCAGGCCTACAGCAAAACGACAGGCAGCCGTTACCTGATGAATCACTGCGAAAACTGCGGAGCAAAGCTCGGCGATTTCTTCATGCACAGCGAACCTGGTGGAGCTTTCTTCCCGACCTCACCACAAGAAGCTAAGCGGATGACTCTCATCAGAATCAACGAGCGGTTCGACGTCAACTGCAGCGTCGGCTTTGCATCCGAAGATTTTTTCGACTGGATGCAGGTTCGCGAGCAACCCTAATTACCCTATCCAATCCCGGACTGCCCGAGGACCTCACGCGCCTCAGGCCCACCTGCGGTATTGAGTAAAATCAATAGAAGGCGCTGCATCGATGGCAAGGATGATTCCTGACCACAGACCTTGCGACACTAACAGCAAGGGTGAACGAGATCTCTACACCATCTTCAAGACGGAGCTACCGGACGACTACGTTGTCATCCATAGCCTTCCTTGGCTCTGCTCCGCTGTGAACAAGGTTGACCCTCAAGCAAAGCCGACCGGAGAGATCGATTTTTTGATCGTCCATCCGGAAAAAGGGCTGCTCGTGCTTGAAGTGAAGAGCGGCGAATACGGCGTTAGGAACAACCGGTTTGTCCACCTCCACAAGCATTACACCATCGACCCCATCGGCCAGACCCGCAACAACGCCCACGGAATCGCCCGGTGGTTGGGGGCCGATCCATCACTTCGGATCCGGATCGGCTACGGATTTATTTTTCCCGACTCCGATTTTGCAAGGAAGGCGACCACGCCAGGAATGTACGACACGACTTCCACTCCCCCACAGCCGCTCTACATCGACTATCGAGAGATGCCGAACGTTACGCAGCGTGTCGTCGAGTTGATGGACTACTGGAAAACCACTCTGGGAAATTTCGACTTAGGCGAAGCCCGCGTCGCTCGCGTCGTTGAATTTCTCACCCCAGAAATCGACGGCAGGCGTGGCTGGGCCAGTCGCATCTTCTTCGACAACAAGCTCTGGCTCCAACTGACAGCGGAACAGAACACGGTAGTCACGAGGGTGCTAAAGAACAAGACCTCGCTTGTGACCGGATGGCCAGGAACCGGAAAAACACTGATCGTGATCGAAACCGCTAGGAGACTGGCCGCTCAGAAAAAGAAAGTGCTGGTGGTCTCGTTCAACAACAAGCTCACCGAGTACGTCCGCACCCAGCTTGCTGACTCGAAAAGCTGCGAAGTGGTGACCTGGCACGGCCTATGTGGGCACGCGCGCAACGCCCTGGGCCGCGCCAGTGAAGCAGGAAAGGAAGATGAGTGGTACAGGCAACAATGCGCACTCGATCTGAAAGACGCCATTGATCAAGGGAGCATGGCCGATTACAGCGCCTTGCTTGTCGACGAGTCCCAAGCGCTCACCCCCTCCTGGTGCGAAACTCTAACCAGCTGGTTCCATAACAAACCCAAAGCGTTCTTCTGCGACGAAACGCAAGTATTCCCGTACGAACGCGGGAACATCTCCCTGAAGGGCCTTATCGAGCTGCTTGGCGTAGATCCATTTCCACTAACCATCATCCTGCGAATGCCAAAGGCGGTCACGAGCATACTCGAAGAGGTCATGCCCCCTAAACTTCAACATTCGACCCCAAGGACATTGGAGTATGAGACCGCCGTAGAGATAATTAGCGCAAATCCATGCAAGGAAGCTTCTGACATTAGACAAAAACTCATTGACAGCGGAGTTTTACCTGAAGATATCGTAATATTGATCGCCAGGTTTATATCAAGACAATACATTGACTACTTGATAAAAGAGCGCCCACGTTGCGAAACGATTACAAAATTTCGGGGATTGGAGGCACCTGTCATTTTGATCCTTGGCGCGGAGCTGCTCGATACCGCTGAGTTATTTAGCGCCTACTCTCGGGCAACGTCAAAATGTATAGCAATTTACAATGCTGCTAGTCGTACCTGGTCAGGAAAGGAAGCATTTAGGTCCAGACTTAAGAGCCTCCCCAACCACCAAGCGACCTTGCAGGATGAAAAAAACAAGCTGCGTATCGATAACATAGTAGCTCGCTCCACAAAAAGAACACCTCTAAATCTCGCTAGCCTTAACATTTCCTGGGCCGAATCTTGGCGAGCCTGGCTCATAGAAGCTGACGAAGATCAGTCACTGGTGAAAATGTGGATCGCTTATCTGGCGCACAAGCTACCTCAGCCCATCTTTTTTTGGCCGAAAAACTCAACTAATAGTTTCCATTTTGCCAAGATCAATCCGTCATCGCCAGATTCCGCTGACTCCCCGGACTCGTACTCTCCGCAGAGATTAATGTTCTATGCATGCAAAGAGTGTGGCGACTTAACACCACACACTGACACCGTCAAAACTATTTGTAAACTGTGTGAAACAGAGGCAGACAGAACGCCCTATCCAGACAAATCCATCATAGATGAAGTCCTCTTGATGGATGGAGTGGTGTCCGGTGAGCTGTCTAAAGATCGTATTCGTGAGCTGCAACCGAACCTGCCATTGAACATTGCCGCAGCCGCCTCGCTATTCCGTGCGGAACAAAACAAGATGCGCTCAAATGTACTCAAAGTCCAACTACCCGAAGGGCGAAGATTCTATTTGATCGCGTTTATTTTCGCTCAGGTAAGAATTGCCACTTTCAAACCCAGAGCGGTCATGGACATGAATGCACTCGCAGATGAAATCCATGGTCGGTTCAACAAACTGACATTCATTTCTTCAGTCGAGTGGAGAAAGATTTTCGCTAACGCGATGGGTACTTTCTACTCGAAAGGCTACACGAAAAAGATCAGCAAAGGCTTCTATTCCCCGGTAGAGGACGACCAGGCGCCTGTGCCAAAAAGGTTTAGGTTCGACGGGAGCGACGAGGCGAGTGAGGATGGCGAGATCAATGAAGAAAGCCAAGGCAGTGAAGGTGATCACCTCGAATCAGCGCCAGAGAGCGTTGTAGAATATGGATAGGCCCGCCAAGAGTAAGCGTCGGCCCAACTCACCTTGCGTAAGTCAGGCCGGAATCCACTGATGCGGTAGCAGCTGCCCTATCCCCGCTGCTGCATGCAGTCACGTGAAATCTAAATCCTAAGTTTCTGCGCCTAACAAAAATTCAATCTCACTCGCGTACTTTTTGCAGTGAAAACTCAAGCGGAACTTTTCAATTGAATCACCCCAAGCTGTAGGTGGAGACGAGCAAAAGTCGGCTAGAAGTCGATTCTCAACGCCAAAACTATCTAATGAACTAGTGGCGATTCAAACTTCGAGTTTAACGCAGGAGAAAATCACCAGCGAACTGGGTACTTCGAAGCGAACGCTTCATCGAATATTTTCTCAGAACGGACTTTCATGCGGACGCTATATTTTGGATAGACACTCAGATAGGTGCGCTTCTGAATTCGAGTCGGAAGATGACAATTCAGAAGATCTCAGCTGCGGCCTTTGCCTGAGGCTCCAAAGACGTAAGTCATTTTTTGAGGACCTTCAAATCCCGCCTCGGTGTCTTGCCGAGAGGCTACAAAAGCAAATTCCCATCACCCTTTGCCTAATTGAATTAACAAAAGCAAAGCAGGCCGGAAAGCCTGCTTTAATTTTACCTTAATTAGTTCTCCATCAAACGTGTATATCTTCTGCTTATAGACGACGATGGTCCTCTAGAGCGCTATTCTATACGTTCTGATGAGTGACTCTCGCAGGTAATAGGCCCTTGCCGAACCTGTCTCCACAACCCCAGTGAGCAAATCAAGGCAGGCCTCATACAGCTTACGACCCAAAGTTCGATTGGGGCCTCGTAAAAATCTGGCTAGCGACATCTCAAGGCAAAACACCGTATTGCCGCGCATCTCCAAAATTTTTCGATTCTTCTTATACTCCTTGGCCAGCACAAAGATTCCTTCATTGAAAAAGAGATCGTGAAAATCGTAAATCAAAGTACATAGAGACTCGTAAACAAGACTATTTCCAGCTGATTGCTTAAAGAAATCCTTTAGGTATTGAGCCCCTACTTCGATTGCTTTCACTCTATCTGGATGTCTCTCACCGACTCCGCTCCCGTATAGCATTCCACTTAACAATGTATTTAGATCATTCTGATGCCCGACATAAGGAGCATCTTTATCTACTAGCGCTATCTCGTGCAACTTTGGCGCAAGCAAATTCCATAATTCCCAAATCCCCGGATAATTGCCAGCCTTTTCCATGGCCCCGTCGTATCGAAGCTTAATTATGTGAATGAAGCTCGGGTCTTTACTGCACCCTTCAAGGAGTAGACTAAGCACAGATGAAAAGCCGTTGCCCCTACCGGCTATAACATGCTCAGACATGCAGTCCTGGATTACCTTTTTCACATCGTAATGTATCCGCTCCGAACGATCGGAACGTCGATCAAGCGCTTCATCTTCGTACACCATATTTACTATTTTTGTGAAAAGCTCACCGCACATATCACCAACGCTGTTGAACGGCACCATGAGCAAAGGGATATGGAAACGCCACAATGAATGAGACTGTCGTGAAATCTCGCCTGGGCTTAAGCAATACTTCCCGTTCAACACATCATTTCTGAAGTGAGAAACAAGATCGCCCCACTCCTCCGAATCACTATGACCACCGTAATACGAATTTCTTCTGATCTGGCTCGTTTCTACCTCGAATCGCGCAAATTCCGCCGCACCACCGATGCAATAGTTAGCGAGGATCGGATCTACTTCCCATAGGTAATCTCGAATGCCTTTCGCCGCTGAGCTACACACATGAACATTAGAGTGAGTAATAGCTATCACGATACTTGATTTAACCAGTTCAATCTGTTCAGGTTTCAACTCGCGAATCAAAAGCTTCGCGATGACATAACTGCAGGCACCAGCACCATGCGCATCAGTTATATCCACTGCCATATGCCCATCAATCTCATCAGCGTGAAGCATGATGATTTCACTCATTAACTCCACACACCAATCAACATCATCAGCGGAGACTTTATCTATATGATCACGAACAACTACTGCGGCGGTGGTAGCGACAGCACCCAATGCCATGCTATAAAAATCGTCAACGCTATTTTCGACAATTAACTTGAGGATACGCTTGGCGTCCTCAATAGCTTGTTCAACCTCTATCAAAGCCATACTTTTACTTGCGGGATCTTCGTAAACAGACTTGGACCAGACGTATAGACGATTTATAGAAGAATCTGAACCGTGCTTTTCCTGATGATTTCGCTGGATCTGTTGTAGATCTTCGCTAAGTTCGTCTTTGGATTGAACAACGATTCGATTATCCTCCCGAACCTCTACAACCTTTAAAGCGCGCGCGTTTACTCGGTGAATCATGAACTGTAGGCTTGTATTCTTAGTTGACTCAGCGATTACCTTTAGCTCGTCCACAATTTTGTATGCCTCTGACTGATGAGTTTCTAACAACTGAAGCTTAAACAGCAAAGTCTCTAAAGTATCGCGTCTCCAGGTTCGTAGAGCGGCTACGCTTCGCTCTTGCTCGAAGAGTCGAGACATTGCATCACGTTGAGTGCCGAACCAGTTAATTTCTCGCCCCCCTCGTTCCTGTACACCTCGCATTAGATCAAGCGTATAAAAACCAGGGCAACGTAATAGCGGGTAAGCTGACGCACCGACTTTTTCTGGAAACCCTACTGCAACTGACGCGAGAACAGCTGTTGTAAGAACGGAATTGCTGGATTTCAGGACGTAGTCATAAATCCAATCCAATTCGTTTTTAGCTGGCGGGTTCTCAACGTAATCGACCAGCCAATTTTCAAAAGCCATGAGTGCACATTGAAGCAGGTAAGGCACAGTTGAATGACCTCGATAGCCTTTCCACAAATGCGGGGAAGCGTAGTGCAAAACTTCCGCACCGTCTTGCGTGTTCAAGCTATGCGTCTCGACGATCATTTCATCAAGCAGCCCTTCAGTTGGCTGATGGGGTTGGCAGTCCTCAGAGCCTACATGATTGCTTGCGCACGTTCGGCAGAGATTTAGGACGAAATCCAAACCCTTGCGTGGATGGTATTGGAAGAGAGACCTAAACGGTCCCCTTATGCCACTGGCTGGGAAGTAACCACGCGGATCTTCCAGGCCATATGTTTCCCGCCCTTTTGGCCTAGAACGAAAAATTTCGTCAACTTCATCTGACTCTACACGCATCCATTCATGCATCGAGAGGCGTATGACGATGTCTGGGTTATTTCGGCTAAGCGTCGTGACCAACTCGCTCGTTAATGCCAAACTTACAAACTCATCAGCGTAACGTGGACGCTCATTTCTACGCTTCGAAACGAATACATCACGTTCCATTAAGGCTTGAAACTGCTCAGGTATCGATGGCGATACTTTCAAAAGAACTTTCAGCAGTTTGTTGCGTACAGTTTCCTTTTTATAACTATCGGCAAGCGGTTCCAGTAGATGCAGACAAAGCTCACCTACAATCGATGACTCAGGAGGCAGCTTCGACCAAATACTGATGGCTTCAGCCCAAACGCTCAAGACCTCGATGATATGCTTTCCAGCACTGTCCCCTAATGTCGAACGGTTAGCATATGTGAAATTTATTAGCGCCTGCCAGCCGTTACCGAAAGGCTTTAGCCATAGAAAATATGTGCCTTCAGAGCCCTCACCCTTAGCAGCTACGCCCTTGATACCTTCAATAGGCATTTGACATGTAAGACGCAGTATGAAGTAAAACCTCAACAACAAACTGGCATTTTCATACAGAAGTTTGTGCTTGAGCAACTGTAAATATTTTTCAACCTGATCACTTTGAAGGATGCTGGCAATTACCTCATCCTTCCAGTAACTAGCGACGTCCTCGTCCTCTAAGATACTCTCAATAAAATCTTGCAAATCTGATCCGGACGCCATTTTCTGGCCGAGCCACAGCCGGAACCCCCTATTAATAGCAGGTTCACTTCCGATAGCCGCTAAAAACTCAGTCGTGCGACCCAAACTCTCCAGGTACTCGCTCTCGATAAATTCTTCTAACGCCCAATCCTCTAATACATCATGAGCCGGGCTTATTAAAGAAGTACGCGGATCTCTTATAATCAGATTATCTGATTCTAACTGTGCCACAACCTCTGCATCGAAATCCAGTTCACGCACGCCGAAAACCATTTTCTTGGCTCTCTGTTTTGCAATCTCGATGAACGTAGAGCGTCTGCGAAAAGGCATGCCGGAACGGCGATCTCTCTGATTTTCAATTACCGCATTCCAAATTGTTGTTCTGAATTCGGATTGCGTCTCACCAGCGTCGAATTGAGCACCATTCTTCAACGCTCGGACAGCTAGATCAATGAAGAATGGATTAGAAAGAAGTGTCGCACTTGAACTGTTTTTGACCAAAAGCTTAAGTGACGGAACGCTTTCACAAACCCTTCCAACTTGCTCTGGAGTGAAGCCTTTAACTGCCAGGCTATTGAAACTAATACCGTGCGCGTGCAAATAGTTGAATGCTAGTTGCTGATATGCGTAATCACGACCGGTAGCGATAATACCCCAACCCTCTTGCCCGCCAATATAATTGAGCAAATCAGAAAATGCTGACGCATTGTTCAGCTCCAAAATCTTTTCCGCCGACTCTATGATCAGAATTTTCTGCTTGAGTAAAGCAAACTGGCCAGCCAACTGACTTAAATCCGATTGAAGCCCGAAACCGGCAAACACATCATTAAGATGACTTTTATCAAAATCTTCCGCGCGCACGTAAAAAACAGCAGTATCACTACCAATAGTTTTAACGAATTCTTTTACAAGCCCTGACTTTCCAGCGCCTCGCTCACCAGTAACAAAAAGGAATCCACCTTCTTTATAAGCGTTCCGGATTTCCTCCACCGCGGCATGCTGCGATACGTGAATTCCATTAATAGAGCTAGAAATACCACCAAAAATATAATTACTTCTCTCGCGCAGCTTGCTTATGTCTTTATCTAGCGACTCGCTCACGCCTCGCTTAAAGAGACTTGTCAAATCAACAGGCAGATTATTGAGAGTCAGGGTCCCAGCATTCTGATTGAACTCTTGTGCGACAGTGACTATCTTAGCCAGCACAGCTGAAGGAGGTAGGTCTGAGTGATATTTGATTAAAGATCCGAGCAGCGCTGCCGTCACAGATCCAGTTTGATCTAAGTCATAGGAAACAAGGTGGAACGCCCTCAAAAACCGCCAGAACTCATCGTCACTCAGAGCAATGTCATTATTAGCTCGATCCAACTGAGTTCTGAATTTTTTCAACCGCTCCCTTTTCTTCTCGCTCGTAAACCCATCTGTCGATGACTTCAACGCAAACTCTTCCGCATCAGCGGAGTAACGAGCCCATTCTAGAAACGGAATCGTATTCGCGACATCGACTTTAGCTAGAGGCCCTGTCACTAACGCAATTGAGTCGTAACGTTCATTGAAAGTTGGATTTTTGAAGTCCTGCCAAGCAGCGCTGATAACCTCCGAAAATGTCGTTTCAGCAGATTCAGTTACTGTAACCTCATGCTTGATCTGAATATAAAGCTTGTATGACTGACGTAGATCGTCCTCCGCCACCACGTGAACATCATCGGTATTCACTGTTTTATATTTGCTTTGGAAGCTCAATGACTTGACACGCGCACTAGCGGGCATGCACGGCACTGGAGTGCCAGCAATTAAAGCAATTATGAAGGAGGCTTGAATGCGCGTCTCGAAATTGACCCCACCACCCCCTGTCGAGAATGGATTGCTTTGTTCTTTCAACTCGCCCATTTCATCAATGCTCCACCAGATCCTTTATGGAAATATTTTCACTCTAACTTAGTGACTTAGCCTTAGCCGCATCACGCTACGCACTGTAAATAGTTCACACGAAAAAGGGCTTCGAGCTAGTGCTGCTTAGTATACGAAGGCGCAACCTATCATCACATTTTGATATGACCAAGAGGAAGGGTGTTAGCCTCTGTACGAAATTCCAAGAAACCCAATCGTCGCCCTTCGAACGCTGAGATTTTGTAGAGTCCCCCGCCATCAACGGAAAGGAATTCTGTGTGGTTACCCCCTTTTTTTTCCATGAATCCGTGGACGAGTTGAGTAGCATAGAGCGAGCAGGCTGCAATCGAGGCGAAATGAAGCAAAGGAGCGATGCGAGGAGGTAGCGCACGTGTGATCCACTTGGCACGAAACTCAATCTAGAGAAGAGGCGGAATACCTGATCAGCATTGAGTAGGTTTCCAATCACTCGTCCGGCGGGGCGATGAGGCGCTTGAGAATGTCGCTGCTGAGCCAGGAAGAGCCTAAGCTGGCAAGTGCCTGGATGTCCCGATGATGGTGAGCGATTTTGAACCTCGGGTCATCGCCACGTACAAGTCCTTCGCGTCCAGTGCATCTGCATTGAGAATGACGGCATGGTCATATTCAAGACCCTTAACCAGCAGCGTTGTCCCGATGAGCTTTTGGTGGCTGATAGGCCGCCCCGTATGCCTCATCTCGCGCTGGTACCTGACGCCGGCCTCAACAAGCGTCTCCCCTTCACCGTCAACATGCATCTTGAGCACGCAGAGGAAGCGATACAGCAGGTCACGACGATAGGCAGACGTCTCTGGGTTGCTCTTCAGAGTCAGGAAGAACGCTTTGAGATGGGTGCTCGTAGGATTGTTCAGGTAGTCATTCGCTGCCTGCAGCACCAGAGGGTATTTCGTACCTTTGCGAAGATTAGCCACC